>Ga0123337_10000022_pt1 | contig 323992 bp, 228 predicted proteins | sample frozenSSSSmetaG_FD_89792 | JGI IMG/M metagenome (GOLD analysis project Ga0123337, IMG submission 89792) | Glacier valley bacterial and archeal communities from Borup Fiord, Nunavut, Canada, to study Microbial Dark Matter (Phase II) -... | ecosystem: Environmental > Aquatic > Freshwater > Ice...
GCCTACTACAACAACCAGCGCAAGCACTCGGCCATCGGCTACCTCACCCCCAACCAGTTCGAAGCCCAGCAAATCAACCTCAACTAACTAAGCGACTCTGGTCCAATATTGCGTTGCACCTCAGGCGACTTTCGCGTTTTCTCTCCCTCTCTCATAGGTTCGACATCCAAACCAGACAGCGTCTGATGGCTCGACCCAGGTTATTTTTCGGATCAGGAGAAAGACATTGCACAGCCTGTCCGCTTTTGCTGGAATCGCTAATTCCCTGCCACACCTCACGCCATGACTCAGACCACCTCCGGCAAAGCCGACATGAAACTCTTCTGGGCGTGCTTCATCGCCCTGGTTGCCACCTCGTTTGTGTTTGGTGTGCGCGCCAACACGATTGGGGAACTGCAGAACAGCTTCAATCTGTCCGAATCGCAGAAGGGAGCCATCAATGGCGCGGGCATGTGGCCGTTTGCGCTGAGCATCATCTTCTTCAGCCTGATCATTGACCGCATTGGCTACAAAACCGTCGCGCTTTTTGCCGCCGGCTGCCATGTCGTTTCACTTGTTCTCACCCTGCGCGCCTCCGGGTATGAAGACTTTTACTGGAGCTCGCTGCTCGTTGCCGTGGCGAATGGCACGGTGGAGTCGTTTATCAATCCGGTCATCGCCACGGTTTTCAGCAAGAACAAGTCGAAGTGGCTGAACATCCTGCACGCAGGCTGGCCCGCAGGCCTGGCGCTCGGCGCGCTGTTTTGTGCGCTGCTGCCGGAAACGAAACTGTTCTTCAATGCCGTATGGCAGTTCCGCTTCGCACTGTGCTTCATCCCTGTGGTGCTCTACACGTTGCTGATCCTCCCACGTACCTTCCCGGTGAATGAGCGTGTGGCTGCTGGCGTAAGCTACCGTGACATGCTCAAGGAAGTGGGGGCCGTGGGTTCCTTCATCATTGGCTCCCTAGTTTACTGCGCGGTCATGCAGATGATCGGCTACGAGGCCTCCCTGCGGGACTCGCTCATCGCCGGGCTGGTGCTTGGCGCAGCCACTGGATTGTATACCCAGTCATTGGGCAACTGGCTTTTTATCATCGTTCTCATCACCATCGGGCCGCTGGCCACGACCGAACTCGGCACTGACGGCTGGATGCCGGAACTGCTCAAGCTCAGCGGGCCGGATTTCCCGAACTTCGCCACATGGATTTTTGTGTATGTCTCCGTCATCATGACGGTGCTGCGCTTTTACGCCGGGCCCATCATGCATAAGGTTTCCCCCATTGCCCTGCTGGTCATCGGCGCGGCCATCGCCATCATGGGGCTGATCTTCCTCTCCCATGCCACTGGCTGGGTTATTCTGGGCGCAGCGACGGTGTACGCGCTGGGCAAGACCTTCCTGTGGAGCACCACGCTGGGACTCACCGCCGAGCAGTTCCCCAAAGGCGGCGCACTCACTCTGAATGGCGTCTCGGCTGTGGGCGTGCTGTTTCTGGGCGTCCTCGGCAGCCCGTACATTGGTCACAAGCAGGACCTCGACATGGCCGAGCGTCTCTCCGCAACTGAGCACGGCGCGCTCTATGCTCAGATCAAAGGCGAACCTAAGGCTGGCATCTTCGGCAACGCGCCGACGCTGAACCAGGAAAAAATCAAGACCCTCCCTGCCCCGCAGGTTCAGGAACTTGAAACGGTGCAGGCCGCCAGCAAGCGCAGCGTCTTCACCACCATCGCCATCCTCCCCAGCTTCATGCTGGCCTGCTACCTCGGGATGTTCTTCTGGTTCCGGTCCCGAGGCGGCTACCAACCGGTCGTCATTTCCGAAGGAGATGCCGGCCAGGCCCACTGACCCGCAACGCAGAATCGAGAGACCCCTACATTCACTGCAAGATCGACAGGCTTCGCAGCGATAACAGGCCCGCCCGCCCGAAAGCGCTCACAGCAAAGGTCTTTTTCTGGACTCGCTCTGCGGACCTTCCCGCTGAGCGTTCTGGCAACTTCTCAGTCTTGAGAACACTTTTTCCTTGTCGCTCAGAGGCGTGGCACCTAAAACACGCCCGTTCCCGCAACCATCACTCCAACCAACACACACTCCACTCCCTCCTCTATGAGCGAAAACAATCGAATGAGACTTCTCTGGGCCGGCTTCATGGCCATTCTCGCGGCCGGCGTCGGCTTCGCCATCCGTGGCGGCATCTTTGACAACTGGGCGAAGGAATTTGGATTCACCGGTGCGCAGCTCGGCGCCATCGGTGGCATGGGCTTCAACGGATTCTGCTTCGGCATCATCCTCGGCGGTGTCGTGGTGGACAAGATCGGCTACGGCAAGCTCGTCGTAGTGGCCTTCCTCCTGCACATCGTCTCCGCGCTCGTCACCTTCACCGCCAGCGGCAGCAGCGCCTTCATGGTGCTCTCCCTCGGCATGTTCATCTTCGCGTTCGCGAATGGCACTCTGGAAGCCGTGGCCAATCCTCTCGTCGCCACGCTGTTCCCAGAAAACCGCACGCATTACCTCAACATCCTGCACGCCTCGTGGCCTGCCGGCATGGTGATCGGTGTGATCATCGGCTGGTTCATGGATGACAAAATGGAGATCAACTGGCGCATCCAGCTCGCGCTGTATCTCATCCCGACCGTCATCTACGGCCTCATGTTCATGGGCCAGAAGTTCCCCCAGTCCGCCGCTGCGGCCAAGGGTGTCAGCTTTGGCAACATGCTCAAGGACGTCGGCATCCTCGGCGGTGCCGTGGCCTGCTTCCTTCTTTCCTTCTTTGCGGAAGGCTTCTTCAAAGATGTGCTCAGCGTTGAGCCCGCACTCGCCAAGAATCTCGGCTACGCCATCGGCGGCATTGTGCTGATCGCCGTGGGTGTGCTCACCAAGTTCTCGCTCGGCTCGCTGGTGCTTTTCGTCCTCTTCGTCACTCACGCCCTCGTCGGTGCTGTGGAGCTCGGTACGGACGGCTGGATCCAGAACATCACCGGCAACCTGTTCACCCCTGAGCAGGGCAAGGCCCTCTTCCTGTGGACCTCCGCCATCATGTTCGGCCTGCGCTTCTGCGCTCACTGGATCGAGAAAACGCTCAAGCTATCTCCTGTGGGTCTGCTCTTGATTTGCTCTGCTCTAGGGGCTTGTGGCCTTCTGCTTGCAAGCGGTATGGATGACAGTGTAAAAGTTACCGACATGTTACTTGTCGAAGGAAAAATGGTAAAGCCAATGTTCAGCACTGGCTTTATGATGGCACTACTTGCTCTTGGCATTTATGCGCTCGGCAAGACCTTCTTCTGGCCCACGATGCTTGCCGTCGCCTCCGACCGTTTCCCCAGCACGGGCGCTGTGGCCATCTCCATCATGGGCGGCATCGGCATGCTCTCCGCCGGCATCATCGGCGGTCCTGGCCTCGGTTATATGAAAGACCGCTTCGCGGGCGAGGATCTTAAATCCAAAAATCCGGCACTATACGAGACCTACAAAGCAGCTGCCCCTAGCAAGTTCCTCAACATCGAAGCCACCGCTGCTTTCGGCCTTGATGGTAAAAAACTCGCTGAAGCCAAGGAATCAAATAGTACAGCAGATCAAAAGCAGGTCGTAAAATCTGACCAACAAGGTGATCGTAAGACATTAATGTTTGATTCATTCATCCCCGCTACGATGGCGGTGATCTACTTGCTCCTGCTGCTCTACTTCAAGTCTATTGGCGGCTACAAGCCCCTGACCATCGACGAAGAGCTGGCCGGTGAAAAATCCTGATCCAACTAAATATCACTCCCACGCGGCGTCCCCTTACCGGGACGCCGTTTTTATTTCCCGGCTTGCGCAGTGTCATTCATTCGGCATTCGTATTTCGAACATTCGACATTTCTGATCATGCCCACCTACGTTTACGAAACCATTCCCCAGTTTGAAGGCGAGCCCACCAAGCGCTTCGAAATCCGCCAGAGCATGAAGGACTCCGCGCTCACGCAGCACCCGGACAGCGGCCAGCCCGTGCGCCGTGTGCCGATTGGTGGCACGGGAATCATGGGCGGCAGCAGTGGCGGCTCCCAAGCCTCAAGCGGGGGTGGCTCCTGCGGCACGGGCTGCGGATGCCATTAGAAAATGACGAGCCGAGCGAAGCGAGACAGACGACCGGAGGGAGCCCGCAGGGTGAGCGCAGCGAATCAATGTCGAATTTCCGAATGACTAACAAAATCCGAAGCTCGAAGGCCTAAACGCCTGGAGCAGCCGGAACAGCTTCGACACTTGGAGCCGCTTCGTCATTCGGAGCATCTTCGACATTGGCCACTTTGGGTTCGTCACTCTTTTCGGCAGCTTTTCGCAGGAGACGCGCGGCATAGAATCCGTCGAATGCGCCGGTCTCTGGCGTGCGGTGGAGTTCTTCTTCAAGGGTCCATTCATCACCGTGTTTGGCCAGGAAAGCCTGCACCTGCCGTTCATTTTCACTCGGCAGGATGCTGCACGTGGCATAGACGAGCTTGCCGCCGGGGGCGACCATGCGGCTGTAGCTTTCGAGAATCTCGGCTTGGAGGGCGATGAGCCGGTCGATCTCGACATCGCTCAGTTTCCACTTTGCATCCGGATTGCGGCGCAGGACGCCCATGCCGGAGCACGGCACGTCGAGCAGCACACGATCCGCCTTTTGCGCGAGGCGCTTCACGGTCTTGGAGCCTTCGATCTCGCGCGCTTCGATGATGTCCACCCCGGCGCGTGAGGCGCGCTTGCGCAGCTCGGCCAGCTTCCAGGCATGAATGTCCAGCGCCAGCAGGCGGCCTTTGTTGCGCATGATCGCCGCGAGATGCAGCGCCTTGCCACCGCCACCGGCGCAGGCATCGATGACCCGCATGCCGGGTTCTGGCTGCAAAAACGGTGCGATGAGCTGAGAGGCGGCATCCTGCACCTCAAACAAGCCGGCCTTGTAGGAATCGGTGCCAAACAAATTCGCCCGCTGCTTCAGGCGCAGGGCGCTGGGCACCTGATCCACGGCTTCGGTTTCATAGCCTTCCTGTCCCAGTTTTTCACGCAGGGCACGGCGGTCGTTTTTGATTGTGTTCACGCGCATGAACACATCCGCAGGCAGATTCAGCGACTCGCGCAGCGCGGGCCATGCAGCACCGAGTTCGAGGCTGCCACGTGCTTCCAGCCAGTCTGGAATCGCGGCACGGATTGCGGGGGAGGCGCCATCTTTAGCACGTTTCCTCACATCGTCCGGTTTCACCTCGGGTGCGGTTTCGTCCTGAGGTAGATCCCGACCGTTGGAAATCCAATAGGCGGCCCACACACGCCAGAGACGCTCCGGGGTGATGTTCTCCGGCTGCGTGTGCTCTTCGTCAGGCAGCCCGGCCAGATACCAGAACCAGCGCCACCAGCGTACGCATTCATAAATGGACTCCGCGAAGATGCGCCGGTCACGGCTGCCCCACTTGCGATGCCGCTTGAAGGTGAACTCGATGACCTTGTCTGCGTACCGTTTGCCCACAAACACCTCTCCGAGTGAAAGGATGATTTCGTCGAGCAGGTGGGGCGGGAGTTTCATGGGACTAGAGACATGGCGCAGGCGTATCCCCTTCACAACTGCTGCTACCAAGAAATCACTGGCCCCAGCGTGGAAGCAGATTACTCTCAGCCACCCCAAAAGACATGCCCACCGAGTTCGATATTCAATACGCCCTGGAAAACACCCAGGTGCTCCATGAGCCGGACCGCCGCATCGACACCTTTGGCAGCACCCATTTCGAGTTTCAGATCGTCACCGAACTCATGGATACCGTCGGTGCCGTGCGCGTGCGTGAAGGCCGCATCGAGGCCGAAAAGCCCCTTATCCTGCGCCCGGAACTGCCCGGCCAGTTTGACTTCGAAGGTTTCGGCCCTGAAGTGGCCGGGTTTGGCGAATTCCTCCGGGACAACCTGCACAAGCTGGCGATCCTCAAATACGGCTTCAAATTTCGCAAAGGCGACATCAGCGAGCAGATCATCCATGAATCCATGGAAGAAGTCACGGGCAAGCTGCTCGCCAACATCCGCTCCTCGGGCAATCCGATGCGTGCGGTCATTCAAGGCGTGGACGACACCTGGGAGATCTGCCTGCTGAAGTTCACCGTCGAGATGATCGAGAAGTCCCAGAACATCAACCTCTTCGATTTCAAACGCCGCGGCCTGCTGGGCTGAGCGGTAGTTTGTAGGTTCACGCAATGGCCAAGACTCAGATCAAACTGCTGATTTTCCTCATCACCGTGGGCTTGGTGGCAGGCACACTGGCGATGGGGTACTGGGTTTACATGAACATCCTGCTCAAGGAGAGCCAGGTGGAGCAGGACATCGCCTCCATGAAGGCGAAGGACCGCCCTCGCGTGGACCCTGGTATACGCCGCTTCGAAGCCGCCGTGGAACTCATTCATCAGGGCAAAATCGACGACGGCCGTGATGCGCTCTACAAACTCTGCCAGCAGTTCCCTGACTCCAAAACGGTTGCCGAGGCCATGCGCATCATTGGTGAGATCAACATGGACCAGCTCTACTCCGCGAACTCCACCGCAGGGAAGAAGGACTACATCGTGCAGCCGGGCAATTCACTGAACTCCATCGCCACCAAGTTCGACACCACCGTGGACTCCATCATCCGCTCCAGCGGTTTGATGAGCTTCAATCTGCACCCCGGCGACCACCTAACCATCATCCCGATGGACTTCCATCTTGGTGTCAGCATCGCCAAAAAACAGGTCATGCTGCTGCGCAAAGTAGGTGAGAAAGAATACCTCTTCAAAATTTACAATGCGAAAGACATCCGCCTGCCTCCCGGCATGCGACTGCCAGTGGAGATGACGATCGCTGGAAAAAACTCCATCTTTGACGGCAAGCCTGTGGTCTCCACCGACCCCAACTACGTCGATGCAGAGAAATGGTTTGCCGCCACGAAATCCGGCATCAGCATCCGTACGCCTCCGGTCGCCCGTGCCCAGCCCGTGGAGGAGCCAAAAGCTCCGGCTGCGGCTCCAAAAAAATCCACCCCACCGGCCGCCATGCCCGCTCCCGCACCCGCCCCAACGGCGGAAACCGGCATCTTCCTCGCCCGTGAAGACATCGAAGAACTCTTTGCGCTCGTTCGCAAAGGGTCAAAGTTGAGCCTTGTGAGATAATCCCTCCCCCCCTTTCCCAACCAGACCGCCATGAAACAAGTTTTGGAATTCGAAAAGCCCATCGTCAAAATCCGCGAAGAAATCGAGGAGGCTAAAAAGAAGCTCGCCGCCAAGCCCAGCGACAAGCTGGCCCAACAGATCGCCGATCTCGAAACCAAGGCCGAAAATCTGCAGCGCGACATTCACGCCAACCTCTCTCCCTGGCAGCGCGTGCAGATCTCCCGCCACGTCGGCCGCCCCTTCATGCTCGATTATGTGAAGCACATCACGGATGAGTTCGTGGAGCTGCATGGCGACCGCCACATCGGCGATGACAACGCCATGCCCGCCGGATTTGCCACCATCGGTGGTCAGCGCGTGGCCATCCTCGGCCACCAGAAAGGCCGCGACACCAAGGAAAACTTGCTGCGCAACTTCGGCAGCGCCCATCCCGAAGGCTACCGCAAAGCCCTCCGCCTCATGCGCATGGCCGAAAAATTCAGCCTGCCCATCATCACTCTCATCGACACTCCCGGAGCTTTTCCTGGCATCGGAGCGGAAGAGCGCAACATCGCGGAGGCCATCGCTTTCAACCTGCGCGAGATGATGACCCTGCGTACGCCGGTCATCGCCATCGTCATCGGTGAAGGTGGCAGCGGTGGCGCCCTCGGCATCGGCATCGCGGACCGCGTGCTCATGATGGAGAACGCTTATTACTCCGTCATCAGCCCTGAAGGCTGCGCCGCCATTCTGTGGAAACACCGCGAGCATGCCCCTGAAGCAGCCTCCGCGCTGAAGCTTAGCGCCCAGGATCTCTCAAAGCTCGGCATCATCGACGGCATCATCCCCGAGCCTCTCGGTGGTGCGCACAACGACCACTTTGCCGCCGCGAACTCACTCAAAGACGCGGTGCTGGCCACGCTGAAGGAGCTCAATGCCCTGCCGACCGCCCAGCTTCTGGAGCAGCGCTATCAGAAATTCCGCGCCCTGGGTCAGTTCACGGAAGGCTGATGTCCGGCCTCCGGCCGCTCCCCGCCAATGCGGAAGAAGCCAGTTTTGATGCTTTACAGCGCGAGCTCCCCCGGGAAAGCTCGCGGCCTATGAAGTGGCTCATCCGCATTGTCGTTGTTCTCGTGGTCATCATTGGTGCTGGTCTTTGGTTTGGCTGGTCACAGCTGGGCGCACTGGTCAAGTTTGGTATTGAGAAGGGCACCCCTCCGGTCGTGCAGACCAGCGTGTCAGTGCAGCATGTGAAGCTCTCTCCCTTCTCCGGCTCCGGCGTTATCGAAGGCTTCGAAATCGGCAATCCTAAAGGCTTCACCGGCCCGTATGCTGTGCGCATTGGACGCACGGAAGTGGCCGTAGATACCCAGAGCGTCAGCGCGGACAAGGTGGTCATTCAGCACATCCGCATCACGGATCCTGAGATCAATCTCGAAGCCGGTCTCGGTGGCACCAATCTCAAACACATCGCCGACAACGCGATGAACTTCGTCTCCCAGCAAACCGCGCCTGCTGGCAATGCCTCCCCGAATGCAGCCGCACCACCCGCCGACGGCAAGCCGAAAAAGTCCGTCAAACTCCAGGTGAATGAACTGCTCATCACCGGTGCCAAACTCAGCGCCAGCGCAGCGGGTGTTATTCCCGGCGCAGACGCCAAGATAACGCTGCCCGAAATCCGTCTTACCAATCTTGGGACCGGTTCCGCCGGCATCACTCCTGCCGAGCTGACGGCTCTGATCCTCCGCCAGCTAAACACCGAAGCCGTCAAAGCCAGCGCCAGCGGTGCTCTCAAAAACATGCTTCAAGGTGGCGCCGCCAAGATCAACACAGGCGGTATCAAGGGCCTGTTTGGGAAATAGGAACCATTGAGTCATTGGGCGGCAGGTGAAACCTGCTTAGCCTGCAGCGGGGACTTTCTTTCGGACGAGTGTTCCTTCGAGCCACCCGATTCGGGATGCTTGGATACTTTTGCAAGTGTCTCGATGTCAAAATGGACACTATTTGTCCATTCATCAATTCATCGGCAGCCACTGCGTGACAAAGAATTGGCCGATGTTTGGTTGGCTTTCCGCCTATCCAAACCCATGCGCCGATTCTCCCTCCCGCTCCTACTCGCCTTCTCAGCCGCCAGCTTTGCCGCTGAAATAGAGGAAGATCAAAAGAAAAAGCCCACCAAGACCGCTGACCTGCCCGAGGTGGTGATCACGGCCACGCGCAGCGCAACTCCGCTGTCCCAGGTGCCTGCGGCGGTGAAGACGCTGGATAAAAAGCAGATGGAGGAGCGCCTGACACGCACCTTCCCCGAGGCGCTGCGGGAAACGCCCGGTGTGACGATTCAGAAGACCTCCAACGGACAGGGTTCTCCTTTCATCCGCGGCTTCACCGGTTTCCGCAACCTGATGATGATCGACGGCATTCGCTTCAACAACTCCACCTTCCGTGACGGACCGAACCAGTACTGGAACACGCTGGATCAGTACGGACTCGACCGCGTGGAAGTGCTACCTTCGCAAGGATCTGTGCTCTATGGCAGCGATGCCATCGGCGGCACGGTGAATGCCTTCACCAAAGGATCAGGCTTCCTCAGCGAAGCTGAAGGCGGCTTCTTCTCCCATGGCCGGGCGGATTATCGCTACTCCACGGCGGAGCACAGCAATGTGGAGCACCTCGAAACCAGCATCGGCGAGGGGCAGAAATGGGGCCTGCACGCCGGTGTCACCTTGAGCCAGTTTGGTGATGTCACCGACGGCAGCGGAAAGCGGCAGCGGCACACCGGGTACGATCAGTGGGCCTTCGATGTGAGGCTGGACATAGCGCTGGACGACCAGTGGACCTTCACCGCCGCGCATCAGCAGGTGCGCCAGAACGATGTGTGGCGCACGCACTCCACCACCTCCGGCGTTTCCTTTGAAGGCACCGCCGTCGGCACTGACCGAGTCCGACTTTTCGATCAGGAGCGCAGCCTGACGTATGCCCGCCTCGCCGGGAAGGACCTGAACAGCTTCATCGACAACGCCAGCCTCACCGTCTCCGTGCAAACCGCAGGCGAAAACCAGTTCCGTGTCACCGGAGGCGGCACTAGATCCTATAACATAGTGGATGTGGACACCCTTGGCGCAGATCTCCAGTTCACCAGCAAATCACCCATCGGCACCTTGGTCTATGGCGTCGATTTTTATGAGGACTTTGTGCAATCACACGCCTCGGACAATCCTTTCCAGGGAGCCGTCGCGGACAACTCGACCTACAGCCTGCTGGGGGTTCACATTCAGGACGCCATCGACCTCGGCGAACGTGTGCATCTCTTCCTCGGAGAACGTTACACGCATGCCACGGCCAGGCTCGGCAGCTTCCAGAATCCCACCACCCTCGCTCAGCAGTCGTTTGCCAACAGCTGGGACAACTTCTCCGGCAGCGTGCGCTTCGTGATCGACCTGGATGAGCGTGACCGCTATTCGCTGTATGGCGGCGTGTCACAGGCCTTCCGTGCGCCCAATCTCTCCGACCTTTCCCGTTTTGACGTGGCTCTGTCCGGTCGCAAAGAAACACCTGCCACCGACCTGTCCCCGGAAAAATACCTGACCTATGAGATCGGTCTCAAGGCAAACACCGAAAGCCTCACCGCCAGCCTGGCCTACTTCTACACCAAGCTGGACAATCTGATCATCCGGCGCTCCACCTCCGTGCCACTGCAGGACACCAAGGCAAATGGCGGCAACGGTTACATGCAGGGCTTCGAGTTCGCCGCACGCTGGCGGATCGACAAGCACTGGAGCCTCTTCGGCCATCTGGCCTGGGTGGAAGGTGAGGCGGATCAGTTCATCGGCACCACCACGCAGAAACGCCGCGAGCCGCTGGGCAAAATCTCCCCTCTCGTGGGCTATGGCGGCGTGCGCTGGCAGACCACGGATCAGCGGTTTTGGACTGAGTTCGTCTGTCTCACCTATGGCGAGGCCGGACGCTTGAACACCTCTGACCAGCTCGACACCCAGCGAGTCCCGCCCAATGGCACGCCTTCTTTCTGGCTGCTCACGCTGCGCGGTGGCTACACCGTCACCGAGAACCTCATCCTGACAGCCTCTCTCGACAACCTGATGAACAAAACCTACCGCTACCACGGCTCAGGCTCCAACGAACCCGGTTTCGGTGCGAACCTCGGAGTGACAGTGAAGTTTTAGAAGTGGCACGTTGATTTGCTCAGACGCCGGAATTCACGCATCCACCACCCGCAAAGCGGACTCGCTTGAGGCATCGCTCATGATGCGGCTCGTGATTCCGGCGATGCTGAATTTTCCGGCGTAGGGCACCTGCAAGTGTGAGTCACGCGCCACCATGTCCCATTCCAGCCGCAGGTATTCGGCGATCACATTGGTGAGGCTGAGCTGGAAAAAATGACCCACCGCAGCCCATACGATGGCGATGTGGCTGTCGCATCTCCCCTGCTCCACGGCCTCGCGCAGGCGACCCAGCACGCCTTGATAGCGCGCATGCTTCGTGGATTTGAGCAGCACCGCGCCCGCCTGCAGACTGCGCTGGCAGGCGGCGGGTGAAAGCTGGGAGGAGAGTCTGGAGGAAGCCGCAATAAGACCTGTCAGATCATTTGCATGCGCGCTCTGCCACGCGGACTTGAGCGCCGGACCGCTGGCTTCACGCAGCACGCTTTCAGCCGCGGCATTCCACTCGCTCACATCCTCCACCAGCAGCACCTCCACGCGGGCGCGCACGCTGCCCAGCAGCCACTTCACCCAGTCCAGTCCACGGGACCAGTCCTCGATGACCTGCTTATCATCCGCCGTGTCATGCGGCGCAGGCAGCAGAGTGATGGTGGGAAGCAGATGCAGTTTCATCGCGACAGCAACTCGCGCCGCGACCATGGGCGGCGATTTTCAAACCTTCGTTGCATAGACCAGTTCATCGCACGAACTATGCCTTCAGCGCGGCATTGCGCGAACAGAATACTTTTCATGAGCGAAGCCTCCCCACTTGACACCTCCACGCCCTGGTATGCCTGCCAGCGCTGCGGCAACTGCTGCCGCTGGCCGGGGGACGTGCGTGTCACGGACGATGAGATCACACGCATCGCCGCGTATCTGGACATGCCGCGCATCGAGTTCGTGGAGCAGTGCACGCGGCTGAATGCGAACCGCACCGGCCTGAGCATCATCGACAAGCCGAACGGCGAGTGTCTCTTCCTCGAAGGCGTGAATGTCTGCCGCATCCAGCCGGTGAAGCCGGTGCAGTGTGAAGGCTTTCCCAACACCTGGAATTTTCCCGGCTGGCGGGAGAAGTGCGAGGCAGTGGAGGCACCACGCCCTGCATCCCACTAGGCTGCTTCCGGCACCGACTTATCCCAGAGCACGGACTTCGTATAGGCGTAAGGTTTGCACAGCACGACCTTGCTCACATCCGTGCGGATGACGGCAAATTTGTGGTAGTCTTCCGTCTCGCAGTACTTGCGGTAGTAGGCTTTGGATTTTCCGGGCATCTGATCCCAGTAGCGCTTCGCCGCATCTCCTTCGATCAGCCGTGTATGTCCGGAGAGATACACGATGGTCTCCATCGAGGGTGAGGCAAACATCCACTCCGCCTGGGGATTCGCACGCAGGATGGCGGCCTTCAGCGAATTCGGCGCGGTGATGGAAATGATCTCCTCCATGTCCATGGTGACCTGCGTTGTCATCCAGGCCGAGTGCGGATGCCCCTCGGCGTCTGACGTGGCCAGCACGGCGTTGCGGCAGTTCGTCACCAGTTGGGCGGCGTTTCGAGTGACTTCATTTTCGATTTTCATGTTCAAACAAACGCCAAATTTTCACCAGCGTCTCCGCGTGGCTTGCCTGCATGTGCGCCTTTTTTGAAGATCGCGGCTTTACTGGACAAGCGGCCCAGTGCATGACATCTCCCCACATGAAGCAGCAGACCATCGTCACCCTCGACCTCGAAGGCGTTCTCGTCCCCGAAATCTGGATCGCCTTTGCCGAGAAGACCGGCATCCCCGAACTGCGCCGCACCACGCGGGATGAACCTGACTACGATGTGCTCATGAAGGGCCGCCTCAAAATTCTCGATGAGCACGGCCTGAAGCTGCCGGACATCCAGCAGGTCATCGGCACGCTTTCCCCCATGGATGGCGCCAAGGCCTTCCTCGATGAACTTCGCTCCATCACCCAGGTGATCATCCTGAGCGACACCTTCGCGGAGTTTGCCCAGCCGCTGATGCGCCAGCTCGCGTGGCCGACGATCTTCTGCCACCAGCTCGATGTCGCTGAGGATGGCCGCATCGTGGACTACAAGCTGCGCCAGCCGAACCAGAAGCAGAAGTCTGTGGCCGCCTTCAAGGCGCTGAACTACCGCGTCATCGCCGCCGGTGATTCCTTCAACGACACCACCATGCTCGGCGAGGCCGATGTCGGTTTCTTCTTCCACTCCCCGGCCAGCATTCAGGCGCAGTTTCCGCAGTTCAAACCGTTCGATGATTACAACGAACTGCTGGCTGCGATGAAAGCGGTGCTTTGAAGCATCATTGCCACAACGCGATTTCGCGTCCAGAATGCGCGCTCGTTTCACGCCCCGCATGCCACAGCTCCATCTTCAGCCCGACTTCGCCACTTTTCAGACGCTCGCGCAGCAGGGCAATCTCGTACCGGTGATGGCGGAACTCGCCGCCGATTACGAAACCCCGCTCTCCGCATTCCAAAAGATCCACGATGGCCGCTGCGCCTTCCTGCTGGAATCTGCAGAGCTCACGCAACACTCCGGGCGCTACTCGTTGCTCGGCAGTTCACCTCGCATCATCTTCACCGCACGCGGTCGTGAGATCGAAATCGAGGAGCGCGGCAAGAAGCGCAGCTACACCACCACCGGCGATCCATTGACGGAACTGCAGGAGCTGATGAAGCCCTTCACCCCGCTGGAAACGCAGCCGCTGCCAGTTTTTCACGGCGGTGCCGTAGGCTACCTGGCCTATGACATGGTGCGCTTTTTTGAGCCGACGCTCTCACCACCGCCGAAGGATGAGCTGGGCCTGCCGGACATGGTCTTCATGGTCACAGACACCGTGCTGGTGTTTGATCACCGCACCCGCCGCCTGTCCATCGTGGCCAATGTGCACACCGATGAGCATGCCACGCTGGAGGCGGCATACGATTGGGCGCGCGAGCAGATCGCGAATGTCATTGCCAAACTGGAGAAGCCTCTGGCTGCCAGACCGCTGCAAACTTTTGCCCCCGTGGGCCAGCTGCCACCTCCGGTGAGCAACACCACGCAGGAAGAATACGAGGCGATGGTGCTCAAGATGAAGGAGTACATCGGCGCCGGTGACATTTTCCAAGGCGTGCCCTCCCAGCGTTTTGAGACGGACTACCAAGGCACCACGCTGGATCTCTTCCGCGCACTGCGGCACGTGAATCCGAGCCCCTACATGTTCTGCATCGACTTCCCGCAGGGCTTCGCGCTGGTCGGCAGTTCGCCGGAAGTGCATGTGAAGTGCATGAACGGCCGCATCGACATCCGACCCATTGCCGGCACACGCTGGAGAGGCAAGACCACCGCAGAAGATGATGCTCTGGCTAAGGAACTGCTAGAAGATCCCAAGGAACGCGCCGAGCACATCATGCTCGTCGATCTCGCGCGCAATGATGTCGGACGTGTGGCCGACTACGGCACCGTGCGCGTCAGTGACCTGATGATCATCGAGCGCTACTCACACGTCATGCATATTGTCTCCAACGTGGACGGCCATCTGCGTGACGACAAGACCGCCTATGACGTCATGCGCGCCACCTTCCCCGCTGGCACCGTCAGCGGCTCGCCCAAGGTGCGCGCCATGGAGATCATTAACGAGTGCGAGAAGAGCAAGCGCTGCGCGTATGCCGGCGCGGTGGGTTACTTCGGCTTTGATGGCAACCTTGATTCGTGCATCGCCCTGCGCACCTGCGTTGTGAAGGATGGCAAAGCCTATGTGCAGGCAGGCGCTGGTGTTGTGGCTGACTCTGTTCCTGCGTCCGAGTATCAAGAAACGATCAACAAGGCCACCGGCATGTTGCGCGCGATTCAATGGGCGCGTCAGTTGAGTGCACCGTGAGCTGATCGAAGTTGCTCACACACTAATCACACGGTGCTAACAAGCTAATCACAGAGTTGCTCACAATGCGCGAATGCATCACTCAGAAACAGAGAACCCCCCGGCATGCGAAGCCGGGGGGTTCCATTGGCGATCCAGCAACCAACAACGATAGAGGACCGATTGGCACGAAATGCTTTAGCTGAGGAAGCTTGCAAACGTGGCCCGCGAGTTGCCCCACGGACGACGACATGTTAAAAAGTTTTGCCCCTCCCGTCAACCTGCCCACCCTTCTTTTGCAAAAAGAAACCGCTGAGTCGCAATCCTGAGAGCCTAAAACGCCCAATTGTTATCAAAATTTTAGCAAAACGAGTCTTGACACCTGATCCGTCACTTTCGACCAACCACTACTCAACCGAACACACGCCAACATGCCATCCTCCAAAGACCTCGGCCAGCTCCTCCTCATGGGTGTTCCCGGTGCCGAACTCACTCCAGAAACCGCCGCACGGCTCAAAAAGCTTCAGCCTGGTGGCTTCATTTTATTCGGGCGCAACATCCAGACCCCTGAGCAGGTCCGCAAACTGATCGATGACCTGCGCGATATCTCAGATGTCGAACCATTCATCACGATTGATCAGGAAGGTGGCCGCGTTTCGCGTCTCCGCCTGATTGGTGAAGAACCACCGAACGCTCAAGCACTGCGTGACAAGGGTGATCCCGCGTTGATCAAACGTCATGGCAAGCTCACCGGGCAGATTTTGCGTCTGTTCGGTTTCAATCTCGATCTCTGCCCTGTGCTGGACATCTCGTATGATGACGCGGCGGACAATTCTCTCAAAGGCCGCACCTATGGCAAAGACCCACAGCAGGTGATCGACAACGCGGGCGTCTTCAATCGCGCCATGCGTGCCGAAGGCATCCTGAGCTGCGGCAAACACTTCCCTGGCTACGGCCCTGCGGAGTGTGATCCGCATGAGTTCCTGCCTGTCATCACCAAAAGCCGTGAAGAAATGGAACGCAGCGAACTGCTACCCTACTCCGCGCTGCTGCCGGAACTCGACAGCGTGATGACCTGCCACAGCAACTACACCGCATACGATCCAGACCGTGGCCGCTGGCCTGCAAGCCTGAGCCATAACATCGTGACGAAGCTGCTGCGCCATCAGTACGCCTTCGACGGCCTGGCCATGACCGATGACCTCGACATGGGAGCGATCTTGAATGAAGTCACCTTTGAGCAGGCCATCCAAGAGGCCGTGCGCGCCGGCAATGACCTCGTCATGATCTGCCACCGCGTCGAAATGGTGGAGCTGGCTCGTCAGCACCTCGAAGGCGTCGAAGCCCCGGCACTGCATGATGCTTTGATGCGGATCGAAAAAACCAAGAAGCGCCTGGTGAAGCCGGACCACTTCAATCTCGACCGCTTCGCCGCCATCAACCGCGACATCTGGCAGCTGCGCGTCGACACCCTCGGCGAAGAGGCCGCCAAAAATCTCAGCGTCGAAGACGGCAAGCGTTCACCCGTGGAGCTGTATTGAGAGCCTGCGGAGATGATGAATAGGACCTATTCGGGGTCCTAGAGACTCTTGTCGATCAGCAGCGAGGCTGAGCGCCGCGGATTCGGGTGGTAGCCGTTCATGGCGGCGCGGATGCGCTTGGCACGATCCACACAGGCCTCGGCCTTTTGGAAATCGCCCGAAGCCTTGTACACCGCACCCAGGTTGATGAAAGTCTGGGAGAGGTCAGCAGGATCCATCTGCCCTTCATTGAGATTCTGCCGGATGGCGAGCGCCCGTTCATGCATGGCCTGCGCGCGATCCACATCCATGCTGCTGTAGTAGAGCACGCCGAGATTGTTGTACACGGAAGCAACGCGCGAACTCTGTTCGCCATCGATGCGCTGAAAGGTTTCCAGCGCTTCGCAGTAGTAGCCCTCGGCTTTTTCAAAATGCCGCAGCTGTTTGAAAATCATGGCCAGGTTGTTTTTGATCGTAGCCACCTTGTCGCTGTCTTCCAGCCCATTGTCAGCGCTGATGCTCAGCGCCTTTTCATAGAATTCAGCCGCCTTGTCCATGCGCCCCCAGCGGTCATAAAGATGCGCGAGGAGCGAGTAGATGCCGGTCAGCAGGTCTGGGTCCTGCTTGCGCAGTTCCTGTGCACGAAAGAGGCCCTCACGATACAGTGACTCGGCCTTGCGGAAATCTCCCTCCTTCTGCCGCAGATCAGCCAGAACACTGATCTGCTCAACCAGCGCACCCACGCGGACCGGATCATGGTATGCAAGCCTCCGCGCCTCCTCGACGCTACGGGAGGCGGAGGCAATTTGACGCTCCAATGCAGTATCCACGTTGGGTTGAGGAATGGTTCATGAGACTGGGCGGGCGGAAAGCCCGGCCAGATTCCGGCTAGCTGGCGTCGCGATAGGACTGGGCGAGATTGACGATGGTGTTGCGTGCATGCGCCATCATGTCACGGGAGACGCCGTTGTTCTCATACCAGTGCGTGTAGGCGTGGTTGTCGAACATGATGTCGAAGTTGGTGATGAGACGCTCAAACACAGCAGCGATGCCGGTGTGATTGACCAATGCCAGACCGCTGGAGGCAAAGCCTTCAGGAGCGGTTTCGGCCACACCCATTTTGATGCCAGTCGGCACGTAGCTGGCGAAGTTCAGGCTCTTGCGGATGGCCGCCATGTTTTCCTCAACTTCTTTGGCTTTCACATCACCACGGAACAGGGCGCAGGCGGAAAGGTACACGCCGTTGGTCCAGTCGATGGCCGCCGTGAAATTGTCCTGGGAGAACGTTTCACGTGCGATGTCGGGGAAGTTGATTCGCACCTGTCCTTCCTGACCGGGACCACGCATGGGAGCAAACGAAGCCGTGAGGAAATGATTGCCGGGGAACGGCACCAGATTGGTCACGTATTCACTGAGATCGGTATTCAATCTTCCGGGGAACCGCAAGGACGCAGTCACCGAACTCATGATGAGGGCGATGATGTGGTTGAGGTCCATGTAGTTGGGGCTGCGGTGCAGCTTCGACTTCGCAATGCGGAAGAGCGCTTCGTTGTCCAGCAGCACGGCGGCATCCGCGTTATCGAGGATACGCTGCAGCGTGAGGATGGCGTTGTAGGGCTCGACCGCGGAGTCGGAAATCAGCGGGGAGGGAACCACCGAGAACGTGAAGATGCGCTTCTTGGGATAAGCCTGGCGCAGACGCTCCAGAATGAGCGAACCCAGACCCGAGCCGGAACCACCACCGATGGAGTGGGTCATCATGAAGCCCTGCAGTGACTTGGTTTTTTCCACGGCGGCATCGATCACATTCATGATCTGGTCGATGATGCGCTCACCTTCGACGTTGTAACCACGCGCCCAGTTGTTGGCAGCACCGGGAATTTTTCGAATGATGCAGCTCTCGTCAAACAGCTGAGCCATGTCACCACCTTCGATTCGGGCGATCACTCCGGGCTCAAGATCCACCAAGATGGCGCGCGGGATGTACTTCCCATCACGGACCTTGTGAAAGAACACCTCCATGTTCGAATTGGCGGCGGCGGCAGTGTTGCCTTCCTTCAATGTGCCGGCCTCGGTCAGGCCATGTTCACGCAGCAGGAGCCGCCAGTAACGGTCAGCGATTTGATTGCCACATTGTCCGACATGAATGCTCAGAATCTCTCTCACGGTTATTCCTCCAAACGGTTGTTTTATCGATTGCCTGAATTGCTGTTCTTAACGACGACGGTCAACGAGGTCACGCAGACTCATGCCACCTCCGCGGCTGTCATCCATGCTGGCGCTACTGCGCGGGATGTCAGATGCGCTGTCCTGCACCTTGGCTTTGGCGCCGCTTTCCTCGGCCACCTGATAGCTTTGAATGAGTTCCTGGGCGGATGCACGGAGCGCATTGATCTGCTCTTCGGACATGCCTTCGTTGAGATACCAGTTGGCGAAGGCCTTGCGCTGCCAGAGCTTGTCAAAGTTGTGGCAGATCCGGTCCAGCACACGGGCGATCTCGGTGTTGTTGGCCAGCAGCACCATGCTCTTGCGGTGCGAGATGCCAGGCTGCTCGACGTAGCCAATCTTGAACGCGGTGGGAATCCAGTAGGTCAGCGGCAGCTGCTCGCGCATCGCTGCCAGCGCAGCGTCTGCCAGAGGCTTGTCATCCATGATGCCACGGTAGAGCACCGCGGTGCTCAGGAAGCGGCCTTCCATGGGGGAACAGGCGGCAAAAACGGAGCCGTTGTCAAACAGGCTGCGAATCATTTCCTCGACGCCCATTTCTTCAAATTTGCTGCGGTCAGGCGGGGTCAGCGGCGCAAAAGCGCACATGAGAAAGTGCAGGGAAGGCTGCGGCACCAGATTCGTGAGCAGCTCACGCAGACTGATTTCCACGGTCAGGAAACCACTAAAACGCATGGAAGCGGTCAAACCGGCAAGCGCCTCGGTGATGAGCAGGTTCAGATCATCCACCGTCGGGCTCTCGATGTTCCATTTGCGATGGGCGAGTTCGAACAGCGCTTCATTGTCGAAGATGAGGCAGGCGTCTGCCGAACGGCGCAGCGTGTTGAGCGTAAACACCGTGTTGTAAGGCTCGGTGACCACTGAGGAAACCTGCGGGGACGGCAGCACAGCGCAGCTCAGGATCGGAAACTCGGGATACTTTTCTTTGACGGATTCAATGAGCAGGGCACCAAAGCCGGAGCCCGAACCACCACCCGTGGCATGCAAAACAAGGATGCCGCCGACGTTGTCGCACTTGTCGATCTCGGCATCGAGCCGCCCCATGACTTCTGGCAGAACCTCGCGCCCTGCACCCAGATAACCCACGGCAAAATTACCGCCGGCACCTTCGGTGCGGCTGATGAGGTTGCCAGGATTGAAGAGCGACCCGGAGGTGGCCTTGATGTTGTCGATCACGCTTGGCTCCAGATCCACCATCACCGCACGCGGCACATAGCTGCCGGAAGAGGATTCACCGAGTTTGCTGAAAAACGCGCTCCAGTTTCCGCGCGGAGCCTGGCCCTGAGCGGTCTGTCCTGTCATCGGATCAATGCCGTGCTCCTGACAGATGGTTTTCCAGAAAGACGCGGCAATTTGATTGCCTGCCTGACCGATTGAAATAACGATAGTGTTGTTGACCTTCATCAGTCTCTCCTAATTTTCGCGGTTTCTAATGTGATGTGTACTGCCTGCATTTGAAAGTGTGATACGCCACCAGCCACACCATGCCGGTGATCCTCATCCGGCAAGTCCCGGACTTCGCAATCAAAGCGGCATTGTTTGCTGCGCTTATCTCCAATAAAGGTAGTTTTACCTGTGAGTGCGCCGGGAGTCCAAGCAAATTCCGTGCTTTCGTGAGGAATCCCACGCCAAAATGGCTGCAATATTGAAATGCGGGCGATGGCTGGGATCACGGTGTTTCTTTGCGTTTCGGCGGCAAGGGTGCGGCAGTGGATATGGCAGGCATCTGCCCTGTCCTGCTTTCCACCTGTCCTTGTTTCATGCGGTCGATCTCCTCTTTGGAAGGAAGAATGGCACGGCGAATGGTGATGGGGGCTTTCTCAGGCTGCTTTGCAGCAGTTGCTGAAGAGTCTGGCGCAGCCACGGGCTGCGGACTTGCGAGGGCAGGTGTTACCACGGCAGTGGTCGTCACTGCATCTGCCGCCACCGGCTTTGTCATTGGTTTCACTTCATTCACCTGGACCGGAACACTTGGCGGCGGGGCGGGAGCAACTGGCACCGAGGCCACCACCGCAGGCATTGGTTTGGCAGGTGGATTCGGCACAGCTGCCACCACGACTGCCGGCGCTGGTTTGACGGATGGATTCGGCACAGCCTCCTTCATCACAGCCACCGGTTTGGCAGGTGCGGCAGTGACAGGAGCAGGCTGTGGTTTGACAGCTTCAGCTTGAGCCGGAACCGGCTTGCTCTGGACGGTCTTCACGACCGCAGGGGGAGGATCCTTTTGACTGACCGCAGGTCCTTCAGCTTCCGCAGAGGAAACCACAGGCTGCGCTGCAGCACCGGGCTCCTTTTTACCGCCCATGAAAATCCATGCGCCAATGCCCAGAATCACTGCAGCAGCAGCCGCGATGGCTCCCAGGGGCAGGCTGCGCTTTTGCTGGACCAACGAATTGAAATCATGCGTCTTGATCCCGCGCTTGATGGGGGAAATGGGCTCGTCCTCATGAGCTCCGGCTGCGGCATCATTCGCATTCCAGTCATCGTCAAAATCAGACACGGAACCGACGCTTTCCATCTCCTCCAGCGCCACCGAATTGCTTCCACGCAGACGTGTGGCCAGATCAACCGTCGGCGCAGTCAGCAGCCCCTCGAACTTGTCGATGAAATCACCCGGACTTGGGGTCTTGCCCGCCCGGCGGATCAGTTCAAGGCACTCGCGCACATATGTGGCGGCGGCCTCAGGAATGGATTCAGGAAACTGCGGCACACCTCCGGTCTGGCGCTCCCCTGTCAGCAAATAACCTGCAAGCGCCACAAATGAGCGATGCCGGAAATCACGATTCTGCAAATGCTCCTCCTGCTGCTGCCCTTCGGTGAGGTCCATGTCCACCAGCAGAGGCTCATAGAGGCTGCGCATGGTCATGTGCGGACGCAGCTTAACCACAAACGAAGGCCAGGCGTCCAGGCGCTTCTGCATCAGCCGCTCCAACTCACGCGAGAGCAATGGTCCATTTTTTCCCACCCGGAGCAGGATGTTGGAAGGGTGCAAATCCACACGCTGCACGCCACATTCAACCGCCTGGTCAAGCCCGGCCCGGATTTGGCGCATCAGCACCGTCACTTCAGCAGGGTTCAGGGTGATGCGTTCCGCCATGAGGCGGCTGAGTGCAAAGCCAGGCTCCCGCTCTTCCGTCAGGAAGGTCCAGTCAGGGCTTTCCCACAGACTCAGGGATCGCAGGATGTTGGGGTGCCGTTCAGGATTGAAACGCCACATCTGCAAGGGCACCGCCTCGTAGCGGGATTTGTCCACTATTCGCGAAGGCGGCAGCAGGTGCACCGTAACCGACTGCCCCAGCTTCGTATTGATCGCAGGAATGGAGAAGGGATAGCGGCGTGCGTGATCTGCATCTTCCACGCGAAAACGCGTTCCGAGAATGGTTTCGACCGGCACATCCTCCAGAAGCAGTTCCTGAAGCTGAGACTGCGGCAGCAGCGAAGAGTTCACCACCAGGTGTTTGCGGAAATTACGCGCTTTGATGTTGCTCGAAAGCGCGCTGAACGCCTCGCGCACGTCATCACGCAGTTTTTCGATCGATGCCGGAGCATTGTCGGGGTCGGTGAGTGCAGCTCTGACCGCTGTGCGCAATCCCATCGGCAGCTGCGTCAAAGCAGGGAACCGGTCCGGATTTTCGCCAGCATAAGGCTGCCCGGTCAGAAGAAGGAAAATCAACCGGCAAGCCTCCACCACCAGCCGTGCACCGCTTTGCGTCTCGGACCCAGCATCCAGCTGCGACAGGCCGTAATCAAACACACGGAGTTGCAGGAACGTGTCTTCCAAGGTCGTGACCAGCACGCGGTCCAGATGCATGCGCGAGACCAGACGTTGAAATCCTTGCAGCTGAAGCAGGTCATCCAGCAACTGATACACGAGCGCCAGCGCCGTCGCGGGCGCCACTGCGCCTCGCCTTTGAGTGTAATGCTCGACAAACTCACCGTCGTTGAGATTGCTGGTGTAATAGACCAGCCCCTGATCCTCCCCCACTTCCAAAATACGCATGAAGGCATGCCCGCGGATTTCCGAAGCCTGGCGGGCGCGATCAAACGCGGATCTCTTCATCGCCGCATCCAGCGTGCTTCCCCCGCGCAGCACATGCAGTTCCACCAACCGGTGAATCCGGTTGTCGAAGGCCAGAAAAACCACCTCATCCTTAGAACGCACCAGCTCGACCGGTGCACCACCGGTTCGATGCGCCACGGAAAGGCTGCCAAATTGCTGAAGCTCTTCAATCATAACAAGTTAATGACCATATTGTGAAATAATACCGACCAGAGAGTCAGGGGCAATGCTTCACATTTATACTCTAATTTATAAGGGTTGTGGCTCAAAATTGCAAAGGTTATTCTGAAAAATCTGGTAATTTTATATTATAAATAAACTACTCTTTAGAGCTCAAACCATAAAAAGCATAGTTCACCGTGGCTATTCTCAATAAGCTCAAAGGATACCAAGTGAACTCCCAAAAATGCAAGATTTGCATCCCTGAAACTCAAATTTGAGCCAGCCAAGTGTTTCGTTTTATTTTTTGTTCCCGCCGGCCGGCAAGGATTTGCTGGCAGGAGTGCTCCCGGCGATCACGCCCAGGCGCTTTTTCTCATCCTCGTTCCATTGATAGGCCGCATCAGAGAGCACATTGCGTGCCGCCATTTTGATCTCTGCGGCATTCGCGGAACCCGGATAGGCCAGCATCTCCCACAGCGTGATGGCATTCCCCTTCACTCGATCAATCAGCAGTTTGCAGACACGCAGGCGGACCTCTTCATCCTTCGGCGGGTCCAGATGAAGCCAGACCAGCAGATTCATGTACTGCGGGCTCTCAAAGGGCAGTTCCTGACTTTGTCCTGAGAGCACTTTTTCATTTTCCTGCCAGCCGCCAGTTTTTGCCAAGGCAAGCTGAGCCTCAAACGGCTTCATCTCGGCGGCCTTCTTTTGCAGTTCCTTTTTTCTCCACGCCTCCATCTCGACAGGGGTCGAGAGCGTGGCCGCCGGCTTTAAAGTGTCCAAAATGCCGATGACAAATTCCCGAGGCAGCACCAGCACCGGCACCAGCACAGTGAGCAGCATGGCCAGGCAGCCGCAGAACCAAGGCAGAATGAACCGCGCCAATGGCCCCGCCTGCGGATGTGGAGGAATTTCTCGGGTGACTCTCCCGGCTGCCGAAACCAGCTCAGGCGAAGGCTTTGGAGCCCCCCCGTTTTCTGTTTTCACAGACGCCAGCTTTTGGGTCACATTCAGCAGCATTTCCTGCTGCTTCGCAAATTTCACCGCCAGATTCCACCAGTACTCGGGCAGCACTGCCTTGTATAAGTCAGCGCCTTCCATGTCAGTCGTCAAACACTCCGACAAATGATCCAGCGCTTCGAGCTCCGCCTTGCTCTTCCAGGTCCAGACCGTTTTGGGTTTGCGCAGACGCAGGTCCCAGAAATCACGTTCGTCCTGCACAGCACTGCACACGACGCGTCCGGCCGCCAGCCAGCGCTGGGCATCTGCCAGCGCCTCCTTGTGCTCATCTCCTGCCAGTGGCAAAGCGGCATTGTACAGCTGCTCAGCGCGTGAAAATCGCGTCACCGCCAGTGTGGCAGCCAGGGCCAGCATGATATCCACCGCACAGGCGTTTCTGGAGGCATGCGATGCCACGATCGCATCGGCGAGTCTGGAAAGGCGGTGTGTCTCACCGCGTGCGGCCCAGCGGGATGCCACCATGCACGTCACGTTCACTTCTCCGCTGCCCATTTCGATGACCAGATCGGGGATGCGTGCGAGTTCAGCGAGTTGGTCCTCGTCCTGCTCAAACATCTCGGCGATCAGCACACTGCCCGCCGCCGCCCACTCCGGCTTTGAAAAAGCCTGGCAGCAGAACGCATCAAAGTGTCCAGGCACGGCGACTTTGCCGGCCATCGCACGTAAAAGACCCTTGGCACTGGTGCGCAGTTCTTCCGGGAGCCCGGTATCGATCATCACTTCGAGACGCAGCATCGTCTCGGCATCGATCGCACTGCTGGAAGAAGCATCCAGCACCTGGCTGGATGACATCTTCATGGCGGATGCTGAGGCGCTGTTTCCCATTTTCAGCGCCATTGATAAGACGAATCACGCCAGATGCAACGCATGCGTCACACAGGAGGCCAGATCGCTCATGCGATGATCTCCTTCGCCACCGTGCCATAAACGTCCGTAAGACGGAAATCACGGCCTGCATAACGGAAGGTAAGCCGTTCGTGATCAAGGCCCAGCAGTGCCAGCACCGTCGCGTGCCAGTCATGGATGTGCATCTTGTTCAGCACGGCCTCATAGCCGTAGTCATCCGTCATCCCGTAGTTCATCCCGCCCTTCACCCCGCCGCCGGCCATCCACATGGAGAAGCCTTTGTTGTTGTGATCGCGCCCGTCGTCGCCCTGGCTGTGCGGTGTACGGCCAAATTCCCCGCCCCAGATGATCAGCGTGTCCTTGAGCAGTCCGCGCTGCTTCAGATCGGTGAGCAGCCCGGCGATGGGCTTGTCGATCGCCCCGGTGTTGCGTTCCAGTGAAGCCTTCAGATTGAAATGCTGGTCCCAGTTGCCGTTGGTGAGCTCGATGAAACGCACGCCGGCCTCAATGAACTTGCGCGCCATCAGGCACTGCTTGCCAAACGCATCCGTCTCCTGCTCATCAATGCCATACAGCGCCTTCGTGGCCGTCGTTTCCTTGCTCAGATCCATCACCTTCGGCACCTCCGCCTGCATGCGAAACGCCAGTTCATACGATTCGATCACGCCTTCCACCTCGGCGCTGACACCGCCGTCCTGCTGCATGCGCGCTTTGTTGAGTGCCTGCACCAGATCCAGCTGCGTGCGCTGCTCTTCGGTCGTGTAGCGGCTGTTTTTAATGTTCGCCACGGTGGCCTGCTCTGTGCCGCCGAACCGCCTGCTTGCGGCACCACCGCCGGGAAGACCGTTGCCGCCGATCTTGGTGCCTTGATAAATGGCAGGCAGGAACGCGCTGCCATAGGTGCGTGTCGCGTTGCCGGGTGGATTGACCGTGATGAATCCTGGCAGGTTTTCATTCATCGTGCCAAGTCCATACAAGGCCCATGACCCCAGAGATGGCCGCACAAACTGCGTCGTGCCGGTGTGGAGCTGGGAAAACGCCTGCGGATGTGCCGGCAGATCTGTGGCCATGGAATTCAGGATGCACATCTCGTCCGCATGCTTGCCCAGATTAGGAAACAGCTCCGAGATGTACAAGCCGCTCTTGCCCTGCCGACTGAACTTCCAGGGCGAGGCCATGAGCTTCGCCGTGCCATAGCGTCCGGCCGCTGAGGGTGCCCCCTTCCCGTTGTCCGCGATCAGCTTCGGCTTGTAGTCAAACGTGTCCACATGCGAGGGCGCACCCTGCATGCAGAGAAAGATCACATGCTTTGCACGTGGCGCGAAATGCGGCGTTTTAGGCGCCAGCGGTCCCGTGGCGGCCTGCGGATTGGCGCGCAGCGCCTGCTGCTGTGCCAGCGCGGCAAAGGCCAGGTAGCCGAAGCCGTTGGAGCTGGTCTTCAAAAACTCGCGCCGGGAGAATGGGGTCGTGTTCATGATGTAGGAGGTGCTTTAATTAAGGTAACGAAACTCGGCGCTCGCGATCAGGCTCTGGCAGAAGGCGGACAGCGCGGCAAACTCCGCCTGCGCCTTCGCCTCCTTGCTGGTGCCTTTGTCCTTGGCGATCTGCTGGGGAAAGCGCATCCAGAAATTGCTGATTGCCGCCTTCTCCTGTGTGGTCGGTTCACGGCCAAACGCCAGCTCATAGGCATAGCTCAGACGTTCTGCGGAGTTGCCCGGGTGTTTGGCAATTCGTACTGCAAAAGCATCCGCCGCGCTCTGTGCCTGTGGGTTGTTCATCAGATACAAGCTCTGGGACGGCACGTTCGTCGTATCGCGATCCCCATTCACCAGACTCGCGTCCGGGTAATCAAAGACCGAGAGCATTTCAGGAATCTGGTCCCGGATAATCGGAATGTAGATCGAACGATAGGTGTAGGCCTTGCTCGTCATTTCACCACGGAAAATCGAGAGCAAGCCCTGCCTGCCTTCCCCCGCACGGGCCACGGGAGAACCATCCACCGGATACAGATTCAGCGTTCCGCTCACCGCGAGCATCGCATCGCGGATCGCCTCCGCCTCCAGCCGGCGCTGGTTCATACGCCAGTGCCACTTGTTGTCAGGATCGACGGCATAGTTCGCAGCATCGTAGCCTGAGCCCATCTGGTAGGCGCGGCTCATCATGACCTCACGGATCAGCTTCTTCACCGACCAGCCGTTCTCCATGAACGACACCGCGAGATAGTCCAGCAGTTCAGGATGGGATGGCTTCTGACCCATCGCGCCAAAGTTGTCCGGCGTCGGCACGATGCCGCTGCCCATCAGTTTCAACCACACACGATTCGCCATCACCCGTGCGGTCAGCGGGTTGTCCTTCGAGGCGATCCAGTAGGCCAGGTCCAGCCTGCCGCTGCCGCTTTGCGGGCTGATGTTCAGCGGCTCGCCTTTAGCGCACAGCACCTCCACCAGTCCACGGGGCACCACATCACCCGGCTGCTTGATGTCACCACGGATGAGGATCGGGCTGTTGAAAGGACTGGTCCGGTCCAGCACCCCCATGGCCAGCGTGCGCGGTGTTCCATCTTCATAGAACAGGTCCACGTCCGCCTTCACCTCTTCCGCACGATCACGCGCACCACGGATGCGCAGGAAGCTTGCCGCCCCCGCCTTCTCGCGATCCTGCTGACGCATGGCGAAAACTTCCTGCTGCGCCTCGGCTGCGGCGGTTTTCGCACGCTCATAGTTGCTCTTGAGTTCTGCCACCTCAGACGGCGAAATCTTCGCCAGGGAGGCCGTCTGCCCGGCGGCACGATCCAGCTCGATCAAGCCAGCGGGGTTGTTGTTCTGCAGTTGCTCATACGTGCCAAACAGCGTCTCGCTGCTCAGGAAGATGCCCGCCAGCGCGTAGTAGTCACGCTGCGTCACCGGATCAAACTTGTGATCATGGCAGCGTGCGCAGGCCAGCGTCAGACCCAGCATCGACTGCGACACGGCATCGATCTGTTCATCGACCACATCCATCGAGAACTGGCGCCGGTCGCGGTTGTTGTGTCCTTTGGAACCGATCGCCAGAAAGCCCGTGGCCACGATCTTGTTCGCCTGATCGCGCTTGCCTTCAAACTTCAGCAGGTCACCCGCGATCTGCTCCCTGAGAAACTGGTCATACGGCTTGTCCTTTTTGAACGACTCAATGACGTAGTCGCGGTAGCGCCACGCATGCGGGTAGAGCACGTTCACCTCCTTGCCGCTGCTTTCGCCATACCGTGCCACGTCCAGCCAGTGCCGCGCCCAGCGCTCGCCGTAGCGTTCGGAGTCGAGATACATGTCGATCACACGCTTCACGGCTTCCGGCGACTGATCGGCGACAAAGGCCTTCACCTCATCCGGCGTCGGCGGCAGCCCCGTCAAATCAAAGGCAATGCGGCGGATGAGCGTGGGCCGGTCAGCGTCGCGCATGGGGTGCAGCCCGTTGGCTTCGATGCCAGCCAGCACAAACGAGTCGATCTCCGTCTTCGCCCAGCCTTCCGTTTTCACCGCTGGCGGCGCATGCTTCACCGGCTTTTGAAACGCCCAGTGCTTGCGCCCTTGATCCATGTCGATCACGCGCTTGCCACCGCCCGCATTCACCACCTTGTTTTCACGCGGGTCAGGGGCGCCCATCTCGATCCATTTCTTGAAGTTCGCAATCACATCGTCCGGCAGTTTCTGCTTCGGCGGCATCTGCATGTCCTCATTTTTCCAGGTCATCGCCTCATACACGCTGCTCTGCGCGATGTTGCCCGGCGTCACCCCCGGATGTCCCGACTCCCCGCCCAGCAGAGTCGCCTGTTTGGTATCCAGCGTGAGCCCGCCTTTGACCTTGGACGATTCCGCAGAGTGGCACTTGTAGCAGGACTGCACCAGCACCGGCCGGATGTTCTTCTCAAAGAACTGCAGTTGATCCGCTGGAATGCCAGCATGCGCCGCCTCGGTGGCATCAGCGGCACTCAAGGCCATGGGAGCAATCAGAAAGATGGAGAAGGTCAGAGTCTTCATGGGAAGTTGAAGCAGAAGACAGCGTGTAACACTCTGGTACTAAAAAGGTTTCTCCAAAGCTGCACTTGCCTGCCACCACCGCTGAAACTCCCCGTCGGCGAGAGTCGTTAGCTCCATCTCCCGTTTCTTTCCCGTCACCTCACTCCTCATGCGTCATCTCATCGCCTCCCTGCTGCTCGTTTCCACCATCCACGCGGCGGAAGTCGTCGTTCCAGACAACGTCACCTTCACCCGCGACATCGAATTCTCCAACCCCGACAACCAGCATCTCCAGGTGAATCTGGCGCAGCCGAAAGAAGGGAAAGGCCCCTTCCCTGCCGTGGTCTGCATCCATGGAGGCGGCTTCCGCGCTGGCAAGCGGGAGGGTTATGACAAGCTGCTGCTCACGCTCGCTCAACACGGCTATGTGGCCATCACCGTCACTTACCGTCTAGCCCCCGCTTACAAGTTCCCCGCCGCCGTTCACGATTGCAAAACCGCCGTGCGCTGGCTGCGGGCGAACGCCGCCAAGTATCACGTGGACCCCGCACGCATCGGCGCCATGGGCGGCTCTGCGGGCGGCCATCTGGCGCAGTTCCTCGGAGTCACTGCGGGCGTCCCTCAGTTTGAAGGCGAAGGGAATCTGGACCAAAGCAGCGCCGTGAACTGCGTGGTCAATTTCTATGGCCCCAGCGACTTCACCAAGAGCTACGACAAAAGCGTGGATGCCAAGGACGTGCTGCCGCTCTTCTTCGGCGGCGACCTCAGCACCAAGCGCAAGGAGCACATCATCGGCAGTCCTCTCTATTGGGTGACTCCGAACGCCGCCCCCACCCTCTGCCTGCATGGCACGGCGGATGAATACGTCGCCTATGAGCAGGCCACCTGGATCGTGGACAAACTCAAGGTCGCCACCGTGGAGGCCGAACTCGTCGGCTTTGAAGGCGCGGGCCATGGACTGAAAGGTGTCCCCCCTGAAAAAACCGAGCAGCTCATGCTGGCCTTTTTTGACCGTCATCTCAAGCCTGTGGCGGCCCCCTAGCTGCTTGCAGATTGAATTTGCAATGATTTGATCAACCATTAAAACTCGCGCTTTTCTAAGTAAAAAAGCCAAGTTAAGATCGACCTTCGCAGGTTCATTTTTTTAATTAATCCCTACCAATGACGCAACAGGCAAGAATGAACGGCAACCACAACTCACTCTGCATCTTAAACTGCATCACTGGAGAACGCTCCCGATTTGACGGCGGAACCTTTGTGATCGGCGCCGGGCCGAATTCCGACCTGAAAGTGAACTCTCCGCAATGCCCCCAGGTGCTTTGCAAGGTGACGAAAAGTGGCGACGCCATAGACCTGCAGTTCAGCTGCCCGGTGCTGGTGAACGGGGCTGAAACGACTTTTTTCAGAGCCCTGCCGGGAGAAGAGCACACCATGGCAGGCGTCGGGCAGCTGCTGGCCTTTAAATACAGCCCCCAGCCGGGCACCTGGATGGCCCTGGGAAATGACAACTCATGGTTCGTTTACAACAGTGAACAGCATGACTGGAACGGCCCCTTCGGCCCTGAGTTTTTGAAAACCTGGCTGGGCCAGTTTTCCGCCAACGCCCGCAAGCGGCTGGTTTTAATTCCGAACGGAATGGAGCAAATGGGGTTTTATGTGCATGACTCCACGGAGATCCTCAAAATCCCGCCCCCCATGACTCCGCCGGCCGAAAAAACCGCCTGGTTTGACCGCTACAGCTCCACGCCGGATGAACCTGCCGAACCGGCTCCCTCTCGGACTCGTTCTCATGAACCAGCGATGGAGGCCGCGGAGGTGAACAGCGAATACGGCGAATTCACCTGCCCAATCTGCTGGTTCAAATTTGACCGGGGCGATGCGATGAACATCGCCGTCCACAACAGCCTGCGGGGCGATCCCATGCTCGGCGATGAGGCCATGCAGCGCTTCCACGCCACGCGCTTCAATGATCGTGGCCAGGCGCTGGATGCCATGGGCCTCTCCACCTCCGACCTCGCCTGCCCGCACTGCCGCCGCAAGCTGCCACCGGGATTTCTCGATCTGCCCCATCACATCTTTTCCATTGTCGGCGCGCCATCGTCCGGCAAATCGTACTACCTCAGTGTGCTGATCAAAGTCCTGCAGAGCACCCTGTTCCAAAATTTTGGCATCACCTTCCGGGACGCCGACCCCTCTGAGAATGTCATCCTCACGCAGATGAAGACGCAGTTGTTTTCCTCCTCGTCACCCGAGGATGCCTTCCTGGCCAAAACCGATCTGGAAGGAGCGCTCTATGAGACCCTGCCGCGCCAGGGGCGCAAGGTCCGCCTGCCCAAGCCCTTCATCTTCAAACTGTCCCATCCCGACACACCGGACAACGGCTTCTCCATGGTCTTTTATGACAATGCGGGCGAGCATTTCGAACCGACCCGCAACAGCGCGGACTCGCCCGGTGCCCAGCACATCGCGGTGGCCTCCGGCATATTCTTTCTCTTCGATCCTCTGCACAACACCGAGTTCCGCGCCATGATGAAGGGCGTCACCGATCCGCAGATCAAGACCCACCGCATTGATCAGCAGGATGTCATCCTCGCTGAAACGGAAGTCCGCATCAAAAGCCTGCTCGGGCTGGACTCACGCCAGCGAGTCTCCACACCTTTCGCGGTGATGGTGGGCAAGTATGACACCTGGGCCTCTCTGCTGGGAGATGAACCCCTTTTGCCGGTCATCGAAGATGGCGTGGTCAGGCTCGACCACATCAAGGCAAACTCCAAGCGGGTGCGCAATCTCATGGTGCGCATCTGTCCTTCCATCGTGGCCAATGCCGAGGCCATCTCCTCCAATGTGTGTTACTTCGCCGTCAGTCCGCTGGGCTCCTCCCCGGTGGAGTTTCTCGACAGGGAAGGCACGCCCCGCATCGGCCCGGATCCGAAGCTGCTCAATCCCCGGCATGTGGAGGCGCCCACACTCTGGGTGCTGTCACAGGCGACGCCTGAAATGATCCCCTCCACCTCCGCGAACTGACCTCATGGCCTGGCAGCTCATTTACACCAGCGCACCCCGCCTTCTCGAAGCAGGCCGCACCGGATTCGGCACCGTGGCCAGACATCGCGCCGTCAGCGGCATGCTCGCAGCAGCGGTGGAACGCTTTAGCCAGTTTGCCCGTCTGCCGGGTCACGATCCCCGGCGCGTCGTTCACGCCCACCGCATCCTGATCGTGGGCCCGAGCACCTTTCATGTGCTGAGCTGCCTGCAGGACGCAGGTTCGGACTACACGGGCCGCACCAATCACATCGCCCATCACCTCATCGCCGAACCTCGGGAGATTCGCGCACTCTCCGCCTCAGGTCTGACTCCGGCGGATGTGCTGCTCTCCATGACTTGGCGCACGTCATGGAACGAAGCCCCCCGTTACCTGGATCCATCCGAGGAGATCAACCTGTCGTCCTTCAGCCCTTTGGACTCCCATGCCTGGGCCTCCGTCACCGGTGATCCTGCTTCCGCCGGCATCCTCTGGTCCCGTGAAGCAGAAAGGGGCTGCTATCTCTTCCTACCTTCTGGTATCAGCGGACTGGAGCTTTTCCGCGAGTCGTTGCTGGCGGAGCCGGCCCAGTCCTGGCAGACCCGCTTCACCACCTGCCTGGAGCCCAATGACGATGTGGCGGATTTCCGCTGGATCGCCCTCTCATCCACCTCCGCCATGCGCGGACAGGTGGAGACCACCAACCGCCTCATTCTTGATCTCACCCGTCCTGACACCCTGCCGGCCCCACCTCCACCCGAGGTTGCCCAGCCTTCATTTGAACCCGTGAGTTCGGTGGAACCTGTGGCTGCGTACTCCGCACCGGCACCGGTCCATGAACCCATGCGTTCGTCAGGTGCCTCATCTGCTCCCGTCAGCCCCATGGGCGCCTGGTCACCTGAGCCGCGCAGGAAAGCAGCGAAATCCAACAAGAGCTTCATCGGCATCTCTCTCATCATTGCCGCCGTGATGATCGTCGTCGTGGTGGGGGGGCTGCTGAGGCAGAACAACCTGCAGGAGCAGGCGCGTGCGGACTATGAGCAAAAGATCGCCAATACATGGAAACATCACCAACTCGTACTCAACGACACGCGCAAGCTCCTCGAAGAGCAGCCCGACATTGCGCAAGGAACGGCGCTGCTGAAGTCACATGAAGACTTTTTCCGCAGCATGCAGCAGATGCTGAATAAGCCGGACTCCTCCGTCGAACTCCCCTTGCCCGCACACACTGAGGATGATCTCAAAGATCTCAAAAAGCAGCTGGCTGAATGGGCAGAGCTGCATGTCAGCCCCTGGGCGAAGCTGCAATCCAGCCAGGCCACCGTGACGGCGTTGGACATTCTTGAGGCCTACCGCAAATGGCAGGACGCGCGCAATGCCACATGGAAACAACTAACCCATTATCTGACTCTGAAAGACCTTCCGCCCCCCGGCGAAGAACTGGTTCAATCACTGAAAGTCGCCGCCATGGAAGTGCTGCGCCATGCGGAGCCTGCACGCGACACCCGCTCGCAATGGGAAGAAGTGTTTAAACTCCCAGGAGATCCGAAGAACAGCACTGTTCTCGAAGTGCAGCAATGGCTGAAGCTTTGGGCTGAACTGGATGAGGCCGGTGCCCATTCCTACGCCACAGCTCAAACTGCCGCCTCCAACAAATCACTGCCAGAATGGCTTCGCGCCAAGGCAGCAGGGTTGAAGCAGCTGCCTGACAAGAAAAACGAACCCAAGATGGCGGTCAAGGCTGCCGATCCGCGTGCACAAGCAGTGCCAAAACCGGTGGTCATGATTGAGGATGCGGATGCGATCTCCGCCACGAATCACATCTATCTTTGCCTGCTTCTGCCCAACGAAGATCCGGCGGGCAAAATCGCCGGGCTGAAGGTCTCTGACGACATGCAGTTGTTTGTCGGCAACGCCTGGGCATCGCATCCGCCTCCTGATGGAAAAACCGAGCCCAAAGAGGGCGAATTGAAGAAGTGGCCGTCGGTCAGCCTGGAAGGCGATGAGCAGTTCAAGTTCGGCACCTCCTTGTTTGCAAAACTGAACGAAATGATCGTGTTCTCCAAGGACGGCAAACTGACCGCCATTCCTGAAGAACTCAGCAAATCGTCCGAGGGCGTCAGGATCGTGGCACGCAGCAAAGAGAGCACCAAAGTTCTCTTTGATCTTCGCATCTTTAAATCATCCGCAGGCCAGTCAGCTCTTCTGCCCTTCGTCTTGAAGGCCTCTTTGGTTGAGTCACCTGAAAGGGTCGAATCGCCAGAACTGGGAGAGCTGCTCAGTCGCCTTCAGGTTGTTAATGCAGCATCGCAGTTCAAGCTGCGCACTCCGCTGAATCTCGAAGAGCCCTGGGATGCAACTCTGCAGGATGGAAAATGGATCCTCTCGCAGAAACAGCTCACTTCCGTCCAAAATACCCAGGCCATGACACTTCTGGCGAACCAGATTCAAGCCCTTCTCGACGGAATAAAGAGCCTGGAAAACCTCAAGGCATTGCTCCTCAAAAAACAGTCCGGTTCTGAGGCAAAGCAATCTGGTTCTGAATCAAAACTCAAACAGTATGATGACGGAATCGCTGCAAAGGAGAGTGAATTGGCCGAGGCCAGGCAAAAACTGGCCGCCTTAAAACAGACCAAAGAACTGCCCAAGCCCGGTCTGCCTTCAGGCGAATTCACTCTCTATGCCTCACCCAAGGCAGGAGCTGAGATCGACATCTGCAAAGTACAGATTGTGCCTTCAGCAAAATCTCCAGCAACTCCCACGAACTAACCGTGAAACCGCTCACTCAAGCCATCGAGGCCATCCGCTCCGCCCTCAAAGAGGAGGTGCCACCATCCGCCGTCGAAGATGTCGCCGTCATCTACGCGCAGCTCTGCTCGGACGTGGAGCGTCGGCTGGACCTCGTCGCAGCCATGCTGCAAAAAGGCAGTGACTACCAGGCCCTGCAGGTGGCTGAAGAAGATCCTCCCCTGCTGGATCTCGCCGCATCCGTGAGTTTCGGCGAAGAAAAGAACTGGCAGATCTATTGCGATACTCACGGGCTGAAAGTGGCCGCACGTGTGGACATCCGCATCATTCAAGATCTTGAGTCCCTCTATTCCCGGGGCATCTCCGCCAATCATCCTCTCTACAAAGACTTTCGCGCGGCGGTGCTCTCACGCGATGACCCGAAGTCGCTGCGCATCGTCAAAACCATCCTCAAGCTCAACCCGCAGGACGACAACGCCCGCAAGGAGCTCCTGCGTCTGGAGAACAAGGCGCTGCAGGAAAAAATGGACCTGCTGCGTGAGGCGCTGAAGACAGATGACGAAGAACGCATCGCCACGCTCACGGAGGACATCAAGGCCGCCGCCCCTCCATCCAAGCTGGAACGCCTGGATGTCTTTGAGCAGGGGGAGCACATCCGCCAGGCACTCCGCCGCAGGCAGGCCGAGGCCCGTGTGCCGGACATGCTCAGCACCATGAAGATGCTCAAGGCCGAAGGCAGATGGCGGCAGGTGGGGCAGATGCTGAGCGTCGTCAACGACATGTTCAAAGAGCACGGATTTACACCCGCCGATGCTGCGCAAAAAGCCACTCTGGAGGACCTGACTCAGTTCCATCAAAAAGAACGAGCCACCGATGAAAAGCAGCGCAACTTTGACCGCACGCTCAAAAGCTTTCTCGCCTTTGTGGAAGAGGTGGAAACCCGCCTGCTCACGGGGGCGGGCGTCACGTTTGAAGAGATTGCCGGCAAGGATGAAAGTTTCATCAAGCGCTGGAAGGAGCTGGAAGGCTATCAGCTGCCGGTGGCTGCTGACTCGTTGCAGCGCCTGCGCACCGCAGGCCAGGAACTGCGGCACAAGCTGGAGCGCATGCAACGCACCAAACGTGTGGGCAACATCGCGCTGGCCGCTGCCGCACTGGTGCTGCTCTGCGGCATTTCCGCCATCAGTCTGCATGCCTGGAAGGCCTGGACGCTCACGCAGGAACTCGCCTCGTATCAGGCCAAAGAAAACTACAGCGCCGCAGAAAATCTGATCAAGAAACTGCGCAGCGAAGAGGAACTGCTGCTGCGCTGGCCCTACATGCAGGCCCGGATCGAAGAAGTCAGTGCATGGGCCGCCAAATCCCGCGTTACCGGCAAGCAGGCAGCCGAAGCGCTGCTGGCACTGGAAAATTCATTTCAGGGCGAGCAGACCAAACTGACCGCCACTCAACTCGTCAGGCAGCTCAGCGATGCCGAAGCCTTGGTAAAACAACTGGGAGGCGATGTCGCGGCAGAGCCGAAGAACCGCCTCGCAGCATTGAAGACCAAGGCGGATCTTCACCTCGTGACGGTCCTGAAAAAACTTGTCACCAGCACCTCCACCACTTTGGCCAAACTCGAAAAGCGCGGCGCCGCCGAGCTTTCCCACGAAAAGCTCGCGGCCAATGTCAGCACCAGTTGCACGGCTATCGACAAAGAGTTGCTGTCCCTCGAAGCTCTCCTCAAACCCGAGGTTCCGGCGCTGGCCTTCCCGGCGGATCTGGAGACGAGGATTCGCGCCCTGCGCCAGCGGCTGAGCACCTACCAGGAAGACCTGCGAACCTTCGCCGTCATCCGCAAAGAAACAGCCGGCGCCGCCTCGCTGGACGATTACCGCAAGGCCGTCACCAAGTGGCAGACAGTCAAGTTTGCCGAGGCCGCGCCCTCCCTCAAAATGCTGGACACTCTGCCGTCTGAAAAAGCCTTTCAGGCCGCGCTTTTCACCGGCGGAGACATGGACCTGCTCCAGGCCGTCCTCAATGACAAGTCCAGGCACTACATGGCTCCCGACACACTGCTCGAAGCGGAACTGAAAAGGATCCTCTCCCTCCTGCACAACGAGTATTTAAACAACATTTTCGAGAGCAGCGTGATCCATTACTCAAGCAAAAAGAGCGGCGGCACCGTGTGGTCCATGGGCAAGCCTGAAGCGACGGTCATTGGTGGCTCCAGCCGCTGGAGCGCCAAATTCTACCAGCCCGACCCGACCCAAACCTCGGTCCTCTTCATCCACCAAAGCTTCACCCGCGCAGGAGAGGCGGGTGACTATCAGGGGGATGCCATCGCAACCACCCGCCTCAGTCAGACCAGCGAGTTTATGAACTCACTGGATATCGGACGCATCAGCGACGAAAAAGGGGAGCGCGTGCTCAAGCCTCTCCTGGAAGTATGTGACAAGCTTGTGCAGGACACCCACGGCAGTCCCATCGCCAAAGCCTACGTCCTGCTCAGGCTTGAAGACATGATGCACCTGCGGCCGCGTGAATGGGGGTTGCAGCACTGCCCGTCCTTGCAGCAGGATCTGCAGGTTTTGCACCAGACCCTCGGCACCACGGCTCTGCGCAGCGAGGACTGGCTCGTGCCGGAGATGCGGGAAAAATGGCTGGCTCCGCTCATCGCCTTTTTCAAACCTTTGAAAGCACGTGCCTACCTGCGGGAGGCGCTCGCCCACCGGAACTACCTGCGCGCCGCCACGGCCGCCGGACTGAAATTTGCCGGTTATGTGGAAACCGACCTCTCACTCATCCTCAACCCACAGGGACGCACTGCGGGTGAGCTGTGGGTGCTTGGCAGAGAAACCGGCATGCCTCTCCTCGTGCCCAATCCGGCCGCAGGAAAAGCCGCGTCAGACGCGCCCAAAGCGATCGTGGCCTCCGCCTCCGTTCCGCTGAGCCCCGTGTTCTTCGTGACCGCAGACCGGCGGGCACTGCTGCAGCAGTATCAAGCAGCCCTTTCCTCCACCGGAGTTGATCTCAAGCCGCTCCCTGCTGAATCCCTGTTCTTAACCAACCCCTGATATGAACGACACAACGTATTCTCTGGAGTGGCGCGGCACTGTGAAGTCCGGGCTCTCGTATGACGACATTGAGGCCGGACTCGTCTCGGGTGATTTGCACACCTTGTACAAGATCCAGGTGAACGGCAGACGGCTCGTGCTGCGGGACTTCGTGGAGCAGCAGCGCCCCCTGCTAGCGCCGCCACCTGTGAGGCATCTCCCGTCGCCTCTTCCATTGCCGCAGTTCGCCGGCGATCCCATGCCACGGCCAGATCTGCCGTCATCGCCACCGCCACCGCCGCCCATGGGCAAGGCCGTGACCACCTCCCTTCCGCCTCCCAGCCTGTCCGCAGGTGGCAAAGCGCCGAAGCCCGTCTGGTTCTGGCCGGCCATCATCCTCTCTTCCACCGTCTGCATTCTGATCGGCGTCGTGTTTGTTTACATGTCCGCCACATCACGTTCGGCCACACCGCGCGTCGGCGATTCAGCCACTGACATTTCCAGTCCCACCACCAGCGCGAAGACTCCATCAAGTACTGATGCGGCCCGCGACAAATCAATTCCGCCAAGTGCACCCCAACATGACCTTAACAACGAAGAAATTGCCAATCTCAAATCTCCCTATGTGGTCAAGATCAGCACTAGATGGTTGGATGTAAACAAGGAGGGAAAACAGATTTTGGTTGGGGGCAATGGCAGTGGTGTGCTCATCAAGCATGAAAATGGCCATGCCTATTTCGTCACGAACAGACATGTCGTCACGATTCCCGAAAACATAGAGGAAGTTAAATACTCACTCAATTTCATGGGAGCCGACCATCCTTTTGAGGTGGTCAAACTGGGACGCTACGATCTCGACTTGGCCATGCTGCGCATCGAATACTCGGACGCAAAAGCACAGCCCCCTTTAAACAGTGTGAAGCTGGAAGATTTGAAGGCCGGCCAGGAATGTGTCGCCATAGGCAATGCGCTGGGCCAAGGCATCAGCGTCACTACAGGAGTGATCTCTGCTTTTGATGAATGGGGGGCAGGAAAGTATGTCCGAACTTCCGCACCGATCAGTTCCGGAAACAGCGGAGGTGGACTGTTTCGCACCAAAGATGGGGCGCTGATTGGGATAACGACTCTAGGCTCCGGCTCAGATCTGGACAGAGTCATCCAAAACGTCAACCGGGCCATTCCCATGGATTATGTGCTCTCAGATCTGTTCTGGGAGAATTTTTAACCACACCGAGTAACGCAGCGACCCCACTCATTTATGGAGAACCATCACCCACCCAAAGCCACTGCGGATTCACACTCGGCTATGATCTCGGGCGACCCCTTCAAGGACACGCAGAAGTCACTCGACTGGTCGCGCTCAGACATTGAGCGCAGGCTCGGCTTTCGCGGCGGGCGCTTCACCAGTCCGGGCAATACGTTGTCTTTGATCATCGCCCTGCTGCTGACCGCCGCCTTTTACACCGCCATCATTCTGGTGCAGCAGAAGTGGCCGCAGACGCGGTGGTTTGCCGCCATGTTTCTGGAGCGCGGTCCATGCCCCTACCCCACCATGCTGCTCTTCTTCTGGGCGCTGGCCATGCTGCTGCTCAAGTGGCGCAAGCTGGTCTTTCAGCGCAGGGTCTTCGGTCTCCCCCTCATGCCGCAGGAGCCCGAATTTGTGCTGACCTCCGCCACGGCCCGTGAGGTGCGCGAGCGCATGGGCACGCTGGTGGACAACCCGCACAACTTCGTTCTCTTCAACCGCATCGATCTCGCGCTCGCCAATCTCCACAACATCGGCCACACCTCCGATGTGGCCGCCATCCTCAAGGTGCAGGCGGAAAACGACGAAGCCCAGATCGCCTCCAGCTATGGGATCATTCAGGGCTTCATGTGGGGCATACCCGTCCTCGGTTTCATCGGCACCGTACTCGGCCTCAGCCAGGCCATCGGCGCCTTCACCGACACCCTGCAAGCAGGCGGTGACCTCACGGCCATCCGCGCCTCTTTGAAGACGGTCACCGGCGGACTCGCCACCGCCTTCGAAACCACCCTCGTCGCCCTGGTCTGCGCGTTCATCCTGCAGCTCATCGTCAGCTTCATGCAGTCCCTGGAATCTCAATTTTTGGACAACTGCAATGACGTGTGCAGCAGGCAGGTCGCTGGAAAACTCCGTTTGCAGGAAACCTGATCGCCACCTGCATGAGAGGCCGGTTCCAAAAATCCCATGGCAGCACCGTGAGCTTCTTCGCGTTTCAAGACGTGATCACGGGCACCACCGGTTTCCTCGTCATCATCACCATTTTCCTCGCGCTCAATCTCGACGAGGTCATCAGTATCAGCAGCAATACAGATCCTCATTCGGCTCTGGCCGTCACCCTGAAGGACACACTCGCCGAAATCGTGAAGCTCAAGCAGAAGGGCGTCATGGCCGAACTGAGTCCAAACGAAACGGAGGAAACCATCAGACGCATGATCGAGGAATTGAAGCGCTCCATTGAGCGGCTCACTCCCTCCACGCAGCCGGATGCCACCCGGATGACCACCGAGGAGTCACCGCTGGAAAGAGAGGTGCGCATTGAAAAGCAGAAGCTGCTCACCACCCTTGAATCGCTCAAAAAGCTCCTCCCTGACACCACGGAGAAGGCTGCGAAGGCGGAGTCTGAGGTGGCCGCGCTGGAGAGCGAGGTCAAAAAAATCCAGAGCCTTCTGCAGATGAGCTATGACCAGCAGAACGTCCTGCGCCTCATCCCGGAAAAGAGCACCACCAACAAAGATCCCGTGCTCGTCGTGGTCGATAAGACCGGCTTTCGCATCCAGCTTTTTGACGGCTCAAAATCGAAGTCCGCCAACTCGCGGGAGGTGCTGATGCAGACTTTGACCGCCTTCCCTTCAGCACAGCATTACATCGTGCTTTACTTCAAACCCTCAGGCGCGCTGCAGTTCGACGAAGTCACCCGGCGGACTCGGGGCGCAGGTTATGAAATCGGCTACGATCTCATCCCCGAACATATCCAGCTGGAGCCTGCTGGGCCAACCAAGTAACAGGCCATGAGAAAACTGCGCCCCAACTCCGAAGAGAGCCTTGATCTGCTGCTCGACACCCTGTGCAATGTGTTTGGCGGCATCATTCTCATCTCCTGCCTGCTGGCGCTTCTGACCAATCAAAACACTCCCGTTCCGGGCGACCCCAGCGGCAACTCAGGCACCCAGGGCCGGCTGCTGGCAGAGCGGATCGAAGCCGCCAAAAGCGAACTCGCGGGACTGCAAAAGATCAGCGAAACAAGGAAGTCCAAGGGGCAGGACAAGTTGCAGACACTGATCAGCGAGCGCAACGAACTCCAGGCCACCCTGGACCGGCTGAGAAAACTGCAGCCCACGAACTCAGACACCACCGTCTCCAAAGATCCGGTGGGAGACCTCACGGTGCTCCGCTCCGAGGTCAAGGCCCTCGACCAGCGCCTCGCGGATGCCAAAGCCAGAAAGGAAGCGGCGGAGAAAAAGGCGCGCGACCTCGCCGCGCAAATCCAAAGCCTCCGCAGCAAGATCACCGCCGAGGATGAAAAACGCATCGAGCATGTGCGCTTCCCCAAAGAGCGGCAGATCACCAAGTCGGCCACGAACATCATCTTGAAGTACGGGGCAGTGTATCCGCTGCAGGACTCCACAGGCGCCAATTATTCCGGCATCACACGTGTCATGAAGGGCGCTGAAGACTACGAAGCCATCCCAAAAAAATCCGGAGGCATCCCCATGACGGACCTTACAACGTTGCGCAGACTCCTGGCCAGCTACAAGCGCGGGGGCGTTTATATCAGCCTGTGCGTCTATCCCGATTCATTTGAAACCTTCCGAGCCATCAAGGTGCTGATCCTTGAAGCAGGCCTGGATTACGGCTTCGACGTGTTTCCTGAGCACTACATCATCACCTTCAGCCCCAAAGGCACCTCCCCTGCTCCGCTTTGATGGATGAAATCGGGGCGGCGAATAACACATCACCCGCCACCTCAGCCTGCAAGCCATCTCACTTGACCGGTCGCAGGTCAAAGCACACCAGCTTGTCTTTCTGCCGCACGATCAGCCTGCCGTTGGCGATGGCAGGCGAAGAGCAGCCCATGGCATCTGTTTTAGCACGGCCCAGTTGTTCGTACGCGGCGTTGGTGGCCTTCACCATGCGCACATGCGTGCCGTTGTTTTCATAGACCAGCAGCTTGCCGTCAGCGAGCAGCGGGGAGGTGATGGTGCTGTTCACCTCATTCACCACCCACTTCTCCGCACCTGTTTCAAGGTCGATGCACTGGTGCTTCTCACCGCAGCAGAGATAGACGCTGCCCTCGTAAATGATCGGGCTGCCGGCGTAGCGGCGGGTCACCCAGAAATGAGACCACGCAGTCTTTGGCGTGCCATCCGCCTGCATTTTGTACGCGCGCAGGCCCACGCCTTCCGTGCCGCTGTAAAGCACCAGCCAGTCGCCGCTGCTCACCGGCGTGCTCTGGCTGCCGCCTTCGGCCTTCCATTTCACGCTGCCTGTTTCGGGATCGAGCCCGTAGAGCGCATTGTTGCCATTGATGACAAGCACAGGCTTGCCGCTGCTCGGTGCCCACCAAGTGGGACTGGCGATCAATCCTTTCGCCTCCTTCTGCTCCCACAGCAGCTTGCCATCCGCTTTCGAGAAAGCGCAGGTCACCCCGGTGGCCATGTACACGCGATCCCCCATGACGAGCGGTGATGCCGCCGGCCCCTTGGCGGAAAGCGGTGCCGACCACACAAGTTTGCCGTCGGCCTCGTTCACACAGAGCAGTTCCGAACTGCACGCCGCATAGACCTTGCCATCCACCACCGCACACGTGCTGGAGGACTGGCGGCCGCTGGGCTTCCCCGGCTGCGCATATTTCCAGATCTGTTTCCCGGTGGCCAGATCCAGGCAGAGGATCACATCCTGCGCGGTCTTCACCGTGTTCGGCACCAGCGCGATCATCTTCTCCTTCACGTCCGCTGGGAAGCCTTCGTCATCCAGCCACTTGCTAAACACTGCCGCACTTGCAAACGGCTTGCCCTGGCGGCTGTTCATCTTGTCCAGCCACTCCAGAGCGATGGCATTTTTGCCCGCCTTGAACCGGCTGGCCACCCAGGTGCCGATGTTGATCTCCTCCTTCTCGTTCAGGTTGTCCTTGCGCCACTGCATCACCCATTCATCAAACTTCGTGCCCCGCAGCGTGGGCAAGTTGAGACGGGTTTCCTCCAGCTTCTTCGCGAGTTCCGGTGAAGTGCCGCGATAATTCAGCGACTGCATCACCTCCGTGTCAATCTCACGCGTTTCAGAAGGAACACGCTCATGCCACACCACGCTGAGAAAAACCTTTTCCCCACTGACCACCGGACTGCCATGGCCACCGTACTCGTTGCTGGGGATGAACTCGCTCTCCCAGACCTTTTTCAGCCCCTCCGTTGGAAAAGCATCCGCAATCGGGCTCGTGTCCTGCGAAACCCCGTTGCGATCCGGCCCGCGCCATTGATTCCAATCACCTGCCCATGCAGAGGAGGCGAAGAGCAGGACGTGCGCAGCAGCAAAAGCGTTTTTCATGAGCAGCCGTAAACGGCTTCGCGACGCCTTAAGTTTCACCAGTCATCACAGCTTGATGCATTGTGATGAATGGTACGCAGGGAGGGGATCGAACCCTCGACCAATTGGTTAAAAGCCAACTGCTCTACCGCTGAGCTACCTGCGCATTCCCGAATCGGGGGCGGGTATGTATTCATAAGACAGCTCAGCGCAAGCCTGAATATGCCCCGGCGCGGACTTTCTTCACCAAAGCGTCGAGTCCGCTTTCAGGTCGCTTCACGTGAAAAGCATGAATTCCGCTGCTCTGCGCCCCGCCCAGATCACACTTTTTGTCGTCGCCGATGTGCAGCGCCTCCTGGGGAAGGCAGCCCGCGGCGGCCAGTGCGGCCTCAAACATGCGCGGGTGCGGCTTGGCGGCCCCCACCTCGCTGGAGATGATGACCTGCTCAAAAAAGCGCATCAGACCATGCCCGGCCAGGATGCTGCGCAGTCGGCGGTCGAAATTCGACAGCACCAGCAGCCGGTGATCACGCGAAAGCTCCTCCAGCGCCGGCACCACGTCGTCAAACACACTCCAGGCCTGCGGCTGCGCGTAAAACAGATAAAGCTCGCTGAACAGGCCATCCAGCACGCTTTCCGCCAGCGGCACACCCAGCACCCTGCCAAAAACATCACCCACCAAAGCACGCCACCAGCCACGGTCATCGTCTGCGGGCGGCTGGCCGACTGCATGCAGCGGTGGTGCAGTCTCCTTCCAGGCCATGCGGAAGGCCTGCATGATGGCCTCCGGCTCCGCCACGATGCCATGCCGCAGGGCATGCTGCGCATACGTCAGCCCTACCGGCTCAGCAGGCCGGATCAGCGTACCTGCCGCATCAAAAAATAACGTTTGCAGCGGCATGAGGCTGAAAAACAAAAAACGGGAGCGACCTTGCAGTCGCTCCCGTGGGAAAATCAGATGAAATTACTTGGAAGCCGTGACCGGATTCTTGCCGTAGGTCTGCTCCTGCTCAGGCTCCACAGGGAGCTGTGGCAGGCGGCAATGATGGCCGGAACCGGGGAGGAGGTAGCCACCGTTGAGATCGTTCAGGCTGCCCACCATGTAGGACTTGGGCTCTGGCGGAGTGATGATGTCCACAGCACCAAAAAGGCCGCGGCTGACGGTTTCGCCGTAAGTGTAGAGAGCGCTCTGATACACCCGCTTGGTCGAAACCATGCCACGCTGCATCACACCCGTGACGACCCCGGGCCAGCGGCGGATCGCGCGAGAACCAAAGCTGGCTCCGTCATCCACGGTGTCCATGCCGTAGTCGGCGTAGCGGTTGGTCTCACGGAATGCGATGTCGTCTGTACGATAGACGGCATCCACGCCGATGTTGGTATAATCACGGGCCTGGCGATCGCTCACCTTGCCAACGAAATTGCTGCCGTCATCGACGATGTCCATCGTGCTGGTTTCAGCCTGACCGACGCCCTGGCTGACGTAGCCGAGCCCTCTGTTCACAATACCTGCATCACGGCAGGGCAGCACTGAAGAGGGACGCGGGTTGTTCACCACGTTCCTCGTAGCGGTGCAGGAAGCGAGAGTGGAGAGTAGAACAAGGGGCAGGAGCAATTTCATAGATTAATGCGTGATTCTGTCGGAAAGGACCATGGATTGTCAAAGCTAAAATCCGCCAATCTCCGACAAATGCACGCGGGAATGTCGCAGAATGTGAAAGACCCCTGCCAGCAGGGCGTTATCGCGCCATCCCCCCCTGTATGTTCATGAAGCTGAATCCTCTCTGTGCCGTTATTGCATCGCTCGCCACGTCGGCCCTGGTGGCCCATGCCGCCCCCGATCTGAAGGCCACTGCCGCCAAGATAGACGAACTCGTCAACGCCAAGCTCGCGAAGGAGAAAATCCAGCCCAACAAGCCCGCCAGCGATGAAATCTTCGTCCGCCGCGTCTACCTTGATGTCGCAGGCCGCATCCCCACTCTGCAGGAGACCAGCGAGTTCCTCAAAAGCAGCGATACCTACAAAAGGGAGAAATTGATCGACAAGCTCCTTTCTGGCGACGGCTACGTGCAGAACTTCTACAACTACTGGGCGGACATCCTGCGCATGAAAAGCCAGATGGTAGGCGGCGGTCAGAGCCTGCCCGCCTTTTACGGCTATTCCAAATGGCTCAAGGACAGTCTGCGCGACAACAAACCCTACGATGAAATGGTGCGTGAAGTCGTCACCGCCAACGGCAAGAGCTACGAAAACGGAGCCATCGGTTTCTATATTCGCGATTACAACATGCCGCTGGATAACATGGCGGTGACCACCCAGATCTTTCTGGGCACCAGCATGGTCTGCGCCCAGTGCCACAACCATCCGTTCGATAAATGGACGCAGATGGACTACTACCAGATGGCGGCCCACACCTACGGCATGACCAGCAGCAACGGCCTCAGCAACCCGCTGCTCGCCCAAGCCATTTATGGCGGCGGCAATGCGAAGAACAAGAAGAACCGTTACGGGGGTGCCGTTACAAAATTCGATCTCCCCCAGGGCATCGAACGCAAGGACGTCGGCCGCGCCATGACCGAAATCCTCCGCCCGCTGCGCTACAACACCGTGCTGGATCAGACGGACAAAAAGCCCCTCCTGCTGCCGCACGACTACCAATACCCCGACGCCAAGCCCAAGCAAAAAATCGAGCCCCTCATCCCCGCCGCCTTCAGCAAGGACGGCAAGATCGTGAAGGAAGGGATGAAACCCGACGCCTCGTACGCCTCATGGATGACGAGCAAGGAGAACCCGCGCTTCACCACCGTCATCGCCAACCGCCTGTGGAAAAAGCTCATGGGCCAGGGCATCATCGAACCCGTCGATGAAATCACCGACAGCACCGTGCCGAGCAATCCAGCGCTCATGACCTTCCTCGAAGAAACGATGAAGGCCGCCAACTACGACATGAAGGCCGTCCTACGCGCCATTCTCAATTCGCAGGCCTACCAGCGCGAAGCCTACACCAAGGACGTCGAACTCGGTGAGGTGTACAACTTCCCCGGCCCACTCCTCCGCCGCATGAGCGCCGAGCAGATCTGGGACAGCATGGTCGCCCTTTACAAGCCCGGTGCGGACAATCCGAGCATCACCACCAAGGTGGATGCCGAGATCGCCCTGCGCCGCATCGAGTGGCTGGATCGTGCGCTGAACAGCCTCACGCCCCAGCAACTCCAGGCCTGCACCATCGCAGTCGCTCAAAAGCAGAAGGAGCTGGCCGCCGAAGTCCGCACCGCCCAGGAAACCATGGAAGCCGCCTCCAAGGCCAAAGACGAAGCCTCCATCCGCGCCGCCCGCAAGGCCATCCAGAGCCAGCGCAAGCGCATCGACGAAGCCGTGGACGCCGTGGTCTATGACGTCGGGTTCAAGCGTTTTGCCGAACTCGCCCGCGAAGGCAAGTTGGACGAATTCTCCAAGGACGAAGAGTTTGCCAAGGAAGTGGCCGCAGCCATCAAGCTCAAAAAAGACGGCGAAGACCTCAGCATGGATGAGGCCCTCGACATTCTGGCCAAGCAGCGCCGCGCCAAGCTCAACCAGCAGGCCAAAGCACGCATCGAGGCGGACGCCGGACGCTTCGCGGTCGATGACAAAAATGAAAAGGCCTCCCTCGTCGCCTGGGAAAACTTCCGCGACACCTACATGCTGCGCGCCGCCGATCTGCGCAGCCCCGCACCCAACGGCCACTTCCTGCGCGAGTTCGGCCAGAGCGACCGCGAACTCGTCGAAAACGCCAACGACGATGCCAGCGTGAGCCAGGCGCTCATGCTGCTGAATGGCAAGATCTTCAGCAACCTCATGAACCGCTACACCGTCATCGCCCGTGCAATGGACAAAGCCAGAAAAGAAGGTTCCGAAGCCGTCATCGACACCGTCTATCTCAGCCTGATGAGCCGCAAGGCCACCCCTGAGGAAAAGGAGATGCTCAAGCCCATCGCCGACAACGCCGACACCACCGACCGCGGCGACGTCCTCTGGACCGTGCTCAACACGCGCCAGTTCTTCTTCATTCAGTAAAGTTGCCCAGTTGCGCCGCAACTGGTCTGAAGACTCCGGTTGCGGCGCAACCGGACTACCTTCACGCCATCACGCCCTTCACCACCTCGCCCGCAATGTCCGTGAGCCGGAAATCACGTCCGGCGTAGCGATAGGTCAGTTTTAAATGATCCAGCCCCAGCAGGTGCAGGATCGTGGCATGCAGGTCGTGAATGTGCACCTTGTCCACAGCCGCGTAGTAGCCATAGTCATCCGTCGCGCCGTAGGCCGTGCCAGGTTTGCAGCCGCCACCGGCCAGCCACACGGTGAAGCCGTGCGGATTGTGGTCCCGCCCATCCGTGCCCTGCGCCACCGGGGTGCGGCCAAACTCGCCGCCCCAGACCACCAGCGTGTCTTCCAGCAGGCCGCGTGATTTGAGATCTGCCAGCAATCCCGCGATGGGCTTGTCGACTTCGGCCGCGTTCTTCGTGTGGCCTTTGAGGAGATCACTGTGCTGATCCCACTGCACAAAGCTGTCGCTGTGGGTCACCTGCACAAAGCGCACGCCGCTTTCGGCAAAACGCCGCGCCATGAGGCACTGGCGGCCAAAATTCGCCGTCACCGGATCATCCAGGCCATACATCTGGCGCGTGGCCTCCGTCTCGCCTGAAATATCCTGCAGGTCCGGCAGCGTCGATTGCATGCGGTAGGCCAGCTCAAAGGAATTGATCCGCGCCTCCAGTGCCGCATTCGCCCCCGCCACATCCAGATGGCTGTGATTCATCTGCGACACCAGATCCAGCTGCGCACGCTGCTGCTCAGGCGAGAGCATCTTGTTGTGGATGTGCTTCACCACCGCCTGCTCCGCCGGGATGCTGGCATTGCCCAGCGGCGTGCCCTGGCAGTAGGCCGGCAGGAAGGCGGAACTCCAGTTGCTCACGCCGCCATGCGCCAGCGTCGGGCAGATGGTGACAAAAGCCGGCAGGTCCGAATTATCCGTCCCCAGGCCATAGCTCACCCATGAGCCAAGGCTCGGGCGCACAAACGTGTCGCTGCCCGTGTGCAGCTTGAGCAAAGCCCCGCCGTGCGCCGGGTTCGTGCCGTGCATGGAGCGGATGATGCACATGTCATCCACGTGCTTGGCCACATGCGGGAAGAGATCGCTCACCGGCAGGCCGCTCTGGCCGTACTGCTTGAACTTCCAGGGAGACTTCAGCAGATTGCCCGTCTCCGCAAATTTCACGCGCGGCAGCGCAAACGGCGGCGGCTTGCCGTGATCACGGTCCAGCATCGGCTTCGGATCAAACGTATCCACCTGCGAAGGGCCGCCCTTCATCAGCAGGAAAATCACCCGCTTGGCCTTTGCCGGAAAATGCGGCTGCTTCGGCGCCAGCGGATCAATCACCGCCGCCTTGGCCGATTCCAGTCCGAGCACGCCCTGCAACGCCAGATAGCCAAATCCCGCGCAGGAGTTGCGCAGCATCTCGCGGCGGCTGAAAGGCATCATGGAGGGCATGGTTTTCACATAGCAACATACGGGCCGTGTTGGCTGGCTCTTGCTCTGTGTATTGTAGTCCCGGCTTCAGCCGGTTCTGGTCGGGCCTCGGCTCTCCTGTCCGTTGGGCATGGCGGAGTGAAAAGTTCATGGATTTTCCATTCCTATCTCAGTCTTGGTTCGAGAAAACCGATGGCGGAGCCATCAAAGCCTGTAGCGAGGTGGTTGAGCGAAGCGACACCCCTCGTTAACGGGTTTTCGATTCTCCTCTCGTCCCTGGCATCGCGTAGCGGTGCCAGCACGAGCGTCTCCTCCACACTCTTTATTCCTGAGTCCCGCCTGTCGTCGTCATGATTTTAGCAATCCTTCCAGATTCGGGCTGAGCTTGCATTGAGAACGTTGTGCGATCTCCTTTAGCAACTCGTGCAGATCATCGAACTTGTCAGTGGAGGTGAACGCCAGTGTCCGGCCTTTCCCTTTGATAAAAACACAATGCCTAAGACGCCCCCAAACCATCTCATCAATCTCTTCCCACGGTATCAACCTTTTGGATCGCAGCTTTGAGACCACGAGTCCGGCGTCTGTAACTTGATAACGATTGAGGCCGCTTTTCCAGTACAGCCATGCAGTCAGCATGGCAAATAGCACACAAACAACGACGAAACAAACTTGCTCCACCTTGCCACCATTGACGAAAGGCTCGACGCTTGAGCTATATGCCATCCAGCCAATGAAAAACGGCAGCCCAGCCGCTATCAAATGGAACTCAAGCGGATGACCGTAAGTTTTCATCAGCACCCTTGATCACTCCCGCCTTACGCCCGCCCCGTCGCCGGCGTCCCGCGCTTGTCATCATCACGGAAGAACGTCTCCATGCGCTCGCGCAGGTCGGCGTAGAAATTGCGGGACATCTCCTCGATCGCTTCGGCTGTGTGGCTGACACCGCTCTTGGCGGCCAGCTCCCGCGCAATGCGGCTCCGCTCTTCAAAGTCGCGCTCTAGGTCCATGAGGTACACCAGGAATTCTTTCGCGGAACGCGCACCGTCCACGCTGGTGATCAAAGAACGCTCCAGCGTTTTGTTGCGAGTGAGGTTCAGCATTTTGCTTCCCGCCAGCTCCTTCATCTGCAGACTGAAGCCTTCCATGAAGGCCTTGCGCTCGCCTTCAAAGCCCATTTCCTCGCGGTCCAGCATCGTGTCATACGGACCGGGCTTGGAGAAGAATTTCATGATCAGCGGAATCGTGTCCACCAGCATGAAGAGCAGCGTCAGCACCAGGTAGGCGACGAGTGCAAACGTGCCGCCCTGCGCTCCCTGCTCAAACAGCTCATGCAGCGCCAGCGTCTGCGTGAGGATGTCGCGGCGCGGCTCCGCACGAATGCCGGTGATGCGTGTGTCCTCGTCCTTGATGAGCTGGGTGATCTCCGTGTGCAGGTTCTTCTGCTGCAGCAGCAGCGCATCGATCTGAGTTTTGAGCGTCTCGCGGATGGCGTTCTGCTGGCCCACAAACTGGTCCGCCTGCTCCGTCTGTACCTTCTGCTTCAGCGCGGCCACGCGGGCCTGCTCCGCCTTGTTCAGCGCCGCCAGCTCAGCCGCCTTGGCATCCAGCGCGGTGTTCACGCCATCCTCAGCGGCTTTGATCTCAGCCACCACCGCAACGCGGGTCTTCGTCATGGTGTCCAGCACGCCGCTCAGACGCGCGGACTCCGCACGCCGCCACGTGAGCTGGTCTTCCTGAATGCTCTTCGCACGTGGCCCCAGGCCGATGATGCCGCTGCGCTGGCCGTTGACCTCGCGCTCAAATTCCGTCTGCCAGTGGTTCAGCTCCTCGGCGATCTTTTGGTAATCCTTGCTCAGCGTGGCCATCTCAGTGTCCAGCTTCGTCAGGCGTTCTTTGCCTGGAGCCACCGCATCGGCGATCTTGCCCTCACGCTCCGCCTTGGCCGCCTTCTCGTCTTCCGTCAGCGGCTTCTCGATCGGCTTGCCGCTGTCATCGAGGAACTTCGCCTGGAAGGTCGCGTTCCAGTTCTCACGCTGCGTGGCGATCTCCGCCTCCAGCGGCACCAGCCGCGCCTCCACGGCGACCTTCTGCTGCTTGGAAACTTCACGCGCCGCTTCGATCTCGCTCTGCCGGTGTTTTTCGATGACCGAGGAAATCGTGTCCTTGAACAGCAGCAGCGTCAGCGGATGCGAAATTGTCACGCCCATCAGCGCGGCCACCACCAGGCGCAGCGAGAACTGCGAGATCTTGCGGAAGAAGCCCTGGTAGGCGCGATACGTGGCCAGCAGCGCACGGTCCACCGTCAGAATGATGAACGACCACACCAGCGACACCGGCGCGATGATGTACCAGTTGTCCGTCAGCGTGCTCAGCGCATACGCGCATGCGATGATGGCAAACGTGGAGGGCACCAGCACCGTGGCGCCAAAGGCCACGTACTTGCGCCGCTCCCACGCCGGACAGGCATCGAGGTTGTCGGAGGAGGCTGCAGAGAGCCAGAAAAAGACGCGTTCGATGCGTTGCAGGAGGTTCATAGGCGTGTGGGGCTGCCGGATTCGGAGTGTGCGGGCGGGCGCGGGATTGTCAATCTGCGGGACTGGATTAATAAGACCCACCCTATGACGCCAGTGTTCGACGAAGCATTCATTTGCGATTCCGTGCCGGCGGAAGTCATGGATCATGCATGGGCGGCAGGCTGGCGTCATTTCGGCAGGCATTTCTTCCGCTACAGCACCCAGCAGGCCCCGGACGGCGGCCTGCAAACCATCACCCCGCTGCGCATCGATCTCGCGGCCTGCACTTTCTCCAAAAGCCAGCGCCGAGTCCTCAACAAGAACGCCGACCTGCGCACCGAGATCTCCCCCGCCGCCATCGATGACGACCTGCGCGCCCTCTTCCAGCGCCACAAGCAGCGCTTCACCCACAACATCCCCGACACCCTCGAAACCTTCCTCGGCCCCGATCCCACCCGCGGCCCCTGCGACTGCCGAATGATCCGCGTCTTTGACGGCCCCCGCCTCATCGCCGCCAGTTTCCTCGATGTCGGCCAGCACGCCGCCTCCAGCGTCTACGGCCTCTTTGAGCCGGAGCACTCCCGGCGCAGCCTCGGCATCTTCACCCTCCTGCTGGAGATCCAGCACTGCCGCACCGCAGGTCTCCGCCATCTCTACTCCGGCTACGCCACCCGCGAGCCCAGCGTCTACGACTACAAAAAGCAGTTCCGCAGCACCGAATACCTCGACTGGACCCAAGGTGGGTGGCGGCCATTGCTGCCTTGACGCTCCAGGTAGGGCGGATGCCCGCGAACGACGGCGATTGCGGATGGTCTTCTGGTGGCGGAGAAGCTGCCTACTTGCCCTCCAAGAGCGTCTGCAAGACGGGACCATCCATGTTTTTCACCTTCAAGCCGAGCAAGGCGGCAAGTGTCGGTGCCACGGAGGTGTTGCTGACCGTGCCGCACCGGGCACCCGCCTGGATGCCCGCGCCCCAGGCGACAAACGTCGCCTGCATGTCCGGCTCTGCGGCATCAGATCCGTGTGAGCCCTTGGTCACCACATCCGGAGGCGTCACCACCACGTCGCCGATCGGCGAGTCCACGAAATTGAAACCGCTCGCCGCCGACAGCACGAGGTCAGCCATCTGCGGATTCTTCGCTGGATCAGGCAGCCCCTGGGCGGCGAAGTCAGCCTGAGAGATCACGGCTCCCACGCCTTCCAGTTGGCGGAACTGCTCTGCGAGCTTCACCACCTGCGCCGCACGGCCTTCATCCCGCAGCACATAGATAAAGCAGGCTCCGCCCTGCGCCACGGCGCGGACACTGCCGCCCGTGATGCGCGTCCCGAGCGCGGTGAGCAATCCCTCCTGCCGCAGCAGCACATTCGGCAGAATTCGCCGGCGGTAGGACACGAAGCCATGATCAGACACCACCACCAGCGTCGCGCGCGCGCCATGAGTGCGCTGCAGCTCCTGCCAGAGCTCGGCCACGCACGCGTCCTGATTTTTCAGTGCGGCATAGGCCTGCGGTGAGCGGGGACCAAACCGGTGCTGCGCGTGATCGAGTTCCACAAAATGCATGAGCAGCAGATGCGGGCGATGAAGGCCCAGCAGATGCTTCCCCATCTGCGCAAACATGCGGTCCCTCTCCGCGATGCGCCCTGCGTTCCACCACTCCTCCTGCATGCCCCAGGGGATGCCTTTCGCGGTGAACTCCTCCAGCAGCGAGGGTGTGGCGAACTGCTTCACCAACGCCATCGAGCCCACATCCGGAATGGTCCAATCCAGCGTGCGCGCACCGCGAGTCGCAGGCCAGATCAGCGCGGCCGTCTTTAATCCCGCCTGTTTCGCGAGGTCGTAGATCGTCGGCACCTTCACAATCTCGTCCTTGTTGAAAATGGGATCGACCACCAGCGGCACGATCTCGTTCTTCGCGCGATCAAGCACGCTGTTGCCAAGCACCCCATGCTTTCCGGGATGGACGCCTGTGACCAGCGTAGTGTGGTTGGGCCAGGTGACCGTGGGCATCGAGGCGATCATGCCCTGCGCACGCGCCCCCTCGGCGACCAGCCGGCGCAGCGTCGGGATCTCCGCCACGGGATCGTCGAGGTAGAAGTTCGCCAGGCCATCCACGCTCACCATCAAGACCATGCGCTCGGGAGTTTCCGCATCCACGCGGGCGGCACCAAGCAGCATGAAGAGAGCAAGCGGGAGAATGGAGACACGGAACATCCCTGCGATGTAGCCTGCCTGCTCCGCGTTTCAAGCGATGCTGTACTCAAGGCCGCGCCACAAACGGCCAGAACAGCGGGATGAAATAAACGGACAGGCCCCAGAAGAGCAGGTTCAAAGGCACCCCCACACGGACGAAGTCACTGAAGCGATAACCGCCGGCGTTGTACACCATCGTGTTGGTCTGATAGCCCACGGGGGTGGCAAAGCTGGTGGAGGCGGCGAAGGTCACGGCCACAAGGAAGGGCTTGGGATCCAGGCCGATGCTGTGCGCCGTGGCGATGGCGATGGGGGCGATCAGAACCGCAGCCCCGGTGTTGCTCATGAACTCCGTGAGGATGGCAGTGACGAGATAGATGGCGGCAAGCAGGGCCATGGGATCATCCCTCCCCGCGAAGCGGAGCACCACATCCGTGATGGTCTGGGCAGCACCGGTCTTCTGCATGGCGATGCCCAGCGGCAGGATGCCCGCCAGCATCACGAGCACGCGCCAGTCCACGGCACCATAAGCCTGATCGGGACGCAGACAGCGGGCCACGATGAGCACCAGCACTCCCGCGAGCGCCCCCACAAGAATGGGTAAAATTTTCAGCGCGGCGAGCACGACGACAAGAACAAACACCCCCAGCGCCAGCAATGTCTTGCCACGCTGGCGCACAGGCGCCTCCAGCTCATTGAGTACGAGCAGGCCGTCTTCCGCACGCACGCGGTCGATGCCCGCCTGCTCCCCGAGCAGCAGCAGAGCATCGCCAATGCGCAGCCTCACGCTGGAGAGCTTTTCACGCAGCACCTGGCCGGTGCGCTGCACGGCGAGGGCGATGACGCCGGTCTTCTGGCCAAAGCGGATTTCAGCCAGCGTGCGCCCAATGAAAGGAGAGCCGGGCGGGACGATGGTTTCACAAAGCTTCACATCCTTGGAGCGAATGGTTTCATCCCGCAGCTTGAACTCGGGCTCGATTTCAAGCTTCAGCCCGGTGGTGACTGCGAGCAGCTTGTCCGGCCTGGCACGCACGAGCAGAAGGTCCTGGGCCTGCACGATCTCACCCACGGCGGCCAGGATGGTGTGTGTGTCGCGATGGATCTCCAGCACGGTGACATCATGCTCACGTGACAGCGGAGTCTGGCCAATGCGCTGGCCGATGAGCGGCGAGCCCTCCATGACGCGCAGCTCGGTGACATATTCGCCGAGCTGATAAACATCCGTTAGCTGCTCCGCACGGCGCGCCGGCAGCAGCCAGCCCCCGAAAAACACAAGGTAGGCGACCCCGGCAAGCGTCAGCAACAGACCCAGCGGGGCAAACTCAAACAGGCTGAAGCTGCCAAGACCTGACTTCTCGTAGATGGAGTTCACGAGTAGATTGGTGGAGGTGCCGATGAGCGTGCAGACGCCGCCAAACTGGGAGGCAAAGCTCAGCGGAATGAGCACGCGTGAGGCGGGGATCTTTCTCGCGGCGGCAGCGGCGATGACCAGCGGCAGGAAGACGGCGACGGCCGCCGTGTTGTTGACGAAAGCGGACACGGGCACCACGCAGAGCATGACGAGCATGCAGAACATGCCCGGGCTGCTGCCACCGCTTTTGGCAAGCAGTCTGCCCAGGGCATCCAGCGCACCCGTCCTCTGCAACGCGGAACTGAGCACGAACATGCAGCCCACGATGATGACGGCTGGATTGGAAAAGCCCGCGATGCCTTCCTCCACCGTGACCACACCCGTGATGAGCAGAACGGCGGCGGCCAGCAGCGCCACGATGTCCACCGGTAGCTTTTCCGTGGCGAAGAGTATGACGGCTCCCAGGAGCGTAATGAGGGTCACCCAGAGATCAAAACTCATGCAGGCAAAAGTTCATGGAAGGGCACACCGCGCAGCGGGACCTTCGGATGAGGTGAGGATGTTTCATAGGGGGCTGCAATGGTACCAGGGCAAGATCAGGCTACGAGCCTCACACCCAGTTCATGAGAGAAAATTCGCACGATCTTTGTTCTAGGGTCCGTGAAGGCCGCCAAGGAATCGCAAGCGACGCAGTCGATGGATGCACCCCATGCATTGAGGGGTATTCGGGCGGCTCATTCAGGCCGCAGAAGCGCACGACAAACCCGGTTTCGCCTGCTACCTCATCCCACATCTACAGGACTCCAAACCCGCATCTGCCGGTGACTGACACCCTCAAAGCATGAACGCCTCCCCCATCGAAATCCTCGCGACCTCGCTCTTTGTACTCGCCGTGCTGCACACCTTTGCGGTCAAGCGCTTCGCCCACTGGGCCCATCGCTATCCCGAAGGCTCCATCATGGAGAACATCCTGCATTTCCTGGCCGAAACCGAGGTCGTCTTTGGCCTCTGGGGGGCGGCCTTGTTCGCGGGAATCGCCGCGCTGAAACACTCGCTCCATGACGCGGTGGTCTACATCGAGGGGCTGAATTTCACCGAGCCCAAGTTTGTCTTTGTCGTCATGGTCGTGGCGGCGACCCGTCCCGTGGTGCAGCTCGCGGAGACCTGCATCTCAGGCCTTGCACGCGTGCTGCCGTTTCAGGCCAGCGTGGCCTACTACTTTGCCGCCTTGTCCTTCGGCACCCTGCTGGGCTCGCTCATCACCGAGCCTGCGGCGATGACCCTGATCGCCATCCTCCTCAAGCGCCGTTACTTTGACTGCGGCATCGGCGCAGGCCTCGCCTACGCCACGCTCGGGCTGCTGTTTGTGAACATCTCCATTGGCGGCACGCTCACGCACTTTGCCGCGCCGCCTGTGCTCATGGTCGCCTCCAAATGGCAGTGGGACTCCTCGTTCATGCTCACCCACTTTGGCTGGCGTGCCGTCGCCAGCTGCATCGTCGCCACCGCTATTGTGACCTTTTTCTACCGGGCCGAGCTCAGCCGGGTGGAAGTGGTGGAGCTGCCCGCGCGGCCGCTGCCCGCATGGCTCACGCTGCTGCATGTCGTCTTCCTGGCGCTCGTCGTTATGTTCGCGCACCACCCGGATGTCTTCTTCGGCGTGTTCATGGTCTTCCTTGGCATAGTAAGCGCCACGCATGAGTATCAGGACGATCTGCGCCTGCGTGAGGGCCTGCTCGTCGGCTACTTCCTCGCCGGCCTCGTCACCCTCGGCTCGCTGCAGTCCTGGTGGCTGCAGCCGCTCATCGCCGGGCTGGATGGCTCCAGCATGTACTTCGGCGCCACCGGCCTCACCGCCCTCACCGACAATGCCGCACTGACCTATCTGGGTTCCTTGGTCGAAGGCATCTCACCCAAGCTTCAATACGCCCTCGTCGCCGGTGCCGTCACCGGCGGTGGCCTCACCGTCATAGCCAATGCGCCCAATCCCGCCGGCATCGGCATCCTGCAAGGCTCCAAAGCCTTCAATGACGAGGGCATCAGCCCCCTGCGACTCTTCCTCGGAGCCTTGCTGCCGACCGCCATCGCCATCGTGTTCTTCTGGTTTGTCTGACGCCGGCAGACCGCTCCCAGCCGGCATCAGACCACCTGCCAATCGTGGCAAAAAAAAGCAAAAGACAGACACTTGAGCGCATCGAAGCGCGGCCTTTGGAAGTGGGCGCAGAAGATGACGGCGTCTTTTACACATGAATTTGATGCCGTGATTTCCTGCGGCAACCGTTTGGATCAGCCCCTCCCCCCCCTACCGCCGGATGTGCAAAAACAGATTCACGCCCTCAGGCTCCCACATCACCTCGATCGAATCCGCCGGCGCTCCAGCCTCCAGCGCCAGGGCGCGCAGGTGATCCCGCGTGCGGTGCTGCAGTACCCAGTCGCCCAGCAGCTCCATGTAGTCGCGGCTCGGGTTATGGTCAGAGAAGTTCCCCACCACCACTTCCCCGCCCCGCTTCGTCACGGACATCAGCGCCTTGAGCAGAAAGACAAACGTCCGGTCTGTGAGGTAGTCAAACAGCCCGGCCGACCACACCAGCTCGTAGCCCTTCGCCGGTAGAAAGCGCAGCACATTGCGGTGGTAAAACTCCACCCGGTTCGCAAACGGCGCGCATAGCTTCTTCGCGCGCTCGATGGCGTGGATCTCGGCATCCACGCAGTCGAAAAACACATCGCACTCCGGGTTGTCCAGCACCCACTCACGCACGTCCCGCGCCGGGCCGCTGGCCACGTTCAGCACGCTCAGCGGGGCCTTGGTGCGCCCGGCGGAGTGCGAATTCAGCAGCTGGTGGAAGTAAGCCTTCCGGTTGCGCACCGCATTCGGGGCCGCCTGGGAGTGAAAGTAGAGATCCCAGCGCCGCAGGTGCGGCTCTTGGGCGATCTGCATCGTGTAGATGGCCTCAATGATCTCAAAATCTCCGCTGTAGCCGTATTTCTTGCCCAGCGCCCGGGCCTGCATGGTCCCTTCCAGATGCCGATTTGTAACGTCTTGAGCGTAAGCAAGTACATCATCCCGGGCGATCACCTTCGCCCTAACCGCATCCCCCAGCAGCCGCAGCGTGCGGTTCATCTGCGCATAGTCATTCGGCATCGGCCCGCCCTGGGCGATCAGCTCCCGCAGCAGCTCGTCGCACTCAATCAAAGGCGCAAATTCGTTCTTTCGAACTGAATAGCGTTCTTGGAGGACAGGGGGCGGCATGCGCAGGTGGGGGCAGATTGAGGCCTCGGTAGGCTTAACTGGTTGATAATAAGCGTTTATTTACATTTCGGGAAGCAAAAAATAACAGGTCCCGCCCTCAAACACCTGTTTTGGGTCAATTCACATTCATCCGTAAAATCGGCCCTTCTGGCGGAGATAAGAACATAGCCCACTCATGTCTCCCTCCGAAAACGAACGCCACCATCGCTTCCTGCGCAGCTTCACCGCGCACGAGCCCGCCATACGCGCCCACGTGCGCCGACTGGTGCCCGCGCGTGCGGATGCCGATGACGTGATGCAGGAGATCAGCGTGGTGCTTTGGGAAAAATTCGACTCCCTGTGCGAGGGCGCAGATTTCAAAGCCTGGGCCTTCGGCGTCGCACGCTTCGAGGTCCTCGCCTGGTTGCGAGATCGCGGTCGCGACCGCCTCGTTCTCGATGAAGAAGTCATCACCAAAATAGCCGAAGAAACCACCGCCATCGAACCCCTGCTGGAGCGCCAACGCGAGGCCCTGGAACGCTGCATGCAAAAGGTGCCCGAGGAGCAGCGCGGCCTCCTCATGCAGGCCTATCAGCCCGACTCAAGCATCCAAACTGTGGCACAAGGCAGCGGCCGCACCGTCCCCGGATTTTACCAATGGCTGCACCGCATGCGCAAGCTCCTACTGGTCTGCATCCGCCGCGCCATGACTCAGGAGGTGGCCTCATGAAAGCAGAACTGGAAGTTCTCACCACCGTCTATCTCGACGGCACCATCACGCCGCCACAGTTGCAGCAGCTCAATGCCTTGCTGCTGGCCGATGCCAAAGCACGTCGTGAATTCGCCGAATTGCTCAATGTGGATTCCGCCCTCGCCGCGCTGGCCGCAGACTGGGCACCACCTCAAGTCACCGCAAAGCCGCTCAAGCCCACCCGCTGGCTCACCGCTTCCCCACGCTGGCTCGCCGCAGCCGCCTGCATCTCCTTGCTCCTCGGTGCGTGGTTTTGGAAGGACACCCACCGCACCTTTGCCACCGTGGGCAAAGCCGCCGGCGTGGTGGAACTCGCCGATGGTACAAAACTTCGCGGCGAATCCTACGCCATCAGCGCAGGCAGCATCTCACTCACCACCGCACGCGGCGCACGCATCGTCATCGAAGCCCCCGCAGAGTTCCGCTTTGAATCCGCGCAGCGTCTGCACATGAAGCGCGGTCGTCTTGCCGCCGATGTGCCACCTTCAGCCAAGGGCTTCACCGTCATCACTCCCACCGGAGATGCCGTGGATCTCGGCACACGCTTCGGCGTGGATGTGCCCTCCACCGGCTCCGCTGAAGTCCACGTCTTCCAGGGCGAGGTCATCACCAAGGCCTCCGGCGCGCAGGCCAATCAAAGCCTGCGCGGTGGAGATGCGGTCTCGTTTGCTCAAGGTGCAAGCACCGCCCGCGAGCTGCGCTCCTCCGCCTTCATCCAACCGGATGAACTCCCCGGCCTCACCGCCGGACTCGCCGCCGGCCAGCGTGCGCGCTCCGCCGCAGCCACCGCCGCATTGAAGCAAGACCCCGCGCTCATTGCGCTGCTCGACTTTGAATCCACCGAAGAACTCCCCGGTGTGTACCGCCGAGTGCAGGGCCGCTGGCCCGGCTCCCATGCGCCGGAGTTTGTGAATGTGGGCGATCACTTGAAGCTCGATGTCGGCGGTGGCCACGACTGGCCGCAGCTCACGCTCGCCGCCTGGGTGCGCATTGACCGCCTCGGCGCGCCCTACCAGTCCCTGCTACATACGGATGGCTGGAGCGGCAACAATCCCGGTCAGGTGCACTGGATCATCAATCGCGACACCACCATGCGCCTCGCCCTCATCGGCAACACCCTCGCCCCCGGCTCCACCGAGCGCCAGGGCCACCCCGACTCCCGCACCCCGGTGCTGCCGGAGCAGGGCCGCTGGGTGCACCTGGCCACCGTCTATGATTCCACACGCGGCACCGTGCGCTTTTATCTCAATGGTGAGTTCGACAAAGAAACCCGCCTGGACATTGCTCACCCCGCACGCCTCGGCCCCGCGCAGATCGGCAACTGGAACCAGCAGGACCGCAAGCTAAGCGGTCGTGTCGATGAACTCCTCCTGCTCGGCCGCGCCATGTCGGACGATGAACTCCGAGCCCTCCACGCCGCTGGCAATCCTTACCGCTGATCATACTACATGAAGTTGGCCGCCCTCATTCTCCTCGCCTCCTCCAGCCTCGCCGCTGCCGTTGACTTCGTCCGCGAGGTCCGCCCCATCCTGCAGAAGCACTGCTACAGCTGCCACGGCGAGAAAAAACAAAAGTCCGGCCTCCGCCTCGACATCAAAGCCGCTGCCTTCAAAGGCGGCGACAAACACTCGCCCGACATCATCTCCGGCAAAGCCAAGGACAGCCCGCTCATCCACTTCATCACCACCGATGACGACGACGAGCTCATGCCCCCCAAAGGCAAGCTCCCCGCCACCGACATCGCCACCCTCACCACCTGGATCAACGAAGGCGCCCCATGGCCCGACGGCGTCGACCTCGCCAAACTCGAAGACCGCCGCGATCACTGGTCCTTCAAGCCGCTTCAAGTTCCAAGTTCTCCTCAAAGCATCGACGCCTTCATCGACGCCAAGCTCGCCGAAAAAAAACTCCATCGCTCCCCTCCCGCCGATCCCGTCTCCTGGCTGCGCCGCGTTACCTTCGATCTCACCGGCCTGCCACCCACTCCCGCTGAAGTCTCCGCCTTTTTAAACGACCAAGACCACGCCGCCGTCGTCGAGCGTCTGCTCAAAAGCGAACGCTACGGCGAACGCTGGGCTCAGCACTGGCTCGATGTCGTGCGCTATGCCGACACCCATGGCTTTGAGGTCAACACCGAGCGCCCCAACTCCTGGCCCTACCGCGACTACGTCATCCGCTCCTTCAACAACGACACGCCCTATGATCGCTTCATCAAGGAGCAGATCGTCGGCGATGCCATGGGCCAGGACGCCGCCACCGGATTCCTCGTCACCGCCTCCGTGCTGCTGCCCGGCCAGATCGGCAAGGACGATGCCTCCAAGCGCCTCGCACGACAGGACTCCATTGATGAGATGGTCATGAACATCGGCCAGACCTTCCTCGGCCTCAGCATCGGCTGCGCACGCTGCCATGATCACAAGTTCGATCCCATCACGTCCAAGGATTACTACGCCATGCAGGCCTTCGTCGCCGGTGTCGAATATGCCGACCGCGATCTTCACACACCCGCAGCCGAAGCCTCACGCGCCGAGGAGAAACAGCTCAAAGCACGCCTCGCTGAAATCGACAAAGAACTCGCCCACTTCGTGCCCATGGCGAAATCCGGTGCCGAGCGCCCCATGATCAACGCCCGCGAAAACTCGGACCGCTTCCCCCCGGTGAAGACTCAGCGCCTGCGCTTCACCATCAAGGCCACCACCAACCTCGAGCCCTGCATCGATGAACTCGAAGTCTTCAACACCCGCGGCGAAAACGTCGCCCTCGCCACCACCGGCACCAAGCGCAAATCCTCCGGCGACATCGGCGTGGCCGAACGCCATGAGCTGCGCTTCCTCAACGATGGCCGCTACGGCAACTCCCGCAGCTGGCTTTCCAACGCACTCGGCAAAGGCTGGGTGGAACTCGAGTTCCCGCAGGAGCAACAAGTCGAGCGCGTCGTCTGGAGCCGCGACCGCGACGGCAAATTCACCGACCGCCTCGCCACCGATTACCAAATCGAGATCAGCGATGCCGCAGGCCAATGGCACACCGTGGCCGATGCCAGCGACCGCCAGAAGTTTGACCCCAAAAACAAGAAGCTCGCAAGACCCACGCTCAAGGGTCTCACCCCCGCCGAAAACAAACGCGCCCGCCCGCTCTTCGAGGAAAAATCCCGCACCGAGAAACAAATCGCCCAGGCCGTCAACCTCCAGAAAGTCTTCGCCGGCACCTTCCGCACCCCGGACGACATCCACCTCCTCAATCGCGGCGATCCCGAGCAGCCCAAGGAAGCCGTCACCCCCGCCGTGCTCAGCGCCCTCGGCAACGTGACACTCCCCAAAGAATCCGCCGAACAAGACCGCCGCCGCGCCCTCGCCGATTGGATCGCCAGTCCACAAAACCCGCTCACCGCCCGCGTCATGGTGAACCGCATCTGGCAGGGCCACTTCGGCACCGGCTTCGTGCAAACCCCCAGCGACTTCGGCCGCATGGGCATGAAGCCCACCCACCCCGAACTCCTCGACTACCTCGCCGCCGAATTCATCCGCAGCGGCTGGAGCATAAAACACATGCACCGCCTCATCCTGCTCTCAGAGACCTACGCTCAATCAAGCCAGACACATGATCTGCCACCACCCTCCGCATCCCGCACGGCTGGCAGCGAAATCGTAAATCAAAAATCAAAAATCATAAATGAAGGCCCCCTTCTCGACTCCGACGTCCGCTACCTCTGGCGCTACCCCTCCCGCCGTCTCGAAGCCGAATCCATCCGCGACTCCATGCTCGCCGTCAGCGGTCGTTTGAATCTGCAGATGTATGGCCGCGGCTTCAATCTCTTCGATCAACGCGGCGGCCTCAGCGGCTTCGATCCCATCGAGACCTTCAACGCCGAGAACCAGCGCCGCATGATCTACGCCCACAAAGTGCGCCGCGAACCCGAGACCGTCTTCGGTGCCTTCGACTGCCCCGATGCCGGCCAGAGCACCGCCCGCCGCATCGAAAGCACCACCCCCATCCAGGCCCTCAACCTCTTCAACAGCATCTTCACCCTCGAACAATCCGCCGCCTTCGCCACCCGCGTGCAGCAGGAAGCTGGCACCGACCCCGCAAAACAAATCGCCCTCGCCTACCAGCTCTCCCTCAGCCGCCCCCCCACCGCCGCCGAACTCGTCGACACCACACCGCTCGTCCAAAGCCACGGCCTCACCGCCCTCTGCCGCGCCCTGTTCAACAGCAACGAATTCCTCTTTGTGCCATGAGCCTTCCCTCCGAACACCTCTCCCCGCAGGTCATGCGCTGCTCGACCGCCGCCGCTTTCTCGGCAGCAGCGCCACGGCCCTCGGCTCCGTCGCATTGACCAATCTCCTCGGCCTCGCTGGCCTGCTGGCAGCGAACAGTCCAATCATTGTCCCATCACGCCTCTAAGCCCCGCGCCTGCCGCATTTCCCCGGCAAGGCAAAAAACGTCGTCGTCATCTTCTGCGCAGGAGCCGTCAGCCAGCTCGAAACCTGGGACTAAAAACCCGAACTCATCAAGTGGGACGGCAAGCCCCTGCCCGGCGGCCCAGCAGGCAATCTCGCACGCCCTCAGTACACCTTCCACCTCGGCGTTTCACCTCTGCACCCCATTTTTTCCAAACTTTTTGCCGAATGATCGACTCTGGAGATGCACCTCCCAGCAGGTGTGGACGCGAGTTAAAAAAATCCGCCGCCAGCACGGGGCTGGCGGCGGTGGTCTGATGTTTCTTCCGTTCAGCTTGATTACTTGCCCGACTGCGCGGCGGCTTTTTGGATGGCCGCCTTTTCCTTGTTGGTGATCACGCCGCTGCCTTTCAGATCGTTGGTGAGGTGCGCCACGGAGCTGACAAACGCGCCATGGCTGCCGCCCGCGTCCGCCAGTTTGTTGATGAGATCGGTGATAGTGCATCCGTCCTTAAACAACTCGTTTAAGACAAAGGTGTCCTGGCCGCCGATGACCACGGTCAGGCTGAGGTCTGAGGTATCGCAGGCGTCGGCGTTGTTGCCCACGCCATCGCCGTCGGTGTCCACGGACTCGGTGGGATCCAGCGGAAAGGCATCACTGTTGTCGCCCACGCCGTCACCGTCCGTATCGGCCCACTCGGTGGGGTCGTTCGGGAACGCATCCACATCATCAGGATGACCGTCGCCGTCCGTGTCGAGATTCCCGGCAGTCAACACGATGTTCGTGACAAGCGTGGTCGCTGGGTAGCGGAAGTTTGTGGCGCCGGGAATACCTTGATTACCAGTAAGACGAACAATGATGTTCGAAACATTAGGCGTGAAAGTGAGTGTGCGTGTGGGCCATGTGGTGAAGGCAAAGTTTCCGGCTGGCGCGAAAGCGCTGGTGTAGCCCGAGTCAGCGATGACCGCGCCGGTGTCCGCGTCGAGCACCAAGGCCCGGACTCGTCCACTGGCACTCCCGAAGTAGCCATACACATTCCAATCAAACGTCAGGGTATGCTCGGCACCGGCCGTCGTCGAAACCGCCTGCTGAATGTAGCCGTGGTTGGCATCGCTGCCACTCGCCCAGAGACTGGAGAAGTCGGGCCCTTGGAAGGCTGGAAATCCCGTCGTACTAGTCCACACCGTTTGGGCGAGCGCGGTGTCCACAGGTGCCGTTCCCGCGATGATCAAGTTTTCGCCATCGGCGCGCGCCGCGCTTGAAATGGAAGCCGCCATGATGAGCAGCCCCAGTCTGAGTCCGCCGAGGGCACCTCTTGTTTTGCTTTTCATTTTCATTTATTGTTTGGGTTCGTGGTTGTGTCGCAGTTCGAGACTGTCCCGCCTTCCAGTCCCGGTTTCTAGTCTCCCGTTTCATCGGACCCTCAAGTTTTTCGAAAAAAAGCACCGCCTGACAGATTCCTGACTTCCATTCGCATGAATCAGAGGTGAAAATTTCCGACCATTGGCCGCCTTCTCCTTCCAATTCGCCCGCCATCTCCAACCTTGCCCGCATGCCTGCCGCTGACTCTTCACGCCACACCGACTTTCCCACCACGCACTGGACGCTGGTCTACGCCGTGAAAAGCGCGAATGGTGACGAGGCAGCGCGGGCGATGGAGCAGCTCTGCAAAGGCTACTGGTATCCCATCTACGCCTTCCTGCGCCGCAGCGGCCATGCCGCGCATGATGCGGAGGACCTCACGCAGGCCTTTTTTCATCGTCTCATCACCGAAAACGCCCTCGGCATGGCCCAGCAAGGCTCCGGCAAGCTACGCTCCTGGCTGCTCGGTATGTTGAAGCATCTGCTCAGCGACCACTTCCGCCACCTCGGCACCCAAAAACGCGGCGGCGGCGTCCCGCACGTCTCCTTTGACGAACTGGCCGCCGAAGAACGCTACGCGCTCGAATCGCAGACGGAGAGTGATCCTGATGCCCTCTTCACCCAAGCCTGGTCACAGGATCTCCTCGCCAGTGTACGCGAAAAACTGCGCGAGGCATACGAAGCCGCTGGCCGCCGCGAGATTTTCGAACTCCTACTGCCCTACCTCATGTGGGACCGTGAACCGCCCTCCTGCCGCGAGATCGCGGAGAAAATCGGCTCCAGCGAAGTGGCCACCCGCCTCCTGATTCACCGCCTGCGTGTGAAATTTCGCACCCTCCTGCGCGAGGAAGTCGCTCATACAGTCCTGACCCCGGAGGAAATCCCCGGCGAACTCGCCTGGCTGCAGGGGGTGCTTGCGGGAGAATGATTTTCCCTGAAACAGCGCCGTTCAAACCGGGACTGTATTTCTGCCCAACGTCCCCCCTTTGATGTCCGCTGATTCTTCAGATCCCATTCCACCGCCGCTCGGCGCTGACAACTACCAGGTCGGCCCGGAAATCTCCTCCGGCGGCATGGGCAGCGTGTTGGAAGCCAAAGACAGCAAGCTCGACCGTACCGTCGCCATCAAGGTCATGCTCCTGGAGGCCAACGCCGACGCCCGCATGCGCGCCCGCTTCCTGCGAGAGGCCCAGGTGCTCGCCATGCTCGCACATCCGAACGTCGTGCCGATTTACGACATCGTCTGGGAGGACGGCATGCCGCTCTTCTACTCGATGAAGCTGGTGAAGGGCCGCACACTGCAAGCCATCCTCAACGACCTGCGCAAGGAAGACGCCGACGCTCTCCGCGACTACCCGCTCGCACGTCTGCTGAACATTTTCCGCAAAGTATGTGACGCCATCGCCTTTGCCCACAGCCAGGGCGTGCTGCATCGCGACCTCAAGCCGGAGAACATCATGGTCGGTGAGTTTGGCGAAGTCCTCGTGATGGACTGGGGGCTGGCCAAGCTGCTGCGCAGCAATGATGAATCAGAAGTGCCTGAAGCTCCCCATTCCTCATTTGCCATTCGGAATTCGTCATTCAGCGGAACGCTTTCCGGCGCAGTGCTCGGCACACCTCAATACATGTCTCCAGAGCAGGCCCGGGGCAGCATGGAAGACGTGGACGAGTTGTCAGACATCTACGCCCTGGGAGGCATCCTCTACGCCATCCTCACCCTGCGTCCCCCCGTAGAGGGAAAAACAGCGTTGGAAATTCTGGAGAAAGTCAGCCGTGGCGAGATCACCGCACCCACGGCCTTGGCGTCGAGTTCAGGAAGCAAAGCCAGGGCCTTTGAAAAAGGCGCGGTGCTGGAGGCAAAGCTCATCAAGCCGCTGCCTCACATTCGCAGCGGTCAGGTGCCCTCGGCTTTGTCCTCCGTGGCGATGAAGGCGCTGCAACTGGCCAGAAAGCAACGCTATCCGATTGTCACCGATTTGACCGCTGACATCGAGGCCTATCAGAACGGCTTTGCCACCAAGGCCGAAGCTGCAGGACTGCTGACGCAGATCACGCTGCTTGTCCGGCGGCATCGCAATGCCTTTTCCACCGCTGCCGCAGCGCTGCTGCTCATCACGGCGCTGGCCATCGGCTTTGTGCTGAACCTGCGGGTGAAGGAACTACGCGCGCTGGCGGGCGAAGCCTCGGCCATCGAACAAAAGGAGGCGGCCCGGCGTGCTGAAGCCCTGGCGACCATCAGCCTCGCGGATGCGGCTTTGCGCGAGGGCAACAGCCCGCGCATGCAGGAGGTGCTGAACGCCGTGCCTCAGGACCTGCGGGACAGCACCTGGCATTACCTGCTCGGCCAGTCGGACACTTCCATTGCCCACATTGAGTTCGATCCACCCGGCGTCTCGAGTGTTGCTGCGCTGCCGCGTACTCCGGGTGCGTTTGCCGTCGGGCGTTTCAGCGGAGTCATCTCACTGGTGAATGGACGCACGGGTGCTCGGCTGAAGGACTTTGATTCCGGGTTTGCAGAAGGCCCGCAGAAGTGCCGTCCGGTCATCGCCGTTTCCCCGGACGGTGAGCGCATCGCCATTGGCCAATGGTGGAACGAAGGCGGCATCGTCGTTCGCCGTATCAGCGATGGCCAGGAAATCCTGCGCTGGGACGCGCCCAGGTGTACAAGGCTGGAGTTCAACGCCGACGGCACTCTGCTTCTGCAACTTTGCAAAAGCCCCGAAGGCCCTCCATCCATCAGCGTCTGGGACAGCGCCACAGGGGTTCGGCTTTGGCAGAATGACCAAGGATTGTGCGCCACCTGGCTGGCAACGGCAGATGGAGAGCGCATCGTCATGTCCTCAAGTGGTGGTAGATTGCGCATGGTCGGTTCACATGACGGAAAAACCGTGCGCAGCATCGCTCAGGGACCTGTTGACTTCGTCGATCTTGCCGCGAACCGCGATGGGTTGCTAGCCGCGATGAGCAGCACACACGAGGTCACCCTTCTGGATCTTCGGGATGATTCTGTCGTTACACGGTTCTCCTTCGGCGGTCCTCGATCAGCTGATTACTTCATCGCCTGGACCCATGACCGGGCAACGCTGGTCACAGCCTGGAAAGCTCAGGATGGACGGCAGTTCGTTCAACTGCGCGATCCCCGCAATACCTCAGTGGTCAGATCCTTGCTGGGCGGCATGCTGGGTCTCAGCTCTCTCGCCATTCATCCGGTTTCCGGCGAACTTGCGGTCGGACTGGCTGGCGTGAAGGTCTGGGACACACTGCTGGCTCGGCCCGTGCGTTCGTATCCGCCCGGCGCTCTTCCATGCATTGGCTTTGTCGGGTCAGATGATGCCGTGCTTACCAATGCCCTTCACAAGCAGGGCCCATGCGTCCAGCTTCTCGAACCCCAGGGTCCGCACCTGCTGTGGTCTCACGCCAACGCAAGCTACCGCTACACAGCTTTCAATCATGATGGCAGCGTGACCGCCATCAGCGTTTCGGACCCGCGCTGGCCTGTGCTCATCCTGCAGCGCCGGGGAGATGAAGTGAAACAGACGGCATCCATCACGTCCACGCAGGATGGTTATCAAATCCGCGTCAGTCCTGCGGGTGATCAACTCGCGATCTTCGCCGGTAGGATCGAACGCTTCACCATCTCCGGCGAACCGCTGCCCGCGCTGGAGCACGCCCATATCTCGCAATGCTACGACTTTGCCTGGCTGCCCGGTTCCGGTCGCCAGCTCGGCCTCGTCTCGATGAACGGCCCCCGCCTTTCAAAGACAGGCAAGCAGCACATCCTGCTTTGGGACGCAAAAACGGGTACAATCCTCCGCGACGTCCTCCACCCCACCCCGTTGGATTTCATCGCTGTCACGCCTGATGAACGCCACTTCGCCGAAGCCGGTGCCGATGCCATGGTGCGGCTCCGCGATGCCGGCACACTGGCCGTGGTGCGCGAGTTCCGCGCTCACGACGGCCCCATCACCGCCATGGCCTGCCACCCGACACGGCGCATCCTCGCCACGGGTTCCTTTGATTTGACCGTCCGTCTTTGGAACCTCGATACCGGTGCACTTCTCGAAGAACTGCGCGGCCCGCTAAATCCACCGCTCCAGCTCACCTTCAGCCCCAGCGGCCATCAGCTTGCCTGTGCCGTCCGGAATGACGAATCACGCATCTGGGAACTGAAATCCCTGAGCCCACAGGACGGCAAATGAACCCCGGCAGAATCTCTCGATCAGTTTACACTCTTTCCACCAGCCCCGCAGCCCGATGCCCGCTGACTCTTCAGATCCCATTCCACCGCCGCATGGCGCGCCCGTTTCCTGCGAGAGGCCCAGGTGCTCGCCAAACTCGCTCATCCGAACATCGTGCCGATTTACGACATCGTCTGGGAGGACGGCATGCCGCTATTCTACTCGATGAAGCTGGTGAAGGGCCGCACACTTCAAGCCATCCTCAACGACCTGCGCAATACGGCCCCCGATGTCTTGCGTCACTTCTCTCTCGAACGCCTGCTGAACATTTTCCGCAAAGTATGTGACGCCATCGCCTTTGCCCACAGCCAGGGTGTGCTGCATCGCGATCTCAAGCCGGAGAACATCATGGTGGGCGAGTTTGGCGAAGTGCTCGTCATGGACTGGGGGCTGGCCAAACTGCTGCGCAGCAATGACGAACCAGAAGCGCCAGCGGTTCCCCATTCCTCATTCGCCATTCGAAATTCGTCATTCAGTGGAACGCTTGCCGGCGCGGTGCTCGGCACTCCGCAGTACATGTCCCCGGAACAAGCCCGTGGCAGCATGGCAGATGTGGACGAGTTGTCGGACATCTATGCGCTGGGCGATATTCTCTACGCCATCCTCACACTACGCCCGCCTTCTCGCCGCCGACGGCAGAACCTTCGCCCTGCGACTCTACGAACTCGAGCCCGCACAGCCGTAGAAATAAGCGACTCGGAAAAAGAACGCGTTAAATCTCGGCTCGTTGTGGAGTGTACCTTCTGAAGCCTCCATCCGATGCCCCTTCCCTCCAAACACCTCTCCCCCGCAGGTCATGCGCTGCTCGACCGCCGCCGCTTTCTCGGCAGCAGCGCCACGGCTCTCGGCTCCATCGCATTGACGAATCTTCTCGGCCTCGATGGCCTGCTCGCTGCAGACAGACCCATCATCGACCCCGCACGCCCCTACGCCCCACGCCAGCCGCATTTCCCGGCCAGGGCGAAAAACGTCGTCGTCATCTTCTGCGCAGGTGCCGTCAGTCAGCTTGAAACCTGGGACTACAAACCCGAACTCATCAAGTGGGACGACAAGCCCCTGCCCGGCGGCCCCGCCGTCACCTTCCAAGGCCCCGCAGGCAATCTCGCACGCCCGCAGTACACCTTCCGCCAGCGCGGCCAGACCGGCAAGTGGGTCAGCGACATGATCCCGCATCTCGCGGAGCTCACGGATGATTTCGCCTTCGTGCACTCGCTCACCAGCAAGTCCAACACGCATGGCCCCGCCGAGAACTTCCTCTCCACCGGCTTCAATCTCGACGGCTTCCCCTCCCTCGGTTCATGGACCACCTACGCCCTCGGCAGCGAGAACCAGGACCTGCCCTCCTACGTCGCCATCCCCGATCCACGCGGCGTGCCGCAAAACGGCGCGAACAACTGGGGCCCCGGCTTTCTTCCAGCCGCATTTCAAGGCACCACCATGAGTTCCAAAGCCCCCGTGCGCCACCTTGCCGCCCCGGGTGTCTCTCCCGCCACAGACCGGGCCGCGCGCACCCTCCTCCAGCGCATGAACGCACGCCACCTGGAAGCCCATCCCGGCGATGGCAAACTCGCCGCACGCATCGCCAGCTACGAGCTCGCCGCGCGCATGCAGCTCAGCGTTCCAGAGATCAGCGATCTCAGCACCGAGCCCGCGCACATCCTCAAACTCTACGGTGCCGACGACACACAAAATGCCGAGAAAGCCGCCTTCGCCAAGAACTGCATCCTCGCCCGTCGCCTCATCGAAAAAGGCGTGCGCTTTGTGCAGCTCTTCAACGGTGCCTACGCCAGTGGCGGCAAGCTCAACTGGGACGGCCACAACGCCCTCAAGGAACAGTACGACGTTCACGCCCCCATCCTCGATCAACCCGCAGCCGCGCTCATTCGCGACCTCAAAGAACGCGGCCTGCTCGAAGACACCCTCGTCGTCTGGTGCACCGAATTCGGCCGCATGCCCTTCTTCCAAAAAGGAGCCAAAGGCCGCGATCACAATCCCGACGGCTTCACCTGCTGGATGACCGGCGCAGGCGTCAAGCCCGGCGTGAGCTGTGGAGAGACCGATGAACTCGGTCAGAAAGCCGTGAAGGACATCCACCCCCTCTACGACTTCAACGCCACCATCCTCCACCTCCTCGGCCTCGATCACGAACGCCTCACCTTCGAACACAACGGCGTCCAGCGCCGACTCACCAACGTGGAAGGCCATGTGATCAAGCAGATGCTCGCATGACAGTTTGAAGTGATGCAGGCACTCCTGCCTGCAACGAATGTCCCGAGACCGTTCGCGTTGAGGGCAGGAGTGCCCACATCACCTGTAACACACTCATCAGCCACCCAGCCGAGGCCCCTTCACCCCCGCATAAACCCCTCGATCTCCCCACGCGTCGGAATCGCAGGCTGCGCTCCCGCCTTCAGCGTCGCCAGTGCACCCGCCGCATTCGCAAAACGAATCGCATCTTCCCAGCCCTCGCTGCTCGCCACGGCAAACGCCCCCGCAAACGTGTCTCCCGCACCCACCGTGTCCACCGGCGTCACCTTCGGCGGCGCGATCTCCGTCACGCCATTTTCAGTGATGCTCAGCGTGCTTTCCGCACCACGCGTGATGATCAAATGCCTGCACATCGCCTCACGCAAATTTCGATTCGGCGAGATCTGCGCCGCCTCCCCCTCATTCACGATCAACACATCCACCGCAAATCGCGCCGCGAGATACACCGCACTCAACGGCGACGGATTCAAAACCACCCGCACACCCGCATCACGCGCAATTTCCGCAGCTCGTTGCACCACCGCCAGCGGACACTCAAGCTGCAGCAGCAGCGCATCCGCCCCACGAATCAGCCTGGCATTCTTCTCCACATCCTCCGGTGTGATCGCATGATTCGCCCCCGCATTCACGATGATGGAATTCTCACCACGATCATCGACCGCGATGAAGGCCGATCCCGTGGGCAGCGCCGAACGCAAAATGCCCGTCGTATCAATGCCCTCACTCTCCAGCGCCTCCATATATCGCGCCCCGAAGTCATCCAGCCCCACACAGCCAATCATGCTCACCGCACCGCCCGCACGCGCTGCCGCCACGGCTTGATTCGCACCCTTCCCACCAAAGCACGTCAGCATGCCACTCGCCGCGAGCGTCTCTCCCGGTGCAGGAATGTGCGGCACACGCAGCGTGTGGTCCACATTCAGAGAACCAACAACAACGATCTTGGGGCGCTTCTCTGCCATCACTTCCTGGTGGCTGGAGGTTCCACACTGAGCTGCACAATGGCCTCGCGCACACGCGCCGTTTGCTCCGTGCTCATCACCAGAAAGCGGTGTTTCCCTTTGCCGTCCTTGCTGCGGCGGAACAAAGTGGCCGAATCTTTTTCCACCACGACGTCCCCCGGCGGCGAAAGATCAAAGTAGCCGCGCTCTGGCAGCACCGCATAAAGCACCGCCGTCGGGTCCCAAGTCGGGCGATCATGAGGCGGCGGATTGTACAAATAATAAGCTTCCTTCAGCGGATGATGCGGGATGTAGTTGAGGTCCTGTTCGATCACCACATGCGGAAACGCCGCCGCCACCCCGATCTCATAGCCGCTCCACACCACCGGCGTAGGCCACTCCTTGGCAAGCTTCTGCGCCGCCGGCACATCCAGCTTCACATTGTACTCCAGATGCCGCGTGTCCCACTGCACCGTCTGAAACGCACCCGCCATGATGCTGAGAAACTTCACCTTCTTCGCGATCAATTCCTTCCCGCCCGGCGAGTCCAGCAGACGCGACAGATTGGTAAAGAAGCCCACCTGCGCAATGACCACGCTGCCATCCGGCTGCGCAGCAAGAACCTTCTTGATCAGCTCCACCGCTTCAGGCGCATCCGCTCCACTCTTCAAATCATGCGGATAGCGCAGGCTGCCATCTGAGTTCTTCTCATCCGCCAGCAGATTGAACTTCCCCGCCTCCTTCGCCGCTCCATCACGCACCACGCCAATCGGCGTGTCGGGATATCCATACAGCGTGTTCACCGCATCCACAAACGCCGCTGCCTGCGGATGATCCTTCGTGATCGTCACCGCCAGCAGTTCACACCCACCGCGCTTTTGCAGATTGTGAATCATCGCCAGCGCCATCATGTCATCGACATCATTGCCCATGTCGGTGTCGAAGATGAGTTTGACCGGCGCCGCCGGAGACAGGCCGCAGAGCGCACAGAGGAATAGGGTGATGAGCTTTTTCATTTCTTGGGTGGTTGCACAGTGGTTTGGACGATGGCCTCCAGCACGCGTGCCTGCTGCGCTGAAGTCAGGGTGAGAAATCGGTCACGTTTGCCGCCTTTGCCATCTTTGCCCGGCGGCATGAAACGCGTGAAGCCATCAGCACCCACACGCACACGCCCAGTGGAAGAGAGGCCAAAAAATCCGCGCTCAGGAAACACCGCCTGCAGCACGCTGCTCTCATCCCAGCACGGCCGGTCATGCGCCGGTCCGCTGTGCAGCAAATAAGCCTCCTTCACGATGTGATGCGGCACATAACCAAAATCCTGCGCGATGCTCGCACGTGGAAACGGCAGCGCCTCGCCGATCTCATACCCGCTCCAGTACACCGGCACCTCCTCCGGCCACTCATTCGCCACCGTCTGCATGAAACCGATGCCATTGATGACGTTCGCCTCCAGGTGATAGTTCGTGTTGTTACAGAACGCGAACGCTCCCGCCATGATGGACAGCATCTTAACCTTCTGCCGGATCAATGCCGGGCCATCGAGCGGCGAATGCGCATCTGCTTTCGACTTCAGCAAGTTCGCCATGTTCGAGGCAATGCCCACGCTGATGATCGAAACACTCCCGTCCGGCTGCTTCGCCAGCAGCTCACGCAGTAGGTCCACCGCCTCACACACGTCATCATTCCTTTTCAAATCATGCGGATAATCCGCTGAATCCGCGAGCTTCAAATAACTGCTCGCCCGCTTCTGCGCCGTCGCATCACGAGTCACCCCAATCGGCAGATCTGGCCGTCCATAAAACGTGTTCTGCGCATCCACAAAACTCGCCGTGAGCGGGTTATCCTTCGAGATCGTCACCCCGAGAAACACGCACGCGCCTCGGTCCGCCAGCGTGTGACACATCGTCAGCGCCAGCACGTCATCCACATCTCCGGTGATGTCCGTGTCAAAGATGATGCGCGGCTTTTCAGCGAAAGCCGCTGCACCCAGCAGCAATAAAAGAACAATCGATTTCATGCAGACTATTTTCTCCTCCAAGTGTCCGCCAGCACGGCGGCAACGATGACGAGCCCAGTGACTACACGCTTCACCGGCTCGGTGGCCCCCACCTGAATCAGCCCTGCCTCCAGCGTGGCGATGATGAGCACTCCCATGAAGCTCTTCACCACCGAGCCCCGTCCGCCCATCAAACTCGTGCCACCCACGACCACCGCAGCGATGGCCCCAAGCTCAAAACCCGTGCCCGCATTCGGATCAGCAGACCCAAGGCGCGAGCAGTTAAAAACCGCCGCCAGCCCCGTCAGCGCGCCCAGCAGGGCATGCGCGAAAATACGCGGACGATCCACCGACAGCCCGGAAACCAGCGCCGCCTCACGATTCGCACCAATGGCGATCAAGTGCCGCCCGATGGCCATCTGTGAAAGCATCACCTGCCCCGCCGCCACCACCAGTAAGCTGATGACAAACGCAGGCGAAATCACCAGCCCGCCAAACGGTGCACCCAGCGCCTCAATATCCGCGCCGATGTACTTTGTCTGCGAGTTCGTCGTCAGAAACGCCAGCCCGCGCGCAATCTCCAGCATCCCAAGCGAAACGATAAACGAAGGCAGCCTCAGCTTCACACTCACCGCGCCCGTCGTGCTGCCGATCACAGCTCCGACAGCGACACTCGCAAGCACTGCCAGCGCCAGCCCCCAGTGCAGATCCGCCATCAGTACACCCGTCACCGCGCCGCAAAATCCCAGCAGCGACCCCACCGAAAGATCAATCCCACCCGTCACCATCACCAGCGTCATCCCCGTGGCCACCAGCGCCAGCGCCGGAATCCGGTTTGCCACTGTCCCCAGTGTCCCCATGCTGAAAAAGCTGTCCCGCATCAGCCCAAAGAATACAATCATCGCCGCAAGCACAGCGATGAGGATGAGGAAGTCGGTCCAGCGGCGCATGATGAAATTAAATCACTTCACCACCACATCCACCGGCGTCTGCTGATCCGCAGGCGTCGTCTTGTCCTTCAGCACTTTCAGCGCCGCCTCAATGCCAAACACCGCGAGCTTGTCCCCATGCTGGTCACACGTCGCCAGCACGCGACCATCCGCCAGCAGCGGCTTGAGCGCGGCGATGTTATCAAACCCAATGATCTGTACCTGCCCCGCCTTCCCCGCAGCTTGCACCGCAGCCACAGCCCCCAGTGCCATGTTGTCATTGGCGCACAGCAGAGCCTTCAAATTCGCATTCGCGGCCAGGATTCCCGCAGCCACGCCATTGGCCTTCTCCATCTCCCACTGCCCGCTCTGTGACGCCACGATCTTCATGCCCGCAGCATTCATCGCGTCTTCAAAGCCCGCCTTGCGCTGCTGTCCGTTGAAAGCCGTGGTCACCCCTTCGATGATCGCCACCTCATCACCCGCCTTGAGCTTCTTCGCCAGCACCTCTCCCACTGCCTTTGCTCCAGCACGATTGTCAGGACCTACAAACGGAATACTCAGCCCCGCCTGCTTCAGCGTGTCCGCATCCAGCTTGTTGTCGATGTTGATGACCAGCACCCCCGCCTCCTTCGCTCGCTTCAGCACCGTGACCAGCGCCTTCGAATCCGCCGGTGCAATGACGATGGCCTGCACTCCCTGCGACACCATCTGATCCACCAGCCCCACCTGCTCGGCCAGGTCCGTCTCGTTCTTGATGCCGTTCACAACGAGTTCGTAATCACCCGCATGCGCAGCCTGGTGCTTCTTCGCGCCCTCGGCCATCGTTTGAAAAAACTCATTCGCCAGTGACTTCATCACCAGCGCCACCTTAGGCTTGCCGGATGGAGCAGAGGAGGAGGGCGCAGGCTTGCAGGAAGACACCAGCCCGGCGCAAAGCGTCAATAAAAGTACGGCAAAAGGTTTCATGGTTGGCACAATCCAAAGTCGAGATGGGACAACGTTGCTGCAACCTCCGTTTTTGCCCTTTCATGCAGCCCCCCCCGCGCTGAACTGCCGAATAAGCATCCGCTAAATATTTTGGCACTGCACCGCCCACCACCGGGAATACACTGCACCCATGCCAGACTCGCCCACCTCCACCGAAACCCTCGTCCTACTGCTCACCCAGCATCAGGAGCCGTTGTTTCGTTACATCTTCAGCCTCGTCCCGCGCGAGGCAGATGCCCGCGACATCCTGCAAGAAACGAGTCTCGCCCTCTATCGCAAGTTCGCCGAGTACGACACCACCCGCCCCTTCCTCCCCTGGGCCTACCGCTTCGCCTACTTCCAGGTGCAAAAGCACCGCGAGAAATCCGCACGCTCACCCCTGCTCTTCAGCGAGGACGTCATGGACCTCCTCGCCAGCGAACGCAGCCACATCGAACCCCGCCTCGACGAACGCCTCCGCCTCCTCGACGCCTGCCTGCAAAAACTCACCGCGCAGGACCAGGAGCTCGTCACCAGCCGCTATGCCCAGCGCCAGAGTGCCGAAGAAATGATGAGCCGCTTCTCACTCAGCCGCCGCACCCTCTTCCGCAATCTGGAGCTCCTGCGCCAGCGCCTGCACGAGTGCGTCACACACCAGCTTCAATCGGAGGGCCTCGCATGAACCTCGACTCCCTCATCCATGCCGAGATCGACGGCGAAATCACCCCCGAGCAGCATGCCCAGCTCGAAAACCTCCTGCGCTCCGACTGGCAGTCACGCCAGCGCTACCTGGAACTCGCCGATCAACACGCCCGCCTGCTGCAACAGCCCACGGTAAACACCGGCCGCCTGCAAAGCGCAGCCCTCAAGCGCCCCACCCGTCGCTGGCTTCCTGCCCTCACCGCAGCCGCAGCCATCATCGTCTGCGCCTTCATCTTCTGGCCTCAACACTCCAGCGAAACAGAAGCCACCTCCAACGGCGTCGCCATGCTCAGCCAGACCATGGATGCCAAGTTCACCAACACACTCCGCAGCGGCGACACCCTCAAGCCGGGCACCATCCAGCTCACTCAAGGCCTCGCCCAGATCGAATTCTTCAGCGGTGCCACAGCCTTGATCGAAGGCAGCGCTGAAATCGAAATCCTTTCCGCCTGGGAGGCGCGCTGCCTGAGCGGTCGCGTGCGCGTGCATGTGCCCCCTGCCGCCAAAGGCTTCCTCATGCACGCCCCCGGCATGAAGCTGGAAGATCTCGGCACCGAGTTCGCTCTTAACGTGAAGGACAACACCAGCTCTGTGCACGTCTTCGAAGGCGAAGTCATCGCGCACACAAAAGCACAGACAGCAGCCAGTTTGAAACAAGGCATGTCCCTGTCCTCCGCCAAAGCCACCACCGTCTCTCCGCAGGATTTCCTCTCCATCAGCGAGCTTCACGGCCTCGTGAAACAACGCGACACCCAGCGCTTCGCCAACTGGCAGCAATGGTCCCTCACCGCCTGCAAAGACCCGCGCCTCATCGCCTACTACACTTTCAAACATTTGGAGGATGATCGCTGGGACCGTCTCGTAAAAAACGTCACCGAGCCCCGCCATCCCCAGCGTGCAGGCGGTGCCGTCGGTGCCGCTTGGACCCAGGGCCGCTGGCCCGAAAAAACCGCGCTCGAATTCAAACGCCCCGGCGACCGCGTCCGCCTGAATCTCGACGGCACCTATCAGGCCCTCACCCTCGCCTGCTGGGTGAAGGTCGATTCCGTGGACAAGAAATACAACTCCCTGCTCCTCACCGACGGCTACGACAACGGCGAACCCCACTGGCAGATCTACGAAGACGGCAGCCTCATGTTCTCCGTCATGTATCGACCCGCAGCCGCCGCAAAGAATGCCAAATACAACCAGATGTACTACAGCAAGCCCGTCTTCACCGCCGACAGCCTCGGCCGCTGGCACCACCTCGCCGTGACTTATGACAACACCAGCGGCACGGTCATCCAGTACTTCGACGGTCAGCCCGTCGGCCACGAAATCTCCCCGCTGCACCAGCCCGGCCGAGCCATCGTCTTCGGCCCCTGCGAAATCGGCAACTGGGGCCTTCCCACGCAAGGCCACCAATTCCCCATTCGTAATCTCAACGGCGCCATCGATGAATTCGCCATCTTCAGCAACCTTCTGAGTGCCTCTGAAATCAGCGACCTCTACGACCATGGCAAACCTGACTGACATGCATGCCACTCCGTTAAAGCGGGGCTTCGCTCATCTGCTTGGTCTGCCACGTCGCTCGGACCAGCGCCCACTGGGAGCGCCGATATTTTATCGGCTCTGGGCGAACGTCCCTGCCGCCTCGTCGCGCTCCACTCCGCTCCGCTACACATCAGCCCCAAAAGGGCTGCGGATTTCAGCCCAGGGTCAGCCGAGCCTCGGCGAGGCGACCCTGGGTATGACAACACACAACCGGGAAGCAAACCCAGCACCTTCGCTACACACACCGATCACCAGCAGCGTCGGCAAAAAGCACCGCCGCACATCGGCACCGTGATCAGATAGCGCGCCAAGACTCTCGATACTTTTCTCAGTCCGTTTGCATACCTTTTATTCCCCAGCCATGACCGGCAAAGCTCTCCTCATCTCCCTTCTCGCCATTACCTCGCTAAATGCCGAGGACGCTGAAGCCCTCTTCGTCCGCCGCGTATGGCCGCTCTTCCAGGAAAAATGCCTCGCCTGCCATGGCAATGACGAACAGAAGATCAAAGGCGGCTTCGACATGCGCACGCTTGAGAGCACGCTCAAAGGCGGCGAGAGCGAAAAACCATCCATCATCCCCGGCAAACCGGAACAAAGCCCCCTCTACCTCGCCTCCACTCGCCAGCACGAAGCCGACTGGGAACCGATGCCCCCCAAAGAAGCCGACAAACTCTACGCCACACAGCTTGCCTGGATCAAAGACTGGATCACCGGCGGTGCCCCATGGCCAGACGAATCAAAACGCAGCGCCATAGCGAAAACCAACGCCGAAAAATGGAGCACCGAAGATGGTGTCACCATAAAAACCACCGGAGCCCTCTCCCCCGAATGGGCCAATCGCCGCTACAAGCCCGAAGGTCTCTGGGCTTACCAACCCGTAAAAAAGCCCGCAACCAAGAGCCCCAATCCCATCGACGAACTCATCGCCCTGCACATGCCCGAAGGCCTGCGTCCCGCGCCCGCAGCCGATGCCCGCACCTTCATCCGCCGCGCCACCTTCGACCTCACCGGCCTCCCACCTACTCCCGAAGAAACTGCAGCCTTCGAAAAGGAGTTCATCCAAGATCAAGCATCCAGCATCCAGCATCTAGTCAACCGCCTCCTCGCCTCCCCACACTACGGCGAGCGCATGGCCCGCCACTGGCTTGATGTCACGCGCTACGCCGACAGCAGCGGCTTCGCCAATGACTACGAGCGCGGCAACGCCTGGCGCTACCGCGACTACGTCGTGCGCAGCTTCAATGCCGACAAACCCTACGATCAGTTCATCAAAGAACAGATCGCCGGAGACGAGATGCTTGAAAGTGATGCGGGCACTCCTGCCCGCAGTTCCCCCAATTCCGAACTCCTCATCGCGACCGGCTTCCTCCGCATGGGCCCCTGGGAGCTCACCGGCATGGAGGTCGCCAAGGTCGCCCGTCAGCGATTCCTCGATGACGTGACCAACAGCGTCGGCGAAACCTTCCTCGCCCACTCCCTGCAATGTGCCCGCTGCCACGATCACAAATTCGATCCCGTGCCCACGCATGATTACTACTCCATGCAGGCATGCTTCAGCACCACCCAGCTCGCCGAACGTCCCGCCCCGTTTTTGCCTTCGGAAAACACCGCCGGTTTCGATGAAAGCAAATATCTGGAAACACGCCGCATCGAGCACATGACCATGCTCGCTCGTCTTGACGACAAGTTGCTCGCCAACGCAGAGAAATGGTTCGCTGAAAAGAAACTGGACCCAAGTGCATGGAACAAAGCCGTCATCTCCGCCCGCGCCTTCATCGCCAACGGCGGCAAAATGAAAAAGGGCCGCAGCTTCACAGGCGTCTTTGAAACCGCCCGCTCCGCTCTGCAGAAACAAAACCTGCCCGAAGATCAATATCCCCCGAAGCTCGTCGGCTTCGAGCCCGAAGACTACGGCAACGAACGCGTCGCGCGCAAAGGACTCGAACGCCTCAAGTGGGAGTTGGAACGCTACGAACCCTTTGCCTTCAGCGTCTATGATGGCCGCACACCGCAGATCGTCAGCGTCTACCAGCCCATCCGCATGCCGCAAGATCGCATGACCACCGGCGAGCTGGAGCAAACCGCCATCCTCGGCGGCGGCGATCCCTTTTCACCCACTCAACCCGTGAAACCCGGCGTCCTCTCCGTGCTCGGCAGCGTCGAATTTCCCGACGCCATCGAAGGCCGCCGCACCGCGCTCGCCAACTGGATCGCCAGCAAGGACAACCCGCTCACCACCCGCGCCATCGTCAATCGCCTCTGGCTCTGGCACTTCGGTCAGGCCATCGCCGGCAACCCAAACAACTTCGGCAGTACCGGCAAAAAGCCAACTCACCCCGAACTCCTCGACTGGCTCGCCGCCACTCTCGTGGAGAAGAACTGGTCCATCAAAGAAATGCACCGCGTCATCATGACCAGCGCCGCCTATCGACGCAGCTCCGAAATCAAAACAGAACTGAGCCATGAAGAAGCCGCGAAATCCTACGCCGTCTTCAAACCACGCCGCCTCATGGCCGAAGAAATGCGCGATGCCATGCTCAGCATCACCGGCGAGCTAAATCCCACCCTCGGCGGCATTCCGAACCGCCCCGAGATCAACATCGAAGTCGCCATGCAGCCACGCCAGGTCATGGGAACCTTCGCCTCAGCCTGGGTTCCCAATGCAAAACCCGAGCAGCGCCATCGCCGCAGCTTGTATGCATTGAAGATTCGCGGCGTGCGCGATCCCTTCATGGAAGTCTTCAACGAACCCGGCCCCGACTTCTCCTGCGAAGCCCGCGAAGTCTCCACCGTCACGCCCCAGGTCTTCAGTCTTTTCAATGGTCAGGCCACCTATGATCGCGCTCTGGCTCTGGCAAATCGTGTGATCAAGGAAACGCCAGCCGATGTGATCACACGCACATTCCAGCTCACCTATGGCCGTCCGCCATCCCCCGCTGAAAAAGCCGCCTGCACCACGCACTGTCACACCATGGTATCTAAGCAAGCCGCCATCGCCTTCAAACATCTCCAGCCCCCACTCAGCGTGAAGCGCGACGCCGTGGAGGAAAACACCGGCGAGAAATTCAGCTTCCACGAAAAGCTCCCCGGCTACGCGGATTTCATCCCCGATCTCCAGCCCGCCGATGTCGATGCCCAGACTCGCGCCCTTGCCGATGTATGCCTCGCCCTGCTGAACTCGAACGAATTCGTTTACCTCTACTGAACCATGAAGCCAAACTTCTTCCCCTGTGCTGGCTCTCGCGCTCTGCACGCCCCCACGCGCCGTGAGTTTGTCTATGGCCTCGGCACCTCCCTCGGCAGCGTAGCGCTCACCTCCCTCCTTGCCGCTGAGCAGAGCAGCTCCCTCGCACCCAAGGCCCAGCAGATTCCCGCCAAAGCCAAGAACTGCATCTTCCTCATGATGGAAGGCGGCCCCTCCCACATCGACACCTTCGATCCAAAACCCGTGCTGGAGAAGCTTCACCTCAAGGAGTTCACCAAGGAAGGAAAGCAGAAGTCCGCCATGGAAAGCGGCAAGCGCTACTACGTAAAGTCCCCCTTCAAGTTCTCCCAGCACGGCCAGAGCGGCGCATGGATGAGCGAGCCCTGGCAGCACCTCGCCGGCGTTGCCGATGAACTCTGCTTCTTCCGCGGCTGCCAGGTGGATTCCGTCAATCATCCCACCGCCATGTATCAAATGAACTGCGGCAATCGCTTCGGCGGAGATCCCGCCCTCGGCGCATGGGTCACCTATGGCCTCGGCTCAGTAAATCAAGACCTGCCCGGCTTCATGGTCCTGCCAGAAATCAGCTACCCCCAAGGCGGCAGCGCCAACTGGAGCAACGGCTACCTCCCCGCACAGTTTCAAGGCACCCCCCTGCGCCCCAAAGGCTCGCCCATCCTCGATCTGCAACCTCCGCAGGGCATCGTATCCGACCACCAGCGTGCAAACCTCGACCTCCTCGCGCAACTCAACACCCGCCACGCCGAAGCCCACCCATGGCACGACGAACTGCGCGCACGCATGCACAACTACGAGCTCGCCTTCCGCATGCAAACTCAAGTCCCGGAGACGCTGGACCTCAGCAAAGAAGACGAAAAAACCAAAGCCATGTACGGCATTGGCAGCGATGCCACCGATGCCTTCGGCCGCAAATGCCTCCTCGCGCGCAAGCTCGTGGAAAAAGGCGTGCGCTTTGTGCAGCTCCACGCCGGCACCTGGGACAGCCACGACTACATCGAGCGCGCTCACGGCAATCTCATCCATCAGGTGGACCAGCCCATCGCCGCACTCATCAAAGACCTCAAACAACGCGGCCTGCTGGAAGACACCCTCATCGTCTGGTGCGGCGAATTCGGCCGCACCCCGGACAATGGCGTGCGCGGCGGCACCGCCTACGGCCGCGATCACAATCCAAAAGCCATGACCGTCTGGCTCGCCGGCGGCGGCGTGAAGGCCGGTCATACCATCGGCAGCACGGATGATCGCGGCATGGAGGCCGTCGAAGAGGTCCATCACGTCCGTGATCTCCACGTCACCCTCCTGCGCCTGCTCGGACTGAACGACAACAAGCTCACCTTCTACCACGCGGGCCGCTTCAAACAGCTCAGCCAGTTCGGCGGCCAGGTGATCGAGAAATTGATCGCGTAGTATTTGAGCGATGCCGCCTTTCTGGCACGTTCAAACATCATGCTGAAGAAACTTGTCATCGTCCTCTGCCTCGGAGCCGCCGCTGGTGCCGCCTGGGTGGCACTGAAGCCCGCCAAGAACAGCTCTGCGTCACTCACCGTCTTCTGCGCCGCCGGCATCAAGAAGCCGGTGGAGGAAATCGCCGCCGCTTATCAAAAGGAAACTGGCACCGAAGTCCGCATGCAATACGGCGGCACCGGCACTCTGCTCAGCCAGCTCAAGATCACCAAGCAGGGCGATCTCTTCATCGCCGCTGACGATGGCGCCTTGGCAGACGCAAAAAAGCTGGGCGTCACCCGCGAGGAGTTCACTCTCGTCAATCAGCAGCCGGTGCTCGCCGTCGCCAAAGGCAATCCCAAACACATCGACAGTCTCGCCGCCCTGAAGCGCCCGGACATCAAAGTCGCCCTGGCAAATCCCGAAGCCGCGAGCATCAGCCGCGTGGCAAAGAAGCTTCTCGGCCCCGAATGGGATGCCTTGGCCGCGAAGGCCGCCGTGATGAAACCCACCGTCACTGAAATCGCCGCCGACCTCTCCCTTGGTGCCGTCGATGCCGCCATTGTCTGGGACTCCACCGTCCCCCAGTTCAAAGGCCTGGAGATCGCGCCGCTGCCAGAACTCGCGAAGCACGAAGAACATGCCACCGCGACCATTCTCTCATCCAGCCAGCAGCCCGCAGAGGCGCTGCGCTTCGCTCGCTACCTCACCGCTCCAGAAAAAGGCGGGCCCATTTTTCAAAAGCAGGGCTTCAAACCCGTGCCCGGAGACAAGTGGGCCGCACGTCCTGATCTGATCATCTACAGCGGCGGCGTGAACCGTCTTGCCATCGAAAAGCTCCTGCAGCAGTTCGCCACTCGCGAGGGCATCACGCTGACCACCGTCTTCAATGGCTGCGGCATCCTGTGCGCCTCCATGAAGACCATGCAGGACAGCAGCAATCCCAAGTTCCCAGACGTCTACTACGCCTGCGATGTCTGCTTCGTTCCTCCAGTGGCCGAGCAGTTCCCCGAAGCCATCCTCCTCACCGAGGCAGAGATCGTCATCGCCGTCCCCAAGGGCAATCCGAAGGGCATCCACACTCTCGCAGACCTTGCCCGCCCCGGTCTGCACGTCGGCATCTGCAATGCCGAGCAGTCCACCATCGGCTTTCTCACGCGCTCCATGCTCAAGTCCATGAACCTCTGGGAAAGCGTGAGCAAAAACGCATCATCGCAGGTGCCCACCGCAGATTTCCTCGTCAATCAGATGCGCACCGGCTCACTCGACGCCGCCGTCGTCTACGGCATCAACATCAACAACGACAAAGCCCACTTCGATGCCATCCCGCTGCTCGCAGACAAGTCCAAGGCCGTCCAGCCCTTTGCCGTGCGTCGTGATTCCCCAAACCAGCAGTTGGGCCGCCGCCTCCTCACTTTCCTGCGTGAGCAGCGCACGACTTTCGAAAATGCCGGCTTTGTCTGGAAAGGCGACACCGCTCCCGTCAAAAGCGCGGACATCGTCCTGCCAGACTGGTTGAAGCAAAAATAGCTTTGCACTGCAGGCGCAGCGCCCCGGCAGTAGGTTGGGCGTGTTTCGCGTCCATCGCATCTCATCAGCCACAACCTCTTTCGCCAAACCGCCCGACTTCGAGCGCGTTCGTACGCCATGGCCTCTGCCAAACACTGATAGACGGGGCGTGCTTGCGCACCCCCTTCTACTCCGCCGTCTGCAGCACCTGCTCCAGGCCGCTCGCCATCAGATCATGCTGCCAGTTCATCAGATGACTCGATGGATTCCCATCCACGACGAGTTCTTCGATCGTCGCACGTGACCCCAGCAACGAGGGCTCGATCTCGAGCTCCAGCGCCACTTTTTCGCGATGCGCACAAAGCTTGTCGATCTGATCACGCTGCGTGTCACTGAGGCGCCCTTTGGTCTTCTTGGCGCGCTGCGGCCAGTCGGCGGCAGTGGATGCCATGATCGCGGCCACGATGTCAAAAAACTCCTTCTTCCAGCGCGGACGCCAGCCATTCGGCGGATTCAGCGGCTGGCCGGCTTCAAACTGCTCGGCATAGGCCACCATCTGCTTGTTGGACATGATCTTGAAGCAGGGCGTGTCACGCTCTTTCGCGATGCCTTCACGCCATTCCCACATGCCTTTCAGCAGGGCCAGTCCTCTGGGGTGCAGCCTTCCACAGCCCTGCACACGCCACGGGTCCTCACGCGCCACATTGTCACGTGCGGCCACATCCTCCTGCAAAGACAGGCAGCTCTGATGAAACCAGTCTTCACGTCCCTTCGCTTTCAGATCAGCAACGAATCTCTCCGCGATGGGCAGCAGATAGCGCACATCATCCACCGCATACGAAAGCATGTTCGGCGGCAGCGGCCGGCGGCTCCAGTCAGCCTTTTGTGAGGCTTTGCACAGATCCAGATCAAAAGCGTTCTTCACCAGCGCCGCGAGGCCAAACTGGCGTGCGCCCAGCAGGCGCGCTGCGATTTGCGTGTCACGGATCACCTTCGGATTCCAGTCATAGGTCCTCCGCAGCATCGTCAGGTCGTAGTCAGCCCCGTGAAACCACAGCTCATGCGCATCCAGCAGTTCCAGCAGCGGCGTGACATCTGAAATCGCCAGCGGGTCCACCAGGGCATAGCGCCCCGCGCAGTTCACCTGCAGCAGGCAGAGCTTCTCATGGTAGTGGTGCAGACTGTCCGCTTCCGTGTCCAGGCAGCAGCGCTTGTCAGGGCTTTCTGCCAGCCAGGCTCGCATCTTGCCGACCCATTCGTTGAGATGCTCCGGGGTGTCGATGAACTCGTAGTCCTTCGGTGGTGATCCTTCCTCGTTCATTTCAGGCCCATGAGGAGGATTTCCGCATTGTTGCTGGTGCGGTTGATATTGCGAATAAGCATCTCAAGTGCCTCGATGGCGGGGACAGCGGCAAGCTGTTTGCGCACCTGCGTGATGCGCCGGAATTCGTCAGGATGGTACAGAAGGTCGTCGCGCCGTGTGCCCGATTTGAGCATGTGCAGCGCAGGATAAATCCGGCGCTCGGAGATTTCTCGGTCCAGCGTGGCCTCCATGTTGCCGGTGCCTTTGAACTCCTCAAAGATCACCTCATCCATGCGGCTCTCAGTCTCAATGAGCGCCGTGGCAATGATCGTCAGGCTTCCGCCCTCTTCCACATTGCGGGCAGCCCCGAAGAATTTTTTGGGCTTTTGCAGCGCCTTGGTGCCGACACCGCCGGCCATGTACGCTCCACCCTTGCTGCCTTGCGATGAATTGTAGCCACGGGCCAGACGCGTGATGCTGTCCAGCAGGATGACCACGTCCTTCTTCATCTCCACGAGGCGGCAGGCGCGCTCACGCACGATCTCAGCCACCTGGCTGTGGCGCTTCGGACTCTCATCAAACGTGGAGCTGTAAATCTCGCAGCCCTGCACGGTTTCTTCAAAATCGGTCACTTCTTCAGGGCGCTCATCCAGCAGCAGCACGATGAGTGTGATCTCCTTGTGATTTTGCGAGATGGATTTGGCGATGTCCTTCAGGATCACCGTCTTGCCCGAACGCGGCGGCGCACAGATCAGACCACGCTGGCCTTTGCCCAGCGGTGCTATGATGTCGAGAATGCGGGAACTGACCGCGCAAGGCTTGGCAGTCTCAAGGATGATGCGCTTGTTGGGAAAGGTCGCCGTCAGCTTGTCGAAATCCGTCGGTGTCTCCCATTTGTCGATGGTAATCCCCTCGACTTCGGTGATCCGGTCGATCGCCAGATACTTGTCCCGATCCTTGGGAGCCTTGGCAATCCCTGCAATTCTCTGGCTGGGACGCAGATTGAATTTCCTGACCAGAAACAAAGGAACGAAGACATCCTCTGGCAGGGGCATGAAACTGTACTTCGGATAACGAATGAGTCCGTAGTTGTCACTGCCGATTTCCAGCACCCCTTCCACCTTGAGGCGCGTTTTGTGTTCCCCCATCCACGAACAAAGATCGTAAATGAGCTGATGCTTCGTGCGGCTCGCATTCAGGCGGAAACCCACCTTTTCAGCGAGCTCCAGCAGGTCTGCGAGCGAAGAGTTCTGCAGGTCGTTGATGGAAACCTCCTCAGGAAACGGCGGCTGTGCGCCATCCGTCTTCTGCGGCTCGGCAGGCGGTTCACCTGAAACGGCGGGGGTTTGGGCGGGCGGTGCGCCTTCCGGCTGCGGCTCGGAGTTCGCCACGGGAGGACTGTCAACAGGGATAAGTTCCGTCACTGGGGGGGCGGGGGGTGCCGCAACCGTTGCGGGGGATTCGGTAGATGGGTCGTTCATGCTTGCAAGAGTGGACTTGCCAGCGTCAGCACCTGGGCTTCAAGAGAGGCCAGAGAACCATCATTCCAAATGACGGCATCTGCTCTTTCAACCTTGGCTTCGATGGGCCATTGGGCCTCCAGGAACTTGTGAACGGTCTGTTCGTCGAGTCCCCGGGTTTCCATCATCCGCCTGACTTGCACCGACCGGCTGGAAGCCACCACGATGACGAAGTCTGCTGAAACTGTACCTCCAATCTCATAGTGGAGGGGGACTTCCGCAAGGAAAAGATTCACCCCTGCCTTTTCGGTCTCCCCGCGGGCTGTTTCGAGAGCCGCTAGAACTGGCGGGTGCAGCAGGCCCTCCAGTTTTGCACGCAAAACGGCGTCTGGCAGCACCACATCTCGCAACCATGCGCGGTTGATCTCACCTGCATGACCCAGAGCCCTCGTGCCAAAGGCAGCCAGCAGCCCTTGGATCGTTGATTCGCGTTTCATCACCTCTGCCACCATCAGATCGGCAGAAAAGAAACGGTGCGGCATGGGAAGCTGCTCCATCAGCAGCGTTGCCAGGGAACTCTTGCCACATCCTGCTCCGCCCGTGATCAACCAAGATTTCATCGATGTATTTGGCCGCAGCTAAGCTGCGTCTGCAATGGTTAGTCTCTGAAAACACTTCAGGCAGGATGCTCGACGCATCCTGCCTGAAGCTGTTGGATAGACTGTCCTGACGGGGCTCTATTAAGGAGCCGGAGCTATGGCTGGCAGAAGCGGATTGACTGAACCGCCAGCAGCATCAGCACCTGCTGCCACCTGTGTCGGGTTGACGGGCTTGATCCGTTGACCCGAAGGGTCGATCAAATGGGCCGTCACAAAGATCATCAGGTTACGCTTGTAGTGCTGCTCGGACTCACTCTTGAACAGGCGGCCGATGAAGGGCAGGTCGCCAAGAATCGGCACTTTGTCCTGAACGTCTTGCACGTCTTCGCGAATCAGGCCGCCGAGAGCAACGGTCTGTCCATCCCAGATGGAGACACCGGTGGTCACTTTACGCACCGAGAACACTGGCTGGTTGATGATGTTAGCCGTGATCAGACGCTCTGGCGTTTGAAGAGGAACATAACCAATCGTCCCGGTCGAGAGCTGGATGGGCAGCACCGACTGGCTCGAAGGCGACAGAATTGGTGAGCCGTAGTTGATGAATCCATCAAACTCCACCACTTCAGGCGCGAGGGTCAGCTCAATCGTGTTGCCATCAGCACCCACCGTAGGTTCAGCCTCAAGACGAACACCGGTCTGGCGCATTTCGAAGGCCGTCGGGGTCGTTGGTGTGGCAATCTGCTGACCACCACCACCACCACCACCGATAGCGAGACCGCCACCACCCTGCGGCAGACGCGGAGGATCAAACTCCGTTGGGTAGATGAACTCGCGCGTCACTTCCATGGTGGCACGAGTGCCGCTCTTGGTGGTCACACTCGGGGCGCTCATCAAATCTACGCCCTTTTTCTGACTCAGGCCGCGCATCACATTCTGGAACTGCGCATTGCCGAAAATGCCTGCCGTGGAGAAGATGCCCGGAGCCACGCTGGTAGTTGCGGTGGTGGAGCCCGTGGTCAGCAAGTTGTCGATGCTGCTGTTGTTGATGGCAAAACCACCGCTGCGATTACCGGCAGTAACCGGTCCGCCACCACTGGCTGCAGGTGTACCTGAAGGATTGAGGAAACTGATGGTGCTTGGATCAACTGCACCCAGAGGTATTGGCCCAGCATAGGCACCAGCGGCCGGAATATTGGGAAACACCTGCTCGCCACCGACATAATAGCCAGGAGTCACCAAGTTTGACTGGAAGGGAAAATTGGCGGCGTTGTATGCATTGCCATTGCCGCTGCTGCCCCCGCCGATGGCGACACCGCCCGTGCTGATCCCACCAAGAAGCCAGTCGAAACCAAGTTCCTCCGTGTTTTTCTGGGTGACTTCAACGAACTTGGAAGTGATGACCACCATCTTGGGGGCCAGTTTCGTGATGGATTCCACATAGGCTTCCACCAGATCCAGATTGGGCTGCGTGTTTCTGACCACCAATTGTGAGTTGGCAGGATTGTAACTTGCCGAAGCACCCTCTGGGAAAACGATCCCTGATGCTTCAAGGATCTGCCGGGCTGTTCTTCTAGCGATCAAACCACCACCGCCAGCCGCAGCAGCACCACCGCCAGCAGCGAAAGGATCAGCCGCAGCTGCCGGTGCAGCAGCACCAGGGTCTCCACCACCACCCGAGCTCAGGAAATCAGGCGGCACGCGATAGCTGCGAGTATACTGCTCACTGGCATTTTCGGAAATTGGCACCACCAGGACGGCATGCGCTTCCACTTTGTATTTCATCTGCGCCAGTTCGGTCACGTAGCGAAGCGCTTCAGACATCGGCACGTCTTTCAAGTCCAGGCTGATCGACGCATTGCTTGGTGCATCGCCCATGCGCAGAATAATGTTCACGCCCTTGACTCCGGATTTGTCAGTGAAGGTGTCCAAATCACGGCTTTTGATACGAAGGTATTCAACAGCCTCTTCAATGGTAGCACCCTCGAATTGCACCGTCGGGAAGATGATCTTGTTCATCTTTTCCGTCAAATACGCACCCGGGCTGCGTCCCACACCATAGTCAAAAGTGACGGTCTGCCCCTGCACCGGCACCTTGTCCTCCCAAGTCTCCGTCACCTGTGTCAGCATTTTGGCACGCTGGTGATCATAGGCCGTCTTGAAGTAAGCCTGACGCTTGCGCTCAGCATTCTCCATGCCGCGGCGGGCGGCGCTGTTGTAAGGGTCTGTCCGCAGCACATCCTGATACTGCGTGATGGCCGCATCATACTGGCCGGTTTCAACGGAGCTGTTTCCAAGCAGGAGCCCTGCTTGCACCTTGCCAACGTTGGTCACGTGCTCAGCAGTGAGCGATGGCGGCCAGCGGTCTGGATCTTCAAGCTGCATCTGGAAAGCCAGAGCGCCTTTGTGCCCTGGAATTAACACCAGCGCACCTTCCAGCAATTGACGGGATTCCTTGTAATTGCCTGCCTTGGCGCGCTCTTGGGCAACCGTGACGCTGCAATCAGCATACTTGAGCTGGGCCAGATCCAGCCAGTCACGGGTCAAGGGAGCATTCGGCAGCGAATCGATGGCGGATTTGTAGGAGCTAAGCGCGCCATCATAATCCCCCTCGCTGAACAATTTGTCACCACGATCCATGGCTGTGCGCGCATCTTCAATGCGGGCATAGCGACGTGCGATTTCGCGATTGGCCATTCCAGTGACGGTACTTTGACTTTGGGCCATGATCGATGGCGTGGCCGCAGTCAAAACGAGAAGGGAAAGGTTGAACACCAGACGAGAGTGATGGGTCATAGGGCAAACTGACAATATTTTGTGGTAAAGAGAGATTACTAACAGAAGAGGGCGAACTTTGGCGAGCTAATTTTTCTGCCGGGGTGAAAATAGCGCAGGACTCAGCCCTGCTTAATTTCGATGGTTTCTTTCGTGGGTTTACCATCCGCCCCGAGAGGCGAAATGATGGCTTTGGTTTCTTCCAATTTGAGAATGTAATAGCTTTTACCAAGGCCTGGAAGCTGGAATGAGCCTCCTTCTTTGACTCCAGGGATGATCTGACGCTTCTTCCAGCGGAACTCGAACTCGGCCTCGTAATCCGCCAGGTTCACCTCCTTGCCCTCCACCAGCTCGAATTCCTTCTGCGTGGACAAATCGAGCATTTTCAAAGCGAACGCTTCCTTGGGTCCAAACTTCGTTTCGATGGTTTCTTTCCGGAAGGAGAGAATTTTGAACCGAATCGTGTTTCTATCGAAGCCAAACTCTTCGTTGAGAGGCTTGAAAACACTGGCCCGGGTCGGCACCGTGCGCTGAATCTGGAAGGTGCCATCACTGCCACCCTTCAACATCAGGATGTAGTCATGGCTGATGCGCTTCGTAAGGAACAGCTTGTCGGTATACGGCGGCATCGAACTCGCATCCCGTGGATCGGTCTTGGCATTAAACTCCTCAAGATTGGAAAACCCGTCATTGTCTGCATCCAGCTGGCCGACGTTAGGCGAAAAAATGTTGGGAAGCTGGGCTTCCGGCGGGCTTTTCGTCAGATCTCCCGTGAGGAAAAGATTGGTCATGGGCTCACGCAGCTTCGGCTCTGGCAGCAGGAGATCGTACAACTTCCCCTCCTTCATCACCAGCATCACAGACTTGTTCAAAGGCACCGCCTTCTCATTTCGCACCGGGGAAAGCCATGAATACTTTTTCTTCATGGTTTCGGTGGCGTCCTTCACCTTCTGGCTGGCGGGTGCATTCAAGTCATTCTTGGAGAACCCCTGTGGCAGGGTGAGACTCTCCTCAAACCCTTGCGATTCGAGGATCAGAAACACTGCCACCCCAATCGCTAGGAGGGAGGAAATGATCAGAATGGTTTTTTCGTAGTTGCCCTGTCGGTTCTGCATGGTGGTGCTTTAAGGCTGCGGATTTTTATAAAGTGAGATCAACGTCCGGTTGGAGCCTGGACCGCAACCCCTGCGGCGGCTTCCAAAAATTTGATCAGATCGATTTCGAGCCTGACTTTCAGGAGTTCATTGCCAAACACGGGAATGGCATCCACAAACGCTGGCGGCGGCGGCTTGATCTCATCCGTTGGGGCCTCCTCTGTTTTGACTGCGCCCGAAGGATTGACCTCTTCGGTCGGCAGCCGGACTTCAGAAACCAGCGGCCCGTCCTGACGTTGATTCTCAATGCGCAGCAGGCGCAGGCTGGTGAAATAGGGCATGTCAGTCGGGCTGGTCAGGCGGCTGATCAGCAGCTGCAATGGCCCCTGATCCAAGGTCAAAACCACCGAAATCTGACGCTTCTCAAGAATACCAGCAGCCGCCTGCCCCTGCATTCCAGCATTGTTGTTTCTCTGGGCGGCAGATGATGGCGCCGCAGAGGCTGCTTCGACAGGCAGCTTGGAGCGCTCCAGCACATCCAGCGACTGCACTCCGCACTTCATGAGGAGCTTCGTCAGCTCATCCACGGCATCCAGATACCCGGAAAGCTCGGTGGCTTCAGCCGCAGATTTAGGCAGCGTGTGCGTGTAGTCATCAAAACCAAAGGCGAATTCTGCAGGAAGCTGCATTTTCGACTGCACGGACGTTTTGCGGATTTCGGAGATCTTCGCTTTGAGCTTGTCCTGAAACTCAATGTCGTTGATCTGCGCCACCTTGGGTTGAAGGATGAGCACCGTTTTGCCAAGGGTGTCCACCAGCTTCGCATACTCCGCCACCGAGTCCTGTTTGGCCTTCAGATTGGCCTCCGTGGGAGCCAGTTGCGACCCTTTCAGGCCGGCCACCTGATTGCCCAGACCAAGATAGCCCTCCTTGGTTTCTGCATAGACACTCCATGCATCGAACAACAGATAGCCAAGGGCCAGCGAGCCGACGACGATTACGCCAAGAATGGCGGCCAATGGTTTATTTTCACGTATCCAGTCCATGATGCTTTATTGAAATTGCAGAGGATTGCGCAGAGGCATTTTAATTTCGAAGTGATAGGCGTAGCGCACTTCATCCACGCCACTGTCAACCTTCACATATGTGTCACGTTTGGCTTCAAAATCAGGCGCATTGAAGGCGGCCAGTTTGGCCAGCTTCGCGGCAAAATCATAGACCACCTTCTGCTCTCCTTTGTCGTTCTTACGATACAGTCCCTGCAGGCGCAAAGTGTAAACCGGCGCAGCAGGCGCCCCTGCCTTGGAATTGCTGGCAGCAGAAGAAGGACTGCTGCTGTTTTCATCACCACCCCAAAGCGCTTTCGTGATGGGTTTGCCATCCTTGAGCACTTCAATCACAGGCAGCCAGATCAGATCATTGTCGAACTGCTGATTGAGATCATTAAGCAGATGCGCCCACCAGGAGCGGTCGGTCACCGCCTGCTCCAGCTGCGCGCTGCGAACTCGGAGCTCTTCCTGCTTGGCGTCAAGCTGGCGGATTTGATTGGCCAGTCCGTTGAGCTGACCGCTTTCAGCCTGCAGAGATGCAGCACGTGTTTCCACCACCGCACTCGCGCTCTTGAACCAGAAGATCGAGGCAGCCAGGGCTCCCATGATGCAGATCCCAGACAGGATCAGGGCCGGTGCACGACGTGACGCGTCACGCGCCGAGGCCAGCGACTCTGGGACGAGCTCGATTTCACATGGGCAGGACCCCATGCCACGCAATGCCAGACCGACGAGTTCTCCGAGCGCAGGCGCATCCATCTGGGCAGCATCCGCACTCACCCCACGATCAGTCTGCACACCACGCAGCCCGTTGTAAATCTCCACCGGCAGCTTCAGTTTTTCCGCGAAAAACTCCGCAATGTAGCCTGCACCCGAGCCGCCACCTGCGAGGAACACGCGCTTCGGCGCGCTGCCACCTTGCTGGCTGCGGTAAAAGGTGATCGTGCGCATGATCTCAGCATGCAGCCTCGTCATCGAATTGCGCATCACCTTGGACATGGCGTTCACGCCTTCATCCGGGTGGTCCTCCACCGCTCCGCCGAGAGCCACAAAACCCTGGGAACGCTTCTGGCGCTCGGCCTCGGAAAAGGAAATGCCGAATTCCTTGGCGATCGCATTGGTGACTGCAGCACCACCCACCAGCAGATTGCGGGTGAAAAAGCGATCCCCTTCAACAAACACCAGATTCGTGGAGCGGGCACCCATGTCCACGATCAACGCAGGCTCATCCACATCGGGATAGCTGTAACGGAACGCATTGTAGAGCGCCAGCGGCCCCACATCCATCCCGATCACGTTGACGCCGCAGGAGGAGACTTCCTCATGCATCTCGTTCAGCGGCTCACACTTCATGGCGGCCAGCACCACTTCGATTTCGCCCAGATCAGACTTGGAGACCACTTCGTAGTCCCATGAAACTTCATCCAGCTGCCACGGCACATTCTGCCGCGCTTCGAACTCAACGATCTGCGACAGCTTGTCCCCCTGCACAGGTGGCAGCTTCACAAAACGGCTGAACACCGGATGCCCGGGTACGGAACACCAAGTCTTCTGGCCCTTGATCTTCACCTTGGAGACGAGCTCCTGCAGCGCCGACTTCAACTGCGACAGGCGGCTGACATCCACAGAAGGATCGCCATCCAGTTCAACGATTTCGTACCGCTTCAGGATGAGATCCCCTCCCGACGTCTTGCCGAAGAAGGCTCCGCTGACACGTTGGGAGCCGAGACTGATGACTGCAATGCTAGTTGGGTCTGCCATGCTGGGAAGGGTTTATATCACTGATCTGTTGAAAACTTGCGGCGAGTTCGGCGGGCTTGGTTACTTGACTTTCACCGGAACATCATAGTCGCCAAAAACAGCCGAGAAGGGTGTCTGCATCTTGTTGAGCACCGTTCCTTGCATGATCTCGAAATTGTCTTTGGCCTCCCACCAGGCGCTCTTGCCAATGCTCGACTTGGCGGCAATGACTTTCCCATCAACGATGATTTCAACCCCCCACCCCTGAATGTCCACAGAAGCGGTCACGTTGTCCTTCATGGTGAGGGTCTTCATCGTGGCTGGAGAAATGTAGCCCAGCGCGTGGCAGGGTTCATCCGCAGGGATGTCCAGCAAATCCAATGTCCCCATAAGGACGATGCGTTTCGGTTTGGTATCCTTGGTCATTTCTTGCAGTGCCGCATAAATATTGAGCTGCATGCCTGGGTAGCTCCCTTTTCTCCCACCCGCGTCCACAGGAAGCTTGATGTCAAACTCCACATCAAACTCGATCCAGTTCTTCGGCGTCCAGCGCTTCATCTTGATGTTGGAGACGTTCAATTGCGGGGTCTGCTGCTCTTCGACCTGCACATTTTTGATTCTCACCTTCACATCAGGCAGTTTTTCACCAGTCGCCGGCGCTTGCGCCTGAAGAACATTGGCAAGAAGTAAAGATGCGAGAATCAAGCTGATGGGTTTCATTGTGTGGGCTGGTTGTTCCAATATTTTAAAGTTTTATCAGCAAAACACCCTGCGCAGCAAGCAGGGATTCGAGAAAGTCGCGAAAATACGTCACTGTGCGGAAAATTCCGTCTTCATGCAATTCCTGCGTTTGCATGCGACAGATGTCTTCTTGAGGTGGCTCATTACGGTTGGTTCAGGAGGCGGGGAGCGCGGAGTCTGAGGCAATCCCGTCAGAGTGCAAGCAAAAGACAGGCTGGGATTTCGTGAACATCTAAGGCTTGTGTAAGTCTGATTTCGAAGCCTAAACTCCCCTCTCTCATCATGATGTTCTCCTGCACTCGCCCCTTCGCCCTGCTCTTGGGCATCTTTTTATTGGCCGCCTGCGATCAGTCGGATAGTCCCGAAGTTGAAAAAGCGATCAGTGATCTCGAAAAACAAAAGCTGGCAAAGGTTGCCAAGCCGGAAAGCGCCCCCGCTCCTCCTGCCAACCCCCTGCCTTCCCCCGGCATTCTTGCCTCCACCGGCCTCGCCGCCAAGGATGAGCGCGCCGAAATCATCCTGCTTCTGCCGGACGCACGCATCGCCATGCAGGAATTCCAGCGCAATGGCCTCGCCATGCTCGTCGGCAGGCGGGCGGGCTACCAGCTCACCACCAGCGACGCCGCCGGCAGCAGCGCCAAGCAGATCGAACAGTTCCGCCAGGCCATCGCCGCCAAGCCTGCCGCCATCATTGTCAGCCCCATCGATCCCCCGGCCGTTGCCGCCCTCATCGTCGAAGCACAGACTCTCGGCATCATCGTCATCGGTCTCGACAAACGCATGCTCAATGAAGGCTGCGCCAGTGTCGTCTTCAGCGATCAGCGCAAAGTCGGGCGTATGGCCGCAGATACCGTCCTCGAGGCCCTGAAACGCAAAGCCGCCGAAGAAAAGCGCACCGAGGTCACCGGCCGCGTCGTCCAGCTCCGCGGCACTGCAGACAGTTACTCCACCAATGAAATCGCCGAAGGCTTCAGCGAAGGCCTTCGCACCCAGTCCGGCGTCATCCTCGTCCATGACGCCCCGGCCGATTGGAGCACCGAAACTGCCACAAAGTGCACCACCGAAGCCTTCAACCTTCAGAAAAATTTCGACGCCATCTACGCCCAGAGCGATGCCATGGCCATCGGTGCCGCGAAAGCTGCCGAAACCGCCGGCCAGCGTGAAAACATCTTCATTGTCGGCACCGACGGCCTCTCCGGCCAGAAGCGCGGCCTCGAACTCGTCCGCCTCGGTGACCTCGACGCCTCCGTCGTTCAGCCCGCCCTCGTCGATCTCGCCCTGCAGATCATCACCAAAATGCGCAAGGACAAAGCCTTCAAACCCCAGCCCTCATATGAAATCCAGCCCGTGGTGATCCAGCCCAAAAATGTGGAGCAGATGCTACGCACCGGCACCTACAAGCTGCCAAATCTGTGAACCAACAACCCACCCCATCTGCCATGTTGCGCTCGCTCACCGCCCTCCTCTTTCTCCTCGCCTGCGTGGACCTGCCCGCGCAGGACGCCGCCGAACCCAAGCCCGACGCCAAAACACAGCTCGAAGCCGCGCAAAAGCTCGTCAAGCAGGTCTCCCCCGGCGTTTACGATCTCAACGGCATCCAGATCACCGCTGCCACCCGCGAGTTGCGCATCCCCTGCTCCATCCTCCATCAAAAGCTCCCCATCGAGTACGCCCTCTGCCATGAAAACGGCGAGAAAGTCCACGAGACCATCCTCGAGACCAAGGTAAAGCCCATCCAAATCCAGCTCGCCCTCCTCCTCGCCAATTACCAACCCGCCACCCTCGGCATCCTCGCCAAGCTCGATCCCAAAGCCGAGCGCCCCTACAACGCCAAGGACACCGAGCCCAAAACCCCCGGCGCCAACCGTCTCGCCATCCACGTCGAATGGAAAGACGGCGACAAAACCAAAAAAGTCCCCCTCTCCGATTTCATCCAAGACATTGATAAACGCAAAACCCCCGACGACCTCGACACCTGGATCTTCAACGGCTCCATCATCGATGAAACCGGCTTCGCCGCCGAGCAGACCGGCTCCATCATCTCCACCTATGTGGATCGCGCCGCCATCATCAATTCCGCCGCCAAAGGCAACGAGCGCGACGACCTCTGGATCAGCATGCCCGCCAACATCCCCGCCGAAGAGACCAAGGTCACTCTCATCATCACCCCCGGAAAATAGCCTCGCCTCGCGGCCGAACAACATGCCCCTCCGTAGGATGGGTGTGGCGACAGCCTGCCCGTCCATCAGCGCGAGGCAACGCCCCTGCCTGCGAATTAAAATAGCCCCGGTCAAAAAGCGCCCGCCGCCACCTCGGCATGGACAAGAATCGTCCGCTCTCAAAGAGCCGCCCCTTGCCCGTTGACGCCGCCCTCTTTCCACATCCAGTGCTCTGTACCATGAAAATCCCCGCCTTCCTCCTCACCCTGGCGCTCGGCACCACCGCCGCCTTCCCCCAGGCCGCCACCCAGGCCTCGCGCAACGAATCCCTCAAGCAGGAGCTCCGCCTCGGCGTCGAGCGCGGCCTCAATTTCCTCCGCACCAAGCAAAACCCCACCACCGGCCAGTGGGGTGAGGCCGAACCCGTCGCCATGACAGGCCTCGGCATCATCAGCTTCATGCTCGATCCCAATCGCAAGCCCGGCGATCCCGTGCCCGCTGAAGTCGAAAAAGCCACCAAGTTCCTCGTCGCCCAGGCACGCCCCGATGGCGGCATCTTCATCAAAGGCCGTGGCAACTACAACACCGCCCTCGCCCTCACCGCCCTCCTCCTCAATAACAAGCCCGAGAACGAGGAAGTCATGCTCAAAGCCCGCCGCTACCTCGTCCACTGCCAGGTCGATCTCGATGAAAAAGGCAAGCAGGACAACCCGCTCGATGGCGGCATCGGCTACGGCGACGAAAAAGGCATGCACGCCGACATGTCAAACCTGACCTTCGCCCTCGAAGCCCTCTACTACTCCCAGTCCCTCCTCGCCGACAAAGGTGACGCCGCCAAGAACGAGCCGCAGTTGAACGTCGCCGCCGCCATCGACTTCATCCAGCGCTGCCAGAACCGCCCCGAAAGCAACAAATCCGCCTGGGTCAGCAAAGACCCCGACGACGCCGGCGGCTTCATCTACAACCCCAGCGAAACCCGCGGTGCCAAAGTCACAAATCCCGACGGCAGCATCGCCCTCCGCAGCTACGGCAGCATCAGCTACGCCGGCCTCCTCAGCTTCGTCTATGCCGGTGTCGACAAAGACGACCCACGCGTCAAAGCCGTCATCGAATGGCTCCAAAATCACTACAGCCCGGATGAAAACCCCGGCCTCGGCGCCGCCGGCCTTTACTACTACTATCAGACCATGAGCAAGGCCCTCAGCATCGCCAAGATCGACTTTATCAAGACCAAGGACGGCAAGCTCATCGACTGGCGCAAAGACATCTCCGAAAAACTCCTCAGCCTCCAGAAAGGCGACGGCTCCTGGTCCAACACCGAAGGCCGCTGGATGGAATCCGACCCCGTCCTCACCACCAGCTACATCCTCATGGCCCTCGGCCGCATCCACCAGACCCTATAGTTGCCCAGTTGCGCCGCAACTGGTCTGGATAATTCAACGCCGCGCCGTCACACAGCGCGGCGTTTTTTTATGCCTCCGAATTGACCACCCTCACCAAAGACGCCCCGCATGGCCACAGCCCCCAATTTGGACTGCGGTCGCGCAGTGAGGAACGAACGCAGCTACCGCTTTCGACGGCCTCGGTGACTCACGCGCACCAGAAAAACCCTCGAAAGCGGCAGCCGCTAATTCATCGCTAGCCCGCCAGACCAAAGCCCACCACAAACCACTCGAAAGCGACATCAGGTTAAAATGCCGTTCTTCCCGGAAATCATCATCGGAAAAGGCTGAAGACATCCGCCTCGACATTCCTCCCCCGCATCCCGTAACCTCACCGGCATGTCGTTCCACATCCGCAGTCTCATCCTGCTTCTCGCACTCGCCTGCACCATGGCTCTGGGCGCAGAAAAGCCCGAGATGCACACCCGCATCTTCCAAATCCCGCCCGACTTCCTGTCCTGCGAGGTTACTACTGAGACTGTAGTGCCACCGGATCCTTTCGCCACTGTCGCACCCGCAACCACGCCCGCACCGGATGCACCACGCCCAAAGACGCCCAGCCAGATCCTCGAAGCCGTAGGCATCACTTTTCCCGAAGGGGCCAGCTCTAGCTTCAATCCACTCACCAGCCTTCTCACTGTCACCAACACGAAGCCGAATCTCGATCTCGTCGAGGCATATGTGGAATCCATGCATCAAAAGGCACCCGCCCTTGTCGCCTACACCATCACCGTCATCGAAGGTCCAGGCGAAGTCATCCGTGAGGCCAATGAACTGGCTTCACACAACCCCAATGCCGCGCCAGCACTCGCCACGCTGCTTGATCACGCAAAAAAGCCCGGCTCCACTGTCCGCGTCGTCGGCGATGCGTTTCTCGAAACCAAATCCGGCACCCGCGCCGTCCTCGAAGCCGTGTGTGAACACAGCTATCCCGCGAACTTCACGCTTGATGCCAAAAGCCGCGCCTCCGTCGCCAAAGAGACGCAACAGATCGGCCTGCATCTGCAGATCGAGCCTACGGTCGGTGCCGACGGAGCCACCATCGAGACCACGCTCAGCTTGGCACTTAATGCGGCACCTCCGACCCAGCGCCAGATCAGCGTCAACGACCCTCTCACCGGCCACCCGGCAGAGTTCCCCGTCACCGACATTCCAGGCACGCAAATCACCACCGGCCTCAGCATCCGCGCTAGCACCACCAAGCTCATCGGCATCACCAAAGCCGTCGGCACACCGCAGGAGAGCAAAGACATCCTTTGCGCCATCTTTCTCACCGCTTCTCTGCGCCGCGTAGAAGCACTGCCCATACCGCAGCCGAAAGTCACACCACCCACCTCCGTCCCACCCGGCATGTTGTTCGCTGCCCTGCCAGCGCCAGTTGGCATGTTTGATGAAGTTCTGCATGGCACGAAGCCCCTCACACTCCAGGCATGGATGGCTCAATCCGGCGTCACCTTTCCCACAGGTTCCATCCTCGAACATCGCGACGGCGTGCTGCGCTGCGTGAACACGCCGGACAACATCGCATTCATCATGGCGATCATTGACCAACAGCTTTCCGTCTACCCCAAAACCATCGCCCTGACACTCCACACATTGGAAGCCCCCGCCCCCTTCCTGCGCGATCTCACACGCCAGACGCTCGCCTCGGCCGACGATACCGCGATGTTCGCCGCCGTAGAAGCAGCCGTTGCCCGTGGCGAGGCCACCTTCATCAACTCCACCTTTGTCGAAACCAAATCCGGCACCCGCGCCACCCATCATGCCGCCCGCGAGCATCGCTACCTCGAAAGCTTCAGCACGAATACCCAGGGCCACCCCAAACTCAGCCTCGAGACACGGCAGGTCGGCTCCATCCTCGAATTTGAACCCACCCTCGGTGCCGACAACCGCACGGTGGAACTGGTCTTCAGCCACGAACTCCATCCCACGCCGCCCATCCTGCGCCGCGACCAATTCCGCGATCCCTCCTCCCAGCAGCCCTTCGACATCCCCATCACCGACTTCAATATCCACAAATCCACCACCGGCATCAGCCTCGCCAAAGGCAGCACCAAGCTCATCTCTCTCAATCATCCCACCGGCCTCACCAAAGCAGACATGCTCTGGGTCACTTTTCTGAAATGCGACGTGGTGCCCCAAGTCGCGAAGCCGCGCCACACAAAAGCAGAACCCTCACCTGCTCCCAAGCCATCCGCAGACCCCAAAGCCATCCACACTCGCAGCTTTCGTGTGCCTCCCGATTTCCTCTCCTCAGGAGGAGACTCGACCACCGCAGATGGCAAAATAGAACGCAAGACAGCAAGGAAAATCCTCGAAGCGGCCGGTGTGAGCTTTCCTGAAGGAACGGCCGCCTATTACGGTCCTGCAACTAGCCAGCTGGTCGTCACCAACACGAATGAGAACCTCGACCTGATAGCAGCCTATGTTGACTCTATTCTTTATTGCCCACAGATCATAACCGCCTTCACCACCCACATCCTCCAAGGCCCCGGCCCGCTCCTGCGCCGTCTCACCTCCCAGGCCGCCAGCAAGAGCGATCATCGCGCCGAATTCAATGAACTCCTCGTCGCCGTCAAAGCTGGCACCGTGCAGCATCTCAACACAGCCCGCATCGAGACCAAGTCCGGCACCCGCGCCACCACCACCCAGGCCACCAAACACACTGCCATCACCGACGTGAGTGTGAACGAAAAAGGCGAGCCCTTCTTCACTCAGCAGACGCGTGAAGTCGGCCTCACATTCGATCTCGAATCCACCGTCGGCGCAGACGGCGTCACCGTCGAACTCAACATCTCCCCCGAATTCCATACCGCCCAACCCTTCGATCACCGCGAGCACCTCATCGACACCCAGGGCCGGCGCCTCGAATTCCCCCTCACCGACTACTTCACCTCCAAGCTCACCACCGGCATCACCCTCCCCGACGGCACCACCCGCCTCCTCTCCATCTACAAACCCACCGGCAAACCCGAGTTCGAAAAAGAAGACATCCTCCACGCCATCTTCATCACCTGCGACATCCTCCGCGCAGGCGAGTAGCCTTCACTCCTCAAACTCCGTGTAATGCCTCCTACGTGGCGGCTCCGTCACCATCGCCTTCTGCTTCCAGAACGTGGCCAGGTGCAGATCCTTCTCACAGCCCACACCTTCCAAGTAACATTGGGAGATGCTCTTCATCGCCTCCACCACGCCCTCCTCAGCCGCAGCCTTGATCGCCGCAAAACCCGTCCTGCGCTCCTTCGTCGTCTGCCCGTGATTCAGCAGCACCATGCCCGCCAGATTCTTGGCAGGCGGAAATTTCTCCACCGCACGTGAGAGCGTGTCATACACATCCTGCCACAGCGCCGGATCCTGCTCCGCTTTCCGCCACAGCAGATGCGCTGCCAGGTACGCTTCCAGCGGATGCTTGGACCGGCTCATAAACGCCAGCACCAGCGCCCCCGCCTTCTCGATGTCCTGCGTCACACCTTGTCCCTGAAACAGCGCCTCGGCATAGTAGAAGCGCGCATCACGCCGCTTCCCGGCCTCGAAGGCCTTCTGGTAAAGCGACACACTGCGCGCCGCACTGCGCTGGCAGCCATAACCCGCCGCATACAGATGCCCTTCCAGCAAAATGGCAGACACACCGCCGTGCTCGGCAAACTGGTGTACCTGCTCCGCCCAGGCCGCATCCAACCACTTGCCACTCATGAACAACTGCCGCGCCATGCGGTCGCACAGCTTGTCCGCAAACGGCTGCCAGAAAGTATCCTGCGGAAATTCATACATCGCGTTCATCAGCACCGTGAGCGCCGGCTTGAAATCCTCCGTCGCCTCCAGCCCCCGCATCTGCTCCAGAATCTCCAGCCGCGATTCATCCACCTGCTCCTCATGCGTGAAAGCAGGCTTCAGTTCGCGCAACGACGCAGCGCTCACAAACTGCTCCTTCGCCGGCAGCAGCTCCGTCACCTCAATGCTGTCGCTCGCATCCGTGATCCTCCAGTGGTCCGCAGCATCACGCTGCACCGAGCACACAAGCACACCCTTCCCCCGCGCAATCCGTTCACCACGCTGCACTTCAAATTGAAACGGCTGGGTCACCTTGATCAAATCAAACGTTTCCAGCTCCGCCTGCGCTCCCGCCACCACGCTGATGCGCCGCAGCGGCCAGCGGTCCCGCATTTCCTCCTCCTGTCGCAGCAGCACCTCCATCGGTGGATGATCCAGCGTGAAAAACTTCCCCTGTGCCGCCGCCACATGCTCCAGCAGCCTGGCCACAGACACCTCGTTCCATGAGCGCACATACGCCGCCACACGCTCCAGCGCCCCCTGCTTGGCAGAGAGCTTCGCCGCAGCACGCTTGTCTCCAGCCGCCCGCGCTTTTTCAAAAGCAGCCAGCGCCAGCTTGATGTCAGGCTTCGTGCCGTTGCCATACTCGTAGCGTTCCCCCAGCGGCATCCAGGCAGAAGTCTCGCCGAGCTTCGCCGCCAGTTGCAGCTGCGTGAAAGCACCCTCCGTGTAGCGCGCCGGATTATCCTCATCATCCACCACAGTCACAAAATCACGCAGCGCCTCACGCCGTCCGCCTTCGACCGCATTCTGCAGCAGCACCACCACTTCCTCTCCAAACGTGCCCGAAGCCCGCAGAGCCAGCGCCAGCTGATGCATCGCCACCAGATTACCCTTCTCCGCCAGCGGCATCAGCATCTGTGCCGCCAGTTGCGGAGCCCCGGCACGAATGAGGTCTTCGCACGCCCGCACCGTCGCCTCCGGCGCAAGGACAGGTGCAACCACCGGCGGCAGCATCACATCGGGTTTCGCCGCAGAGAGCTGATCCAGATGATGCGGCCAATAGACAATGCCCGCGATCATCGCTCCGCAGACAAGCAATCCCCCCAACACCAGCTTGGAAGATTCCTCCTCCTCCTCATCCGCTGGCAGCGGCGTTTCCACCATCGCTTCCACCATCGCTTCCACCGTCAGAGCCGGCAGGCTGGCAGCCTGAGTCGGCATGGGCACCTCGTTTTCCGGTGGCGGAGCAGCCTCTAAAATCACCTCCCCCACCCGCTGTCCGGCGCGTGGCTTCAAAGTGATCGGCTTCAGCAAATACTCCCGCCTGCTGGGGCGCGGCCCGGCAGGTGCCCCTTCCACGTCAGGAATAGGCTCCACCTCGCCATCCTCCCGCAACGTCTCCGCTTCTCCCTCAGCCAGATCCACATCAAACACCTCCCCGCCAATCCCAAACTTGAACGGCACATTCACTTCCAGCTCGCTCGAAATCACCCCATTCACCGAGAACTGCGCCGCCGCATACACGCCGATGATCTGAAAAGTCCGCTCTCCAGTCCGGTACAGCACGCAGTGCCGCGGCAGGATGCCAACCCCTTCAAACGTCACATCGCAGTCCGGTCCGCAGCCAAGCGTCAGCGACGTGTGCAGCGGACACGAAACCCGGTGCTCGCCGTCTAGATTACTCAATGTCAGAACCATCAGGGCCATCCAAGCAGTATGCTAAATAACTCTTTAGCGTCGAGTCAGCATTGCATGAAAGAACCTAGGACATCCTTACTTTCCAGCCCCCAATTCCTGATAGTAACGCTTCACCAGATCACGGAACTCAGTCGGCACCGGATCACGATCCACCGGCGCCAGATTCTTCCCCGCATCCTTCTTCGAAAGCTCCTCCACCACACGATCCCGCAGCTCCATCAGCGGCTGCGTGATGCGCGTATTCAGGTTGGCGACCTGCGGAGCCTCATTGCTCCGTTTGAGTTCAATGCGCAGCGCACGCGCGCGATCCTGCACCTTCGCCGCCTCGTTGCGCAATTCAGGATTATTGAGAAGCTCCTCCACATTGCGCAGCCGGTCGCTCCATTGCTCGTAGCCGTTGCCCGTAAAGACCCCGCTGTCAGGCTGCTCCTTGCTGTCATCAAAGAACAGCGCCTCAGGAACAGCCCCCCCGTTGATCTGTGGACGCCTGCGGTCATTGTCCGAATCACGATCTCCCGTGATGCCAAGCCCCATGTTGGAATCCGCCGTCTGCGTCTGTGCCTGCCCCCTGCCCTGCCCACGACCTTGATTCTTCCCTTCGCCAGGTTGTTGTCCCTGACCAGGCTGCTGGCCTTCACCAGGTTGCTGCCCATTCTCCGCCGTCTGCGGTTCGCCCTGCCCTTGGCCCATCCCCTTGCCTTGCCCGTCTTTACCCGGCTGCTGCCCGGGTTGGCCACCCTTCGGCTGCTGCGCTGAAGCCTGCCCCTGACCTTCTCCCTGGCCCTCAGGATTCGGCTGCTGTCCGCCCTGCCCCTTCTCGCCGGGTTGCATGCCTTGCCCTGGCTTCTGCCCATTTTCAGCAGTCTGCTCACCTTTGGCCTCGCCTTGGCCTGCTTTGCCATCCTTGCCTTGTCCAGGCTTCGGCTCGCCTTCGCCCGGCTTCTGACCTGCGCCAGCCATCTTCGGATCCTGCGGCTGGCCTTCGTCATTCTTGCCTTCGCCATTCTTGCCTTCGCCTTCTTTCCCCGGCTGCCCCTCTCCCGCCTTAGCCCCCTTCTCAGCAGCTTTCGGCTCCCCGGCATCCGCAGTCTTTTGTCCTTCCTTCCCTTTTTGTCCTTCGCCCGCAGCCTCCTGCTCCTGCGCTTCCTTGATCAGCTTATCCAGTTCATTCTTCGCCACACGCAAAGCCTCGCTCTCGCTGCCCAGCACACTCTCAGCCGCCTTCTCCACGCCCTTCCTGAGCTCCTCCACCGCATTGGCCGCTTTGCGCTCCGCATCCTTGGCTTCCGCTTGTGATCCATACCGCAGCTGATCCCGCGTCTCCTTCAAATTCTCTTCCAGCCCGCTCGTCTGCGCCTTGCGCACGGCATCGTAAAGATTGCGGTGCAGCAGCGGTTCGCTCTCCTCCGCCTGCTCGCTGAGCTGTCGCATGCTGTTGAGCAGTTTTTCCACCTTCTCCTGCTGCTCCGCCACCTGCCGGCTCTGCGCCGCATTCTGCATGTTCTTCTCGATGTCAGACCCCGCCTCCTTCTGATTTTCCAGCGCCTCAGTGATCTTCTTCTCATTCTCCGCCGCCTCACGCGCCTGCTGGCGGATCTGCTTCACCTCCTCGGCAAATTTCTTCGAAGTCTTCTGCCGGAAATCCTCCTGCATCTTTTCCAGCTCACGCTGCGCACGCGTGGCGGAGTTCGCCGCATCCGCCAGCTTTTCTTCCTTCAGCTGTTCCGCCGCCTCGCTCACCTTCTCACGCGTCTGCTCCAGCTGCTCCTTGGCCTCCGCCATGTTTTGCGCGTTCTCCGGCTTTTCCATGCGCTCCTTGAGATCATCCAGATCACTCAGCAGCTGCTCCTGCTCGGCCTGCAAACGCTTGAGCTGGTTGTCCAGTTCCTGCTTCTCCTCCTCCGTCTTCGCATTGGCGATCTGATTTTGAAGTTCCTTGATCTTCTCCGCCAGCGCCTCCTGCCGCCGCGCCAGTTCCTTCAGCCGGTTCAGCACCTGCAGGTTCTCCTGCTGCTCCGCTGTCTGCTCCTCGGTGGCGGCCTTCTCTTCTTCGTAGCGCTGCTCCTTCTGCTTCAATTCAAGATCCATGATCTGGTTCTTGTTCGCCTGCTGCTGGCCCTGCGAGGGCTTGTCCTGCCGCATCACTTGGTGCTCACGGCTCTGCGCACGGTGCAGCCATTCCAGCGCCGTTTGCTCAAACGTGAGCGCTTGATTCAGCGGCGATCTCTTCTTCTCCGCCGACGCCTGCTGCAGCGGCCCCTGCGCATCTTTGAGACTCTTCCACGCCTCCGTCAGCGACTGCTTCACTTCCGCGTCCTCCACTTCCTCCATCGCTTCCTTGACCTTCTCCATCGCGATGCCCACGGACTGATCCACCACATCAATATCCTGCGTGGCAGCCTCAATCACCCGCCCTGCATTCGTGTCGCGAATGATCTTCCACGTCGCGTTGACGATCTGTTTCACCAAGTCCACCAGCTTGTCACTCTGCGCCTTGCCAGGTGGGCCGGGCGAAGCCTCCTTCTCACGGAAGATGTCTTCGTAATGACGCACGTCAGCAAAGAACATGTCGCTCATGCTCCGCCGCACCTCCCCCTTCGGTCCCGTGTCCTCCGCCCATAAATAATAACTCACCAGCTGCCTTGGCTCGGCATGCTCCTTCTCCAGCGCCAGCTCCGTCTTCACCTCCTGCTTCTTCAGCGGCGCGGTGACCGGATGCTTGAAGATGATCTCCTTGCTGTTGCCGTTGATGCTGAAGACCGCGCCAGACTTCGTCACCCCAAGATCATCCGAGACCTGCGCCTCCACCGGCAGTTCCTGAATGCTGGACACCTGCAGATCTCTCTTCGGAAACACCACCTCGATCTTCGCCAGCTGATTCGACTGCACCGTCACCGTAAACCACGGCGGATTCTTGTTCCCACGCTCCGCTTCATCCACCAGATGCAGCCGATACTTCTGCGTCTTCTCCGCCATCAAAGAACCTTCGAGCACCATGGCATCCTCTGCCGATGGCGTCAGAGCGATGACACTCTTGTCCTCACCAAAAAGCTCCGCCGCCGTCAGGTGCGGCGCAAACGGAGACACCTCTTTGCGTGCCGGTGCGCCCGCCTCACCGGCGGCGATCAGCGGCTTGTTCACCTTGATCTTCCACACAATTTTCGATCCCTCCAGCGCCGTCACCTTCCGCGTGTTCTTCGTCTCCTTGGCAGGCAGCTTCGTATACTCCGGCGGCGTGACAATCACATCGCTGCCCACCAGCGCAGGAAAATCAAAAACAGTCAGCGTGTGCACCTGCGATTTCTGACCCGCAAACTCCACGTGGTATTTCGCATCACGCTCCACCTTGTTGATCATGCCACCAAACACCTGCTCATCCACCGTCAGGCGCATCGGCAGACGCTCCCGTTCCTTCCCATCCGCCTCGCTCACCACCAGCGTGGCATCCGCAGGCACCGGCCCATTGAAACGCGCTTCGATGATGAGACGCGAGCCGCGTTCCAGCTCCGCATCCCCCGGAGTCAGCGTCGCTTGAAACTCCGTCGGCTTGGCTTCTTCCTCCGTCTGAGCTTTGACAATCTCCGCCTTGCTGCCGCGGCGGGATTGCAGCCGCAGCGCCACGTCCGTGGCCAGAAAAGCGATGATGGCAATCACCGCGCCCACCGCCGCACGCGTGTAAGGCTTGTTGGCCACCGTCACCGGCCAGTTCTGCGTGGCCGCATGCGCCAGTGCACGATCAATGAGCCGTTCATGCAGGAAACCTGCGGATTTTTCAGCCTCCGGTTCGTGCTCGATGGCCGTCAGCAGCAATGCGTTCAGCGAAGGATGCTTTTGCTCAATGACACGGGCGATGTCACGATCACTCCAAATGTTACGCCGCCCTTTGATCCAGGCAATCAGCCCCAGCACGATGAGCCCCAGCATCGACCAGTGATCAAGCCTCTTCGAAACAGGAAATCCATTCAGCGTGGCAAGCAGCAAGCCGCCCCTCACCACAACACCAAGCGCGAAAACAACAGCGAGATGACGCATGAGCCGCGCAAGACGCAGCGCCTCGCGAACTTCAGCAATGCGGGCTTCAAGAATGGTGCGTGCGATCATGGCGTGTTTGGCATTAACGGTGACAGAAGCAGAATTCGTGCGAATCAGGCGCCAGCAAAGTGGTCCGCACAGTCCCCTGTGCGGCGCTCCGCCATTCCCTCCCGCTCCGCGCAAAGCAGACTACGCCGCTCCACGGCAGAATGGCTTCTATGATGCTGGGCGCTGCCATAGGATGAATTCATGAGGTTTGAGACGCGCAATATCAGGATTTCGAGCAATATAACCGCGAAACCTCTCAAACGAAGCTTCGTTGCGGACGAGATGATCAAAACTCTCATCTTGCCAAAAACGACCGCTGCGCTGCAAAATCTGATTAATCTGGAGTGCCGCCCATTTTTTCCAGGATTCGACTTGTTTGAGCATGGCACCCCTCTCAAGCCCTCCGACGAGGAGATGCACGTGATTGGGCATGATTACATAGTCGCCCAGCACATACCGGATCCCGTCAAAATGATGCAAGGCATCCGCTACCTGCCGACTGACTCGTGGATCACGCAGCACACATTCACCATGGCACCCGTCGAGCGTCTTTTCCAATGAACGCGCAAACTGGCGAAAGTCATCCCGTGCAACATCATCAAGCATCTCTACATCGAATCGCCAGTCCTTGGCTGCCGGATTGATGTCATGAGCCAGCAGCCAGTTATCACGTTCCTCCCTCCACCGCAGCCAGATGTCGCGTGGAATGGAATCAGCAGTTCGCCAGGTGATGAAGTAAGTGGAATGAACCTGTTCCCAGTGAGGCAGATTTCCCTGGGTGATCGTAACCTTCTCAGCAGGATTGAAGAATTGGAATTCAGTGGGCATAAATTCATCAGCCATTAAAAAGGCTCAGATCGAGCCTTTAGATTTTGAGGCACAAAGCCTCACGAACTTCGGCACTTAACACTTTGAAGATGACCCATGCGATCATCATCGGGTTTGGATATAAGCATCGTGAAAAGCAGGAGTCGCACGAGCCAGGCGCCAGCAAAGTAGTCCGCACAGTCCCCTGTGCGGCGCTCCGCCATCCCCTCCCACTCCGTGCGAAACCAACCCCACACTTTCTCCACTCAACCCATAGTGCACCACCCGCTTGAACGACGCCAATGATGCCGAACATTGCCATAGGATGAAGGAAAAAAGTTCAGGCGGAGCATTACGATTCTTCGGCGCGCCGCACAGGGGACTGTGCGGACCACTTTATGCTGCCGCCACGCCCCGCAACCCACGTTTCCAGCAAAAGCACGCCCAAAAGCATGAGCAGAATATACCACCACGACTGCTGCCGCTGCTCCGTGTCAGTCGCCGTAAGCCGCTCGTCCGTGGTTTCACCGGCTGCCCCACTGTCAGCACCGCTGGAAAGCTTGATGCCATATTCCGCCAGCTTCTGCGGAGCCAGCGGCAGCACGCGCCCTTCATCCGGCGGGAGATTGACGGCCAGAATCTGGGTATGGCTGGCGCTTTGCACCTTGTAGAGACCGATCCCCGTCGTGGTAAAACTCTCGCCCGCCTTGAGGCTGTGCGTCTTGCCTTCCGGCTCCGTGATGGTGTACGCGGCAGCAGCATCAAGCGGCAGGTCTTCACCCACCAGCAGCGTCGCCGCAGGATCATGGCTGAAACCAGCCGCCGCCAGCCATCCATACAGCAGCGGCACAAACTTCGTGCTGAGCGCCAACTGGCTGTCACTCGGCTGCCAGCCGGAAGCCAGGACAATAAGCGTCCCCTTCCCAATGCGGGCGCTGAGGATCGCAGGATGCCCGTTGTCAAAGCTCGCCAGAGTTTCCAGCTTGTTGCCCGCATCTTTGACCTCGATCTGCCGATGCTTCCAAAACCGCAGCTTCGTAAAATCCCGCAGCTTCGGATCACTGAAGGGCTTGAGCAGCGGATGCTCAGTTTTGACATCCGCCAGCATGCGGTAGTCGTCATTGGCATCCCCGTCCTTGACGGTGATGCCTGGAATCCCAGTGAGCGTTTGAAGCAGAGCTGCATCGGCAGAAGAAGAGGCGACCTCCACCAGAAACCCGCCCGCACTGACAAAGTCGCGCAAGGCGGCATGCGTCCTGGCAGATGGCGTGGAGCCTGAGATGACGAGCACGTCCGGCTTCTGCGCCGGCATCGCCTTCCCTGCGGTGAGCACCGGCGCCAGCGTGGCCGTAGGTTGCAGCGCACGTGCCAGATAATACAGCGGCGCAGCAGCCTCATCCCGCGTGGCCTCATCGCCCAAAAAGTGAATCCGCACCGCACGCGGCTGCGGCGGCGCGATGAACAGCCGGTTGTCGAAGTCGTATTTGTCACCGCTCAGAGTCAGCGTCGTCGCGCTGGTGGAATTCGGCGGTGCCGTGAGAATGCGCGAAGCACCCGCCGGAATCTGCGCCGCGATGCTGTCCGTCTGCGGGCCTTTTTCCCAAGCGAGCGTGAAGTCGCGCAAAGCCGAGTCCCGCGTGTTGCTCAAACGCACACGAATGAGCGCGTCCGCGCTACCCTCCTCATCACGCGCAGCCAGAGCCACGGCAAAATTGTCATTCGTGACCGGATCAAGCCGATGCACATGGAGCGTGAGCTCCGCCGGCCAGGCAATCGTCCGCAACGCATCGAGGTGCGTCCCTTCCTGCAAATCCGTGATGAGATGAATGCGCTTCTTCAGCTTCGCCGTGCTCGCATCAAACGACGGCACCGCAGCGATCAGCGCCCGATCAAGCTGCGTGCCGCTCCACGTCGGCGCCAGCGCAGCCAGTCGGCTTTGCAGCGCCGCACTGCGATTCGCCGGCGTGTTGCGGTCTTCCTCAAAACTCCACACCTGCGTGAGCTCCCGGTCAAACACCGCCAGCGCGATCCGGTCCGTAATCTTCGCCGCCTTAAAAAGCCGCTCCGCTTCAGCCAGACCACGCTTCCACAAATCATCCCGCCGCATCGAAGCACTGCGATCCAGCAAGATCAGCGTCGCCTGATCCGCCGATGACGAAGTGGTGCTTTCACTCTGCAAAAACGGCCGCGCAAACATCAGCGCGAGAAGAATCAGCGCCAGACACCGCAGCAACAGCAGCAGCCAGTTCTCCAGCCGCCTCTTGCTCACCGGCACCGGCGTGCTCGCATCCAGAAACATCAGCGTACTAAACTCCACCCGGTCCTGCGGTGGCCTGCGTCTCAGGTGCAGCAAGATCGGAGCGATGATCGCAGCGGCACCAGCGAGGTAGAGTGGAAAGAGCCAGGACATGGGGAAAGGACGAGCTAGGTGGCTATGCGTGCCGCTGAGGATTTGGAAGCCTTCTTCCTCTGCCGCGCACTCAGAAAATGAACCAGCACCTCTTCCAACGGCTGATCTGTCGGACAAAAATGGTATTCAACATTATGGCGGTCCGCCGCCATCTGGATCGTATCACGATGCGCCTGCAGCCGCTTCAGGTAATTCTCCCGCACCAGCTGCGGATCAATAAACCGCTCCGCCCCAGTCTCCGCATCCCTAAAGTGCGCCGACTTTTCAAAGGTGAAATCAATCTCCGCCCGGTCCATCAGGTGAAACAGCACCAGGTCGTGCCCCATCGCACTCAGCAGCGCCAGCTGCTTCTCCAGATGCTCAACAGGTGCCAGCAGATCCGTGATCAAACAAATCATCCCACGCCTCCGCAGCAGATCCGCCAGCTGTCCCACCGACAGCGCCAGTGACGTCCCCGCCGCCTTCGCCGGCCTTTCCAGTTCCGTAATGATCCGCCGCAGATGCCCCGGTCGATTCCTCGGCGGCAGATGCTCCTCAATGCCCTCCGCAAAAGTCGTCAACCCCGCCGCATCCCCCTGCTTCATCAAAAACGACGCCAGCGTCGCAGCCAGCGTCGCCGCATAATCCGCCTTCGTATATCCCAGCGAGCCAAACGTCATCGACTTGCTGTGATCAATCACCAGCTGACACCGCAGGTTCGTCTCATCCTCAAACTTCTTGATGTACGTACGGTCACTCCGTGCCAGCACCTTCCAGTCAATGTACCGCGGATCATCCCCCTGCACGTACGCCCGGTACTCAGAGAACTCCACCGAGAACCCATGATACGGACTCCGGTGCATCCCCTTCCAAAGCCCCTCCACCACCACCTTCGCCCTTAGCTCAAGCGACTTGATGCGCATCAGCGCGGCAGGATCGAGGAAGGCCCCCTGTGAATTGCGTGATGATGTTTGGACAGGATTCACAGCAGTATTATTTCAATAATCAGGCAGGTCAGCGAGCACCAAATATTTTTGAATCAACAAGAACCCAAATACGCCAAAACCAATCAATCCTAGAATGGATGTTGTTTTTGAAGAGGCACCCCATGCAACGGCGCTTAGAATGAACGAGATCAAATAATTTCGGCTATAGTCCCATGGATGAATCCTGACAGAACTGACCTGAAGTCCAAGCCAGTTGAAAATGGAGAGCCACAAACACACCTTGGCCAACAGATTGGGAACGTAGGGGAGCTTGTAGTACAGATTCATTTAAAGAGTCCTGATTCACGCCTTCACGTGCTCCAGCAGCTTCCCAATCACCTTCTCCACCGTCACTCCTTCGGCCTCGGCTTTATAATTTACGAGGATACGATGTCGGAAAACCGGCAGCGCCATCGCCCGAATATCTTCCACCGTCACATGCGTCCGGTTGTGCAGCAGCACCCGCGTCTTCGCTCCCAGCACCAGATTCTGACTCGCACGTGTCCCCGCTCCCCAGCTCACCCACTGATTCACAAAATCAGGCACACCCTCGCGTCCAGGCCTCGAAGCCGCTGAAAGCCGCACCGCATACCGCGCCACATCTTCCGCGATCGGCACCTTCCGAACCACCTGCTGAAACGCCAGCAGCTCCTCGCCTGTAAAGAGCCTCTGCACCGGCTCGCCTTTCCCAGACGTCGTCTTCGTCACCACGGCCACTTCATCATCCTCGCTCAGATAATCGATCACGATGTTCAGCATGAAGCGGTCAAGCTGCGCCTCCGGCAGCGGATACGTCCCCTCCTGCTCAATCGGGTTCTGCGTGGCCAGCACAAAAAACGGCTCCGGCAGATGCATCGTCTTCCCATTCACCGTCACCTGATGCTCCTGCATCGCCTCCAGCAAAGACGCCTGTGTCTTCGGCGGCGTGCGGTTGATTTCATCCGCCAGAATCATGTTCGCAAACACCGGCCCGCGACTGAACACCAGCTTCCGCCCCTCCGGGCTGTCCTCCAAAATCTCCGTCCCCGTAATATCTGAAGGCATCAAATCCGGCGTAAACTGAATGCGCTGAAAGCTCAGATGACACACATCCGCCACCGTCTTGATGAGCAGCGTCTTTGCCAGCCCCGGTGCCCCCGTGATCAAACAATGCCCCCCGCTCAGCAACGCGATCAGCATCTCATCAATCACATGCAACTGCCCCACAATCACCTTCCCCACCTCCGCAAACAGCCTCTGGCGGGCGGTGGAGAGCAGTTCGACAATCTGACGTTCAGTGAGTGGGGCGGATGACGGCGGAAGGTCGGAAGGAGCGCTCATGGAGTGTGTGTTGTATCAAACAGCGCCCACGATGCCAAGTTTTCATCCACCACGCAGGAACCCAAGATTGGTACGATCGACCGCTCAGCAGCCGCGGAATACAGCTCCATCGCACGATTCACCAGCACCAAAGGTGCGACCTATCGCAGCCCAGGGCACCGCCCTGGGTCTCTGCGCATCCCATCTGGAAAGCAAACCCAACGCTCACCTACCTCCAAAGCCCACCAGCAGCGTCTGCCATCAGCCCCGCTCCCGCCTCCGGCCAATTTACAATTCTCAGTTTTCAGTTCCCAGTTTGCAATCCCTCCCACCTTGCCATTCACGCGCAGCTCTACTTCGACCACGCCGGCTCCGGCTCCCACGTCTTCTCCCCGTGGCCCACGCCAATCAGTTCCGCCTCCTCCTCTTCCTCCGTCTGCTCCAGCAACGGCGCAAACCTCTCCGACCGGAATCCCAGTTCCTGCTTCACGCTCGAATGCGGATCATCCGGATTATTCAATTCCTTCAACAGCAGCAGCAGGTCAAACTCCGCCCCCGCCAGCTTGATCTCCGCATCATCATTCACCACAAACTGCGGATTGGAACGCCCCGCACGCAGCGCGCGCACCGTGTAAATCTCATCCTTTTTGGGCAATGACTTGTAAAGGTCAAAGACCCAGGGATCGAATTGATCATCAATGCAGACAACTTGCTGGCCGGTTTTAAACATGAAATGAAAAGAGATTACGGGTGTACGAAATGAATGCCGTGCTCGCCGGCGATTTCCACGATGCGTGCCATATCCGGAGCACCCGGTTTGGCAAATTCCTCCGCACAGCGGTCAAAGAAAGTCTCAAAGCCCGACGGCACCGTGGTGATGAGCATTTTCAGCGGCGTGCTGCCCGCATTGCGAAACGCATGCACCACACCCATCGGCATGAACACCGCAGTCCCCGGCGGCACCGCCGTCCACTGCCCGTCTTGGAAAAACTCCACACTGCCCTCGATGACATAAAAGTTCTCATCCTCCCGCGTGTGATAGTGCGGCGGAGGTCCGCCTCCGGGATGAGTGGTCTCAATCCACTGGGTGAAACGACCACCCGTCTGCTCCCCGGTGATCACAAACTCGACCTCATCTCCAAAGACACGCATGCCCCGCCCCTGTCCGGGCGGAGTGATCACAGGAATGGCAACGCTGGCTGAACTCATGCCCGCGATCGTAGCATACCCCGTGCAGCAGGCAAGGCATTGACATACCACACCGATTCCGGCGTACACTGCACCTTACCATGAGAATATTCCACCTCACCGCCTGCCTGCTGCTTTCGCTGTCTCTCACCCTCCGCGCCGAGGTAAAACCAGCCTCAAAATCCATTCGTGAAAGCATGGAGTCCTTCGTCAAAGAGGGCTCCCTCTCCGGGGCCGTGACGCTGTTTTCCCATGACGGCAAGATCCTCAGCGAAGAGGCCGTCGGCCTGCGCGACATCGCTTCAAAATCACCGATGACCAAGGACAGCCTCTTCTGGATCGCCTCCATGACCAAACCCATGACCGCGCTCGCAGTCATGATGCTTCAGGACGAAGGCAAACTCAGCATTGACGACCCCGTCATGAAGCACCTGCCCGAGTTCAAAGGCCAGATGCTCCTCAAGGAAAAAACCAAGGACCAAACCGTGCTCATCAAACCAGCACGCCCCATCACCATCAAAGACCTCCTCACGCACACCAGCGGCCTCGTCAGCAATTCACCTCTGGATGCCAACGCCCTGGATGTGCTCACCTTGAAGGAAGCCGTGATCACCTACGCACTGTCCCCGCTGCAGTTCGAACCCGGCTCCAAATGGTCCTACTGCAATCCCGGCATCAACACCCTGGGCCGCATCATCGAAGTCGTCAGCGGTCAGGACTACGCGAAGTTCATGGAAAGCCGTCTCTTCCACCCCCTCGGCATGCACGACACCACCTTCTGGCCGAACCCAAAGCAGCTCGCACGTCTGGCCACCAGCTACCAGCCCTCGGCAGACGGCAAAGGCCTGGAGCCCACCACCATCCGCTATCTCACCGCACCCTACTCCAACAAAAAACGTTCCCCTCTCGCCGCAGGCGGACTCTTCTCCACAGCCGCAGATCTCCTCAAATTCTACACCATGGTCCTCAACGGCGGCGAAGCCGGCGGCAAGCGCTACATCTCAGAAAAATCGCTGCAGCAGATGACCACAAATCAAACCGGCGATCTGAAGGCCAGCTTCACCGAAGGCATGGGCATGGGTCTGGGCTTTCACATCGTGCGCCAGCCCACCGGAGTCACCGCCATGCTCAGCCCCGGCACCTTCGGCCACGGCGGCGCTCACGGCACTCAGGGCTGGATCGATCCCGTGACCAAATCCATCTACATCCTCCTCATCCAACGCGCCGGATTAAAGAACGGCGACGCCTCCCCCATGCGCCAGGCTTTCCAAGAAGCCGCCACAGCAAATTTGCCCAAACCCTGAGGTTTGAAGCCAGCACTCCCACTTCTCCGCCCATGATTCGCCACTTCTGTCTCCTGCTCTCCCTGCTGGCCGTCGTCGCCACCTGCCAGGCTCAAGTTCCACTTCCAGCCGGTGTTCAAAAACTAGACCTCAGCGTCGATGGCATCACACGCAGCGGCTTCGTCTACGCTCCTTCCACCGCCAAGGAAACTCCCGCCCCCGTCATCTTCGTCTGGCACGGCCACGGCGGCACCGCGCAAAATGCAGCCCGCAGCTTCGCCATGTACCAACACATGCCCGAAGCCATCTCCGTCTATCTCCAGGGCCTCAACACCCCCGGCCAGCTCACCGACCCCGAAGGCAGAAAGCCCGGCTGGCAGCACGCCGCAGGTGCGCAGGAAGACCGCGATCTCAAACTCTTCGATGCCACGATCGCCTACCTCAAAGAGCACTACAAAGTCGACACCAAGCGCATCTTCTCCACCGGCCACTCAAACGGCGGCGGCTTCACCTACCTCCTCTGGCAGACGCGCCCGGATGTCCTCTGCGCCGTCGCCCCATCCGCAGCACTCTCCACCCGCCTCAAAGACACCCCCTTCAAACCCAAGCCCTGCATGCACCTCTCCGGCACCGCAGATCCCCTCGTCAAATACGCCTGGCAGGAGCTCGCCATGACCAAGGTCAAAGAGATCAATCAATGCACACCCGAAGGCACCCCCTGGGCCAAAGACTGCACCCTCTACCCCTCCAAAATCGGTGCACCCTTCATCGCCTTCATCCAGCAAGGCGGCACCCACAAGTTCCCCGCAGAGGCCCCACCCCTCATCGCCAAGTTCTTCAAAGAACAAGCCGCAGAGTAAAGTAAGGCCGCCTTGTCACTTCAAAGCCTTCTCCCACTCCCCCTCCTTAAACCCCACAAGGAACACCTTCTTCCCCGCATCCACCACAAACGGCCGCTTCACCAGATTCCCATTCCCCGCCAGCAGCCCCAGCGCCTCCTCCGTGCTCATCCCCGGCAGCGTGTCCTTCAGCCCCAGACTCCGGTAGTCCATCCCCGACACATTAAAAAGCCGCCGCAGCTCCCCTCCCTGCGCCCCCAGCATCCCCTTCAGCTCCCCCACCGTCGGCGGCGTCTCCCGGATCGCAATCTCCTCAAAAGCAATCCCCCGCCCCTTCAGCCACTTGATCGCATTCTTGCAGGTGGAGCATCCGGTGTAGGCGTAAACTTTGAGCATAAAATAAAAGAGAAAAAGGGTGTGTCTTGAGTCACCCAACGAAGCGCCGATTCAATCAAAGGAAAAGCAAAACCACTCCCCTCTTCCCCATTCCTTGACTCTCCATTCCCCTGCCAAAAACCATCCCCTGCTCGCGCCCCAGCATCCAGCATCCAGCTACCCCACCACCAGCTTCATCCACGCCCCATACTCCTCCGGCACCTTCGCCTCAAACGCCATCGGCTGATCATGGATCGGATGGTTAAACGAAAGCTTCCACGCATGCAGCATCAGCCGCGGCACCCGCACCCGCTGCTTAGCCGGATTCGCATAGATCGGATCCCCCAGGATCGCACACTGCAAAGACTCCCTCATATGCACGCGGATCTGGTGCGTCCGCCCCGTCAGCAGTCGGCACTGGATCAGCGCGCAGCCCTCATCCACCGCCAGCCGCTTCCACTCCGTCACCGCATTCTTCCCCGCCCCATCCAGCAGATTGCTCATCCGCTTCCGGTCCACCGGATGCCTCCCGATCGATGTCTCGATCCGCCCGCTCTCCTCCTTCGGCACCCCGTTCACCACCGCCAGGTAGATCTTCGAGATCCGCCTCTCTGAAAACGCCTCCGTCAGCCTCCGGTGCGCGATGTCATTCTTCGCCACCACCATGCAGCCGCTCGTGTCTTTATCGAGCCGATGCACAATCCCCGGCCGCATCTCCCCACCGATCCCGCTCAGATCCTCAATGTGGTGCAGCAGCGCATTCACCAGCGTCCCGTCAGGATTTCCCTCCGCCGGATGAACGACAAGCCCCGATGCCTTGTCCAGCACTACGATGTCGCTGTCCTCATACAAAATCGTCAAAGGAATGTTCTGGGCCTTGATCTCCACTTCCGCTACATCCGGCACCGTGAGACTCACCGCATCCCCGCATTTGAGCGTAGCACCCGCCTTGACCGCCTTCCCATTCAGCGTTGCGTGTCCCTCCTTGATCAAGTCCTGCAATCGCGAGCGCGACATATCCGGCAAACGCCTCGCGAGGTGTTTGTCGAAACGATCTCCTATATCCACTGTTTCACTGATGAGCCAATCCACCCTATAAACTCAAGATTCGAATTAATAAGGCAAACTGTAATTTCTGGCATATCGAATGCGTCCCTGCTACTGACAACATCCGTCCCCCTTGATCCTAGCCCCTCCAGAACAGTCCTTTTTGAGCACCTGCCCGGTGTGTCAGAAGCAGATTGATGTCACCTCCCTGGAGCCCTTCACCAAGCTCAAGTGCCCCTTCTGCGGCCAGATGGTCCGCGTCCGCCGCCGCTTCGATCAGTTCATGATCATCCGCCAGATCGGCGAAGGCGGCATGAGCCGCGTGTTCGAGGCTGAAGACGAAACCCTCGGCCGCCGCGTCGCCCTCAAAATCCTCAACCGCCAGTACTCCCGCGACTCCATCCGTCTTGAGCAGTTTCGCCGCGAAGCCCACATCACCGCCAATGTGACGCACCCCAACGTCATCAAGCTCTACTCCGTCGGCTATGACCAGGGCTACTTCTACATCGCCATGGAGCTCGTCGGCGGCGGCTCCCTCGAGCAGCGCATCCGCCGCGAAGGCCACCTCAAAGAAGACGAAGCCCTCCGCATCGGCCGCGAAGTCGCCGAAGGCCTCCGCGCCGCCCAGCAGCTCACCCTCATCCATCGCGACGTCAAACCCGCCAACATCCTCTTCACCGAGACCGGCACCGCCAAAGTCGTGGACTTCGGCCTCGCCCTCTTCGTCGATCGCGGCGGCGATCAATCCGGCGAAATGTGGGCCACCCCCTATTACGTCGCCCCCGAAAAAGTCATCGAAAACAAAGAAGACTACCGCAGCGACATCTTCTCCCTCGGCGCCACCCTCTACCATGCCATGACCGGCAATCCGCCCCACAAGGCGGACACCCCCGCCATCGAAGACCTCCGCCGCATCAAATCCAAGCGCGTCACCCTCGGCGAATCCGGCCTCCGCTTCTCCCCCCGCACAGAGCACGTCATCAACGCCATGCTCTCCTTCAATCCCGAAGACCGCTTCGCCAACTACTCCGAAGTCGTCGATGAAATGCGCCTCGCCGAAGGCCTCCTCGATCGCGGCAGCGTCCGCCGCCGCCTCGTCAATCGCCGCACCCGCCTCATCGGCCTCATCGCCGCCGCCATCATCATCGCCTACGGCATGGGCTGGCTCCTCCGCGAAGGCGGAGAGCGCCGCAACGTCCGCGCCATCCAGCTCGCCACCGCCAACGAGCGCGAGCTCGACGGCGCCGGCGTCACCCTCACCGCAGACAAAGCCAACAAAAAAACCATCTCCGAGCGCTTCACCGAAGCACGCCAGGCCATGCTCGAAGGCCGCAAGTACGCCACCGCCGAAGACCAGTTCATCTCCCTCGCCAAATCCAAAGACGTCCTCCAGCCCACCGCCAACTGGGCCCGCTTCAATGCCGCACTCTGCAGCATCATGCTCGACCACAAAAAAGACGCCGCAGACCAGTTCGCCAAGCTCGCCACCACCCCCGATCTCAACGGCCTCGCCCCCTTCTTCGCCAAAATCCAGGACCGCATGTCCCACGACTTCGGCCTCGGCACCCCCCTCCATTCCCTCGACTACAAAACCACCAACGAAGAAATCCTCGGCTACCTCGTCCACGGCCTCGCCGAATGGCACTTCGGAGACGCCCTCCTCGGCGCCCAGGAGCTCGAGCACTTCCAGCAGCACCTCGCCGAGACCCAGCAAGCCCCCACAGCCGCCTCCGCCGCCACCCTCGAATGGCTCACCCTCTACAGCCCCCTCGTAGACCGCTACAAGCCCGACTTCGCCCTCGTCCGCGGCGCCCTCCAGCCCAAGCGCTCAGGCACCATCCCAGAGCTCCGCACCGCCCTCGCCGAAGTCCAGCAAGTCCGCAAAAACCTCAAGACCAGCGGCGCCTTCCTCCGCTTCATCACCGACCTGGAAACCAGCTACCAGCGTGAGATCTCCGGCATGACCCTCGAAGAGCAGCAGCGCCAGATGGAGGCCGACAAAAAGCACCGCCAGGCCGATCTCGAGCTCCTCGCCGAAGTCAGCGCCCTCGTCCCCTCCCTCGTCCAGGGCTACGACTACACCCGCGCCATCGACCTCCTCACCAGCACCCGCCTCGAAACCGCAGACGTCCGCACCGCCCTCGACGGCCGCCTCTACCTCTACACCCAGTCCCGCGACTTCATCCGCCAGCTCACCGCCGATCTCACCACCAAAGGCTGGACCGGCACCATCACCCGTCGGGAGGGCGGCCAGCTCACCGGCCGCATCACCTGCAACCCCGCCGGCACCCAGATCAGCGTCACCCTTGATCGCGGCACCCTCACCCTCCCCCTCGAAAGCCTCACCCCCGAGACCCTTGTCGAGATCGCCCAATCCCTCGGCACCCAGGTCACCGACTCCACCGACTACTACCGTCGTCAGGAAAACACCGCCGCCTTCGCCCGCCTCACCGGCCTCACCCAGCTCTCCACCACCATCGCCGCCCAGCTCATGGAAGAAAACAGCTCCTTCCGCATGCGCTGGACGAAACTCATGGCCGCCGGCATTTAAAGTCCCCCTCCCCACTGGGAGCGCCGGTTTTTAACCGGCTCTGGCTCAGCGCCCGGCCACACCCAGCGGCAAAAATCCCCACAGGCAGCCGCGAAGACGCCAGTAAAGGGGTCCGCACACTCCGTGTGCGGTTTCCGCCAATTCCCGCTCCACCTTCTTCGCATGGGAGCCCCCGCTTTGTCGTTCCACGCAGCCCTAGCGAAGAAACGGCCGAGCAAAGCCACAGCGCCATTTGGAGTGCGGTTGCGAAGTGAGGAACAGCTTGTCCTCCGTAGCTTTAGCGAAGGGGGAAACGCAGCCTGCCCTTCGTAGCTTTAGCGAAGAATGGGCTACCGCTTTCGCAGGCCGGACAGCCTCCTCCAATCATAGCCCCTCGAAATCGACAGCCACAGCCCTCTTCGTTCATAGTCCCGGGTTCGCTTCGCAGCTTTCGCAGCAGCCCTACCCGCTCCCGCCTTCCTCGTTCGTAGTTCGGGCTTACCTGTCCTTCGAAGCCTTGGCGAAGAAGGAAGCCCGTTCCGGCTTCCCCGTATTGTAGTCCCGGCTTGAGCCGGTCCGGAAAAGCACACACTTCGCCCCCACACTCCTCGCAATCCCAAAGTGCCCCCACTCTGGGGACCACCGCAAACGCCCCCCTCCCCCTCCCCCCTCCCCTCAGTCCCTCAAATACCTCTCCTCAATCACCACCCGCCGCACCACCCGGCTCTCCCCCTGCGTCACATACTCCACGCGAATCGGCAGCCCCGCCCGCATCCGCGTCTTCACCTGCTCCGCCGTCAGCACCATACCCCCCGGCGTCGCATACACCACCTGCGGACCATACGTATACGTCACCGGCCCCGCCGTCTCCTTCACAACCACCCGCGTCCCCGGCTCATACACATCCACGATCCCATTCGCCGACACCACCTGCGCATTCGCCACCACCGCCGATCCCGCCGGAGCCACTACCGTCACGCCCCCCGGCACCGCCGCAGGCACCACCACCGGCACATCCGGCACCACCGTCTGCCCACTCGCCTCACCAGGCCCCACAACAAGGCTCACACACTCCAAAGCCACCAAGCCAAAGGCAGCCATCCAAGAAAGAGAGAAGAACAAAGGTTTCGTTTTCATAAACCAAATATCGCCTCCCCGACTCTGAATGACCGTCAGGACAATCCCCGAGTGCAGTGCAGGGCCCTCAATGCCAGACCGCCAGTTCCGGTTTCATAATTCATCCTTCATCTTTGTCCCTGCCTCCCGCATGGCCACCAAGGCATTCCCCGACTGCAGGGAGGGAACAAGCAGCAGTGCGAAGCCGCCTCGTTTCTGACTTCATCCCACATTCACGCCAGGCCACATTGTCTGTTCTCTGTGCCGCGTGGAAAGCCACGCTCCCTTCGAAATCTCTACGGCGGCCTGGAGAGCCAGGAACCATTCCGCATTCGACATTCGGAATTAGTCGTTCACTTTCTGCCATGCCTGACAGCCCCCCTATGACGCCTGAAGCTCGGGAAGCTTATGATAGTGCACTGCAGAAGATTGAGGAATACCGCAAGCGTGGGGCAACTGGACTTGAGCTGGATTTGGGTGAACTCGGCCTCACTCATTTGCCGCCTGAAATCGGCCAACTGACAAATCTGACGCAGATTCACCTCAACGGCAACCAGCTCACCACGCTGCCGCCTGAAATCGGCCAACTAAAAAAGCTGACGCAGATTCACCTCCACGACAACCAACTCACCACACTGCCGCCGGAAATCAGCCAACTAAAAAAGCTGGCGTTTGTTCATCTCGACAACAACCACCTCGCTAGTCTGCCTCCGGAAATCGGCCAGCTAACAAAGCTGACGGCACTTTACCTCGACAAAAACCAGCTCACCACACTGCCGCCGGAAATCGGTCAACTAACAAGGCTGACGATACTTTCGTTATCAGACAACAAGCTCACCAATCTACCATCAGAAATAGGCCAATTAGCAAATCTGACGGCTCTTTACCTCGACGACAACCAACTCACCACTCTGCTGCCGGAAATCGGCCAATTAACAAATCTGACAGCTCTTTACCTACACGGGAATCACGCCTTAGGCCTGCCTACGGAAGTGCTGGGACCAACATGGCGTGAGAGGGACACCGAAAAGAACCAAGCAACCAGGTCAAGAGCGATACTCGACCACTACTTCGCGCTCCAAGCTCAAGGCGAGCGTCCGCTCAATGAGGTACGTCTTGTTCTCGTAGGAAGAGGCGGCTCTGGAAAAACAAGCCTGGTGCAGCGGCTGGTCAAGAACCGATTTGACCCCACAGAGGAAGAGACGCCAGGCATTGCACTAAGTGACTGGGTGATGAAAGGCTGCGCGGGAGAGCCGGTGACGGCGCATGTGTGGGACTTTGCCGGACAGATCATCACTCACTCGATGCACCGCTATTTCCTCTCGCACCGCACGGTGTACCTGCTGGTGCTAACGCAGCGAGAGGACATGGCTGGAGAGGATGCCGAATACTGGCTGAAACTGATGACCAGCTACGGCACGGAGACACAATCTGACGGGAGCAAGACCAGCCCGCCAGTGCTGGTGGTGCTGAACAAATCTGACCAAGCTGCCGTCAAGGTGGACCAAGGGGCGCTACGTGAACGGCACCCCTCCATCCTCGGCTTTGTAGAGACGGACTGCCAGAGTGGTCGAGGCATTGAGGAACTGCGCCGCCAGCTCTGCACGCTAATCGATGACCCGCAGGTGCGTCCCTGGGTGCGCCAGGGATACCCGAAGAAGTGGTGGGACGTAAAGGAAGCCATCCGACGCGTGCAACAGGAGAGGCCGCATGTGACTTATGCGGAATGGCGGGACATATGCCGGACATGCGGTGTCACAGAAAACGTCGATCAAGATGCCGCCAGCCGCGATCTGCACACGCTGGGGGTCGCGCTGAATTACGCAGATGATGAGCGTTTGCATGACAACACGGTCCTGAGTCCAAACTGGGTGACTCACCACTGCTACAACCTCATCCGCCATGCCCAGCGGCATCAAGGCGAGCTGCGCCGTGCCGAACTTGCAGACGTCCTCGGTGCCGGAGAGAGCGGCGAGCACGACCCCAAAATGCACGCTTACCTGATGCGGCTGATGGAGCGCTTTGAGGCAGCTTACCCGCTGGGTGAATCCTGGCCGCCGACGATGTGGCTGGTACCGCTAGGGCTGCCGGACAGCCAGCCTGCAGGAGTTGAGGTATTTGGTAAGGTGCCCACTGCCGCGGCCACGCGCCTACGCTACACCTACCCCACCGTACCCAGCGGCTTGCTGGCGCAGTTCATCGTGCGCACGCACCCGCTGATGGAACCGCAGATGCAATGGGCCAGCGGCACAGTGCTGACGCTGAACGCGGCACGTGCGCTGGTGCGTGCTGTTTCCAAAACGATGGTGGAGATCACAGTGATTGACGGCACACCCGACACCCGCCGCGATCTCGCCGGCCTCTGCCGCGAGGAACTTCTCGGCCTGCATGCACAGATCAGCGGCCTGGAAGTGAGGGAACGCACCGAAGTGGTGGCAGGCGATGAACGCGTGTGGGCCAGCGTGCGGACACTGGAACAGGATGAGCTTAAGGGCAAGACCGCCAGCGGCGTGGAGACAGATCAAGGCACACTGGAAGTGGAGACGAAGAAGGAGCTGGATGAATTTGGCACGGAGGATGCACGACTGTACGAGGCACCTAGAGGAATATGGGACGATGATCTTCGGTATGCGCTGGTGCCTTCCCGTGATAAAATGGCCATGGTGCAGGTGCGCACCACAAAACCCAAGCCCCGTGTCTTCATCAGCTACAGCCACAAAGATGAGCGTCACCGCAAAACGCTGGAACTGCACCTAGAGGTGCTCAAGATCAATGGACTCATCCACAAGGTTTGGCATGACCGGCGCATTCAACCCGGGATGGATTGGGACCATAAAATTCAAACGGAACTATTGCAGGCAGATGTGGTGCTATTTCTTACCAGCACAGCCTCGCTGGCCAGCGGTTACATCAATCAAGATGAGCTTCGCCCGGCCTTGGAGCGGCACGCGAAAAGAGAAGCCATAGTAGTCCCCATCATTCTGGAGCGCTGCGCCTGGGTAGGCACCTTTGCCGCCAGCCCGCCGCTTCAGAAGCTCAAAGATCCCACCCGTCGCGTGCCCCAGGCGCTACCGCGCGATGGACGTCCGCTCAATGAGATCAGCCCCCGCTCCATCGGCTGGAACGAGGTGGCAGAAGGTCTAAAAGAACTGCTGACTGAAGTGAAGGCTAACCTCAAGTGAGCATAAAACTGGGTGAGTCCCAATATTCACAACGACTCCATCACCAGGCGGTGAGCTGCTCATGAAAGTGCGTAAAGCTTTGTGACTTGTCTCGCAGCCGCGTGGGCTCTGCGGCGATCACGGTAACGACATGTTCGTAAAAGGATTCGTCATCACTGAGTTGGACCGCCTCTCGCGCCATGCGTTCCAAGTCTTTCCACTGCGGCGGAGCTTCAACAGGACGGTAGTAGTTCCGAGCCTTACTTTGATTTTGCCTCGAAAAATGCGGCATTGGGCCGCCTGCAAGCTCTCCGTCGAGGGCTTTCACAGTCCAGGATTCAATCATTTCCACTGGTACCGCCAGGGCTACAAGCAGCCTCCAAGTGGATCGATCTTGCCCGAGCAGTCTGATCGCAGCAGCCTCGACCCAATCGAGTCGCGAGGGTCGTGTCAATTCGTTGCCCGAAAGTTTGCCGCGCTGTAAGGTATGCTCATTTTCCGGGTGTGGCGTACGGTCATTGTCGATGGCGGCAACGAAGCAGACTTCTTCCTCTCCACCCGCTGAGGCCATTGCACCTTTCAAGGCGTACTCCAACTGCTTCTCAACTGCCGCACTGCCATCGCCCTTGCGATTGCGCAGGGCCGTGGACCATGACACATCGCGTAGGCCAAGGTGCACGGCACACTTCAGGTAGAAGAGGGCATCGCGTTCGCTTTCAGTGACGAGGTAAAGCAGAGCCATATCATGCGGCTTTGGGTTTCACCGCAGGTAATGCAGCAGGTGGGGGTGCGTCCGCCAGTCCACTGAAGAGAACCTGCCCAAGAGGGAGGTCCAATGACTCACCATTCTCAAGAAACCGTGCAAGGCGCTCATCCATGTTCACCAGCGTGCTGCGCCCTTCTGTTTTCTCGACGATGACGACCGATTCGGGGGTCTCTAGAAATTCATCGACGAGATACGGATTGTGTGTAGTGGCAATGATCTGAGAGATGGCCCCACTACTGGTCAAATCGCGCATGAAACTGACAAGTGACGAAAACAACCGGGCATGGATCCGGTGGTCGAAGTCCTCGAGCAGGATAAGCGGCGGCGGATACTCCTGATGAATGATGGTGAGAATGGCGAGAATGAGCCTCGCCCCATCCGAGAGGTCGCTCAATGGCAGTGAATCGGGAATGCCCTGCTGCTCCACCATGAGAAAGGCAGGACCTGTAGGCGGAAGATGCAGCGTCTTGATTTCCGGCACACACTGCCGCCATTGGCGCTCAATGGTCTGGAATCGCTGTCGCATGGCCGAATTTCCCTGCATCAGCATGCGCAGCACTGAGGTAACACCTTTGCCGTCGGAAAAGACACGCGGAAGCACACCTGGAGCCGTTTCAGCGGGTTCAGACCCGCCGATTTTGGCGGGGTCTAACGAATATATTTCAGGAAAGGTGGCTTTGAAGACCTTGGCATCATGCTCAGCGATGGAGGAACTTGCACACACTCGACGCCCATCACTCCAAGACAGCTCAAGAGTGACATCCTCCTGTTTAGCTTTCACTCTCGTTTGATAGTGGCTGTCAGCACCTAGCTGGGAGTCCATCCAGTCAGTGCAATTCTCAGCATGAGCTTGAAAGGCCTTCAGGAAATTAGACTTACCCACGTTGTTGCGGCCAACAACCAAAGTCAGCGGCGAAAGGCGGCATCCCGCGTCGGCGAACGAGCGAAAGTTACGCAGGCTGATATGGTCAATGTACGGCATGCCGCATCCTTGCTGCAATGAGGCGGGGAATCAAGCCTCATACATCATCAGGGATAGTGCCCTCAGATCAGCGTGCAAATTCCCGACAAAATGACCGCTTCCCGGATGTCTGAACTCAGCCCATTCCTTTGCCCAACATTCCTTTGCCAAAACCAAAGCCCCACATCCGCCATCACGCTGCCGCGAAACAGCACACTCTGAAACTTTAAACCTGAACCTCCGCCCGTTCAGCTACATCAAAAAGATATCCGCCTCCGGATAAGTAGCCGCCGCCAGCGCCGCCCACAGCGGATCCCCGATCACAATCACCGCCGTCATCACCCCAAACGCCGGCAGACGATGGCTCAACGGCAGATAGCGCACCCCCGACGGATCATCCTCCATTTCCTTCTGATTGGAGTGCGCCACATAAGCATACCCGTCCTGGTTCAGATGCCGCGCCAGCGCCACCACCTTCTCATCCGGAACAGTGCCCGCTCCCACCGAACCCGGCGCCACGATAAGAAAGTTCCGATACGATGACTGCGTCTTCGCATCAGTCTCAGTTTCGGCACCAGCAGCCGCACGCGCCGCGAAAACCTGCAGGGCCTGGATCATCGGAAGAGAAGTATTCATGGGAATGAGAGGTTCGAATCACCAGCAGCCGACCATCAGGATCCAGCTTCAGTCTCTCATCGCGTTTCAGCAAAAATTGGCCGGATAGAAAAACCGCTAAAAATAGCCACCCGCTCTGATCTCTAAACTCAGCCCATTCCCTTGCGCACCATTCCCTTGCTAAAACCAAAGCCCACATGTGATCCATCGTCCCCCGCCAAAGGCACGGTCCGGATTCATCCTTCATAATTCATACTTCATAATTCCAAACAAAAACCCCGCCTGCCTCACGACAAACGGGGTTTTCAAAACAAACTTCAGCCGCTTCGCAGCTTACTTAATCTCCTGCGCCCAGAAAATGTGCCAGTCGTCCAGGTTGTTCAGATCCACCGCACCTGGGTTCACGCTGCCGTCATCCGCGATGCCATCCGCATCCAGAATCGTCTTGCGCGTCTCATCGCTGTGGATGTAGCCCGAGATCGCCTGGTTGTGCTTGAAAACATTGCCCTTCGTCAGGTTCACACCCGGCTGCGCCTTCACCCAGCTCTCCAGCTGCGGATAGCTCGGCTTCGTCGCGATGAACGTCCTGAACGTCTCGATGTTGATGCCCAGCGCATCCAGCGTCATCTGGTCATAGCCGCAGCCGATGCCCGGATAATCAGCATGCAGTTTGCCCGCAGCAGCCAAAGAAGCCTTCTGCCAGAGGCGCGGAAGATGAAGAACACCGAGAGGGCCGGCGATGCCGGAACTGATAAGAGGAACGATCTGACTCATGGATAAGATATGGGTTGGATTTAATTCAATGACATTCGCGACTGCGAACGAGCCTCCAATTTAGGAGGCCCCACGCTGCAGCAGCAAGAACAAACGCACCAGCCAGGTTTTTTGAACGCGAATATCAAAAAATGAACCGCGAATTTTCACGAATCCAAACGCCCCCATTCCAAAAAATTCGCGGCCCTTCCGCCCATTCGCGTTTGAACCCCTCCCTCCTCCACAAAATCTTTCTGCCCTTTCCCCCTCTTTCCCTCCACTTCAGACCTCTGAAATGATTTTACCCCTAATTATTCTACCTCAATTCCGGCCATCCACCTCCGCCCCTTTGCGGCAAACGAACGTCCCTCCCCCTCCTCTCCAACCACTCTGAAATCATAAATCGTAAACCTTAAATCATAAATCCCCCACGTTCCCCTCTTCCCGGTCAAACTTTCAGAATCAATCTCTGCGGCGTTCCAATCTCTGCGGTGTAAAATCAGTAGATGCACGCCCGTCCTCGGCTCGGAAAGCTCCCCATTTTTGATCCCTTTTTGCCCCTCTCCCGTCCTTCGTAGCCCGCAGGGCGAAGAACGGATTGCGGCCATCCCTCCGGCCACCTTTTTTCCTCCTCTCTCCCCTCTTTCGGCAATCTCTTCCCGGTCACTCTTTTTCAGAATCAATCTCTGCGGCGTTCCAATCTCTGCGGTGTAAAATCAGTGGGTCCGCCCCCTCCTCTGCTCGAAAAGCCCTCCCTCATTTTTTGCCCTTTTTACGCCTCTTTGCGGCCATCCCCTCCGTTCACCTTTTGCCCCCACGTTCCCCACTTTCGGCCAACCAAATTCTGCTCCACAGATCGTAACCCCCTTTCATGAAAAAACTCTGTCACCTCGCCCTGGCCGCACTGCTCGCCCTCCCATGCCTCGCCGCTGACGAAACACCCGCCAAGACCAAAGCCAAGGCTCCCAAGTCCGCGCCCATCAAATCCCCCCTCGAACTCCACCGCTGGTCCGGCACCCTCAATGTCCCCGATCCCGTCGCAGTCACCGTCGATCCCCAGGGCCGCATCTACGTCTCCGCCACCACCCGCCGCAAAGTCGCCGACCTCGACATCCGCGAGCACACCCAGTGGATCCCCGACGATGTCGCCCTCACCAGCGTCGAAGAAAAAGAAGCCTTCCTCAAACGCGAGCTCGCCCCCGGCAAAACACGCCTCCCTCGCGGCGGCCTCGCCGACCACAACAAAGACGGCTCCATCGACTGGAAAGACCTCACCGTTCACAGCGAGCGCATCTACCAGCTCCGCGACACCGACCACGACGGCACCGCCGACAAACTCACCGTCTTCGCCGAAGGCTTCAACAGCGTCGTCACCGGCATCGCCGCCGGCATCCTCTACCACGACGGCTGGGTTTACGTAACCGTCGCCCCCGACCTCATCCGCCTCCGCGACACCAACGACGACGGCGTCGCCGACGAACGCGAAATCGTCGCCCACGGCTTCGGCATGCACATCGCCTACGCCGGACACGACATGCACGGCCCCCGCATCGGCCCCGATGGCCGCATCTACTGGAGCATCGGCGACAAAGGCGTCAACGTCACCAGCAAGGAAGGCAAGCACTTCTACCACCCCCACGAAGGCTGCGTCCTCCGCTGCGAACCCGATGGCACCCACTTCGAAGTCTTCGCCCACGGCCTCCGCAACGTTCAAGAAATCGCCTTCGACAACTACGGCAACATCTTCGGCGTCGACAACGACGCCGACCTCCCCGGCGAACGCGAACGCTTCGTCTACATCACCGAGCTCAGCGACTCCGGCTGGCGCTGCAGTCATCAATATCAAAAAGAAGCCAGCCGCTGGATCCGCGACGGCATCTGGCAGCCCGCCCATCCCGGCCAGCCCCTCTTCATCACTCCCCCGCTCGCCAACTACTCCAACGGCCCCGCCGGATTCATCCACGAACCCGGCACCGCCCTCGGCGCATCATTGCGCAACCACTTCATCCTCGATCAATTCCCCTCCGGCCAGATGACCGCCTTCCAGATCGTCCCCTCCGGCAGCACCTTCAAGATGCAGAACGAGCGAGTCATCCACTCCGGCCTCATGGGCATTGGCCTCGCCCTCGCCCCCACCGGCGAACTCATCATCGCCGACTGGGACGGTGGCTACCCCCTCGATCAAAAAGGCGCCATCTGGTTCGCCGACGACCCCACCGGCAAAAACAGCACCGAGCGCCAGGAAACCCAAAAACTCCTCAACTCCGACAAACTCGACGCCACCCACCTCTCCAACCCCGACCAACGCGTCCGCCTCCACGCCCAATTCACCCTCGTCAAAAAAGGTGATTACACCGTGCTGCAAAATACAGCACACGACAAAAAGGCCGCCCAACTCGCCCGCATCCACGCAATTTGGGGCCTCGGCCAGGGCATGCGTTCTGGAAAGGTCGATACCGCAACTCTTTTGCCCCTGATTGCGGAATCCGACACAGAGATCATCACCCAAGTCCTCAAAATGCTCGGCGATGTCAAAACCAGCGGCGCCCCTCTTATTCCACTCCTTGCACATCCCTCCCAGCGCGTGCGCTTTCACGCCGCCATTTCCCTCGGCAAGCTTCAAGAATCCACCGCTGTCACAGCCTTGCTAAACCTTGCCCCCAAGGAAAGCGCCGATCCCTACATGCGCCACGCCATCGTCACCGGCCTCGCCGGCTGTGCAGATGAAGCCACTCTCGCCTCCCACATCAACGACAAGCAATCCCTCTGCTGCCTCCTCGCGCTCGCTCGCCAAAACTCGCCACGCGTTGCCGATTTCCTCACAAATCCGACCCTCGCCGCCGAAGCCGAACGCGCCATCCACGACGACACCGGCATCCCCGCCGCCCTCCCCGCCCTCACTGAGCGCCACACCAGCCGCGGGCTCAACGCCTGCCTCCGCCTCGGCATCGCCGACCCCATCATCAAAATCGCATTACAGCGCAACCCGCTGCAAGACGAAGCACTCGACGTCCTCCTCACCTTCACCCATCCCCCACGCCTCGACCGCATCGACGGCATGGCTCACCAAGCCCTGCCACGCGATGCCAAAGCCTTCGCCAATTTGCTACAACCCCACCTCGATGCCCTCCTCGCCATCCAGGACGGCGCACTCAAAGCCAAAGCCGTCGAACTCCTCACCCAACTCCAGCTAAAAGTCGCCGCCCCCGTCCTCCAGCAGATCATCTCAGATGCCACCGCTCGCGCCACATTGCGCGCAGAAGCACTAAAACTCATGGCCTCGCAGCACGCTGCCACCCCCGAATTCGCCACCACCCTCGATCAATCCCTCGCCAAAACCTCCCCAACCGAACTCCGCCGCGAAGCCCTGCGCCAGCTCTTCACCCACCAGCCCGCCCGCGCCATCACCGAAGCCGCCGCTGTCCTTGCCAAAGGTGACACAACCTCGCAACAACTTGCACTGTCTCTCCTTTCCAAGTCCAAAGACGACACCGTCATCACCCAATGGCTGGACCGCCTCATCGAGAACAAAGCCCCCGCCGCCATCCAGCTAGACATCCTCGAAGCCGCCGCCACCCGCGAATCTTTGAAACCCAAACTCGCTTCCCTGCAACTGGGTGCATCTGAACTCCTCGAAGGCGGAGACGCCACCCGCGGCAAACACATCGTCACCAACAACCTCGGTGCCAACTGCATCGCCTGCCACACCGTCGAAGCCAAGGAAGGCAGCCAGGTCGGCCCCAACCTCAAAACCATCGGCAGCCAGAAAGACCGCAAATACATCCTCGAATCCCTCCTCACTCCCCTCGCCCAGATCGCCCCCGGCTACGGCATTGTCTCCATCACCACCAAAGACGGCAGATCCCTCTCGGCCATTTTGGGGAAAGAAGACGCAAAACAAGTCACTTTACGCCTGCCTGATGGCAAAACACAGACCGTGCCCCGCGATCAAATCGCCACCATCACCCCACCCATGACCGTCATGCCCCCCATGCTCGGCATCCTCACCAAACCACAAATCCGTGACGTCGTGGCCTATCTGGCAGGATTGAAAGGGAAGACCAGCAAGAAAGCGGCGGCTCCATCTCATTGAAGCTCAAGCAGAGAGCAAAGCACTCCCATCAGCCTGCGAGTTTTTGATTGCTCCGCAGATGCCGCTCATGCCAGCATCGCGGAGTTATGAAATGCCTGCTAACCATTCGCACCCTCTCCTTTGTCCTGTCCAGCTTGGTGGCCGTCCTGCCCCTTTCAGCGCAACAAGTGGCAAAACAGGGTCAGGAAGCGCAGGGAGAATGGTCGCTTCGCGTTTACCGTTACCCGTCCTCGGAGTTGCTCGGCGGCTTTGTCTCCAGCGAACAGGGGCAGCTCACGGCACCCGTGCTTCCCGCTGTCAATGCGAGCGCGGAAGATGTCGCCAAATTCCTGCGGCGCTCTCATTTTGTCATCGACCAGCATCTGAAAATGATGGGCGTGACGCTGCCCCCGGGATCGCTTGCCGCATTCGATCCGAAGAACAAAACGCTGGCTTTGCGCAGCACCGAGCTGACGCATCAGCGCATGGCGGCGCTTGCTGCGCAAGCCGAGCGCGCCATGCCCAAGCTGGTGAGCATTAATCTGCAGATCATCGAGGCGGAAGCGACCGCCGTAAACGAGGCGGTCAAGCAGGTGAAGGCGCAGGCGGACCACGCGGCAGCGTGGACTGCGCTGGATGCGCTGGTCTCCCAGAAGAAGGCCAGCTATGTGGGCGATCTGCGCATGGAAACGAAGAGCGGCAACCGTGCGACGGCGGTGCGTGGAGAGGGGCGCACCTACGTCACTGAAATGACAGTGGATGAAACACGGCGCTCCAGCATCGCCATGGAGGAGCGCGCTGCGGGCACGCGGCTGGAATTTGAGCCAACCATCGGCGCCGATGGCGAGACCATGGAGCTGACATATTCTCTGGAGCATCACTACCGTGCGCCGCAGGAGCACTGGGATAAAATCAGCGCCACGGGAGAGCGGGTCGTAGAAACTCCGAACATTGATTTTTACAACGCCCATGTGACCACCGGCATCACGTTGCTCGGTGGCATGACCAAGCTGCTTGGCATCTGGAAGCCCGAAGAGGTCGCGGAGCCGGAGCGCGCCAGTCATCTGCAGGCCGCATTTCTGAAAGCCCACATCGTTTCGCTACTGCCAGCCTTGGACAGGCGGGTGGAGCAATTGCTGCGGGAGGAAGGCGAAAAGATCGAGAAGACCCCCACCGCGCCGCCGCCAGAACCACCGGGCGCCACGAAGGGCATCATCACCCGCAGTTTCCACATCACCGAAGAGTTGCTGACGATGGGAGATGCAGCCGGTGGCGCACCTGCCACCGCCGCCGATCCTTTCGCGGCAGGCGGAGCCCCTATGGCAAACGAAGCACGGCTGACGATGCGCATCACCGCCGTGGAGATTCTGAAGTCCAAGGGCATCCCCTTTCCTGAAGGTTCCTCCGCCAACTACAAACCCAGCACTGGTGAGCTCCTGGTGCGCAACACGCCCGAAAACATGAAGCTGGTGGAGGCCTACATCGCATCCTTGAAACTCCATGCGCCGCACAATCTCGCGACGACTGTGCACATCATCGAGGCGGACGCCGCCACCATCCGCCGGCTGGTGGCCAGCACCGCCGCCACCACGGACCACACCGCTGCATGGCGGGAGGTGGAGCAGGGCATTGCGCAGAACAAGATCCGCCTGCTGCGCTCCGCATTTCTTGAGTCCAAATCCGGCATGCACAGTACTTTTGAATCCGGCCGCGAGCTTATTTATGTCACTGAAACGTCCATCGGCGTGGAACATTCTGCCAACACCAGCAACGCTCCGGGCGGCAATGACAAAGATGCGAAGCCCTCGCAGACGAGCATCAGCAACGTTCATGTCTCCAATGTCGCAGCGCCGCACTTTTCATCCGCCGCTGAAATGCGCATGGTTGGACTGCGTTTTGAAATGGAGGGAACTGTCGGCTACTCCGAACCAGACGCGGTCGAACTCAACACCGTCATCAACTATGACTACACCAACCCGGTGGTCACCGATTCTTCCTCACAGCCGGATGCCAAAACGATCCGCCCTTTAAACCACAGCATTCAGTTTCACCGGGCCGAATGCACCGTGAGCACCACCCTAGCCAGCGGCACCCATCGTCTGCTGAACGTGTGGAAACCTGAGGGGACACCTGAATTTGAGAAGGCTGACGTCCTCCAGGCGGCCTTCCTGAGCATTGAAATCGTGCCGGTGGAGCGCGCAGCAAAACCCTGATATCACATCGGCCCTGGCGGGCGTTCTTGTTCCAGCATTGGCACAGGCGGTGCAGAAGGTGAACCAGAGCCTTTGCCGAGACGTCCGCTGTAGAGGTCGATGGCGCGTTTGGCGATGATGTCGATCACGGCAGGTTGCAGCGTGCGCGCGGCGACGTTGGAGACGGCCATGCCGGCCCACATGATGGGGGATTTGAAGCGCAGCACCTGCCAGTAGGGCAGCAGGCGTTTGTACCATTTGTTCGCCGTCTGCAGTTTTTCGTGTTTGGCGATCTTGTGGGTCATTTCCCAGGTTTTCAGCGCCGTGCTGGCACTGACATCCACGAGACGGCCGATGGAGCGCGTTTGCAAAAAGTCCGCCACATCCATGGCCGCAAGGTGCACGGCGCGGGAGAACTGGCTGAGGCCCGGGGCCAGCAGCGCCTCCTGCTTGCCGGGATGGTAGATGGCCGCGATTTCGCGCACCAGCTTCGGCACTTCATCCACCAGCGGCGGCAGCCACTCGGGGTTGAGATTCTTCTGCCAGCGCAGGCGGTTTTTGCAGGCTTCTACGGCTGCATGGGCCTTTTCGTCCGCCAGACCGCATTCGGGATAGACGAAACTTGCCAGCGCATGACGTGCCGCGCGCAGATCTGCAGCGAAACGCAGCAGCTTCCAGATCACAATCGAGGCTGCGCCGATGAGGACGCCGGCAAGGAAGGTCAGGATGTGGCCCCAAGGCATGCTCGTACGGGAGAGCACCCCGGGCAGGGTGTCAAGATGACGAAAGTGGCGAGACAGCCTGCTTGCGGCGGCTGGATGACACGCCATAGATGCGCCCCACACCATGTCCTCCATTTTCGAACTCTTCTCTCTTCAAGGCAAAACCGCTGTCGTGATCGGCGGCACAGGCGAACTCTGCGGCGCCATCGCAGAAGGCTATGCATCTGCGGGTGCGGAGGTCGTGCTCGTTGGACGCGATCAGGCTAAGGCCGACAAGCGCCTGGAAACCATTCAAGCCGCAGGCGGGCAGGCCTACTTCGTTTCCGCTGATGCCAGCCGCAAAGCAGACCTGCAGATTCTGCTGGATCAGGTGCTGGAGCGTTCCGGCGGCTGCCACATTTTGATCAATGGTGCCGGCGTGAATTCTGCAACGCCGTTCCTCGATATTCCCGAAGAGGAATACGACCGGATCATGAACATCAACACCAAGGGCGTGTTCCTGGCCTGCCAGGTGTTTGGCAAATACTTCGTGGATAACAAAATCCCGGCCTCCATCATCAATCTGGGATCTATGTCCGGCCTGCTGCCGCTGAGCCGTGTGTTCACCTACTCCATGTCCAAAGGGGCGGTGCACAATCTCAGCAAGAACCTTGCGCGCGAGTGGGCTCCTCTTGGCATCCGCGTGAACACCTTGGTGCCCGGCTTCTTCCCTGCCGAGCAGAACAAGAAAGTGCTCACGCCTGACCGCGTGGCGAAGATCATGGGCCACACGCCGATGAACCGCTTTGGCGAAGCCAAGGAACTCGTCGCTGCGGCTTTGCTGCTCGCAGGTGCAGGCAGTTCCTTCATCACCGGCCATGAGATGGTGGTGGATGGTGGGTATTCGTCGCAGACGATCTGAGATTTGAATCCCTCGCGATAGAATCGCAAAAATGCCCCCGTTTAAGCCAGTGGTAAGACCTCTAACCACATGGCTTTTTCATCCATCAAACCGCAGCGCAGCCTTGTTGAAGAGGTGTGTGCACGCATTGCATCTGAGATTCGGGACGAGGGCGGTGGGGGGAATGGGTGGCTGCCGCCGGAGAGGGATCTGGCGCTGAAACTGGGCGTGAGCCGTCCCGTTGTGCGGGAGGCGACGAAGCGGCTGGAGTTGCAAGGGCTGCTGGAGGTGAAGCATGGGGTCGGCACGAAGGTGGTGGACAAGCTGCACAAGCCACTGAACGGCTCGCTGGCATTGCTGATTCCCGATGACAAGGAGAGGCTGCGGCAACTCATCCAGGTGCGTTTCATGCTGGAGCCGGAGAATGCACGGCTGGCCGCCGAGAACGCCACACCGGCGCAGATTCGCAGGTTGCGAGCGGCTTTGCAGGAACTGGCGGAGACGCAGAATTTTGAGACTGCGGTGGAGGCCGATATGTCGTTCCATCGGGAACTGGCGGCTGCGTCGGGGAATCAGATTGCGAACTTGCTGCTGCATTCGCTCTCCGAACTGATTCAGACGAGCCTCCAGCATGGTTACAGCCGCACCTCGACTGACAATGCGGTGCGGCAGCATGCTGCGGTGTTGAACGCCATCGAGAAACGAGACCCCGCTGCCGCTGCGAAAGCGATGCGCGAACATTTGATCACCGCCGAGGCCGATCTGGCCCTGCCGAAAGCCAAGAAAGCAGCATGAAATCACTTCCCTATTTTTCTTTGTTCCTCGTGAGCAGCAGCGTCCTCGCCGTCGAGCCTGATGCGGCCAAGCTGTTTCATGAGCAGGTGGCACCGATCTTGGTCAAGAACTGCGTGGAATGCCACAACGATGTGACGACCAAAGGCGGCCTGAACATGAGTACGCTGGCCGATGTTCTCAAAGGCGGTGACGACGGTCCAGCCTTGGTTCCGGGCAAAGCAGCAGAGTCATCGCTCTACACGATGATCGTGCCGGAAGCTGCGGGCGAGAAGGCGGAGATGCCGAAGAAGAAGCCTGCACTTTCCACCGCCGAAACCGACCTCATCAAGCGTTGGATCGACATGGGGGCGGCGTGGCCGCAGGAGATCGTGCTCAAGGAGAAGCCCAAGGGCGATATCACGCACTGGTCGCTGCTGCCGCTCAAGCCATCGAAGCTCGCATCCATCGACGAGTTTATTGCTGGAAAGCTGAAGGAGAAAAACCTCACGATGAATGCGCCGGCAGATGCCCGCACGTTCATCCGCCGTGCCAGCTTTGATCTGACCGGACTGCCGCCCACGCCGGAAGAAGCGGCTGCTTTTGAAAAGGAGTTCAGGCGGGATCAAACAGCGGCTGTTAAGAGCTTGATCGACCGCCTGCTGGCGTCACCGCGTTATGGGGAACGCTGGGCGAGGCATTGGCTGGATGTGGTGCGCTTTGCGGAAAGCCACGGCTTTGAGATGAACCGTGTGCGGCCCAATGCGTGGCCGTATCGCGATTATGTCATTCGCGCATTCAATGCGGACAAGCCTTATGACCAGTTTGTGCGTGAGCAGATCGCAGGCGACCAGCTGGGCACGGATGAAGGCACGGGATTTCTCGTGGCAGGTTCCTGGGATCAGGTGAAGGGGCAGGACCCGGTGCTGCGGGCGAATCAACGGGCGGATGAGATGCATGACCTCGTCAGCACCACGGGCAGCACTTTTCTGGGGCTCACGATTGGCTGCGCACGCTGCCATGACCACAAGTTCGATCCCATTTTGCAGACCGATTATTATCGTGTGAGGGCCATCTTTGAGGGGGTGCAGCATGCAGAGCGTGAACTGCGCCCGGCAGATGCTGATCAACGGCTGAAGCAGGCTGAAGGCATAAGGGTAGAGATCGCGAAGGTGGATGCAGCGCTCGCACGCTTCCAACCACGCGCCCAACTGACCAAACGCGTGCTGGTGGATGATGATCTGCCGCCGCCAACGAAGCCAGATGCGATCGGCTGCGTGCAGATTGAGCAGCCCACGAATGGCAAGCCGATTGAATACTCTCCGGGTACCGATCTGGGACAGGCTGCTGATCCGGGTGATGCGACACGCCTGCCCAACCTCGGCGAGAGCTATCGCTACTGGAAAGCGGAGAAGGATGCCGCCGCGAAGGATTTCTTCTCATGGAATCCGCGTGTCTTGGGCAAACAGCGCATCTGGCTTTCGTGGGCGGCGTGGACGACGCACGCGAAAGATGCGCGCTACATCCTCGATCTGGATGGCGATGCGAACACGAAGGGCGACCAGCAGGAGATCGCCAGCGTGGATCAAAGCAAGTTTGCCGACGGCAGCGGTGCGATCCCAGAGCAGAAGCGCTGGAGCGGTTTCAAGTATGCCGGAACGTATGCAGTAACGCAGGATTCCATCCTTATTCTGCGCAGCGGCAAACTCGGCGGGCCGACCGTGGCTGATGCGGTGCTGTTTGAAGCCTCGGATGGAACCCAGCCTGCATCACAGCCGCATCTGCGCGCGCCTGTGACGCATCTGGCGAACCGAGAAAGCTTTGATGCGGTGAAGGCGAAGTTTCTTCGCTTCACGATTCATGCGACGATTGGCGGGCAGCCGTGCATTGATGAGCTGGAAGTGTTTTCCGCCGGGAAGCTACCGCGCAATGTGGCGCTGGCGAAGAACGGCGCGAAGGTGACGGCTTCGGATGTGTTCAGTGATGGCACGAATCCGATTCATCAGATCGCGCATGCGAATGACGGTCTGTATGGCAACGCAAAGAGCTGGATTTCGAAGAATGCAGGCAAGGGCTGGCTGCAGATCGAACTGCCGCGTGAAGAAAGCATCAGCAGCGTGGTTTGGAGCCGGGATCGCGGAGAGAAGAAGGGCAAGGTCTATGAAGATCGTCTCGCCACGGATTATGTGATTGAGACTTCGCTGGATGGAAAAACATGGCAGGCGGTGGCTTCATCGGCTGACCGGCTGGGTGTGGAGTATCGTGATCGCATTCGCGATATTCCGACCTTGAGCGGAGTCTCTTCTGACAATGCCGTCACGGTGAAGAAACACAGCGAGCAGCGTGCCGTGCTGCAGCGCAAGCTGAAGGAACTGACGAGCTTCCCCATGGCCTACCTGGGCAAATTTGAGCAGCCTGGGCCGACCTTCCGCTTACAGCGTGGCGACCCGATGACGCCGCAGGAGGAAATCGCACCGGGGGCGCTGACTCAGATTGGCGCGAAACTGGACCTTCCCAAAGACACACCGGAAGCGGATCGGCGCATGGCATTGGCGAAGTGGCTGACCGATCCGCAGAATCCGCTGACGGCACGGGTGATGGTGAATCGAATCTGGCACTATCATTTCGGCACGGGCATCGTCGATACACCGAGTGATCTTGGCTTCAATGGCGGCAAACCGTCACACCCCGAACTGCTGGACTGGCTGGCAGCGCAGTTCATGCAGCGGAGCTGGAGCATGAAGGAGATCCATCGGCTGATTATGAACTCAGCGGCTTACAGGCAATCGAGCACGGCCAATGATGCCGGAATGCTGGCGGATTCGGGCGCGCGTCTCTTGTGGAGATTCCCGACGCGGCGACTCGAAGCGGAGCCGCTGCGCGATACGATCCTGGCCGTGAGCGGAGTGCTGGACCTGACCATGGGAGGACCGGGCTTCGATCTCTTCGTGCCCAATGACAACTACGTGAAGGTGTATCAGTCGAAGCAGGAGTTTGGTCCCGACACGTTCCGGCGCATGGTGTACCAGAGCAAGCCGCGCGTGCAGCTTGATGACACGTTTGGAGCGTTCGACGTGCCGGATGCGGGACAGATCGCCCCGCGCCGCACCTCCAGCACCACGCCGTTGCAGGCGCTGAATTTCCTCAACAGCACGTTTGCGATGCAGCAGAGCGAGCTGCTGGCGGCACGACTTAAAAAGGAGGCGGGCGTGATACCGACGCTCGACAATCTCCCCTTTGGTGGCTTGAACACAAGCGGTGCAAAAGCACAAGCCAAGAAAAGCGCAGAAGCATTCGTAGCAGCGCAAGTAAAGCTCGCCTTTCAACTCGCCTACCAACGCGATCCGAATGCGGACGAGCTGGCTGCTTCCACGCAGCTCATTTCACAGCACGGGCTGGCGATGTTCTGCCGCGCGCTGTTCAACACGAGCGAGTTCATGACCCTGTATTGATCCTGTTATGCAAAACCATCTTCTTTCCCGTCGGAATTTTCTCAATCAAGGCGTCAGCGGATTGGGCAGCATCGCTCTGACATCACTGCTGGCACAGAAGGGCCTGCTGGCACAGAAGGGCCTGCTGGCGAATGACCCTATTCGTCCGCGCATTGATCCGGCGCATCCCTACTCGCCGAGACCGCCGCATTTTGAGCCGCGTGCAAAGAATGTTCTCGTCATTTTCTGCTCGGGCGCGATGAGCCATGTGGACACGTTTGATTACAAGCCGGAGCTGGTGAAGCGGCACGGCATGCCGCTGCCGGGCGCGGCGGATTTGATCACCTTCCAGGGAGCCCAAGGAAATCTCGTCAAACCCATCTGGGAGTTCAAACCGCGTGGACAGAGCGGCAAGATGATCAGCGAGCTGCTGCCGAACATCGCGGGGCTGGCGGATGACATGTGCTTCATCCATTCGATGACGGCGAAGTCGAACACGCACGGCCCGGCGGAGAACCAGATGAGCACGGGGTACATTCTGGATGGATTCCCGGGCATGGGCTCCTGGGTGACGTATGCGCTCGGCTCAGAGTGCGATGACATGCCGGCCTTTGTGGCGATCCCTGATCCGCGTGGTGTGCCGCAGATCGGCCCAAGGCACTGGAACTCGGCGTTTCTGCCTGCGGCATTCCAAGGCACGGCGTTCAATGCAAGCAAGCCGATCCCCAATCTGATCCGCCCCGCGAGTGTGAGCGAGGCGGCAGACCGTGACACGCGTGCGTTTGTGAATCTGCTCAATCAGAAACAGGCGCAGGAGCATCCGGCGGACAGCGACCTCGCGGCGCGCATTTCGTCCTACGAGCTGGCGGCGCGGATGCAGATCGCGGCTTCGGAGGTCGGCAACATGTCGAATGAGAGCAAGGCCACGCTGGATCTGTACGGCGTGAACGATGCCAATGAGACGAAGGCCGGCTTTGCCAAGAACTGCCTGCTGGCGCGGCGCCTGATCGAGCGCGGGGTGCGGTTTGTGCAGCTTTTCAACGGCTCCTACGCCATGGGCGAGGGCGTGGGCAACTGGGACGGGCACAAGACGATCGAGCAGCAGTACTCGGTGCACGGGCCGATCCTCGACCAGCCGGTGGCCGGGCTGCTGAAGGATCTCAAAGCCCGGGGGCTGCTGCAAGACACGCTGGTGGCCTTTGTGACGGAGTTTGGGCGCATGCCGACCTTCCAGAAGGGGGCGAATGGGCGCGATCATAATCCGAAGGGCTTCACCGTCTGGCTGGCCGGTGCCGGGGTGAAAAAGGGCTTCAGTTACGGGGCGACGGACGAATTTGGCTACAAAGCCGCCGAGCGCGTGAGCACGATTTACGACCTGCATGCCACAATTTTGCACCTGCTGGGCATCGACCACGAGCGCCTGAGCTACTACAATAATGGCATCGAACGGAGGCTGACGGACGTCCATGGGCACGTGCTCAAAGACGTGCTGGCATGAGCCCGCCTGAGAATGAGGGGGAAAAAACGTTTGATTTCCTTCTCAAAGTCTCCACCATGCGCCTCCCCAAAACCTGACCCCATTCCCGTACCCGCACCATGGCAGTTGTCATCCGTCTCCGTCAAGAAGGCCAAAAAGGCCGTCCAGTCTTCCGTATTGTTGCGGCTGACCAACGCTTCCCAAAAGAAGGCCGTTTCCTCGAAATCCTCGGCACTTACGATCCTCAAAAGGGCGTCAAAGGTGCTGTCGTGAAGCTTGATCGCGTCAATGCCTGGATCTCCCAAGGAGCCAAGCCCTCTGACACCGTCAAGAGCCTCATCAAGCACGCCGCTTCCGTAGTCCCAGCATAAGCTTGCCATGGACGCGCCGGAAGCCCTCCGCGAGTTCCTCTCTTATGTGGTGGCGAATTTGATCGACCACCCGCAGCAGGCAACCATTGCCATCGGCACTAATATCAACGGTGCCGTGGCATACCGTGTGCAGCTGGCACCGGAAGATGTGCGTCATGTCATTGGCAAGAATGGCATGACGATCAGTGCGATCCGCTCCTTGCTCAATACAGCGGCCGCCAAGCATGGGATCAAGATTTCCCTCAAGGTAGGATCCGCACGCGAAGAAGACGCGGAAGCTGGAGCAGCGGCTGAGGATATTCACGCCGAAGCGTGAGTTGATTTAAGACAGTTTGCTGCCCGCCCACCAGCCGACGGCTGCGGCGGTGATACCCGGCAGATAGCAGCCACGAATCGTGTCGCCACCGAGCACGCCTGTAGCGGCAAACAGCCCTGGACCGCTGCCTTTATCCTTCATGGCAGGCAGTGCCAAGAGGAAGCTCTGAATGAAACCGGCAGCAGATATTGGCCGCGAGCACTCCTCAGGGAAAGACAGCCTTTGGCAGCAAATGCGCCATGCCGATGACGGTGACAAACCTCAGCACCGAGCCGAAGCCGCCACCTAGGAGGATAAGCAGGAGATTTTCACAAGCGCTTGCGATTGAGTGATCATGCCGCCGCCGTTACACGTCTGGAGCCACCGATCGTCTGCGGAGCGATGCGCGCCCGCCACACGTAGCGCTGGAAGAGCACCTTGACCGAGGCGGTGAGAGGCACCGCCAGGATGGCACCGAGCAGACCGCCCAGCAGCAGGCCCCACACAAACACGGAAACGATTACCGTCATGGGGTGCAGTCCCACGGCTTCACCGACGATTCGCGGGGTGATGAACAGGGCATCCACCTGCTGTACCAAGGCGAAGACACCGGTCACGGCCAGAGGCATGACCCACCAAGGGTCCGCAGAAATCCACGCACTGCCCCCTTGCACCGAAGCGATGATCACCGCCGGAATCCAGCAGAGGATGATGCCCAGATAAGGGATGATCCCTGCGAGGCACAGCGCCAGACCGATGAGCAGGCCGAAATCCAGCCCCACAATCATCAGCCCCATGCCGGTGGCGATGCCATTGATCACACTGACAAAAAGCTGGCCGCGGAAGAAGGCCACGAGGTAGCTGTTGATCTCGTTCAGGCAGCTTACCAACTCGTCTTTAAAGGCCGAAGCCCTCAGCGGCAGGTAGTCCGACCACCGCTCCTTAATATTGGCGCTCTCGATCAGGAAATAATAGAGGTACAACGGCACAATGATGAAGGAGAGCAAAAATCCGAAGACACCGAGGAAACCGCCCACACTGGTTCTGAGGAAATTCCAGACAATGCCCGGAAGTTTGGGCAGAGTCGTCTTCACCCAGTCTCCCCGCAGCAGGGCCTGAAAATCTGCGTCAGGTGCCTCGTTGACCTCTTTGACTGCCGAGGTTGTCCCCTGCCCCGCAGGTGCTGCTTCAGACGAAGGAGCAGGAGTCACGGTCGACTCAGTGCGGGGCAAGAGTTTGATGTCGTAGTCCTTTTCGATCTTCGCTGAAAAGTCGATAACCGCTTTTTGCGCCTTGGCATAATAGACGGGCACGCGGTCCGCCAAATGGTGGGCGGGATCGTCCAGCTTCACCACGATCCACCAGCCCAGACCACCCATGGCCAGCGTAAACACCGCAAAGGCCAGCAGCACAGAGCGCTGACGGTTTAGGCCGCGGCGCTCCAGCCACTCCACACCGGGCTCAAGCAGGTAGGCGAGCACGCCCGCCACGGCGAAAGGCACGAGAATGGGCTGCAGAAAGGACATCACCTGCGTCGCGAGATAGATCAGCCAAATGGCCAGCGCGCCGATGACGGTGATGGACATGGCGGTGATGGCCGTCCATAACGCGTTACGCTGAAAAGCGGTGGGTAGATTCTTCATGGGGTCAGAATGACGCGAAGACTAGCCAGTCGGTTCCGTTTGGGTACTCCAAAGATGTCCGCAAATTGGACAGCTCAGGCTCAAGAAGTATCGTCGCCCACCATGTCACGCCCTCAACCCCAGCCCGTTGATCCCGCCGACCTCCCGCAACTCGCGCAGGACACCATGCGTGCAGCGAAGTTTCCCATGCTGGCCACGGTGGATGGAGATCAACCAAGGCTGCGCCCTGTATCACCGGTGCGCACCGATGGCTTCACAGTCTATGTCGCCAATTTGCGCCGATATGGCAAGACGCACGAATTGGCCTGCAATCCGAAGGCCGAGTTGTGTTACAAGGATGACCAGGACAACCAGGTGCGCATCACGGCCACCGCTGAAATCCTCAGCGAGCGCCCGCTGCTGGAGGAAATCTGGAATTCGAATCCCTTGCTGCGCGCTTATCTGGGCAGCATCGACAATCCTGAATTGATCCTCTATCGCTTCGTTCCAAACCGGGTGCGCTACATGCGCGAGTGGGCTTTGGAATATTTTGAAGTGCCTTTTTGAAGGCATTAACAAAGTAACCCATCCATTTGGCCTGAGGTATGCGTTGCAGGGCGCATCAATGAACGTGTCGTGGAATGTGAATAACTTCGTCTTTGTGAATAAGTTCTTGCCAGCCACTCCACGTTCTGACACTCTCCAGCAATTACCGTGATTCATTCAAATAATCACATTTCGGGATCGGTACGTTTGGCTCTCCCCCGCGCCAACGAAAAGCTGTCCCCGCCTTTTTCTCCGCAGGCAACCACTACACCCACTCAACTACCATGGACCGTGACGACCACCCAGCATCGGTAATCTCTTCTGTCATTTCCACCCGCTCTTCTGACCCTGGTCCTGTTTCTGTGAATTCTGCTTCCCCTTCCTCCTCCCGCCGCCGCCGCAACGCCCCCGTTACTGCCACCAAGACTTTCGTTCTCGACACCAACGTCCTGCTGCACGATCCCGCCTGCATTCACCGCTTTGCCGAGCATCACATCTGCATTCCAGTCGATGTCTTGAGCGAACTGGACCGCTTCAAAAACGAGATGACTGAACGCGGCTCCAACGCCCGCGAAGTGCATCGGGCGCTGATGAAAATTTTTGCCACTAAAGGAGCCTCGGTGACCAGTGGCGTCCCCACTGATGGCGGCGGCAGCATCCGCGTGGCAGTCTATGATCCTGCTGAGGCGCGCAAGCACGCCAGTGTGCAGGGATTTGAGCGCATCTTTCACGATCTGGACAAAGCTGACCACCGCATCCTGGCCTGCACGCTCTGGCTGAGTGAGCAGGTTTCACCACCGGTCATTCTCGTCAGCAAGGACCTCAACATGCAGCTCAAGGCACGCGCCGTGGGCATCGAGTGCGAGGATTACCTCCATGACAAAGTGGAGCCGCGTGAGGTCGCGAACTTTGACATCGCCCGTGTGGAAGTCAGCCAGCATGAACTGCAGCGCTTCGCGAGCAGCGGTTGTCTTTCCGTGCCAGAGACCCGCACCGTAGGCATGGTCGTGAACGACTACGCCCTGCTCACCGCCGGAGACAAAGCCACCATGCCTGCGAAGCTGAGCACCAATGGTGAATTCGTCCGCCTGCACCACACGCCGGAGTCGATCAAGGTCGGTCAGGGCCGTGCCATCAAGCCGATGAATCTGGGTCAGGCGTGCTTCCTGGATGCGCTGCTGGATCCTGAGATCAGCCTCGTCACCTGCTACGGTCAGGCTGGCACTGGCAAGACATTGCTCGCTGTCGCGGCGGCCTTGCAGCAGGTGTTTAACCGCACCTACCACGGTGTCACCGTGAGCCGTCCCATCGTGGCCATGGGTCAGACCGTTGGTTTCCTGCCCGGATCCTTGCAGGAAAAAATGCGTCCCTGGCTGCAGCCCGTCTATGACGCGCTGGATCTCCTGATGCGGCCCATGGAAGGCACGCAGCAGGGCCCGGCACGAAAAAAGAACCGCTTCATGCCTGAACCGCAGCAGCAGATGGCCGCGCCCGCCGCGCCGTATGACCCGCTCATTCAGCAGGGCGTCATCGAAGTGGAGGCGCTCTGCTACATTCGTGGCCGCAGCATTCCGGACCGCTTTTTCATCCTAGATGAAGCGCAGCAGCTCACGCCGCTGGAGGCCAAGACCATCGTCACCCGCATGTCTCGCGGCTCGAAGCTCGTCCTCGTCGGCGACCCGGCGCAGATCGACAATCCCTACGTGGACAGCCGTAGCAACGGCCTCGTTTATACACGCCAGCGCATGCGCGGGCAGACGTTTGCGGCGCACGTTCCTCTGGTCAAAGGTGAACGCAGCGCCTTGGCGGAAGCGGCGGCGCGCTTGCTATAGGCTGTATTCATTACAGAAAATTGCACTTAGAAAATTCCTCTGAGAATTTTTGAAATGGAATGATCGCCGCGTCGTTTAACACGCCACGCGCCGGACTGGGCCTCCCAAAATCCAGCGCTCATTATCCACAACCCAATATCAACTCACATGAAAGTTATCACCTCATTCCTGGCCATTCTTGCAATCTCCGCCGTCACCTCCTTCGGAGCTGATGCCCCCAAGAAGCCCAAGATGACGCCAGAAGAAATGTTCACCAAGAAGGATGCCGACAAAGACGGCAAAGTCAGCAAGGAGGAATTCCTCAAGGGTGCCAAGGACGCAGCCAAGGCCGAGGCGTCGTTCACCGCCAAAGACAAGGACAAGGACGGATCTCTTTCCAAGGAAGAGTTCACTGCTGCTCCCAAGAAAAAGAAGGCCGCCTGATCCGAGCTTTGCTCTGACCTGAAAAGTCACCACGCCGCACCCGCTCCGCGCGAGTGCGGCGTTTTGATGTCTGGATCAGGGGGGGGCCTGATGCTGTTCTCAAAAAACAGTGTTCATTTATCGAAACCAAACGGGCATCTTCTCGTTTAACACGGCAAGCGCCGGACTGGGACATCCAGAATTCCACGCCCTTACATCAACAACCCAACATCGACCTACATGAAAGTTATTACCTCGCTCCTCGCCATCCTGTCGCTCTCCGCAGTCACCTCCTTCGCCGCTGAAGGTGATGCCCCCAAGAAGCCAGAAGGCGACAAGGGCAAGCCCAAGATGAATCCTGAAGAAATGATGAAACGGCTCGACACCGACAAAGACGGCAAGGTCTCCAAGGCAGAATTTCTGGCTTCTCCGAACGCCAAGAAAGACGAAGCCAAGGCCACCGAGCGCTTTGGCAAGATGGACAAGAACAGCGACGGCTCCCTCACGCTGGAAGAACTGACCCCGAAGAAAAAGAAGGACGCCTGAGGCGTCTGATTCTTTGACTTCCCACAGTCATCAAGGCCGCACCCGCCCCGCGCGAGTGCGGCTTTTTTTGTGGATGCGTTTGTCAGAAGGCGGAAGAAGCCCCCTGCCCTCCAACGTACCTTCTGTCCGTCCTGCTTCTCCTTTTTCGAATGCTCCGCTGCACCTTCATCACATTCCTGCTCTGCACTGCCGCCAGCCATGCGGCGGTAGATTACACCACGCAGATCAAACCGCTGCTGCAACAGCACTGCGTGAAATGCCACGGTGCGACCACGCAGAAATCCCAGCTCAAGCTCGACACCGCCACCGGTGCGCGCACTGGCGGCAAACATGGCTCTGCATTGCCCGCTCTCCTTGTGCAGGTCGTCTCTGGGACTCACACTGAAATCCCGCAGATGCCCTACAAACGCGGGCCGCTGGATTCTGCACAGATCGCGCTTATCAAGCAATGGGTTGCTGAAGGCGCACACTCTCCCGCTGAAGAAACTCCGAGCAATGACCGGCACTGGGCTTTCATAGCGCCGGTCAAAGCGCCGCTGCCGCAAAGTGACAGCAAGCATCCCATTGATGCCTTCGTTCGCGCGAGTCTCAGCAAGGCGGGGCTGGAGCCCTCGCCTCCTGCAGCACCTGCCACACTCATCCGCCGTCTCCATCTGGACCTCACCGGCCTGCCGCCGACGCCTGCTGAAGTGGCTGCTTTTCTCAAACAGCCGGCATCAAACAGTGAGGAACTCGTAAGAAGACTGCTCGCGTCAAAGCACTACGGCGAACGCTGGGGCCGCTGGTGGCTTGATCAGGCGCGCTACGGCGACAGCAATGGGTACAGCATCGACGCGCCACGCAGCATGTGGCCGTATCGCGATTACGTCGTCAATGCCTTGAACCAGGACAAGCCCTTCGACCAGTTCACGCTGGAACAACTCGCGGGCGACATGCTGCCCAAGCCTTCCCGTGATCAACTCATCGCCACGGGTTTCCATCGCAACACGCAGATCAATCAGGAGGGCGGCATCGACAAAGAGCAGTTCCGCATCGAGAGCATTTTTGATCGAGTGGCCACCACAGGTACGGTCTGGCTCGGACTCACCATCGGCTGCGCGCAATGCCACGATCACAAGTTTGATCCCATCAGTCAGCGCGAGTACTATCAGCTCTTCGCTTTCCTCAACAACCAGGATGAGCCCACTCTGCCCGTGCCTGATCCTGGGCAGGATCTCGACAAGCTGAAAGCCGAGCACACGCAGGTGCTCAAGCAGATCGATGCGCACATCAAGGCAAGAATCGCCGTGCTGCAGGAGTGGGAAAAGACCCTGGGTGACCAGTCCAAGAAGCTGGTCGATGCCGAGGCGCTGAAGTCCCTGACCAAGCCCGCCGCCAAACGTGGCGCCGCCGATCAGCGCATTCTTTTCAAAGCGATGACCGGCACGGCTGACAGCGTCTTCAATCCGCTCTACGACCGGCACCTCGAACTCGACAACATCTTCAAGAACGGCACCACGACCCTCGTGATGAAGGAACTGGCACAACCGCGCAAAACCACGCTCTTCATCAAAGGTGATTTCACCCGGCCGTCCGATGAAGTTCTGCCCGGCGTCCTTGCCGTGCTGCCACCACTGCCCAATGGCACCAAGGCTGACCGCCTCGCCCTCGCACGCTGGCTCATTGATTCGAAGAACCCGCTCACCGCACGCGTCATCGTGAACCGCGTGTGGCAGCAGTACTTTGGACGCGGCCTTGTCTCGACGGAAAATGATTTCGGCACCATGGGCCGCCTGCCCACCCACCCCGAACTGCTCGACTGGCTCGCTGTCGATTTCATGGAGCACGGCTGGAGTCTCAAGCACCTGCACAAGCTCATCGTCACCAGCGCGACGTATCAACAGGATTCCATCATTCGGCCTTCTTCATCCCAGATTGATCCCAACAATGACCTCCTCTGGCGGCAGAACCGTCTGCGGCTGGATGCGGAAGTCGTGCGCGATGTCTGCCTTGCCGCCAGCGGCCTGCTCTCGCCGAAGATGGGAGGTGCGCCCGTTTATCCACCAATTCCTGAGGGAGTCATGTCCCTGGGGCAGGTCAAACGCGCCTGGCCGCTGAGCAAAGGCAGCGATCGCTACCGGCGTGGCATTTACACCTTCATCTTCCGCGCCACTCCGCCGCCTGCCCTGAGTGTCTTTGATGCTCCCGATGGATTCAGCACCTGCACCCGCCGCATCCGCAGCAACACCCCGCTGCAGGCCCTCACCCTTCTCAATGACAGCGCCTATGTGGAGTTCGCGCAGGCTTTGGCTGCACGCCTGATCAAGGAAGCCAAAACCGACGATGCCCGCATCTCTCACGCCTGCCAGCTCTGCCTCTCCCGCCCGCCACTGGAAAACGAACGAAAGGCTCTCACGCGCCTGCTTGCTGCCGAACGTCAAGCGAAGGCCACTGAGGCTCAAGCCTGGCAGGCGGTGGCCCGTGTGATGCTGAATCTGGACGAGACCATCACACGGGGGTAAAGATCACTCAGGTTACTGGCGGTTGGGTTCCTTCAATGCCAGGAGCAGCCATTGGGGAGGATTGGCGGGAAGTTTGATCTTGCGATTCTTCTTCAAGAACTCGGACAGATGGAGCCGGCCTGTCATCGTGCCCGTGTTATCATGCATGTAGACATAAGGCCGACCGCCTATCACGGCCCCGACAAGAAGGTTCTTCGGACCCGCTATGTTGAGATCTTCTTTGTCTGGTGTTTGGAATTGAGCGATCAGCGGGACCGCCTCCGCAGGGTCCCATGAACTGACGGTCAGTTTCTTGATGTTCGAACCACCGGTGAAGAGTTTGGCGATTTTGCCGGAAGCATCGAATGAGGCCTCATAGGTGGTTTTCACATTCCCATTCGGCAGTGTTTGGACAGACTTCATGAGCTTACCGAATGCAGGCCCCGGAGTGCTCACATATTGATAGGTCATCGTACTGCCATCCAGTTTGGCATGCAACGCCACCATTTTTTGGGTGTCGTAGTTGTAGCTCTCCTTCTGGCCCCGGGCATCCTCACGTTCCAGCGAAGGGAATGCTTCCTTGCCGTCTTTGCTGGGAGTGACCGTGTAGGCGAAGTTTCCATCGTGCTGCAGCCAGCCTGTCGCTGGATCCCACTGGAAGGTGCGCGTTGTCTGGGGCTTGGCGCCATCCTTCTCCGTCAAGGTCAGCTTCATCATCTTGGTCTTGGAGTCCCTCTCCCACACACCGTCCATGACATAACCGGCCTTGTTGGTCAGACCGGTGATCGAAGTTGCCGTGCTGATAACGGAGGTGCCGCCGGGAGCGGTGGTCACCTGCGGCTTTGTCCCGATCTTGAAGGAAATTGATTCGGCCTTGTTGTAGTCAATGCGGGAAACCATGCCAGTTTTCGGATCGTAAGAGGCCAAGAGCAGCCGGCCAAACAGCTTCGACTCAATGGCCGTGGCTTTGTTTTCTGTGTAACTCCAACGAAGCACGTCACCTTTGTGGGTCAGCGCGGCAAGCAAACGTCCATCCGAATAGTCATAGGTCCAACCTGCGTCATCTGTGACTTCAAAATGATCCGCCTTGATTCTGCCCTTCCACTGCCGGTCCTTCGTGGCATACAGACTGCTGTCTTTGGCGTCCTTGTACAAGGTTTCACTGTTGCCGCTCAGAGTGTAAAGCCTCAAGCTGGTCTCGTTTAACTTTTTGACCCGGCTTTCAAGCAGCGGAAACCACCAGCCCTCGCCGCCGATCCCCTGTCCCACAAAACGCTGCTCGCTGCAAAACTGGAGCCGCACCGGAAGCTGGGCCGATTCATCGGGGCCGCCGAGCTTCATGTCCTCGTCAAAATCAAACCAGATGCTCAGATTTCCCCACCTGTCGGCCCAGCCCAGGGCATTCTTAATCTGCTGAACATTCTGCGAATGCGAAACGGTGGCGAACGCCAGGCTGCAAATTAGAAGCAGCAAGCATGACCGAAAGTGATGAGGGCGAATGAAGTTCATGGTTCCCGTGGGGATATAAAATTGAGAGATGTGATGCAATGTTTCTCTAATCTTATAAAGCGGCACAACCCCCGAATTATTGGGCTGTTTTTATTCACCTTGCCATGAAATGCACCTGAAGTGCGAAACACTTTTTGCGCTTCAGATAAAAACGCCGGTTTCAATCCCGCATTAAGAAGCGGGCAACAACAGACCTGCTGACCGGGCAAAAGGAGATGTGGCCTCAAAAGCCTGAGGGCTACGACTTTTTAAATCATAAGGGTGCAGCGTTTTTGAACACACCTGAGTGCCCCTCATTGATCAAATGCTTTCCCACGCGCGCTCACCCACGGGATCGCGGCCTTCATCGTACTCGATGTGATCAATCAGGGTCTCGATGGGCTTGCCGGTGAGTCCGCTGTCTTGAATGCGCTGGGGTAGCACGGCGGAGCGTTCATCACGCCAGCCGAGTTTGGCGATGAAGCGGTTCCACATGTGGCACTCTTCATCTGTGCGGACTGTGCCGCTGGCATGCATCCAGTTGAGGATTTCTTCATCGGTGCCGCCCTCGAGAACGCGCTTCTGGAGCGCGGTATACGGGACTCCGAGGAAACGGCAGCAGCGGCCGTCGAGGGTATAAAACTGGTCATCACCCAACAGTGCTGTGTAATCGACAGGCAGTTTGGCCGCGGCATGCAGACGGATCTTGTCGAGCATTCGACCAAAATAAATGAGGCGGCCGACTTTGGCGTAGCAACTGCGGAGACCTGGGACGTGGGGCATGACGACACTCTTTTCCATCAGACCGCCGTTTGGCAAGCATGATGGCGGAGCTCACATCTCCTTCACTCCGCCTCAGGGCGGCGGCAGCGGCACATCATTGATTCGTGGCGCAGCGGGTCTGGGCGCAGCACCGGGGACCGGTGCGGATGGCGGGGGGAGAATCGGATTGGGTGGCAGGCCTGTCTGCACAGGCGGGGTGTTCATGTTTCGACGCTGCGGCATACCCCCACCTTGATTCGGCGCTGACTGCTGCGTGGGAATGGCACTCCTGACCTCGACGGGTGGTGCGGCGGAGAGATCGGCAAAACTGATCCAGCCAGCCTGATCTCCCTTTTGCAATTGAATGCGTGTCTTGTCCACGCTCTCGCCGGGTTTGACCGCGCGGATCTTGATGCCCATTTCGTTTTCCGAACCGATGCGTGCCTCCATGACCTGAGAGGTGGTGCGATCCACCAGCACGGCGACGACACCGCCATCGATCTCATAGATGCCGGAGAGACTGAGGTTGTCGGCGAAGTTCGGCCCCGTAGGTGCATCGGGTGAAGGCAGATCCTTGGTGGTGAAGATGGAGCGCTCCCACAAAGGGGCGAAGTGCTGCAACTTTGGAAACGGCACGGGGGTAGCGTCTTTCTTTTGTGGCTCCTGGGCAGATGCGTGAGGGGCAAACATCGCCAACACCAGCAGAGAGAATGATAACGTGGAAAGTTTCATGGCTAGTTTGCTTTGCTGACCTTGGGGCCCGATTTCTCACGGTAGAACTGAGTGAACTCGACCTCGGCATTGATGGTCTTGTTGGTGCCGCTGGGATTGATCTGCATGCGGGTGATGCCGAGGAAGCTCTGCGGCTGCTGCAACGCATGGAGCCAGCCAAAGAAGGCCTGCTCCTGAATGCCTGCGAGGGTGATCTTCACGGTGGCCTTGTCAAAGTAGCCGAGGTTTTCCTCCAGCGGCAGACCGTCAGGCCCCAGGACTCGCACGGCTTCGATGAATTCCTTGCCACCGATGCTGATGCCCTTTTTTTCAGCCTCGCCAGTGATAACTTCAAGCAGCTTGGCCGAAGCCTCCTGCCGACTGGTAAAGTTCGGGCAATGCTCCTCAAGCCAGCCGTACTTGTCCGCCCAATCCGCACCCTGAGAGATGGCGAGATTCATATCGGCGAGACGGTCGCGCAGGGTGTCGTTCTCCTCGCGAATGGCCGTGTAGTTGTTGAAGGCGTACATGAGCCCACCACCGCCGATGATGGCGAGGAACAGGAAGGCGAAGACGCCGAGCAGCACTTTCTCACTCTTCTTCATTCGCCCGGCCCTCCCTTCATCTCAAAGCTGGCACTGCCGTCGCTGGCAAAGGCTGGCGGCGGCCCGTTCAATGCGAAAGGAGCGAGCGCTTCGATCGACTTGAGCTCCTGGGTGTACTTGAACGCCAGGGAAGCGTCGGGCATGCGACCACGCAGACTCATGCGCTCCGGTGTCCATTCCCAATGCGTGATGGAAACTTCCTTGGATGATTCAGGCTCCATGAGGTGCAGCAGGATTTGCTGCGGCCAGGTGGTGGGATCCACGGCAGGCGCGACCTCCTGCCATGCTTTTTTGTGATCCATGACACGCGAGGCACGCGGCGTGAGAACGGCGACTTTTTCGCGCAGCAGGTTGCGCTCCTGCAAAGCCAGCGATGTCAGCGTGGCGACGAGTGCAATGGCGGCGGCGATCACTGTTCCAGCGGCCAGTGCCATGAAGCGTGTCTTGGAGCGGCGCGTCTGGCTTTGACGCTCGGCAGTGACATCCTGCGGCATGAGCAGGCTGGAGCCTCGCTCCGGCATGGTAGGTGCCGGCATGTCGCAGCGATAGGCGGCCAAACCAGTGACGCGCTGAATCTGCGTGATGTCGCCCTCGTCAATCCACAGCACAATGCTTTCGAGCCTGCCAAGCACGCCCTGGAAACCGAGCTGCAGGCAGATGTTGTTGAGCTCCGCGAGCGCATTGACATCCAGTTTGTTCGCGGAAAGCGGTGTGCAATAGACCAATTGCGAACCGCTGGTGATGGCGACGACGAGACGACCCAGCTCACGAAAAATCGTGAGGCTGTTTTGCACCATCGGGTAGCATAGCGCGTGCAGCGTGACTTCCTCCGGCAGCCGTGCGGTGTCGGTAAGCGGCGACGGCAGGTCTTTGAGCGCGAGGATGCGCGTGAGATACGCGCCTTCCTTTCCCTGCATGTTGCGCACCTGCACCGTGGACTCTTCGTCCTCGGCTTTGATGCCCATGCGTTCGAGATGCAGCAACGCCATGCTGCGCAGATGTTCGGGCTGCCCCTTGAGCCAGGCGGGAAGCGCCCAGAAATGAACGGAGGGAAGTGCGAGAACCCGACGCTGGGCGTCTTTGCCAAACCGGGCTCCTTCGGCGCTTTGCTCGGCGTGCAGAAGGCATGAAGCGCCCTCCGCACCCATCCAGCTTTGCCAGACTTGTGCGCCGGGGAGCAGCAGCTCGCAGGGTGGTTTACGTGTTTTTGCCATGGGCGGGGATTTCACCACGCCAGACGGCCTTGCCGTCCTGCGTGATGAGGATGAGTTTACGATGCAGGGGGCCGAGCGAACCGACGCTTTCGATGCGGCGAATGGGACCGGCGAATTGAATCCATTGAGTCAGCTGCTGAAGGATCTGCGGCTGATAGACGCCCAGCAGCTGCGCAACCTGGGGCACGCTGCTGAGCCGCACATCATCCTGCGTGTGCAGCGAGCCATCGCGACCGGCACGCAGCGTGAGCAGCGGCTGAATGCGCTCCATGGGCAGATCTGCAAGCATTGCGATGAGCTCTGGACGTGCGTCGTTCACATCCACGCGACCATCGCCAAAAACGGTGAACCACTCGCGCCAGTCGGGCCGCTCGATGTTGACGATGTCCATGCCGCGCACCAGCAGCATCTCTTCGACTTCTTTGAACGGGCGATTGAAAGGCATGCCTTCGAAACCCATCTTTTCGTAGTCGCGCTTTTCGGCGCCGTTGAGGCTGACATTGGTGTCTGCATCGACCCAGTCCTTCAGTGCATCGCACAAGGCGGAGACAAACTGCTCCTTGAATCCCCAGCTGGTGAACAGCCGGCGCAGCAGCACCTTGTCACCAGTCTGGATGAGATGGTTGGCATTCAGCCGCGCCTCTTCGGCCACGAGCTTGACGTTGTAGCCGCCGCCATCGTTTGCATTGAAGTGCAGCAGCGGATCGTCCTCCCGCATGACCGGATGACGCGCCACCTCAAGGCCCATTTCCGCATAACGTTTGGCAAAAATGCGCCCGCGCATCATGCGCGTGTACTGGGAGTCTGCCTGCAGAGACTTCGCTCCTGCAAACATGACCATTCCGAGAATCGCGATCATCCAGAACACCACGATGAGTGCGGAGCCGCGCTGCAAGGACGCACGACGAAGTGTGAAAGACGAAGGAATGACAAAGCCCGAACGACGAGCGTGGACCTCCTGATGGGCAGCACAGCCCATCATTCCGTCTTCGGTCGTTGGAGGTTCATTTGTCATTGCGGCGGGGGGGCCTGCGGCACGCTGACCTGAGCGAGGTCGTTGGCGATCCAAAAGGTGTACTCGTGCTCACGCGGGTCGGCGGTGAAGGCAAACTTGAGCTTCATGAAGAGCGGAGGCTGCGGGCGTTTCTTCGGATCCCAGCTGGTGTACCATTTCTTTTCCTCCGGTTCATAGAACTGCCACTGCATCTGCTTGAGCCCGTCGAGGATCGGCAGTTCGGCAATGAGATTGTATTCTCCCGGCGTGCGGGCCTTGGGGTTTAGCTTAAAGTGACGCACCACGAGGCTCAGGTCTTTGGTCTCCCGATTGCGCACGACGCCAAACTCAACGGCGTCGGCGAGCTTCAAATGACGCTCCCAGGCGAAGGGCATGTGGCCTCCGGTGATGAACATATTGCCCGAGGCACCACGTGCGACCTTTTCCAACCCGGCGCTGAGCTGGATGCCGGGGTCCATGGTTTCCAGATAGTCGCGCCACTGGGTGACGAAGTTGCTGATGCGGGTCTCGGCCACGCGCGCGGTGCTCATGGATTTGCCCAGCTGCATGGCACCGTTGGCCACGCCATAGACGGCGCTCAGGATGAAGCCGATGAGCGCCATGGCCATGATGACTTCGAGCAGCGTGAACGCGGCCTTAGATCGGACTGTGGGGCGAATACACATAGGTTTCCATGCTGCGTTTCATGCGCCGCGTGCGCCCGTCGTTGATCCATGCTTCGGCGCGGATGCGAAACATGTGGTCGAGCTTGACCTTGTCTTTGTTGATGAGTTCGACCTTCTCGATCGTGGCGCTGGCATCGATGTGATCGGCGGTGGGATTGAAGGAAATACTGGCGGCTTTGAACTCGGGCTGGTGCGCCACTTCTGCGAGGACCGACTCCAGCACGCGCAGCACCTGTGCCTCCTGGCGCGCGGAGGTGGAGGCCTTGGCGATCTCCTCAATCGCGCGCGTCATGCTGACGGCCACGAGCGAGAACAACGCGAGGGCGAGAATGATTTCGAACAGAGCGAAACCATGCGCAGATGAGGATGTGAGGGTGTGTTTCATCCTTTGACCTGAACGGATTTGCGTTTCGCACAGGCGGTGAGGGGATCGAAGCCGATCTCGATCTGCCCCGCTGGACCGCTGATGCGAACCTCGATGGGTTCACAAATACCGCTGGGGCTAAACTCCCAGGCTTCGCCGCGTTTTGGCTTGCGGAAGGCGGCTTCGCCATAGCGGCGAACCTGTAGCATGCCGCTGAACTCATCGCTCGTGCCAAACGCACCGGCGGAAAGCTCCATGCGTACTGTCTGCTGGCTGTTGAGCGCCTGCAGCATGTTTTGACGGGCGGTGGTTTCGATCATGGCCGCCGCACGCCGCAGCTTGTCTTCTGCCCGCACGCCGGAGATGCTGACGGTGGCAATGCCAATGATCAGCAGGGTGATCGACATCGCGACGATGATCTCCAGCAGGGTGAAGCCCGCTACGCGGGAATGACTAACACCACGCTGAGCTTTCAGCGTGGTTTGCACCGTCTTTGTGATGGACTGGCAATTCGTCATTCTCGTTTTGAAGTTATTGATCCCAGCTGCCGATGTCGTCCGCGTTGTCGGCAACGCCATCCGGTCCGGCTGAATAGACATCGAAGCCGGTCTTGTCCTTCACGCCGGGGCGGCGGTAGTGATAAGCGTTGCCCCAGGGGTCGATGGGCAGCTTCTTGAGCTTCGGACTCCAGCTTTGCGGAGCGGGGCGGCTGGTGGGTTTTTCAACTAGAGAAGAGAGTCCTTGTTCAGTGGTGGGCAGGAACATGTTGTCCACTTCATAGGCACGCAGCGCCGAGGTGATGCTGCTGATGTTGCCTTTAGCGGTGGTTTTTTTGCCGCCTTCAAGCACACCGCCAAAATTGACGATAGCCGCGCCCACTAGGAGCGCCACGATGGCGAGCACGAGGATCATCTCGACGAGGGTGAAGCCGGACGTCGGGAGGCGTGGTTGGGTTTGGGTGTGTTTCATGAGGATGTGTGGATGAGAACCGGGCGGCTATTTGTTGATGCTGGAAATGGTCTGGAAAATGGTGGTCATCATGAGATAGGCCATGAGGCCGACCATGCCGGCCATGAGGCAGACGATGAGAGGCTGGATGAGCGCGGCGAGCGTGTCGATCTTCTTGCTGAGCTCGCGGTCAAAGCGCTCGGCGGCGCGTGCGAGGGCGGCAGGCATGTCGCCGGTCTGCTCGCCCACGTTCACCATGTCAATGAGCAGCGGCGGGAACTGCGCGCTGCGGTCAAGAGCGCGGGAAAGTGCGACACCTTCACCCACATTGCGCATGACACTTTCGAAACCCTGCTGCAGGTAGGGATTGTCGATGGCCTGATGGGTGAGCTGCATGGCCTGCACCATGGTGAGCCCGTTTCCAAGCAAGTTGGCCATCGTTTCCAGGAACTGGACGTAGAAGCGGGCGCGGAAGATGCCGCCGAAGAGCGGAAGGCGAAGTTTAAAATGCGCCCAAGGAATGGCCGATTCGGGACGAGAGACCCACGCTTTGCCGAGAATGTAGGTGGCGATGCCGCCGAGGATGACCATCCACCAGGTGGCCTTGAAGGTGTCGCTGATCTTCAGGATGATCTGCGCTGCGAATGGCAGCGAGCCGCCGGTTGAATCCAACATCTCCGTGAGTTTCGGAATGAGATAGACGACGAACAGCAGAGTGACGGCAACAGCAGCGACGATGAGAAATGCCGGATAAAGCAGCGCGGAGAGCACCTTCGACTTCAGCGCCTGCAGGGAGCGCATGTACTGTGCCTGACGCTTTAAGATAGTGCTCAACGAACCGCTGGCTTCACCCGCCGAGACGAGAGCGCAGAAAAGTTTGCCAAAGCTGGGACTCGTGGCCGCAATGGCTTTCGAGAACGCCATGCCATCGCGCACTTTGCTGCGCAGGACGGTGGCGAGTGTTTTGATGCCGGAGAGTTCACGGCGGCGCTCCATGGTGGCGAGCGCAGGCTCAAGCTGGATGCCTGCACCAACGAGGTCGGAGAGTTCTTCGATGAAGAGAACCACCTGCGGAAGCTTGAGCTTGATGGGACCACCCGGGATGCTTTCGGCAGCCGCTGCACTTTGTTTAGCTTTGGTGGCAGTGCTTGCGGATGTCTTGGTGTCACCTGCGGCTTCGAGTTTGATGGGCTGGATTTTCTTTTTTCCCAGCAACGCAAATGCTTCGCTACGATCCGACGCAGACAGCTCTCCGGTGATGACACCGGAAGGACCGTGAGCGCTGTAAACGAAGGTGGGCATGGGTTAGGCGGCTAAACGAGTGGAAGGCATGGAGGTCGTCTGCGGCGCGTGATTGCGATCACTGGCGGCGGTGACGCTGAGGACTTCCTCGATGGTGGTTTCACCACTGAGCACTTTCTGGAAGCCGTAGCCGCGCATGGGGATGTAACCATCCATGAGGGCCTGCTTGTGAAACTCGGCAGGGTGCGCACGGCTGTTGATGAGATGCTGCAATGCGTGTGTGACGAGGCAGACCTCATAGATGGAGAGCCGGCCCTGGAAGCCGCTGCCACGGCAGGCCTCACAACCCACGGCACGCATGATTTTGCCGGACAGATGGGAGGGAAAGCCTATGGATTTGAGATAGCTCTCTTCTACCTCGGTGGGTGTTTTGCACACCGGGCAGAGTTTGCGCACGAGTCGCTGGGCGAAGAAGGCGCGCACGGCACTGGAGACGAGGAAGGGCTCCACGCCCATGTCGATGAGACGTGTGATGCCGCCGATGGCGTCATTCGTGTGAAGGGTGCTGAAGACGAGGTGACCGGTGAGAGCGGCGCGGACGGCGATCTCGGTGGTTTCGAGGTCGCGCATTTCCCCGATCATGACCACGTTCGGATCGCCACGCAAGATGCTGCGCAGTCCTGCACCGAAGGTGAGGCCGATCTCGGGCTTCACCGCGATCTGCACGATGCCGGGCATCTTGTATTCCACCGGATCTTCGATGGTGACGATGCGGCGATGCGTCTGATTGAGATCAGTGAGGAAAGCGTAGAGCGTGGTGGATTTGCCACTGCCGGTGGGGCCGGTGATGAGGATGATGCCATTGGGCAGTTTCAGCAGTTCATCGACGACGGGACGAATGTTGTCGGTCAGGCCGAGGCGGTTCACGGTGACCTGCTGCTGGGCGAGGAGACGCAGGCTGATGCTTTCGCCTTCGACTGAGGGAATGGTGGCCACGCGCACGTCGATGGAGAGGCCGTCGAGCTCGAGGCCGATGCGGCCATCTTGTGGCAGACGCTTCTCGGCGATGTCGAGGCGTGCCATGATCTTGAGGCGGGCAATCACGGAAGCTTGCAGCGACTTGATGTTCTCAGGCACTGCCAGTTCTTCGAGGCGACCGTCAATGCGGTAGCGAATGCGCAGGCGATCCTGCTGCGGCTCCACGTGAATGTCCGTGGCGCGTTGTTCGAGACCACGACGGATGATTTGATTCACGAAGCGAACCACCGAGGCCTCTTCGTCCTCGGGTTCATCGAGCACGGTGACTTCATCCTTCAAATCTTCTGCTCCCCAGTCGGCACGACCACGCAGGATTTTTTCAAACGTGTCCGCACCCAGACCGTAGAGCTTTTGCAGACCTTCGACAATGCGGGTGCGCTGCCCCACATGCCAGACCACCGGCATCGAAAGACTCGCGGCTACTCGCTGATGTGCAACGAGGCTGAGCGGATCAAACGTGGCGATGTGCAACGTGCGCTCTGTCTCCGAGCCGTCGTCGTTTTTCGTTTCTTCAGTGAACACGGGCAGCAAGCGATGACGCAGAGCGATCTCCGCCGGCAGCATGCGGCGCATCCCCTGCTCTGTGGGCTGGTCTTCATCCTTCGGCTCCCACCACGGCAGGTTAAGAGTCTTGGCCAGAGCAGTCAGGAAATCACGCTCGCGCACGCCTTCACAATCCAGCACGGCATCCACAAAGGAGGTTTGATTGAAGCACGCCTCTTCCACCGCCTGCCGCACAGCAGGAAGATCGGCACAACCCGAGTCTTTGAGGATCTGATCGATGAGTGGAAGCATGAGGACGGAGCACCTAAATTCGGCCTTATAATACCGTATAATTATGGTTTTTCATAGAAATGGCAAGTTTTTAATACTTCTAAACCATTTAGAGGGCCGAAAAGTCGAGGCGTCTTCACCTGCTTCATGCCCCCCAGACAAGTGAACTCAGGGCTGCATGTACCTGATGACGATCAGGACAATGAGGTAAAAAAGCGCAGCCCACCGAGTCAATAGAAGGAACTTCCTGACTCTCCAACACGCTACTGGAACGATCAGCATGACGGCGGCAAACAAGGGAAACCCAAAGATCATCAGCATGAGAAGGAATCCGTCGCTAGGGGAGCCAGTGACGACCTCGTAGATCCCGCCAGCCAAGACTGGTGTCATCAAGGCTACCCACAGCCCGAGACCAACGCATTCGATAAAACGCAAGATGTCACGAGCAAATGGCGGCATGCCACAGACTACTTCGTCGCCCCCTGTGCCGCAACAATCTGCGCCACCATCGCATCCAGAGATCCGTTTTTGATCGCGATCAGGCCCTTGGGATCAATGAGATAGAGGGTGGGGAAATTGCGCAGGTTGTAGAGCGTGGTGTTGGGGCCGCTGCTGGTGTTGTCGAGCACGTTGCGGAAGCTGACCTGGTAATCGGCGAGTGCTTTTTTGGCCTCAGTCTCGATGTCAGTGTTCACACCGATCACGACGGCGTTCTTGTCTTTGAGCTGCGCGGCGGCCTGGTTCATCAGTGGCAGAGTGCCGTGGCAGGCATGGCACCAGCCGCCCCAGAAGATGACGATGACGTATTTGCCACGGTAGTCGCTGAGCTTGAAGTTCACGCCATCGGCGTCCTTGCCCTCGATCTGCGGTGCTTCACAACCGACCTGCAGGCTGGTCATCTCAAAGAACATTTTGGCGACGGAATCCGAGAGCTTGAAACCCTGGATGGTGACGTCCTCATAATCGGCGTACAGCTGCTGAAAGCACTCAAGCGCCTTGCTCTTTGAAGCAGCGGCGGAGTCACGGTCGGCAGAGGCATCGAAATTTTTAAAGTGGATGGCACCCAGCGCATAGAGCGCGGCGGCTTTTTCATCTCGATGCGTGTTCTTTTCGACCACAGCCTTCAGCACCGGCTCGGCTGGCAGGCCGTGATATTCCAGCTGCTTCACCGCTTCGGCGATGCCCGCGCGATCCGCGAAGGTGGTGCCGAGCATCTTCAGCGCTTCCTGCCCTTCGGGAAAACCCGCCGCGCCTGTCACGAGCCAGTTAACCCCTTTCACCACATCTGGCTGATCCAGGTTTGCCTGCACCAGCTTCAGCATCTTGGTGGCATAGGGTCCGGCACTGGGAATGCTGGCTCGAAACTTGTTTTTCTCCTCCTCGGTGGCAGCGGCGATGAGCTTCTGCGTGTTGGCACGCACCGAATTTTCGTATTCATCAATGATCGAACGGATCTCCGTGGCAAGCGGTGCAGATGGAGCCTGGGCCAGGATGGATGCAACGGACAGAAGCAGGAGGACTATGGATCTCATGGTGAATCAGCAAAGATGATGACGAGAGCGGAACCCAAGCAACGACAAGCCAGCGAAAAGGCACAGCAGCAGGCTTCCCGGCTCAGGAACAACAGCGAACGACTCGTAGACATTGTCATACACGAGCACTGGCACACCATAGTCGTCTGTATGCTCAGTGAGCGTGAAAGTCTTGGCGGCAAGGCCGGTGTCGGGGGCTTCCACACGATAGACAACACCATTGGTCAGGCCGGTGAGCGCGATATTGAAACCGCCGGCGCTGTTGCTGAATCCACTGGCCACGAGGATGCCGGTGGTGTCGTTGTAAACATTGATCGCCTCACCTGCCAGTCCTTCTCCAGGCGTGTAAAAGGCGTCTGCCAGGATGGTGTCCTGATAAACCGAGCCAGTCAGAATGGCATCTGAAAAGTAAGTGGTGCCATCATAGCGAAACTGCGAGGCCAGATACTCCGTGATGACGTAGGGCCCGATGGCGGTGGCATTGCTCCCCGGAATCGAGATGTCTTGGAAGCCGATGCCGATTTCCTTCATGCTTGCATCGAGCAGGAGATCGCGGTGTCCGGCCGGGCTCTGAATGCCGTTTCCATAACCGGCCGTTGCGCCATTGCCATCTCCCCAGTCGACCACGAATGCGGCATGCGAATGAAAGGGTGACTGCGCCGAGGCAAAAAGATTCTCGCCGGCATTCAACCAGTTGGCGCTGTAACCGCCGTTGATGATGCGCTGGTCCAGACTGTTCACGTCCAGCGTGTGTGACTGCTGATCGGAAGTCACCATGAGATTGGAATACGTCGTGGCCGACACGTTCAAAGCACTGCTCCAAGCCAGCGGCGGCGCCCCAGTGAGACTGGAAAACTGCGTGGCCAGGTCTGAGGCACTGGTGCCAAAGAAGTTCAATGCGTAGGCGATGCTGGGATCGTTCGACTTGGTGGGAGCCCACACACCCGGAGAAGAAAAATTGACCAACTTGGCCAACTCACCCTGGGGATCACTGCGGAAACGATTGGTCAGTTCCAGCATGTATTGCTGCTCCACCGTCGGATCATCGCCAACGGCCACGCCTGGCAGCATCAGCACTGCACACAGCAAGCCCACGCACCACCTTTGGCAGAGGCGTGGGGAAGTCTGGCGCAAAAATGACGCGGAATGATTCACTCTTCTTAACTTATGATAATTATAACATCCTGCCAAGCCTGATTCATTCCTTGCGATGAGAATCATCACTTTGCGGCGCAAAGTTTTACTTGCGCCATTCACTTTGGCGCGCAAAGTGACTCACATGAGCACGAAAGAAGCCGCCTTGGAGAATCTCCGCATCATTCGGTCCCTGATGGAAAAGGCGCATATCTACCGCGCTGTCTCTGCTCCTGCGGCGCTCACTGGCGGTGTGCTGGCGCTCGTCGCCTCCGGATGGCCGGTATGGCACGCCGTGAAGATGCAGGGCGATGCCGTGATGTGTGACATGTGCTTTCTGGAGACCTGGCTCATCATTCTGGCAATCGCTTCAGCCTTGAATGTGTTCCTGCTCGCCAAAGAGGCCAAACGTCGCAACCAGCCCTTCGTCTCCGCCGGCATGCGCATGGCGCTGCGCGCTTTCGTTCCGCCATTGCTTGTCGGCGGCAGTGTGGGCATTGGTTTGATCGTGTTCCTGCATAATCTCACCCTTGCCGCGCTGATCTGGGCGCTTTGCTACGGTCTGGCCCTGCTCAGCACCGCCAGCTTTTCGCCGCGCTCTTTGGTTCGCCTTGGGTGGGCCTTTGTGATCACGGGTCTGCTGACCTTCTTCGGCTGGGCTGCTTGCAGCGATGTTCGCCTGCTCTCCAGTGATCTTGGCCCAGCCTCTCTCGTCATGGGGCTCACTTTCGGCCTGCTGCATGTCGTTTATGCTCTGGCCGTGTTCCTCAGCGCCCAACCTGCGGAGGTGCAGCCGTAATGATCGACTTCGATCAAATCGACAAGCTCATTCACGAAAAGGGCCGCCTCTCCATCATGACGCTGCTCTCCACACGCGGCGAATGGGCCTTTCAGGATCTCAAGGCAGAGCTCAGCATGAGCGACGGCAACCTCATCTCCCATCTCCGGACCCTCGGCACGGCTGGATACATTAAGGAAACTCGCGACGAATCCGGCACCCGCCCGCGAACCAGCTACGAACTCACCCCCGCCGGACGCACGGCCTTTAAAGACTACGTCGAAGTACTTGGCGAGATCGTCAAGGCCGCTCAGCAGACCTGACTCGCCGTTTTTTGTCCATTCACTTTGCGTCACAAAGCTAACACCCTCATGAACATCATCCTCGCTCAACATCACGGCATGTGCTTCGGCGTCCGCGACGCCCTGCGCACCACCCACGCAGCCGCCCAGCGCGCGCCGCTCACCATCCTCGGTCAGCTCGTTCACAATCCATTGGTTGATCGCCATCTCGCCACGCTCGGAGCGCAGCGCGGTGAACTCGATGATTTAAACAGCGCCCGCACGCACCAGGTCGCCATCACCGCACATGGTGCTTCAGACCGACATCGACAGGCCTGGCAAAGCGCCGGGCATACAGTCATCGACACCACATGCCCTCTTGTGAAGAAGGCGCATCACGCTCTCGCCATGTTAGTGAACGAAGGCTACCAGCCCGTCGTCATCGGGCAGAGTCAGCATGTCGAGGTGCGTGGACTCATCGGCGATTTCCCTTCCGCCGTTGTTGTTCTTGAAGAAGCGGACCTTCATCTTGTACCAGCTCACCCACGGCTCGGCATCGTTTCACAAACCACCCAGCCGGTCGAACACACCCTGCGACTGGTGGATGCGATCAAGCGGCGGCATTGCAGCTCCGAAGTACGTTTCATCGACACTATCTGCCATCCCACCAAGCAGCGCCAGACAGCCATGGATGATCTTCTGCGCGACTGCGATCACATCGTTGTCATCGGTGGGCGCAACAGCAACAACACGCGGCAGCTCGTGCAAAAAGCCGCCGCACACGGCCTGCCTGCGATCCAGATCGAAGGCCCCGGAGAACTGGATCCCGCCTGGTTTGGCAAAGCCCGCAACGTGGGCGTCACCGCAGGCACCTCCACCCTGGATGAAACAGTCGATGCCGTCATGCAACGCCTCCGCCAGATCGCCGCAGAAATGCGCAGCAACCCTGTCCACGAATTCCTCCGCTCCATGCTCCACGCCGCCTAACCCACAAACCAACCATCCTTATGAACACCCAACATTGGATCAGCCACTTCGAAGCCAACACCCGCCTCAATCATGAGCTGCAACTGCCGGACACCGCATGTGATCTGCCCGAGCATGTGCGCAGCTCCATTGCCCGCTCCCTCGCCATTTTCCAACTGGGCGAAAGCGGTGGAGGCACGCGTTTGCGCCGTTACACGCGCAGCATCGCTTCACTGGAAAATCTGAAGGGCTATCAGCGTGCCGTTGACCTCTTCGTCGCGGAGGAGCAGAGCCACGCCGCGCTGCTGGCACACACCGTGAAACATCTGCGCGGCACCTTGCTGCAAAAGCAATGGACCAATTCCATCTTCCGCTGGATGCGCGATCTGGTGAACCTCGAGTTCAACATCCAGGTGCTCCTCACTGCGGAACTCATCGCCGAAGTCTATTTCGGCCTGCTTTCCCTACGTTGCAGCGATCCTGTCGTGCAAACGGTCGCCAAAAAGCTCCTGCGCGATGAGATGGGCCATCTCTCCTTCCAGCGTGACTTCCTGTTCGAACGTCTCAAGGCACTCACTCCTGCCATGCAGCGTCTCTGGCGCTGGCAGTTTCAGGCCATCCACCTTGCGACCGCCTGCGTCGTCTCCTGGGATCACCGCGACTGCCTGCGCAGTTTGAATGTCACTCCCGCCGACTTCCGCTCCCGCGCCCTGCGCTGCTGGCAGAGCTTCCAATCACGACTGGAACGCCGATTGCATGAGCACGAATCTCACACCCGCCACGACGAAGGATCAACACCCGGATACAGCCGCTCCAGCAGCGCCACCATGCAGTCTCCGGTGAGCTGACGGGACTGGCGTGAAAGCGCCGCGGGCTGAGTGTCTTTTTGCACGCCACATTTCCACAGATGATCCAGCGCATCGGAGTGCAGATCGGTCACTTCATCCACGACTTCCTGCCAGTGCTGTGGCTGCGCGCTTTCCTTCCATTCGCCACGACCACGGCCAAAATGGCAGATGGCGAGGTAGGTGAGAAAGGCGAGTTTGACCTGCTCACGAAAATGCTCGCGTGACCAGCGAAGGCGCTGGTCACTGCCACGCACGAGATTGTAGCTGCGGATCAAAGCATAAGCACCGATGCCGGATGCCAGCCCGCCCAGCAGCGCACCACCACCGAAGGTCATGCCGCCGAGTTTAAGATCGGCAATGAGTCCTCCCATGGCACCACCGGCGAAACTTCCCAGCACACCCCAGATGTTTTCAGAGACGGCCTGAGGCAGATGAAAATGCTCGCGCGCGATCTCGTTGAGCTCATGTCCGGCCTGACCTTTCAGACCATGGGCTTCGATCAAATTGTTCGTCGTCTGCTCGGTGCGGTCCGCGAGCTGTGTTGCCAGCTTTTGGCGCGCTTCGTTGTACTCGCGGTTCAGGTCATCACGCTGCCATCCCACGCGTTCCAGCAGCGTTTCAGAGCGCACATCCACGCCGTCAAACAACGCGGCGGTGAGCTGCTCGGAGATCAGGCGCACCGAGGCTTGAAACACCTCCACATTGCGCTGCGCCCAGGCGCGTTTGATCTGCAGGAAGGTCGGAATTTTGGAGCCCTGCATCAGGGGGGCCAGAGAGTCCATGAGGATGTCCTCCTGCACCCAGCAGCGGGCAAAGGCATCCAGCGTCAGCACTTCGCGCACGATCTCAAACTGCTTCAAATGCGTCCGCCAGGATTCGAGCTCCGCAGCTTCCATGGATGAACTTCCTGGAAGCCCGGTCTGATTCAGCAGCACGACCACGGGTTTTTCCACCCAGCTGAGGATTTCCATCTCAGGCCCGATGTAGGCGGCAGCCTCGGGCGGTTCGGCGGCATTGACGAGATACAGCACCACGTCCGCTTCATCGCGCACATTTTTCAGCGCCTGTTGGCTGCACCACAAGGGCCGGTCCGTGATGCGGTCCCAGGTCTGCGAGAGAAACCACAGCACTGGGCTGCGCTCACGCTGAAGGCGCTTCAACAGCCGCGCACTGTCGCCGAAGCCCGGGGTGTCCCACAGCCGCAGCATGAAGCCTCCCGTTTCGAGCAGCGTGTGCGATTCATTGAAAAGGGTGACATGCGGCGCATCCTTCACTTCGCCCACATCACGGCGCAGCAGCGTGCGGGCCAGGGTCGTCTTGCCCGCGTTCGTGTGCGAAATGAGGCTCAGCGTGACGATGTCTGAGGCATCACGCACATTCAGCTCCGCCGACTGTCGGTCAGAGGAGCTGGCAGTTTTGGTTCTGGAAAAAAGAGCGGGCACTAGAGACGAAAACTTCATGAACATTACGATACCGGAGGCTTTGCGCGTGTGGATTCTTTGCGTACTGCCACAATCACTTCAGAGGCCAGGCCTTCGACCATCTGCGACCATAACTGCTCACGGCCGGCGATTTTTTCTGGTGACCAGCGTCCCGCAAGACTCGTGCCGTCCAGCAGCACGATGAGCTCCGGCTCGGCATGCTTAGTGAGCAGCCGCTGGCGCACATCGGAGACCAGGCGACGCTGCACCTCGGCCTCGGGCGTGGTGGCCATGTTGAAAAGCATCACCAAATTTGCGCATACGGGCTGCCAGGCGGCGGCAAATTCGTCCTCTTCCCCGGCCGGGATGCGCACATATTCGGCACGCGCCATGCCGCCGAAACGCTCCCTCACGCCACGATCCCAGACCTCGCGGTGATGGGCCGTGGGCTCAATGGCATGCACGAGCACCTGGATGCGCTCGCTGCCGCCCTCCACCGCTCGCAGCAAGGCACGCAGGTAGCCGCCCCAGCTCAAGGCACGGGCAGGTTGCGCGACAACCCTGCCGCAGCGCGCCGCCCCAAGTCCTGCCAGCAGGAGACGTGGCAGCACGATCAGCACCAGCAGCGTGCCTGCGTACAAATGAATCCACGGCAGCGCAGGAGCCGGTTTCGCCACCTTGCCAAGAGTCCGATGCATGCCTGCGATCTGGTCCAGCGGCACGGGGGTTCGCAGCACCTTTGTGGCTGGTTTGAACAAGGTCTCAAAAAAGGCCGATGCCTCGCCCTCTCCCAGAAGGGTGCTTTCCCACACTGCACGATATTCGTGCGACCAGCCACGGGCATACAGGGCTGCCGCGCCACCAATAGCCAGCAACGCCGCCGCCACGTGCAGCCACATCCGCAGCCGCATCTGCAAGCGCCGCCAGGCCAGCGGCCAGGCCAGTTCTTCATACCGTGCGCGAACGGTTTCAGCGACACCGCTTTCGACCTCTTTGGTCGCTTTGCCCATGCGTGAGATGCCATGCGCGAGAAATTCCGCCACCCAGCCACCCCGGCCAGCCACTGCGGAGGTCGGCATCAGTTCACACAACAATCCGAGGACGATCACCACCGCATTCCAGGCCAGCAGGCCCACCAGCGGCAGTGCCAGCAGATTGAATTCGCCCGCCTGCCCCAGATCGGTAAACCAATAGCCAGTCACCAGCGCCAAGCCCCATCCTGCCAGCGCCCAGGACCAGCGCCCTTGGGGCACACGCAGCAGATCGAGCACATGGATCAGGTCGCCGCGCCAACCCACGGCCTCGCGCTCCAGCCACTCGGCCCGTTTGTCCACAAACGACTCTGAACGCTCCTCCAGCACATCTCCGGTGATCTCCTCGGAGGCCAGTCCGGCGCGCGTGTGGGCCGTGGCCTCACGCCGACGCTCCGCATTGACGAGAACGCCATCGGCATCGCCTTCTTCGAGTGCGCGCCATTTCAGGACGCGCTGCCAGTCAGTCCAATCCATGCAGGGGGGTGTTTTTGGAACACTAAACGCAGGTTCCGGCGGATTCCAACCGCACAGTGAAAATCATCCCTTCGATTCCACCTCCAGCCGCCCTGCCACCATTCGCAGATGCAGCGTGCCGAGCGCGGCCGCTTCACTGCTGGAGTGGGTGACGTGCAAAACGGTGAGCGAATGCTCCTGCTGCACGCGCTGCAGCAGCGTCACAGCCTCCGCGCGCATGCTTTCATCGAGTGCGGAGAGCGGTTCGTCGAGCAGCAGCAGCTTGGGTTGAGCCGCCAGAGCACGCGCGAGGGCGACGCGCTGCTTTTCGCCGCCGGAAAGCATGTCTGGCAGGCGATTGAGCAGATGGGCAATGCCAAACTGCTCCGCGAGGCGGTTCACGCGTTGATTCAGTTCATCGGGAGCCATGCCGCGCAGTTTCGGGGCGAAACCGATCTGCTCGCGCACGCGCAGCCCCGGAAACAGCGCCAGATCCTGCGGTACGTAGCCGATGCCGCGCTCACGTGGTTCCAGATCGGTCACGTCCACACCATCCAGCAGCACGCGGCCTGAGGTCGGCTGGCGCAGACCGCAGAGGATTTCCAGCAGGGTGGTTTTGCCGCAGCCGGTCGATCCCATGAGCACCGCGTAGGTGTTGGCCGGGATGGCCACTGTCACGCCCTCAAGGATCGTGCGGCCAGAGACCTTCCAGGTGAGTTGTTCGAGCTGGATCATACTTTTTCTCCCGTGGCACGCACCGCCACCAGCACCAGCACGGCCAGCAGCACCATGAACAAGCTCACCGCCACGGCGGCCTCGAGATTCCCAACGCTGAGTTCCAGCCAGACCGTCGTCGGCAGCACCTCCGTCTTCATGCGTGTGGCACCGGCAAAGACGAGGATCGGCCCGAATTCCCCCAGACTGCGCGCCCAGGCGATGCAAAATGCCGCCACCATGCCACGCCGAGCCGCCGGCAAAGCCACATGCCACAGTGCCTGAAATCGGGTGCAGCCCAAGGTGAGCGCCACGTCTTCAGGACGCGCCGAGAGGTGCTGAAAGGTGCCGCGCATGGTGCGGATCGCGAAGGCTGCGGCCACGACGAATTGCGCCAGCACCACACCGCTGACTTGATAGGTGAAGGGAATCGCCATCTCGATCACTTTGCCGATCTTGGTTTGGAAAAAAATCAGCAAGCACAGACCGACCACCAAGGGTGGCAGAATGATGGGAATATCGAGCGCCGCATCCAGCCAGGATTTGCCGCGAAATTCGAGGCGGGTCATCAAATACCCCACGGGCACCGCCAGCAGCAGCGCAAAGCCTGCCGCGAGCGAGCAGGTCACAAGACTCAAAAAAGTCGCATGCCGGATCTCAGGCGAGCGCAGCACCTGCAGCCACGAATCCGGCGTGCTGTACGTCGCCGTGGCTCCGAGCAGCAGCGCCCAGAAGAGTAGATACCCCGCCGTGATCAACGCCAGAACCAGCCAGCAAAGATTGGAACGGTTCAGGCGCATGACAGATTACCAGTCCACATCCTGCCCAATCTTCTCGTCGAGCCACTTGCGCAGCTTGTCGAGGCCTTCGCCGGTTTCGGCGGAGACGGGATGGACTTTGATGCGTTTGAAGCGCTCTTTGAAGTGGACGAGGTTTTCCGCCGCCTCGGGGAGGTCGATCTTGTTGGCGATGATGCACCAGGGGCGTTTGGCGAGCTCTTCGGAGTAGAGGGAGACTTCTTTGCGGACGATTTCCAGATCCGAGACGGGATCGCGGCCTTCGGTGCCGGCGGTGTCGACGACGAAAAGAAGCACCCGGCAGCGCATGATGTGGCGCAGGAAATCATGGCCGAGGCCGATGTTTTCATGCGCGCCTTCGATGAGCCCGGGAATATCCGCCAGCGTGCCTCGGCGATTGGGGCCGAACTCAATGACGCCGACCATCGGCTGCAGCGTGGTGAAGGGGTAGTTGGCAATCTTCGGCTTGGCGGCGCTCAGCTTGGAGAGCAGCGTGGATTTGCCAGCGTTCGGGGCACCCACGAATCCGGCATCTGCGATGCTGCGGAGTTCGAAGTGGAAGTCACCTTCCTCACCGGGGGTGCCGGGGGTGAACTCACGCGGAGCCTGGTGCGTGGAGGTCTTGAAATGCACGTTCCCCTTCCCGCCTTTGCCGCCTTTGCAGAGCACGTAGGTGGAATTGGTCTCGGTCAGATCGGCCACGGGTTCGTAGCGCGTGACGAGTTCGTTGGTTTCGTTGTCGTATTCCTGAGTGACGCGGCTTATGAGCGTGCCCGGCGGCACTTTGTACACCACATCCTTGCCACTGCGGCCGGAGCACTGGGTGCCACCGCCCTTGGCGCCATCCTCGGCGATGAGCTTGCTGTTGAAAACGTAATTGCGGAGGCTGTCCGTGCTGGGATCCACCAGCAGGATGAGGCTGCCCCCGTTCCCGCCGTCGCCGCCGTCAGGGCCGCCTTTGGGACGGAATTTTCCGCGATGAAAATGGGCGCTGCCATCGCCGCCTTTTCCGGCGCGCGCATGAACTTTGATTTGATCGACAAACATGTGACGGTCCAGTTAACCGGGGATGGGCACGGGAGCAAGGGTTAGCTTCATGTCCCTGCTACTGCGAGGCAGCTTCCCTCTCCCCGCCCGCCACCTTGGCTGGAACGGGGTAGAAAAGCTGCATGGCGCGGCGGATTTGCGGACTTTTCAGGCTGGCCGCATAGATGGCGTCCGGGATTTTGCGGTTTTTGGCAAACAAATGGTAGGCGCTGAGAGCCTCAAAGCCGGCATTCAGCGAGCCTTCCATCGGCAGGTAGCTGCGGCCATCGACGTTGAGATTTTCGACCATGCCCCACGGGGGGAAGTAGCTGGCCTTCTCCATGCGTTCGAGCAGGTCAAACGTCTTCTGTGCCTGCGGATTCAGCGTGGAGGACATCAGGATGTAGTGCGGATGGATGAGCTTTTGATCCGGCAGATCGACTCCGCCCACGTAGTAGCCGTTCCCTGCCTCATTTTCGCCGGCAGAGAGGCCGTAGATGCCGTTGCGTGCGGCATGGGACTGGGGCCAGCGTTTGGGGATGTAGGCCTGCTGCGCGCCCAGCATGGAGCGACGTACGCTGAGCCAGCGAACACCGTCATGCGCATCGGGCACGTCACTGTCAAAATCAGGGTGGAGCAAACTTTGCAGTTCGGTGATGAAACCGGTGCCCTGCCAGGCCTTGCCCGGAGTGCGCATGGGGGGCGGGCGGTGTTCAGGGTTGGCGATGCCTTCCATGAGCATCACCAGGGTGGTTTCGCCGCCCCAGTCCTGCCAGCCATGCGGCAGGAGGGTGATGCCGTCGTCAGCAAGGCCGTGCGAGAGATGGCCATCGGGCAGGTGCAGCAAATCGTAGTCGATCTCCTTGATCTGCAGGATCAGGTCTTCGGCCACAGCCGGGACGTCCAGCATGATCGCCGCCTGCAGCATGGACTGAGAGTAGATCGCCGTGTCCACCGTGCTGTATTCAGTGCCCGGATGGATGCTGTAAGCGTTCTCCCGCCCATGCCGATGCACAAAATGGGGCAGCAGGCCGCGTCCGGTTTTGAGCTTTTTCACCGCCTCATGCGTGCGTGTCAGCACCCAGCGTGCGTAATCTGCCGTGACAACGCCCAGCGACTCCTGCGCCGCCGCCGCCGAAGCCAGGACATACATGCCCGTGGCGGAAACGGACTCAAAAGCCCCTTCCTCAATGTGAGCGCGGTCACGCACGAAACCGGTCCCGATGGAATAACTTCGGGCGATCTTCGCGTATGAGGCGAGGAAGGCATAGGCATCCCAGGGAATCTGGGGCTGCTCGATGCCGAGAAACAAGCCCGACACCTTCACTTCAGAACCGGGTTCAGCCGTCCATATGATGGTTTTCCCATCGCGCACCGACTCAGGAGCCACGGGATGCACAAACATGCGGTATTGCGGCTCGTTGAGCTCGACCACCTGTGTCCAGCGCTGTTCGTCGGTGGGAGATTTGATCTCGAGCTTGATCCTGCCGCGCCCGGACGCCCTGAGCATGACCGCCGTGACACGCGGCTGGTATCTGGCGGTGACCGGCTCGGGGTAGGCATGCGTGAAATCCATCACGCGGTTCGCATTGCGCGCCTGCCCAGCCAGGCTGTGCCACATGCCTGCCCATGCCTCAGGCTGCTGACCGAGGTGGACAACGACTTCATCGGTGAGCCATTCGATCTCGTGCTCCGCCGGTCCATGGAAACCGAAGTCGGTCCCTATGTGGGTATAAGCTGTGAACGAATTCAGCCGCTTGGTGCCTGCAAGCACCTGCTGCCCTTCATCACGATGAATGAAATACTCCTGCACCGGCTGCCACACGAGACGTGTGGCAGGCTGCGCCATCACCTGCGTGCCTAGCATCACAGCGACGGCTCCGACGGTTGAAAGGAGACGCATGAAGCATCTACGTTAGTGGCAAACACAAAGTTTTGCCACCTTTGCAGCATTCAAAATTATTCCTACCAGCCTTCCGGCCCGTAGAATTAGCGCTCGTCAATCGGCACGACCTTCTGGCCATACGGCTTGCCGACGTAGGCACTGAGAGGACGGAAGAGGCGGTTTTCGCTCCACTGCTCCAGCACGTGGGCGGTCCAACCGCTCATACGTGCGATGGCGAAGATCGGAGTGAAGAGGTCGGTCGGAATACCGAGGCTGTAGTAAACCGTGGCACTGTAGAAATCGACGTTCGCATTGAGGCCCTTCTGCTCGCGCATGATCTGGGCGATGCGCTCGGACATCTGGATCCACTTCGATTCACCGAGCTGGCTGGTGAGCTGGATGGCCATCTCACGCAGATGCGGAGCGCGGGGGTCGAGGACCTTGTAAACGCGGTGGCCGATGCCCATGATCTTCTTCTTCTGGGCCAGTGCGTCGGCGACCCAGGCGTCCACCTTGTCAGGAGAGCCGATCTCTTCGAGCATGTGAATCACGCCTTCATTGGCACCGCCGTGCAGCGGTCCTTTGAGAGCACCGATGGCGGCGCTGATGGCGGAGAACATGTCGCTCAGAGTCGAGGCCACGACGCGGGCGGTGAAGGTGGAGGCATTAAAACCATGCTCGGCATGCAGGATGTAAGCGATGTCGAGGGTCTTTTCGGCTTCCTTGCTCGGCACTTCGCCGTTCATCAGATAGAGGAAATGAGCGGCTTCGCTGAGATCCTTGCGCACGGGCGGCAGTTCCAGCCCCTGACGTGCACGGTGGTAGTAGGCGGCAATGACGCCGATCTGCGAAGTGAGGCGGATGGCGTTGGCCATGTTTTCGCTGACTTCGAGGTCGTAACGGCTCAAGTCATAGCAGCCGAGCATCGAGACGGCCGTGCGCATGATGTCGATAGGCTTGGCGGTCTTTGGGGCGGCCTTGAGGAAGTCGATGACACCCTGGGGCAGCTCACGCTCGGCGCGCAGCGCGGTGGTCAGCTTGTTGAGCTCGGTGCGATTCGGGAGCTTGTTGTAGTAAAGCAGGTAGACGACCTCTTCGTAGCTGACCTTGACCAGTTCATTGATGTCGTACCCGCAATAGAACAAAATGCCATCTGCTCCATTCACCTCCCCAAGACGGGTTTCGGCAGCAACGATTCCTTCAAGACCTTTGGATACAACAGACATGGGTGGGCGTGGGGTTTAGGTTTTGGTAGCAGATAGCGTGCTCAAACTACGGCTCAACCAAAGACTCGTTAACAGAAAAAGAAATCTTCCGCCGGGGGATGCCCGGCATCCCCTGAGAACAGGAGGTTGTTTTATTTGTGAAAAGCCTCTCGCTGGCCTAGCTCCCTCGATGGCCGCCCCTTATCGCCTCCTTTTTGTCTGTCTGGGTAACATCTGCCGCTCACCTGCGGCAGAGGGTGTCATGCGTGCTTTGATCGAATCTAAAGGATATGCTGATCGCGTCTCGATTCGTTCGGCGGGCACGGGCGGCTGGCATGCGGGCAAACTGCCCGACCAACGCATGCGCACTGCAGCGCAAAATCGGGGATATGACCTCAGCAGCCGCGCCAGGCAGGTCACGGAAAACGATTTGAGCGAGTACGACCTCGTCCTCGTCATGGACCGGCAAAACCTGCGCGACCTGCAGACTTTTGACCGCACATCCCAGTTCAGCTCCAAAATCCGCCTCTTCTGCGAATTCTGCACCGACCATCAGGAAAGCGAAGTGCCTGATCCCTACTACGGCGGTGAGCAGGGTTTTGAACTCGTGCTGGATCTGCTGGAAGATGGCTGCCGTGGCGTGCTGGCGCACATCAGTTCATCCCTCGCGTAAGATCGCCTCAGCCACACGCATGCCGTCAGCAGCAGCGGAGATGATGCCACCGGCATAGCCCGCGCCTTCACCCGCTGGGTAAAAATGTTTCACGCCGGTGCATTGCAGCGACTGCGCATCTCGCGGGATGCGGGCGGGTGAGGAACTGCGAGTTTCCACGCCCGTGAGCACCGCCTCATCCAGGGCAAAGCCGGGCAGATTTTTGTCGATGCGCGGAATCGCCTCCTGAATCGTCTCAATCGTGTATTCGGGCAGCACCTCGCACAAATTGGACCATACCACGCCCGGTTCATAGGATGGCAGCACCTTGCCGGGGCCGGTCGAGGCGCGTCCTGCGAGGAAATCGCCGAGCAGCTGCGCCGGGGCGTGATAGTTGCCACCACCGAGCACAAAGGCCCGGCGCTCCAGATTGCGCTGAAACTCGATGCCACTCAGCACATCGCCCGCAGGCATGTCCTCGGGCCGCACATCCACCATGAAGCCGCTGTTGGCATTCGACTCTTCGCGGGCGTAGCTGCTCATGCCGTTGGTCACGACCATGCCCGGCTCCGATGTGGCCGCCACGACGAGTCCGCCGGGACACATGCAGAAGCTGTAGGCAGCACGGCCCGTACCGCAGTGAGCCACGAACTTGTAGGGCGCTGAACCCAGCCGTTTATCCCCGGCCCATTTGCCGTAGAGACTGCGGTCGATCAGTTTCTGAGGGTGCTCAATGCGCACACCTATGGAGAACGGCTTGGCCTCAAACGGCACGCCATGCCGATGCAGCATGTAAAAGGTGTCCCGTGAGCTGTGGCCGATGGCGAAGATGAAACGCGAGCCTTCGATCGTTTCACCATCCGCGAGCGTCAACGCGCGCATCACGCCGTCTTCGATCACCACATCCGCCACGCGGGCGCCAAAACGCACCTCGCCACCCAGGGCGATGATTTCCTCACGCACATGCCGCACAACCTTGATGAGCCGGTCCGTGCCGATGTGCGGCCTGCTCTTGATCAAGATGTCCTCAGGGGCGCCTGCGGCCACCATTTCACGCAGCAGCCAGGGGATGCGGTGCTCGCGGTCCCGAATCTGCGTGTAGAGCTTGCCGTCCGAAAAGGTGCCTGCGCCGCCTTCACCAAACTGCACGTTTGATTCAGGATTGAAATCCCAGCCGCGCCGCCAGAAGCCCGTCACATCGCGTGCACGATCCCCCGCAGCCTTGCCGCGCTCCAGCAGCAGCGGCTTGAGTCCCGCACGAGCCAGCAGCAGGCCGCAGAACAAGCCGCAGGGGCCGGTGCCGACGATCACAGGCCGCGCAGAGGCCGAACGCACCACGTTTTGCGCAACCTCACTGTAGATCTCCTCCGTGGCCGGGCCGATGCGTGGATTTTTACCGATGCGCTTGAGCACGCGCGCCTCGTCTTTCACTTCGACCAGGAGCGTGAAGCTGAACTCCACATGCCCGCGCCGGGCATCAATCGCCCGCTGCTTCACCTTGAGGCTGATGATGTCCTCATCGCGGGCGCCCAGTTGCTGCACCACGGCACGGCGAAGATCATCCTCTTGATGATCGACGGGAAGGAGAACCTGGGAGAGCTGAAGCATGGGTGACGGGAATTGGCGGCAGTGCCAATAGCTCACGTCAAAGCCATATCAACCCTACTTCGTGTTCGCCGCCTTCTCCTTCGGCGGCGAATACCAGCCGAAAACCTTGTCGCCATTGAACAGCTTGTGATGCTCCGGGGTCATGCCGCCGTAGTCGGCGATGACTCCGGCCTGCTCCACCGTGCCCACGCGCAGATTGGCATACACGTCGCCTTCATCGTAGAGCACATGCAGCGGATCCCGGCTGTTCAACTGCACGCCTTTGACCGGTTTGACGACGGTGAATCTCCAGGTGGTGTCGATGTGCTGAATGGAACCCAGTTCCTGGTACGTCAGCGCCTTCGGCACCTTGCTAAGATCATACTGCGCCACGTTGTTGGCACGCCATGGGTCATAGGCCGGGCTGCCCGGATTGGAGTAATCACCGGTCCAGAACCGCTGGTACGGGGTGGGATCAGGCTGCGCGGCACGGATCGCCGCAGGAGATTGCGTGACCGGGAAATTGTGGATCACTGGCAGCGGATCGATTCGGTCCGCAATTTTGCCCACGAGCGAGAACACATCACTCATCCGGCCATAAGTGAAGAATTGGTGGGAATCCATCAGCTCAGAAGTCGAAACACGGGTCTTTTTGACCGTCAGCCGATGCTCATTGGCGTTGGAAAACAAATTGAAGCTCAGCAGGTAGTCGATGTCCTTGTCGAGCGCGGGAACCTTGGCGGGCGCATCTTTGGGCAGCACCAGGGTCTGAGTGCCGTTCTTGGTCTCCTCGGTGGTCAGATTGAATACCCGCATCTGCCCGCGGCGAAGCAAATTGGTACTGAGACTGTCCGCCAGCGCCCGGCCCAGATCGGGGCGGCGCGTTCCGTCCACCGTGACATCCTCGGCAAAGATCGCCACCTTGGGGCGTTCCGCACTTTTCACATTCCAATCACCCTCGGCGTGTATTTTAGCGGAGATGACCGTGCTCAGAAGAGCAGCCAAGGCGAAGGTGATTCGGTTCATAGACATGGCCTGTTGGAGTTCAGGCGATGTTAAAGGTTCAAAAATCGCTTGGGAAGCGAAATTTCACCCCCTCAGGGGCGTGGACCGGGACGGTTCAAAAAGGCCTCATGCTCCGTTTTTTCCAGCAGGCCGTCGTTATTTTGGTCGAGAACCTTAAAGAGCTGAGGTGGACCACTGAACTCCACTTTGCTGACCTTGCCGTCCTTGTCCTTGTCATCCCGGCCGATGAGGACCTCCCAGGGAATGCCGCGCCGTCCGCCGCTCTGAGGCATTCCTTTGCGTGGATCGCGCTCCATCATAGCCGCATCCGCAGTGCTTTCGGTGGTGAGGGCTTCGGCCTTTGCCGAGATGCTTTTCAGCCGCTCGGCGAAGAACTGGCTGACCATGTCGTCGATGTTTTTACCGGCAAAACCCGGTCCGCCGTGTCCGGCACCATGAATCATGTGAAAATGCGCGCTGACCTCGGTTTTCTTCAGCGCATCAAAGAGGAGCTGGCTCTGATTGATCGGCACGGTGGGGTCCTTGTCGCCATGCACAATGAGAAAAGGGGGATCATCCTTGGTGACATAGGTGATCGGATTCACCCGCACGGCCTTGTCTTTGTTTTGCATCACAGCCCCGCCAATCAGTTTCGCCTCGGGTGAGGCATCCGTCGCATGGCTCTCGTAGCCCGGCGTGGTGACGAAGACGGTGAAGTCGGTAGGCCCGTAGTAGTCGCACACCGCCTGCACGCGGCTGGATTGGTCCAGGTTGGCACCCACGTCGAACTCCTTCACATCACCGCTGGTGCCGATCAGCGCCACCAGATGTCCGCCTGCCGAACTGCCCCACACACCAAAGCGTTGCGGATCGAGCGAATAATCCTTGGCGTGCGCCCGCAGCCAGCGAATCGCGGCCTTGCAATCCTCGATCTGCGCCGGGAACACCGCGTGACCGCTCAGGCGGTAATTGATGCTGGCCACCGCATAACCCTGTGCGACATAACCGGCACGCAGGGGCGGACAGCCATCCTTGCTGCCATTTTGCCAGCCGCCGCCGTGCACCCAGATGATGAGCGGCAGGGGGCCTTCGGCTTTCTCCGGCAGGTGGAGATCGAGCTTGTGTCTCTCATGCCCGCCTTCGACGTAAATGAGATCACGATGCGCCTGCACTCCTGCGATCTGCCCCTGGGCAGAAATGACAAGACTCAGCGCCACAAAGAAGGAGAGGATGATGCATCTCATGGCCTGATGAATGCACAGCCCCACTGAAAGTTGCGCCTTAAACTCAAGGTTTTTTCACCAGCGCCTTCACTTCCACCGCACCGATGGCCTGATGAAACACCATCTGGGTGCCCAGCTGATGAATGACGGTGGCCTCACTTTTCTTTTTCCGTGCCGGCAGCGCATCTTCGATCACGGTCTGGATTTCGGACACATGACCCACCGCATTGCCAAACTGATCCATCAACGCCGAGCCGCTCGATCCCGGCGCCCAGTCGGTCGTTGTTTCGAGCCACACAGGTTTGGGTGCTTCGGAGCCTTCGGGCAGCTTGTCCGCCTCCTTTTTGGTCATGAAGGAACGCTTCACAAAACGACTCACAATACCCTCGCTGAAGTAGCCACGCTTGCCGCTTGGGTCACTGAAACACCACACGGAATCCCCCGGACTCACGTCCAGACTGAGCGGTAGCGGGGTGAGCGGCTGGCCGGACTTCACTCGAATGATGGCGCAGTCGGTACCAATATTGCAGGCGAGCACTTCCGTGACGGGCAAGATCACATCCTCCTCCGTAGCCACCACCAGCCAGCCCTCTTTCATGTTGGGCGGCGGCGCGATCACATGCGCACAGGTGGCCACCGCTCCATCGGCCGTGATGGCATAACCACCCGAGAGATCGAGATGCCATTTGTCACACTTGGAACACAGGTACAACTGCCCCACGCGAAGGTGTGACATGCGCGCACGCTGCCAGCGTTCGCGAGCAGTCATGGGTTTTGAATCAGCGACCGGCAGGGTGATGTCGCACTGCGTGCGCTGCGCCTGCTCCAGGGCCTTCGTCATCGACAGCAGCTCGGAAGCTCCCTGCAGCTTTTTCGCCTGCTCCATCAGCACCGCATTCGGGCGCGCTCCACGCCCTTCAGCATAGACAGGCACACCGGGAGCCTGCGCACAGGCGATGCGGGCGGACACCAGCAGGAGCAGCAGGGCGCAGGTTTGTTTCATGAAGATCAGCCGATTTTCTCAGCACCGAAGTGACCGCGCAGAGCCTCAGGAATCAGGATCGTTCCATCAGCCTGCTGATACGTTTCGACGAGTGCCACAAACAAACGCGCCAGCGCCGTGCCGGAGCCATTCAATGTGTGGGGAATGCGGTTTTTGCCGTTTTCATCCTTGTAGCGCAGGTTCATGCGGCGGGCCTGGTAGTCACCGAAATTCGAGCAGCTCGACACTTCAAGGTAAGTCCCCTGCCCCGGTGCCCAGACTTCGATGTCGTAGGTCTTGGCCGAGCCAAATCCAATGTCGCCCGTGCAGAGCTCGATGACGCGATAGTGCAGACCGAGCAGTTGCAGCACCTTCTCAGCATTCGCCGTGAGGCTTTCCAGTTCGGCCATGCTCGTCTCCGGTGTGACGATCTTAACCAGCTCAACTTTGTCGAACTGATGCATGCGGATCAGCCCGCGAGTGCCAAGCCCCGCGCTGCCTGCCTCACGGCGGAAGCAGGGCGTGTAGGCTGCGTAATTCACCGGCAGCTTTTCCAAAGGCAGGATTTCATCGCGATGCAGATTCGTCACCGGCACTTCAGCGGTCGGGATGAGATAGAGATCGTCTGCGGCGCTATGATAGACCTGATCGCCAAATTTAGGAAGCTGACCGGTGCCGACGAGACACTCCGACTTCACCAGCAGCGGCGGGCTGATTTCCTCATAGCCATGCTGCGTGGTGTGCAGATCCAGCAGGAAGCTGATCAAGGCGCGCTCCAGCCGTGCTCCAGCTCCGCGATACACCACAAAGGCGCTGCCGGAAATTTTCACCCCGGCTTCGAAATCGAGCATCCGGAGGGCTGCGCCGAGCACGGTGTGATCCTTTGGCTGGAAGTCATACGTGGGCTTCTCACCCCAGACCTTCACTTCAGGATTCTCCTCCGCAGTGCTGCCCACGGGGCAGGCTTCATGCGGCAGGTTCGGAATGCTGAGGAGCAGATCGCTCTGGCGCGCTTTAGCCACATCGGCCTCATGGCCGATTTCTTCGAGGCGACTCTTGATTCTAGATACCTCTGCTTTCAAAGCGCTGGTATCTTGGCCGTTCTTGTCCGCGATGCCGATCTCCTTGCTAATGCGGTTACGATCCCCTTGGAGCTTCTGTTGTTCGGTCTCTGCGGCACGCCGTTGAATATCGATGGCCTGCACCTCATCCACCAAGGATGCGAAGTCGCCACTGCGGTTGGCGAGGCGCTGTTTGACCTGATCTGGGTTGTCACGAATGAGGCGGATGTCGAGCATAAGGGCCGGGAGGTTAGCGGGAGTGGGCGGCTTGTCGAGTGCCGGAAGGGGTATTGACAGCGGGAATCGCAGTCCGACCTTCCGGCTGTGATCTACCTCGACGCCAACGCCACCACGCCGGTCGATCCAGCAGTGCTGGAGGCAATGCTGCCGTTCCTGCGCGAGCACTACGCCAATCCCTCTGCCAGCTACGCCGCCGGGCGCAGGGTGCGCCGCGCCATCGAGCAGTCACGAGCCCAGGTGGCAGCCCTGCTCAATGCCAGCCCGGTAGAAATCACTTTCACCAGTGGCGGCACCGAATCCATCAATGCCGTGCATGCCTCTGTACGCGCCCTGTGGCCGGACAAGCCGGAACTCATCATCACCGGCACGGAGCACGCCGCAGTTTTGGAATCCGCCAGGCTCTGGAAGGCTCAGGGGGGCAAAGTCATCACAGCTCCCGTGCATCCTGACGGCCGAGTTGATCTGGATGCCTTGCACGCCCTCGTTCGGCCGGGAGTCACCGCGCTCGTCTCCATCATGTGGACCAACAACGAGACTGGCGTGCTCGCCCCCATGCACGAAATCGTCACACTGGCACACGCCGCTGGTGCGCTGGTGCACACGGATGCCGTACAGGCGGCGGGAAAAATCCACCTCGATGTGCGGACGACACCGGTCGATTTTCTCAGCCTGAGCGGGCACAAGATGCATGCGCCGAAGGGCATTGGCGCGCTCTTCATCAGCCAGCGCGTCCGCTTTGCGCCGCTGCTCTTGGGCGGTGGTCAGGAAGGCGAACGGCGTGGAGGCACGGAGAATGTACCCGGCATCATCGCCCTCGGCAAAGCCGCCGAACTCGCCGGCCAGCATCTCGCAGACGGCAACAAGGCCCGCCTCAAATCCCTGCGCGATCGTTTCGAGCACCTCATCCACGCTGCGCTGCCGGAGATGCGGATACATGGCTGCCCGACGCACCGCCTGCATACCACCAGCTCCTTCTGCCTGCCCGAAATGGATGCCGCAGGGATGCTCATCCTGCTGGATCAGGCAGGCATCGCCTGCTCCGCCGGGTCCGCCTGCCACACCGGCGCGCTGCATGCCTCTCATGTGCTTGAGGCGATGGGTGTCAGCGCCCGCGATGCCGCCTGCACACTGCGTTTTTCCTTCAACCGCTTTAACACCAAGGCGGATGCTGAGGCTGCAGCGCATGCGGTGATCGACTCCGCTCACAAAATGCGTGAGGCGCAGGGGTGTGAGCTTGCCGTCATTTCCCACTAACCCGCCACGATCATGAAATTCACCTCAGTGCTGTTATTGCTGCTGTCTCTTCTGTGGCTCCCAGGCTGCGCTGCGGGAGGACTGAGCAGGGCCTTTGCCGGACAATCGCTCACGTTGAATTATGACGACTTCGGCCCCGAGCGCATGGCCGCGCCGTTTCTGGGGCCACGCGGCTCCCACACAGTCATCATCGCGCATTTTGGATTCAACGACCTCACCCCTTCGGGGCCTGAGGATGTTCGCTATGTGAATGTGCTGCAAAGCCTGAACTTCCTGCGGCAGGAAGTGGGCAAACTGCCGCTCACTGCGGCCAACGAACCCCTGCGGCAGCGCCTGCGCGCAACTTACTCCCGTCTCTATCCGCTGCAGCTCCGACGCCACAACCTCGCGTTGAGCGGTTCCTTCATCCAACCGTTCAGCGGAATGAATCGCAGGCTCATGCTCCCGGCACTTCCGCCGCCTGAGATTTGACGGCGATGAGTGTTTGAGAATCCAGCCTCCAACGACTAATCATCCAGCCTCATGGCCCACCGTTTCACCTGCATCGAACGCGTCCAGTTCTCTGACACCGACATGGCCGGCATCGTCCATTTCTCCAATTTCTTCCGCTACATGGAGCGCGTGGAGCACGCCTTCTTCCGCAGCCTCGGCTTCTCCATCGTCGACAAGCCCGTGGAAGGCGAAGAACGCGTTGGCTGGCCGCGCGTTCACGCCTCCTGCGACTACATGGCCCCGCTGCGTGTCGAAGAGGAGTTTGAATGCGAACTCATCGTCGAGGAAGTCCGCAGCAAAGTCATCCGCCATTACATCCGCTTTTGGAAGCTGGACGGCACCCTGGCCGCCGAAGGCCGCATCACCGCCGCCTGTGTGCGGAAAGACCGCGAGACCGGCCAGATGAAGGCCGTCGTGATCCCCCAGCGCTTCCGCGACAAGATCGAGGCCGCGCCGCCGGAATTGCTGAAACGGCCGGACCGGAAGTAAACTCTTCATGAGCTTCTTGGGGTTTCACGTCCATCCGGTCGTTCTTCTGCTGTTGATGGCCGCCTGGGGTGCGGGTGGGCTCTATCTGTTCAGCACGGGCGTCTGCGAACTTCTCCAGATCAATCATGAGATGGCTGAAGTTTTCACGAAGGGCAATACGGCGGTCACTTCAGACCCAACCCCACCAGCTCAAGTTCATATAGGCTGGCGGCTTATGCTCGGCACTGCGAGCCTGGCTCTGGCCACGTCTTTTTTTCGTTACCACTATTCCAAACGGAGAGAAATGTAGACCGTGCACTGTCGCATTGCCCGCTCAAAGTCCCCTGACCATAAAAAGTGAACAAAGCCGTTGTGAGAGGCGTTCTCCAAAGGCAATTCATTGCTCACTCCCCAACTCTTGTGAACTCCCAACCCCGATCCAAAATCATGCAGCCCTGGCTCCTTTACGCTCTTCTCACCGTGCTCTCCTGGGGCGTTTATGGCGTCATTCTTCACGCGGCACGCTCCAAGATGCCCATGGGTGCTGAAACCCCCAATGCCAGCCTGAAAGCATTCCTGTTTGTCTGCATCGCCTACGCGCTTATCGGCATCGTGACCGCGCTGGTGCTGAAGGCCCGGGGCACCAACTGGAGCTTCACTGGTGAAACCGGCAGCGGCATTCCACTCAGCCTCATCGCAGGGATGGCAGGTGCTCTGGGTGCGCTCACGCTGGTCCTCGCCCTCGGCGCAGCCGCCACTCCCATCATCAAAGGCGGCGGCGGTTTCGGTGTGGCCGCTGCGGCGGCTGTCATGCCTATTGTTTTCGGTGGCGCACCGGTGATCAACACCCTCACCGCCATGCTGCTCCATCGGCCGGACAAGGCCATTCCGCCGCAATTCATCATCGGCTGCGTCCTGGCTGTCGTAGGCGCTGTCATGGTGGCCAAATACGCACCCTCCAACACCGGCGCTGCAGCACATCCACCTGCCTCAGCCTCAAAGCCACACTGAGATGGCTCGCCTGCTTCTTTTCGACATCGACGGCACACTGATCGACAGCAGTGGCGCGGGTGGCGCGGCCATTCTCGACGCCGCTGAAGAACACTTCGGCATTCAGCGCGAACATTTCCCGCCGCTCCAGCTCGCAGGGTCCACCGACCCCGCGATTGCCATGGATGTGTTCGGCCACATGAGCCGCCAGCATACGCCGGAGGAAGTCATTGCGTTTCTTGACCGCTACCTGTCCCATCTCCAACGCCGGCTCCAAGCGCCGGACTTCAGCGGCTACACCCTGCCCGGTGTGACGCAACTGCTGGAGGCCCTGCGCAGCGAAAGCGAAGCGCACCTCGGGCTGCTCACTGGCAACGTGCGTCGCGGTGCGGTGATCAAGCTCTCGCGCCACGGCATCTACGAGCATTTCATCGAAGGCGGCTTCGGCAGTGATCATCATGACCGCAACCAGCTCGGCCCCGTAGCGCTACAGCGCATGCAGGATGCCACCGGCACGACCTACCACATCGATGATGTGATCGTCATCGGTGACACCCCGAAGGACATCCGCTGCGCCGAGGCCTTTGGCGCCAAGTGTCTGGCCGTCGCGACGGGTCAGTATTCCCACGCTGAACTGAGCGCCCTGAATCCCTGGCGCTGCGTCGAATCGTTTGCCGATGTGCCCGCCATCGTCGAGCTGCTGCTGCGTGACTGATCTCTCATGAGCAACACCTCCGACGCCACGCGCGCCATGCGGCTCTCTCTCGCCGTGGGGTTCCTCATGCTTGTGCTCAAAATGGGGGCGTATGTGCTGACCGGCTCTGCGGCGATCCTTGGCGATGCAGCGGAGTCCGTCGTGCACGTCGCGGCTGTGATGTTCGCGACCTTCAGTCTCGGTGTGCTCCACAAACCGGCCGACGCCGACCACCCTTACGGCCACAGCAAGATCGCGTTCTTTTCCGCCGGAATCGAAGGCGGGCTGATCATCCTTGCCGCCCTGTTCATCATTTATGAATCGGTACGCCGCCTGCTTCTGCACCTGCCACCCGCCAATTTGGACCAGGGTCTGGCACTGACCGCTCTGACGATCGTCATCAATGCCGTGCTTGGTGCGTATCTCATCCGCACCGGGAAAAAACAAGGCTCCCTGATTCTTGAATCCAACGGCAAACACGTCTTCACCGATGTGTGGACCAGCCTGGGGGCCATCGTGGGCCTCGGCCTCGTCGCCTTGACCGGCTGGCACAGCTGGGATTCAATCTGCGGCCTCCTCATGGCCGCCAACATCATCTGGACCGGCTACGGCCTCATGCGCCAGAGCGTCGGGGGTCTCATGGACACCGCCGATCCGAAACTGAACACCATCCTCGATGCCGCGCTACGCCGCGAAACTGAAAAACACGGCCTCCAGTTTCATGCCCTGCGCCATCGTGATGCCGGCGAAATGCATTACGTCGAAGTTCACCTCCTGTTCGCCGATGACATCATGCTGCGCGACGCCCACCGCATCGCCACCCAGATTGAAACAGCCGTGCAGAACAGTGTGGCGAATCCGGTGCTGATCACCACGCATCTCGAATGCCAGGGTGACCATGATGAGCTGCATCAGCACGGCGAGGCCAGCGACCCGCACAGCATCCGTGCATGATCCCGCTCGATGTCAGCGCGCTGCAAGATGACGCACTGCCGTGGCACATCACGGTGCTGGATGAGGTGAGCTCCACCAGCGACTGGCTCAAACAAAACGCGGCGGATCTGCCTGTGGGCACCGTGGTCTTCACCGAATCCCAAACCGCAGGCCGGGGTCGGCGTGACAATCGCTGGATCGCCCCACGAGGCAGGGATTTGATGTTCTCATTGCTGCTTAAGCCTGCCGCTCCTCTGGAGTCGTGGCCCCGCATCACCACCCTGGCAGCGCTTGCCATCTGCAAAGCCATCGAGGCAGAGCTGCCGCTGCAACCGCGCATCAAATGGCCCAACGATGTTTATCTGAGCGACCGCAAAGTCAGCGGCCTGCTGGCCGAGACTGTCTCCACCCGCGATGGGATGCTGATCATTCTGGGCATTGGCCTGAACGTGAACGCGCGCGACTTTCCGCCGGAGATCCACGCCACGTCATTGCTGCGGGAGCTCGCCAGCCCCGTGGTGAGCGAACTCGACCGCAACACCCTTGCCCACCGCCTGCTGAGCTCTTTGCACACGGAGTTTGCGCGCATCGAAGATGATTTCCCCGCAGCCATTGCCGAAGTCCGTGAGCGCAGCTGGCTTTCCGGCAGGCAGATCCGCTGCCGCGCCGAAGGCCGTGAATTGCATGGCCGTGTCCTTGATTTGAATGAGGAGGGCCACCTCATGCTTGCGCTGCCGGATGGCGGCTCGCTCACGCTCACCAGCGCGGAAGAAATCCGCGATGTGAGAATGTGACGAATTTCAGCTGAATTGGCTCGGTATCGGCTCCCTAAGCAGAGCAACCTGTCACACACTCTCAGCTTGAGCTTTTTCCTGAATGAGCTTTAGGATGCGTCTGGCCGTCCACGACTATCTCTGCATGAGCGAAGAAACTGAATCCCCGATCTCTCCTGAAGAAAAGCCTGCCGAGGGCCATACCTTCCCAACGCTGGAGGAAATGACCGCGCTGCTGCCGCAGTATGAGTTTCATGGCATTCTCGGTGTCGGAGGCATGGGTGCGGTGTATCTCGCCCGACAGGCCGCGCTGGACCGCTGGGTGGCCATTAAGCTTCTGCCGGAATCCGCCTCTCAGAATGAGGAGGATGCACGCCGCTTCATCACGGAGGCACGTTCCATGGCCAGGCTCTCGCATGTGCACATCGCGGCTGTGTATGATTTCGGCCAGACCACACAGGGGCACCTCTATCTGGTGATGGAGTATGTGAACGGACTGGACCTGCACCGCCTCATTCATCGCGATGAAGTGACACCAGAGCGCATCCGCAGCCTCGTACCGCAGCTGTGTGACGCGCTTGCCTACGCCCACAGTCACAACATCATCCATCGCGACATCAAGCCCGCCAACATCCTCGTCACCGATGACTGGCAGGCAAAGATCGTCGATTTCGGACTCGCACACGACAAGGACAGCGAAACGGCAGGCGAAGCCGAGTACGGCACCCCTGACTACGTGGCCCCCGAACGCCTGCAGAGTGATGCCCCCGTGGATCACCGCGCTGACATCTACGCGCTGGGGGTGGTCATTCATGAAATGTTCACCAAGCTGACGCCAGGTGCGGCGGGAGCCTCGGCAGGCCAGGGTCTGCCGGCACCGTACGCCAGTATCGTGAGCCGTTGCATGATGACGGACCCCGCCCGCCGTTTTCAGAACTGTGGTGAAATCAAAACCTTCCTCCAAGCTGCCGCCACGGCAGCCTCAGCTCCCGCACCGTCCGTGCATCGTGCACCGCCGCCGCAATTGCAGGCGCGGGTACGCCCGCAAGGATCTGTCCACACACCCCAAAAACAAAGTTCGTACGGCTGGCTCTGGGCTGCCGCCTGCATTGCTTTGCTAGTAGCTGGCGGCTGGTTCATCCAGCAGCAGGGCAAGCCTGACGCTGCTGCCCCGTCCAAACCAGATGCGAAGGTCGCAACAACGAGTGAGACGAACTCAAAGAAAGGTGCTGCCGCCCCAGCTCCAATGGCGAATGCGGCCACCGCTCCCACACCCGCCATTATCAGCAATGCGCCCGCCGGGCCATTCAAACCCGAGGCCGGAGATTTCGCCATCCTTAGGCGCCTCAAAGGGCACAAAGAACTCGTCTATTCATGCACCCTCCTCGCCGACCAGCGGCGCGCCGTTTCCGGTGGTCATGATGATACGCTGATACTCTGGGACGTGGCCACAGGCGCTGAACTGAAGCGCTTCCCCTCTCCTGTCGGTGATATTCACGGCATTGAGGCAGCGGCTGATGGCAGGCGCATCCTGATGTATTCATTTCGCTCACAGCAGGTCGCCATCTTCGACCTCGAACAGGGCAGAACCATCGCCAGCATCAAAGCCCCCGCTAACAGGCTGACTTATGCCACATGGGCTGCTGACCAAAAAGGCGTTTATCTGCTCTGCAATGACGCCAGCGGCGGCGTCTATCACTGGGATCCGTCGAAGGGGGCCGTGCTGCAGCAGTTCTCCGAATGGCCGCGCGCGGCTTATCACCTCTTCCAGCTGCCCGCGACGAAGCCTGACGAGACATCCCAGCTTCTGGTGGTTGGCAGCACCATGAAGCCGAATCCGAACCAGGGCCCAGGCTCCACTCAAAGCATCATCATGGACAAGCCCTTTGCGGCGCTGTTCTCCGCGCCAGACCATCGTCACATCCGCGACCTGCCGGGCTACACCAATATTCGCAACCGCCTTTCCCTCTCCCCGGACGGCAGCACGATCGTCGGTGGTCTCGGCCCCCTCTACCTGCTCGATGTTCCAGCGCTCACCCCGCGCTTCCTCATCAATCCCCCTGCCAGCCTCAGCTGCTCCAGCACTGCGTGGGCGGGAGCCGGCCGACTCCTCGTCTGCGCCTACTCCAATGGCAGTCTTCTCATCCGCGAAGCCGACACCGGTGCAGAACTGGCCAGCCTCGACATCGGCATGCGCGCCAATACGATCCGCATCTCCCAGGATGAGGGCTGGATGCTCGTCTCCGGGTTCCCGATCGATATGAAAAATCCGCAGCCCGATGATTTCGATGTGCTACTCGTTCGCCTCCCTGATTTGAACAGGCTCGGCACAAACAAAAGCTTCCTCTCCTTGGCCACACGTCAGATTTCACGCCTGGAAAAATTTGACCCGGAACTCGCCATCCTGCGCACTCAGTCAGCTCCTTCCGACTCCCTCGTCAACGATGAGCAGTTCCGCGCCCAGATCCTCGACCTCACCAGCAAATACGGTGCAGCATTGCTTCGCTCCGCCGCCTCTGCTTCTCCCAAAGACCAGCTCGCCATGCGCGCTGAGGCGAATGCCATCGCCGCTGGACAGCCCGTGCCCGATCCCTCCACCGACGCCACGACTTCGGGGGAGCACAAACGCTTTCGAGGCATCTACCGCCAGCAGACCGAGCAGCTTCAAAACCGCCGTATGGAATCTGCGGAGGCCCTGCGTAAGAACCTCGAAGGCGGAGTCAAAAATCTCGCCTCCAAACGCCAGCAGGCGGGAGACCGTCTTGGCACCGCCCGCTGTGATGCTCTGCTCGCCAGCCTGACGACCTCAATGCCTCTCAACGATGTGGCTTCTTCCGGCGCTCCGGCTCCAGCCATGGCGGCAGCCAGACCTCCTGTCACCCCTCCTCCTGCACCGCCCGCCATCACGCCCGCTGCTCCAATGCCGATCAACACGGCGGCTCCCAAAGTCCCCTTCGCAACCGGTGTCAAAATCGAAGTCATGATAGGTCGGCCAGCCAAAACCGAGGGCGGTGACTTTGACGACGAGATGCAGGTGATCAATCCACGTGTCAAATTCACCAATACTTCGACCGCTCAGGCCTACGATGGCTACACGGTGAGCTTCATTCTTCTCGGTGAAAGCACGGTGGACATGAAGGTGGCCAAAGTCCTGCAGCGGGTGGATTTCCCGGTGTCCCTTCCCATCCGCCAGATGTATGAAAACAAGCTGCCCAGTGTCACCACTCAGTTTGACACCACGGGCGCTGTGTTTGGCTTCAAGTATCAAGGCTGGGTGGTGCAGGTCACGGATCCGAATGGCGCGATCGTCCTGACCAAATCAACTTCGTCGGCTTTTGAGAAACTGGCGGAGAAGGTCAAATTGATGAAAGAGAAGGAGTGCTATGACAAGAAGCTCATGAGCGTCTCAGACCCCGATGATCGTTTTTAGGCCTGACGGCAATGAACGCTGTTCGTGATTGAACTGCCCGTCACCTCATACTATGAGGCAGGCCACCCATGTTTCGCGCCCTCCTCACGTCCCGTCTCCAGGCAGCCTTCACCGCCGCCGGCATTGATCTGCCTGAAGGTTTCACCCCCGGCGTCGTCATCGCATCTGACACACGCTTTGGCGACTACCAGAGCAATGCGGCGATGATCTTGGCCAAGCAGCTCAAGACCAATCCACGTGCGCTCGCGGAACAGATCAAGGCGGCGCTTCAAGTCGAAGACTTGTGCGAAAAAATCACCGTGGACGGCCCGGGCTTTCTGAACCTCACGCTCAGTCCTGGCGCGCTGGCCCAAAGGCTCGCTGTCATTGTCAAAGATGACCACATGGGCGTGCCGCAGGTAGAACAGGCGAAAACCATCGTGGTCGATTTCTCCGCGCCGAATATCGCCAAACCCATGCATGTGGGCCACATCCGCAGCACCTTCATCGGCGACTCGCTGGCCCGTGTGGCGCGCTTCATTGGCCACAAGGTCATCACCGACAACCACGTCGGCGACTGGGGCACGCAGTTCGGCATGATCATCCACGGCTGGAAGTCACAGCTGGATCAGACCAAGCTCAAGGCGGACCCGATTCATGAACTCGTCAGCGTTTACAAAGCCGTGAATGCCGCCGCGAAAGCGGACGAAGCCGTGCTCGAAACCTGCAAAGGCGAACTCGTGAAGTTGCAGCAGGGCGATGCCGAAAATCTCACCATCTGGAAAGAGTGCGTGCGCCTCACGCTCGAACAGCTCGAAAAAGTGTACGGCGCGCTCGACATCAAGTTCGACCACTATCTGGGCGAGAGCTTCTACAATGACGCCCTGGCCCCGCTCGTGGCGGAGATGCTCAATCAAGGCATCGCCACGATCAGCGAAGGTGCCACGGTGGTCTTCAGCGACGGCAGCGTGAAGCCTGAGAACGATCCCTTCCTGATCCGCGACAAGGACGAGTGGAAACCCGCCCCCTGCATCATCCGCAAAGGCGACGGCGGCTACCTCTACGCCACTACCGACCTCGCCACCATCGACTACCGTGTGAAGGAATGGCAGGCTGACGAGATCTGGTATGTCGTCGGCGCTCCCCAGCAACTGCACTTCCGCCAGGTCTTCGCCGCCGCACAGCGTCGCGGCATCACCACGAAGATGATCCACATCGCCTTCGGCAGCATCCTGGGCCCGGACGGCAAGATGTTCAAAACCCGCAGCGGCGAAACCGTCGGCCTCCTCGAAGTCATCGACGAAGCCATCGAGCGCGCCCGCACTGCTGCTGACGAAAAAGAGCAGGGCCTCAGCGACACTGAGAAAGACGAGATCGCCCGCATCATCGGCGGCGGCTCCGTTAAATACGCCGAACTGAGCCAGAACCGCCTCACCGATTACAAATTCAGCTGGGACAAGATGCTGTCCCTGCAAGGCAACACCGCGCCCTACCTCATCAACGCCTACGTCCGCACACGCAGCATCTTCCGCAAGCTTGATGGCGAAGTCACACTCACCGACGATCTCGCCATCACCGAGCCCGCCGAGCGCGCTCTGGCGATGAAGCTGGCCCAGTTTGCCGAAAACGCGCACGACATCCTCGACGACCACCGTCCAAACCTGCTGGCTAACTATCTCTATGAGCTAGCATCCGCATACCATGCCTTCTTTGAAGCATGCAATGTGCTTCGTGCCGAAGGGACTGTACGCAACACCCGCCTGACACTCTGTGAAGCCACCGGCCGCGTGCTCAAGACAGGCCTCGGCCTGCTCGGCATTCAGACGACGGAGCGGATGTAGTCCTCGTTTAATTCAGATCTCGACACTGGTGGACTGCATCCGGTAGGCTTGCATGCATGCGTGCGGCCTGCTTTCTCCTGCTTTTCACCACATCAAGCTTTGCTGGCGTGGATGGCATGCAAACGCGGGTCTTTTCGCTCAAGAACGAATGGGTCGGTGGATACACGTTTGTTCACCCAGATCAAATGGCGCAGGCTTCACCCATGGGCTTTCAAGAGCCTCTACCTCTGTTTGCAGCGAACGATCCAGATGCTGGTGGTAGCCCCGTCTTGCCACGCCAGACAGCGAAAGCCGTTCTATTGAATGAGGGTGTTTCCTTCCCTCCCGGTGCCAGTGCCTCATTCCATCCGCAGAGCGGCTTGCTCTCCGTTCACAACACGCCGGAAAATCTTCGACTCACCCAGCTCTTCATGGAGTCATTGGAGGACGATCTCCCGATCAATCTGTCCTACCTCGTCACGGTCATTGAGGCTCCGGGGGAAGTCATCCGTCAGGTCAACGCTGCTGCGGCCAGCACCCCCGACTGCGACAAGGAGCTTTCTGCTCTGCTCACTGCAGCCAGGCAGCCAAACTCAGAAGTCAGGGTGGTGGGTGACGCTTTTATCGAATCCAAAAGCAGCCACCGCTCCACCTTCTGCAGTGTACAAGAGCATCTTATCCCGAGAGGCCTTACAACGAAGGCAAAAAGTGCTGTGACCATCGACATGGATTTGGTGGAGTCGGGGCTGAAGTTTGAGACTGAAACCTGGCATGATGAAAAAGATCTTCGTCTCACGCTTGAGGTGAACAACCTCCCGCCTTCGCTTCGCAGCCTGACCATCAGTGACCCGGCGAAAGGCCAATCAGGATCATTCCCAGCGACCTCCATCTGGCAATCCAAGCTGACAACCGCTCATAACTGCCAGTCAGGACGCACTCGCCTGATCTCCGTGAGCAGACCCCTCGGCGCAAAAGGCACGGATGTCTTGTGGGCGGTCTTTCTCAATGCCACCACGAAGCGCATCTCAAGCACTCCCGCTCCATTCGCCTCCACGATAGAGTCCCAACAGGTCGCCCATGCTTCTTCAGGCCTCAAACAGATCATGTTTGACCTGCCTGAAGGGTTTCTGGATTTTTTCGTGCCCGAGCATACTCCCAAATATCTTCAAAGGTGGCTGGAGAGCAACGGCTTGGAAAAGGCCAGGGGAGCAAGTGCCAGCTTAACAAACGGCAAATTGACGGCAACCAACACCCAGGAAAACATCGAGCGCATTCACGGTATTCTGCGTGAAATGAGGCGGTCCTTGCCCGGGACGGCCATTTGCACTTTGAATACCATCCAGGCCTCAGCCGCCCGTTTGCGCGACCTGACACGTGCCCACGTGACTCATGGCGATCATGAGGCGCTGTGGCGTGCGCTGCAGGAGGCTTTAGCGAAGGGAGATGCCACTTACATCGACACGGCCCAAATCACTGCCGATGCAAATTTCCGTGCTACTCACCATTCAGGACATGAAAACTCCTTTATCACCAACTTCTCCACCAATGAGAACGGACAGGCATCGGTGGATTTTGAAAGCCGGACGACTGGAAGTTTGATTGAACTTGAGTCATGGTTACCAGCACAAGAGGATTACGTTCTCATTCATCTCATGCATGAATTGCAGACCGGACCGACCTCCTCCATTCGGCATGCATTCAAGAACTCCTCATCCGGGCAGCTGTTTGAATTGTCTCTACCTGATCTGCACACCGCAAAAACGACCCACAGTTTTTGCATGACGCCCGGCACCACTCGACTGATTTCCCTTTGCCGCCCGACCGGAAATGTAAAATCAGATGTCCTTTGGGCCACCTTCATTTCGTGCGATGTGGTGCGTCAGATTCCATCCAAACAAGATGCCCCCTTGGTCTCCGCTCCAACAGCAACTCAACCGCTGAAATTGGAGACACGGACATTCCGGCCACCCGTCAAGTTTTTCGCCTCGGCTGCAAACGGATGGGGACCCATCACCGACGCATCAGCTGCGATGGCTCTTAAAGAATTTGGCATCACCATGCCGTCCAACGCAGAGATTCACGTCTCCAATGATCCCTCCGTGATCCACGTGACATCCACGCGTGAATACCTCGAACTCATTGATGCCAGGTTCAAAAAAGCGGATGAACGTCTCAGCCAAAGTGTGGTTGTTACCGCTCACGTTTTCGAAGGCTCCGGTCCCTTCATTCGTGAAGTAGCGCAGGGTGTGTGCCGCAAGATGGATCATTCAAACTTGCTCACCAGTCTGCAAACCGATGCTAAAATCGGGAAAGTCAAATACCTGACAACCATGCGGGTCGAAGCGAAGAACGGAGTCAAAACGCAGACAGAACAGGTGCGCCTGATTCAGCAAATGACTGGGATCCGCCCTTCGGACAATAATGGCACCGAGTTTGTGATGGACATGCACAAAAGCGGCGACCTTTTCTCTCTGGAACCCAAAATTCGTCCTGTAGGAGACGCCATCACACTGGAGTTGGAATTGGAGTCGAGCAGCACTGATCCGGTTGAGCGTCAGGAACAGTTGATCGACGCTCAGGGCAAACGGCTTGATTTTCCTCTGCTGGATTTTCCTGGCTCCAAGCTCACTACATCAATCGAGATGACTCCCGGCACCAGCCGACTTGTATGGATCTACCGCCCCCCAGAAGCCACGGATGATCGCTTGCAGGCCCTGTTTCTCAATTACAACCTCAATCCTTGAGCGAACGAGATCAAGCCTTGGGCAGCTTCGCCGCTGCAATCGCCTCGGCCACGCGTCCGGCTTTGCTCATCGTACAGCCTGGGCTGGAGGGAGGAGCAGGCGGTGTCCTGGGATTCGATGGACCGGGAGGCGGAATGTCCGCCATCAAAATGAAGGAACCGACAACAGGAAAAAGATGACGCTTGAGACTCATGACGGGCAGAATCATGACGACCCGCGAGAGCAGCGTCAATCCTCATTCTCATGAATCCAGCACCCCAGTTCCGTGCGACGGCGTGAACTGCGGGCAATGGCCGCCGGGTGCATGGTCGTGGGTTGCCCATTGACGGCCACCTTGGACAAAGCCTGCCACGAGTTGATCTGATCAAGCCTTCGGCAACTTCGCTGCCGCAACCGCCTCGGACACGCGTCCTGCTTTGTTCATCGTACAGCCTGGGCTGGCAGGGGGCACGTCTGCAATCAAGATGAAGAAGCCCACAACAGGAAAAAGATAGCGCTTGATGTTCATGACGGACAGAATCATGACGGCCCGCGAGAGAAGCGTCAATCCTCATTCGCATGAATCCAGCTCCCCAGTTCAGAGCCACAGCGGCAGCGATCCTGACACCGCTGGACCGCCTGCGCTGGCTGCTGCTGAAGCTGCTCGGCCCTCTGGCAAAGCCGCTGGTGCGCCGGCGCGAACTGCGGGTGATCGCCGCCGGTTGTGCCGTGGTGAGTTTCTCACTGGCGGCCACCTTGCTCTCTCCATTCTGGCTGCTGGCGCTGGGCCCGGTCGTGCTGGGTGTGCCGCATCTGGTGGCGGACGTGCGCTATCTCGTACTGCGCCCGGGCTTGCACCGACGTCTCGTTCTGTGGCTGCCAGTGGGCATTCCTTTGCTGCTGGCCGGAACGTCCCGCTTCAGCATGGCCAGCGGATTGACGGCATGTGCGGCGATGGCCATGCTCGCGCGCGGAGCATGGATTCGCAAAGTGATCGCGCTGACTTTCATCGCTGCCCTGATGGCGGCAGCCTGGGTCATGGGAGACGTGGCGGCGCTGGTGTTTGCTCATGCTCATAATTTCATCGCCGTCATGCTCTGGTGGTGCTGGCGGTCACGCTCAGGGCAACGGCGGCAGGCCGTGGTGCCTTTGCTATTTCTCGCCGCCTCCATCCTGCTGGTGATGGGATGGCTGGAACCGTGGGCACGAGGCTTCGCGTGGCAGCCTGCGGGCCTGGGGCCGGGTTATCACCTTTCGTTTCTGGCTCCGGGCATCGCCGAACCGTGGGCACTCAGGCTGGTGCTGCTGTTTGCCTTCGCGCAATCCGTCCACTATGGCGTCTGGCTGCGCCTGATCCCGGAGGATGACCGCCCCCAGGAAACGCCGCGAACCTTCCGCTCCAGCGCACGTGCCCTAGCGGCAGATGTCGGCACGCCGCTGATGATCTTCGTCATACTGCTGTCGCTCGGCATTGCACTTTGGGCGGCGTTTGATCTGACAGCGGCACGGGAAAACTACCTGCGCATGGCGCTGTTTCATGGCTATCTGGAATTGATCGCCGCCACCTGGCTGTTTGTCGAGCGACCGGCCCGACTGGAGGCCGCCGCATGAGCTTTAATGACTGGTCGGGTGCTTTTATTCTCACCCAGTTGATCGAGGTGCCAATTTATATGCGAGCCGCACACTCGCTGCCTATGGTGCAACGGGCAGCGTATGCCTTCGGCGCTAGCACGATCACACACCCGATCATCTGGTTCTGCCTGCCATGGGGATCCATGCCCTATGTCACACTGTTGATCGTGGCGGAAGGTTTCGCCTTCGGAACGGAGGGCCTGTGGGGTCGCTATTGGCGTGTGCCGCGACCATGGCTCACATCCCTCGCTGCCAATGCCACCAGTCTCGCCGCAGGGATGATCCTCCGTTGGGTCTGAGTGAGGGGGGGAGGGTGACAATCGTTGGAACGATCTTGACTCAAGGCAGGCATGTTACGCCACGGCGCATCAGCCCCCGACGTGCGAGATAAAAATTCCAGCCCATGGTTCGCTCTCAGGAGGAGGTGGGCGGCTGGCCCAATCTGACAGAATAAGGAATCGCTGGCACGCCCCCCATTCGTCATTCATCATTCGGCCTTCGTCACTTTTTCTTCCCATGCCCGTCCCACTTCTCGACGTCAACGCCCAGAACCTGCCCCTCGAATCCGAACTCCAGGCCGCCTTCACGCAGGTGCTGCATCATGGCAGGTTCATCATGGGGCCGGAGTTGGAGACCTTTGAAAAAGAAATCGCAGAGATGGTGGGCGTGAAGCATGCGCTGTCCGTCTCCTCCGGCACCGATGCCCTGCTGCTGGCCCTCATGGCGCTGGACATCAAGGCGGGTGATGAAGTTCTCTGCCCTGCGTTCACCTTCTTTGCCACCGCGGGAGCCGTGTCACGGCTCGGCGCTGTGCCGGTGTTCACAGACGTCTGCCCCATCTGCTTCAACATGGATGTGAACGATGCGCGAAAAAAGATCACCGAAAAAACCCGCGCGATCATCCCCGTCCATCTCTTCGGCCAGTGTGCGGACATGATTGCCATCCTCGCTTTGGCCAAGGAACACGGCCTCAAAGTGATCGAGGACGCGGCGCAGTCCATCGGTGCCAGGTACCGTGGCGAAAGCAGCGGCACGCTGGGAGATTTCGGCTGCTACAGCTTCTTCCCCAGCAAGAACCTCGGTGGCTTTGGCGACGGCGGCATGCTGGTGACGAATGACGACGCACTGGCCGAGTACGCCCGTGTGCTGCGTGTGCACGGCGGCAAGCCCAAGTACTACCACCACTATGTGGGCGGCAATTTCCGCATGGACACGCTGCAATGCGCCCTTCTGAGCGTGAAGGTGAAGCGCTATGCGCAATACACAGCGGACCGCCGGCGCAACGCCGCGCACTACATCGAGGCACTGTCGAAACTTCCCGGCGTGGTGCAGGCAGATCCTGCGCACTGCAAATGTGTCAGCACCCAGGACACCTGGCTGACCGCGCAGAATGCCAAGATCGTACTGCCCGTCAGCTACGAGCACAACGAGCACATCTGGAACCAGTTCACCATCCGCGTGCTTGGCCACCAGCGCGATGCACTGCGTGACCATCTTGTGTCCAAAAAGATTGGCTGTGACATCTACTATCCCGTCACGCTCGATCAGCAGACCTGTTTTGCAGATCTCCCAGCTGCTTCTCTCTCGGGCTGCGAAGTTTCCCATCGCGTCGCAGGGGAAGTGCTCAGCATTCCGATCTATGGCGAACTCACGGAAGCGCAGCGCAATGAAGTGATCGCGGCGATTGCGGAGTGGCTTGCATAAAAAAAGCCGGACAAATCTTGTCCGGCTTCTGAGTTGCTCACAAACCGACGGACAAAAGTGTCCGTCGTGCTGTTTTAGGGCTTTGGAGCCGTCGGTGCAGCAGGAGCTGGTGCCGCTGGCGCAGGAGTGGCAGGTGGTGCAGCAGGAGCTGGCACTGCTGCTGCCGGAGCAGGTGCAGCGGGTGGCGGCGAAGCTGGAGTCGTAGGTGCTGCAGCTGGCGCAGGAGCAGGCGGTGAAGGAGGAGTAACTGGCGTGGTCGCAGCAGGTGCGGGAGCTGGAGAAGCCGCCGCAGGTGCAGGCATCGTTGCAGCAGCTGGCGCAGGCACTGGAGCCGGGGCGATGGTGGCACCGATGCCGCTGTTGGCCGCATTCAGCTTGATGTTGGGCATTCCAGGAATGGCTGCGGCAGGTTTTGGCTCCACTTTTGGTGTAGGGGGAGCATCGACTTCTTTGGTTGGCAGTGAGGCAGCGATCCAGCCTAGACGGTTTTGGCTGATGGTTTGGAATCCAGGCATGTCAGGAAACTTCACGGCAAGCTCTTCGTAGGCTTTCTTGGCATCATCGGCCTTGCCCTGCGCCCAGAGGAGGTCACCCAGACGGACTTGCGCCAGAGGAGCGGCTTCGCTGGAGGCGAATTCGTTGGTGATGCGCTCAAAAATGGCCTGAGCCTCCTTGTTCTCGCCCATGGCATCCAGCTTGGAGCCAAGACCGAGCAGTGCAAAAACGGCCAGAGGGTTGCTGGCATCCTTGGTGGTGAATTCCTTGAGGGCTTCCACGGCGGAGGATTTCTTGTTCTGGTCCCAGAGCAGATCCGCTTTCAGCAGCAGCGCGTTGGCAGCGGCGTTGGAGCCGGGATAACGCGAGATGACGAGATCACAGTCCTCCACCGTTTTGGCTCCTGTGAAGGCTTCAGCAGCCTCATTGGCCTTGAGGGTGTTTTGATGCTTGATCACGCCGAAGGCGATGATCGCGACCACCACAATGATGAAAAGCCAGACGAGCTTGCGGATGTTGTCCTCCAGAAACTTTTCCATGCCAGTGGCAGGGAGTTCTTGGGAGATGGAATCGAGTTGGGACATAAAGGGTGATTTTTAGAGGCGGTGAACGGCTGGTTCAGAAGGATAACGAAGGAAAAAGAAGCCAGTCACCCGTCAAGGTGCGCTGGCATTAGGGATTCATTCGTCATTGCGAGGCTCACGCTCCCACTTTGGCACGGGCTTCGTCAGCCAGCGCGGTGGAGAGGTAGCGCTCGCCGGTGGAGCAGGCGACGGTAACGATCAGCTTGCCGGCATTTTCAGGACGCTTGGCGACTTCGATGGCAGCGACCACGTTGGCACCGGTGCTGATGCCGACAAGGATGCCTTCTTCCTTGGCCAGGCGGCGAGCCATGGCGAAGGCTTCGTCATTGCTGACCTTGATACACTCGGTGATCTGCGCATTTCCGGCGCTGTCTTTAAGGTGAAGATTGGTAGGAACGAATCCTGCACCAGTGCCCTGGATCTTGTGCGGGCCGGGCTGAATGGGCTGGCCAGCGAGGGTCTGATTGATGACCGGGGAGGCATCGGGCTCGACGGCGATGGCCTGAAAGCTGGGCTTGCGAGGTTTGATGACTTCGGTCACGCCAGTGATCGTACCACCCGTGCCGACAGCGGAGATGAAGATGTCGATCTTGCCATCGGTGTCGGCCCACAGCTCCTCAGCGGTAGTTTTCGAGTGGATGGCAGGATTGGCGGGGTTTTCAAACTGCTGTGGCATCCAGGCGTTCGGCGTGGAAGCGACAAGTTCGGTGGCCTTGGCGATGGCACCCTTCATGCCCTGCGCCCCTGGAGTGAGCACAAGCTCAGCACCCAGCAGCGCAAGCAGCGTGCGGCGTTCGAGCGACATCGTTTCAGGCATCGTCAGGATGATCTTGTAGCCCTTCGCTGCCGCGACAAACGCCAAGGCGATGCCGGTGTTGCCGCTGGTGGGCTCCACGATGATGCTGTCAGCATTCAAAATGCCGCGCTTTTCAGCGTCCTCGATCATGGCTGCACCGATACGATCCTTCACGCTGCCGAGCGGATTGAAGAATTCACACTTCAAAGCGATCGTGGCGTTGAGGCCGGCGGTGACTTTGTTGAGCTTCACCAGCGGTGTTTTGCCGACGGTTTCGACGATGTTGTTGTAGATGCCCATGATGTTTGGAGGTTAGCAGTTGAAAACGAGGCTGGCCGTTTATGTAACGGTTGCGGGATTAGTGCTGATTGCAGAACTCTTCGAAGCGGTCCATGCCGGCGTTGATCACGTCCAGGCCGGTGGCGTAGCTGAAACGCACGGTGTGCTCGGCACCGAAGGCGACGCCGGGAACGATGGCGACCTTCTGCTTGCTGAGCAGCTTTTCACAGAAGTTCACGCTCTTGATCTGCGTCGGTTCGATGTCCACCAGGAAGTAGAAGGCACCCATTGGCTCGACCACACGGACGTTCTTGATGTTGTTCAGGCGGCCAAGCATATACTGGCGGCGCACGTCGAACTCATCGCGCATGTCGCTAACGATCTGCTGGTCCATCTGCAGTGCGGCCAGTGCACCGTATTGGGCAAAGCTGGTCGGATTGCTGGTGGTGTGGCTCTGAATGGTGTCGATGGATTCGGCGATCTTCTTCGGAGCGGCGGTGTAGCCGAGACGCCAGCCGGTCATCGCATAGGCCTTGGAGAAGCCGTTGATGGTGATGGTGTGGTCGTAAATGTCCTTGCTCAGGGAGGCGATGCTGATGTGCTCGTTGCCACCGTAAACCAGCTTCTCATAGATTTCGTCAGACAGGATGACGATGCCTTCACCCACGGCGATCTCGGCCAGGGCGGTGAGTTCTTCCTTGGTGTAGATGGAGCCGGTCGGGTTGCCGGGGGTGTTCAGGATGATCATCTTCGTCATCGGGGACATGGCGTCCTCGAACTCATCCGGAGTGAGCTTCCATCCGTTTTCGCGCTTGGTTTCGACGATCACGGGAATGCCGCCGACGATGCGCACCATTTCAGGGTAGCTCGTCCAGTAAGGAGCAGGAATGATCACTTCGTCCCCTGGATTCACACAGGCAAGGATGGCGTTGTAGCAGGAGTGCTTGGCACCGCAGTTCACGCTGATCTGGGAGGCTTCATACTGCACGTTGTTGTCCACCAGCAGCTTTGCAGCGATGGCTTCACGCAGTTCGAGGATACCAGCGCTTTCGGTGTAGCGGGTTTTGCCGGTGTTCAGAGCTTCGATGGCGGCGGCGATGATGGGTGCAGGCGTGTCGAAGTCTGGCTCACCAGCTCCGAAATTCAGCACGTCCACTCCCTGCTTCTTCAACGCCTTCGCCTGGCTGGTAATAGACAGGGTCATTGAAGGAGCTACTTCGGCGATGTTCTTGGCGATAAAATCCATGGTCAGGTGTGGTTGGGCGGGTGAAAAAGGCGGGGGGCCATCTATAAAGGCGGGGGCGGGAAGTTTGTCAATCATTCCTCCCACCGCAGACAAAGGGCGGCTTGTGTCTAGCGCCACACCGCCTTAGTCGTAAAGCCCATGAGTCAACCACGCCCGCCTTCCTCTTCCCGCCCGCCCGCCGTCCCTATCCGAGGCATGGCACTGGATGTTTTGGGGGAGTGGTCCGGCGGAGAGCGTTTTGCCGCAGATTTGATGGACCACATCCAGCGCGACAACTTCCTCAGCCTGCCCGACGCCGCCTTTTTGCGCGACATTGTCCTCACCACCCTGCGCAATCTCTCCCTGCTTGACCACTGGATAGCCGTGATCACCGAGGACAAGCACCTCGACCACCGCAGCCGCTGGGGCCTGCGCATCGGTCTGTGCCAGGTATTGATCCTCAAAGTTTCAGAATACGCCGCGGTGAATGAAACCGTGGCCGCCACCGGCCGTGCACGGAGCCTGATCAATGCCGTCCTGCGCCGTGCCTGCCGCGAATCCGAAGAACTGCTGGCCATGACAGCCACGCTGCCGCTGGAAACTCGCACCTCGCACCCGAAATGGCTCATCGAGCACTGGCTCGGTCTATTCGGCGAAGCCAAAACGACCGCCCTCTGCGAGTGGAATCAAGTCCCTGCCCCGATCTGCGCCCGCATCAACCGCCTCTACCCGCAGATGACCGAGACGACGGAAGACTTCATCGTCTGCGACCACCTGCCGCGTGAAGATTTGAGCGTGGGCAGGGTGTACATGCAGGATCCCAGCACTGCCATCGCTCCGCGCCTGCTCGCCCCACAGCAGGGCCAGCGCGTGCTGGATGCCTGTGCGGCACCCGGTGGCAAAACCGCCCTGCTGGCCCAGCTCATGGAAAATACCGGCGAGATCATCGCCTGCGACGTCGCCCCGGGCCGGCTGCGCCGTCTGGAGGGCAATCTGCACCGGCTCCATGTGGCCAACACCCAAATCGAGCAGCACGACTGGGCGGACCCACAGATCCCCGACTTTGCCAAGGCCGGCTTTGATCGCATCCTCCTCGACGTCCCCTGCTCCAACACCGGGGTCATGCGCCGCCGTGTGGACGTACGCTGGCGTTTATCGCCCGAAGACATCACCGCACAGGTGGAAACTCAAACTCAGCTGCTCAAAAACTGCCTCCGCGTCCTCAAACCCGGCGGCATTCTCGTTTACAGCACCTGCAGCATCGAACCCGCAGAAAACGAACAACTCGTCGCCAGCGTCCTCGAAGCCACCCCCGGCTTCGAACCCGTCAAACTCCGCCACAGCTTCCCGCCGGACGATCAGATGGATGGAGCCTTCGCTGCCGCGATCCGACGTGTGTAAAGTTCGTGCGTGACATTTTCCCCGCCCTTCTACAAGAATCCTCACCTCGCTCATGAAATTCACGTCCCTTTTCCTCGCCCTTGCGCTCACAGCACAAGTCTTCGCCGCCGACGCTCCGAACGCTGCCGGTTTACAGCTCTATAGCCTGCGCAGCCAGTTCAAGCTGCGTGGCGTGCCATGGACGCTTGACCGCGTGAAGGAGTTTGGCCTCAAGGAGGTCGAGCTCGCCGGCACCTACGATCTCACCGCCGAGCAGTTCAAAGCCGAGCTGGAGCAACGTGGCCTCAAAGCCGTCAGCAGCCACTTCCCCTACGCACGTTACAAGAACGATCTCGACAACGTGGTGAAGGAAGCAAAGACCCTCGGCCTCAAGTATGCCGGCTGCGCATGGATCGACCACAAAGACAGCTTCGACGAAGCCGAGTGCCGCGATGCCATCGCCGTTTTCAACAAAGCCGGTGAAGCGCTGGCCAAGGAAGGCATCACGATGTTCTACCATGCCCACGGTTTCGAATTCGAGCCCTACGGCGACGGCACCCTGCTCGATCTCTTCCTTAAGGAGACCAAGCCCGAATTCGTCTCCATGCAGATGGACATCCTGTGGATCATCTTCCCCGGCCAGGACCCGGTGAAGCTGCTGAATAAGTACAGCGGCCGCTGGAAGCTCATGCATCTCAAGGATCTGAAGAAAGGAGTCGCCACCGGCTTCCTCACCGGCAAGACCGACGTGGCCAACGATGTCACCCTCGGCACCGGCCAGATGGACTGGACTGCCATCTTCGCCGCCGCCCGCAAAAACGGCGTGAAGCATTATTTCATCGAAGACGAATCCCCCTCTTCACTGGAGCAGATTCCCAACAGCCTGACTTTCCTGCGCGCCAACGGCTTCGAGTGATCGCATGTCACGCCGCCTCCATGCCATCATCCTGCATGGTGTTTTCATCCTGTCGGGTATTTCAGCGCTGATCTACCAGCTCGTCTGGCAGCGTGCGTTGCTGACGATCTACGGCAGCAACGTCGAATCCGTGGCGATGGTCGTGGCGGCTTTCCTCGCCGGACTCGGTATCGGCAGCATCGCAGGCGGCTGGATTTCCAAATCGACGCGCGCACCGCTCGTGCTGCTGTTCGGTCTCGCAGAGCTGGGCGTGGGTGCTTATGGCCTCATTTCACTGAAGCTGTTCGACGCCGTCGGTGCGCTGACTTCCGTGCAGTCACACGGTCTCACCACCGGTGCGCTCGTCTTCCTGCTCGTGTTTCTGCCCACTTTACTCATGGGAGCCACGCTTCCGCTGCTGGTGGCGCATCAGGTGCGCGACACCGCACACGTGGGCCAAAGCGTGAGCCGCCTCTACTTTGTGAACACGCTCGGCGCTGCGCTCGGAGCCTTCATCGCCGCACACTGGCTGCTCGGCAGCTTCGGCATGAGCGGCACCACCCGCATCGCCGCCTGTTTGAATGCCGCTGCGGCCCTCATTGTGCTGCTTGCCTTGAGAAAACCGGCAGTTGAATCCAACGATACTGCAGCCCCTCCCACTGCCACTCCGATATGCGAGATTTCTTTCCGCACTGCTTTGCTGTGGTCTGCGCTCTCCGGCTTCCTGGCGCTGTCATGGGAGATCATCTGGTCACGTGTGTTCAATTTTGCCAGCGCCTCCAAAGCGCCTGTATTCGGGTACATGCTCGGCAGCTACCTGCTTGGGCTCGCGATCGGGTCGCTTTTGAGTCCACGCATCCTGAAGCAAGGGAGCGAACTGCACAGCAAACTCGCGCGTTGGGTGATGTTTTCGAGCGTGGCGGCTTTTCTTGTCGCGCCACTCACCGCTATCGCTGCCACGCAGATGTATTGGGAATACGGCTACTACTTTGTCATTATCGCCGGGGCACTTCTCGGCCTCACGTTTCCGCTGCTCTGCCATGCAGCCATACCTCCGGGCAATGACACCGGCAGCCAGCTCTCGCGGCTCTACCTCGCAAACATCATCGGTTCCGGCGCTGGCAGTCTGCTCACGGGCTTCCTCTTCATGGAATGGCTGAGCCTGCATCTGCTCAGCGTGCTGCTCCTCGTCCTCTCATGGCTCTGGGTCGAGAGTATTGCGCGTTTTCAACTGCCCTCACGCCTGCGCTGGCAGCCACTGTTCATGGCGCTCATCACCCTGAGCCCATTTCAGAGCTTTTATGAGCGCCTGCAATACAAGCATGAGTTCGGCCACGGCATGCATTTCGCCCAGATCATCGAATCACGCCACGGCGTCATCACGGTGGACACCAGCAATGCGGTATATGGCAATGGCGCCTATGATGGGATGATCGGCACGAAGCTGGAGCCAAAATCCTGGCTCGTTCGGCCTTACTTCCTCTCTGCCGTGAGAGATCGCATTGAAAATGTCCTCGTCATCGGTGTCGCCAGTGGATCGTGGACACAGATCCTGGTCAATCATCCGCAGGTGAAAAAAGTCACCGCCATCGAACTCAGCCATGGCTACCTGGATCTCATCCGCGCGCGTCCTGAAGTCGCCAGTCTGCTCACCAATCCCAAGCTCGAACTCGTCATCGACGACGGGCGGCGCTGGCTGCGTCAGCATCCGGATGCACGTTTCGACGCCATCGTGATGAACACCACGCATCACTGGCGTGAGTTCGCCTCCGCCCTGCTCTCACGCGAATTTTTGACTGAGGTCAAAGCGCACCTCGGACCCGACGGCATCGCCTTCTGGAACTGCACCGAGTCACCTCGTGCTGCACGCACGGGCATGGAGGTGTTTCCGCATACGATGATGGTCATGAACCACTGCCTTGCCAGCAACGCCCCGCTGGAGCCGGACCGGGAACGGTGGCAGAAAGTTCTCGCGACTTATTACATTGATGGTCAGCCCGTCATCGCTGCGGATCAGATTGAAGGCGCGCTCGACTTCCTCAAGGGTGAAGCCCTTCCCGTCCCTGGCAACATGTGGCACTGGTGCCGCCGCCCAGCCATGGAGGCGGCCTGGGGTGATGCCAAGATCATCACGGATGACAATTTAGGGCATGAGTATCCGTGAAGAGATCGGATGTGTGAACGCTGGCATTCTGATCTTCTCGGTGAATGATGTGGCCATGAATCCCGACGTTCTCATCATCGGTGGAGGCAGTGCAGGCGTGGCGGCGGCTTTGGCTGCGGCACGTTGTGGCGCGGAAACGCTTCTGGTAGAACGTCATGGCATTCTGGGCGGAGCAGGCACGGCTTCTTTAGTGCATTCATTCTGTGGCTTGTATGACCTGCCGGTGACGCCAGACGCAGCACCTCGCATTGCCAATCCAGGGCTGCCGGTTGAGCTGGAGCGGGATCTGCTGGCACAAGGCATTGGTCACGGGCCGGTGAGAATGGGGAGGGTGGATGTGCTGATGCACCAGCCGCAAAGGCTGGCTTTGTATCTGGACAAGTTGTGTCGGATTCAGCAAAAACTGCAGGTTTTGTTACACACTGAGGTCGCCGGATGTGTGGTCGAAAATAAGCGTATTGTGGAAGTGACGCTGCAATGCCGGGGTACGACCTGGAAGGTGAGTCCGCGCAATCTTGTGGATGCCAGCGGGGATGCGGTGGTGGCGGCGTTTGCGAACCACCCATGGGATCAAACGCCGGAGCTTGAGCTGCAGCGTCCGGCCTATATTGTTGGACTCGGTGATGTGGAGGCTGCCGTCCTAACTGGCGATGGTCCATTGAAAATCGCCGGATGTCTGGTGCGGGCGATTCAGGAGAAAAAGCTTCCGGCTGAGGCTGCGGGTGCGCATTTCCGCGCCGGCACGGCTTTGAATGAAGCCTTCCTGACGGTTGATCTGCCCGCTGATTCGTTTGATGCGACGGATGCGCGCCGGTTGACGGAGATCGAGATGCAGGGGCGTGAAGTGACTTTTGCAATCATGGAGCATTTGAAGACAAACCTGGAGGGTTTCAGCAAAGCGCGTATCACGACGCTGCCGGTGCGCGCTGGCATTCGAGAAAGCCGGAGATGGATAGGCGAAGTTATTTTAACGGAGGATGACATCCTGGAAAGCCGCAGCGATGCACACGCGGTTGCGAATGCGACGTGGCCCATGGAGCTGCGGGAAACAGCGCGGGGTCCGCGACTGCTGTATCCGAAGGAGCCGAAGGCCTGTGGCATTCCGCTCGGGGCGCTGCGTGCGCGCGATTTGCGGAATGTTTTCATCGCGGGACGCTGCATTTCCTCGACGCATCGGGCGCAGGCGAGCACGCGGGTCATGGGCACGGCGCTGGCCACTGGACAGGCAGCCGGCATTGCCGCGACTTTTCATGAACAAGACACCGCCGACCTGGCAACGCAGGTGCGAAGCATTTTGAGCCAACTGGAACCCGCCAAGTGAACATCGTCGATCTTATCTTTGCACGCAGCACCGCCACGCATTCAGCCGTGGTCAGCCCGGAACTGCAGCTCACGTTTGGTGAACTGGAGGTGCGCATGAAGGATTGTGCAGGGCGTTTGAATGAAGATGCGAACTGGCCGAAGAAGGCGCGGCCGCGCATCGGACTGAATGCGCCGAGCGGGGCGGATTACATCGTGGTGGCGCTGGCGATTTTGCAGCAGAACGCGTGCTTTGTGCCGATCCCGAATGAGCTGACGGTCAGCGAGCGTGCGCAGCTGGCCAAGGCGACAGCGCTGGATGCCATCGTGCATGCGCAGAGTGCGGAGGAGTGGCGGGTGGAAGCGGTGGTGCATGATGTGCCGCCGGCTTTTGATGAAGAGGCGCTCGAGGCTTTGAACCCTGCGTTTATTCGTTTCAGCAGCGGGACCACGGGTGCATCGAAAGGGATCGTTATTTCGCATGAGACGCTGCTGGCGCGCATCACGGCGGCGAACGAGGGATTGCGGATCGGGCCGCAGGACCGGGTGCTGTGGGTGCTGCCGATGGCGCATCACTTTGCGGTTTCCATCGTGCTTTATTTGTATCACGGAGCCACCACGATCCTCGCGCCTGCGAGCGATCCCAAGGTGATGATTGAGATGATGCAGGCGCATGGGGCGACGGTGATGTACGGATCGCCGTATCATTACACGATGCTTTCCGGCCTGCCTGATGCCGCCAGCCTAGGGGCGCTGCGGCTTGCGGTTTCGACGGCGTTTGCGCTGACGACTGAAGTGGCTGAGCTTTTTGCCGGTAAAACGGGGCTGCATCTCACGCAGGGCATGGGCATCATCGAAGCGGGGCTGCCCATCCTGAATTTGCAGCATGCGAAGGACAAGCCAACCTCCATCGGCCAGGCTCTGCCTGCGTTTGAGGTGAAGCTGGATGACGGTGAGCTGATGCTGCGCGGGCCGGGTGTGTTTGATGCGTATCTGACGCCGTGGCAGCCGCGCGAAAGTGTTTTGCGAGATGGATGGTTTGCCACGGGAGACATTGCCGAAATGGATGAGGACGGCTGTCTCTATCTGCGTGGTCGTGTGCGCAGCGTGATCAATGTGGGCGGCCTGAAGTGCTTTCCGGAAGAAGTTGAGGCGGTGCTGTGCAGCCATGCGGGGGTGAAGGCCGCCCGAGTGTCTGGTCGTGCCCATCCCGCGCTGGGAGCCATGCCTGCGGCAGAAATCATTCCGCAAAACGCCGAGGCGCCGCCAGCGGCGATGGAGTTGAGAAAACTTTGCCAGGAGCGACTCTCCGCCTACAAAGTGCCGCTGTTCTACACTTTCGTTTCCGAACTGCCGCTGACTGCCAGCGGCAAACTCCGCCGCTATTGACTCATGAGCCAATCTCCCCGCATTGCCATTCTCGGAGCCGGACCTGCAGGCAGCGCGCTCGCTGCGATGCTGGCCCGACAAGGAATCCAAACGCTGGTCTATGATGATGAAAAGCGTCCGTCGCTGCTGGTGGGCGAGTCGTTGATTCCCGCGATCGTGGCGATCCTGCAACGGATGGGCATCGAAGACCGGGTGGCTGCGATCTCGCAATTCAAGCCGGGTGCGAGCTTTTTGCATCATCTGGGCACACGAATGGATTTCCATTTCCGGTCGGTGGAAGGCCGCCTGCCACCGTATGCGTACAATGTGCCGCGCCCCGGTTTTGATGATGTGTTGAAGAATTACGCAAAAGAGCTGGGCGTGAAGTTTGTGAAGCACCGTGCCGGACTGGTGGCGCATCCGGGTGGCACACCTGAGCTGGAGCTGGATGCGGCGGCGCTGGAGGCCGGTGGTTACAGCGATGGTGCGAAGCCGAATCTGATCATTGACTGCAGCGGACGCTCACGAACCTCGGCGAAGCTGCTGGGCATCAAGGCGGCCACAGGGCAGCGCCGGGACACGGCGCACTTCGCGCACTTCACCGGCATCGAACATCCCCATGAGCCGGGGCAGATCGCGATCATGTATCACCCGTGGGGCTGGAGCTGGCGAATTCCGCTGCCGGACAAACTGAGCTTCGGCATTGTGATGAATCCGAAGTCGCTGCCGGAGTTTGGCGCGAATGGAGAGGAACGGCTGGACCGAGTGCTGGCGACTGATCCGGTGCTTTCCCCCCTGACAGCCAACCAGAAGCGCGTGACGGATGTTTACACCTACACCAATTATCAGCTCATTTCAGACCGCGCTCAGGGGCCGGGCTGGGTGTCGGCAGGAGATGCGTTTGGGTTTGTGGATCCGATGCTCTCGCCGGGGGTGTTTCTTGCGCTGGACTCGGCGGAGTCTCTCAGCGGAATGTTTGCCAAGCATGGTGAGAAGCTGCTCGATTCACCTGAGCGGCTGGCCAAGGAGCTTGGCCGCTATGAGCAGCGCCAGCGTGCCTGGCATGAGGCCTGGCATGAACTGATCGAGTACTTTTACGATGGCCGTATTGTGGCTTTTTATGAACGAGGCAGTCAGCTCAAAGCAGACCATCCCGGCCGCTTCAGCAACATGATGGAGTACATTTCCAACCGCGTCGTCGCGCTGATGGCGACCGGTGCGGGGACGCTCTCCATCGCCAACCGGCTGTATTTGAAGGGTTGCTCCAAATGGCTGCTGAAAAGCGGACGTGCGAAGGAACTGGCGCTGCCGTAAACTTCCTGCCCTGATGTTTGCACGCCTGCGCGCCTCCACCCCAGCAGCCTATGTGCTGCCACTGCTGCTGTTCACGCTGCTGAACGGTGTGCCCGGGCTGTTCCGCATCGAAAATTCCGAACTGCCGTGGCATGTGCGTGCGCCGGAGCACTGGGCCTATCCGCTGCAAACGGTGATCTGTGCGGTAGTGCTGCTGTGGTTTCGGCAGCACTACACGTTCAGGCCATGGAGAGGTTTTGGGATGGCGTTTGCACTGGGGCTGGTTGGAATTGCTGTGTGGGTGGCGCCGTCGGTGCTGCGTGAGAGCTTGATCCAGCAGGGGCATGAACCGGCAGCTTGGTGGAACTGGCTTGGACTTGCGGAGCGCCAGGAGGGGTTTGATCCGAGGATCGCGGAAGAGTCACCGCTGTGGTTCCGCCTGGTGGTGGGCATGCGCTTTGCGCGCATGGTGCTGGTGGTGCCGTTTGTGGAGGAGCTGTTCTGGCGTGGGTTTTTGATGCGCTATCTGCTGACGGAAGACGGCCGGTTTGAGCGTGTCGCTTTTGGCACGCATCAATGGAAAGTGTTTTGGATCGTGACGCTCGCGGTGATGCTGATTCACAACACGGAGGATTATTTGGGAGCGTTCGTGTGGGGAGCACTGGTTTATTTTGTAGCGGTGCGCACGAAGAGCCTTGGGGCGTGTGTGTTCATGCACGCGGTGGGCAATCTGGCGCTGGGTCTTTATGTGATGAAGACGCAGCAGTGGGGATTTTGGTGAGCGGGCGAATGGGGCTTGGATAAGCCATTGATCGTGGCTTATGAGAGTTCTGGGATGCGCCGCATGGGGTGTGGGGGCGGTGGGATTTTCATACACGTTGTGCGTTGGATCACGCGCCGGGTGGCTCTAAAAAAGTCAGGTTCATTCTATTGTGAATCAATGGATTGATTTGGATCTTTCTATAAAATGCCTGCCATCTTTTTCATGCTTGGTGATGTCGGCGTTTTCATTGACCATGTGAAGGATAAACCTGCCCGACATGGAAATTTTCCTTGTCGGATTTCTCTCGTCTGAGTACATATGCTTATGATGTCGTCTATCGCTTCTTCGTTCAATGTCTACTCACGTCTCCGTGCGAACCTTTGCAGGCGAGGTTCAAGATTCCTTCCTGCGGTCCTGCTCGTTGTTTTCCTCACCGCTCTGCACGCTGCTCCGCCTCCGGAGTTGACGACGTTGCAGCAGCAGTATGCGTTTCTCGTCACCGAGCGTGTCACCAGCCCGTATGACGCGGGCATCGAAGCGTTGAACGCCAAGTTCCTGATCGCGCTCACCAATGCCGGAGATGAGGCCAAAAAAGCCGGGAAGCTGCCCGAGGCGCTGGCGATTGAGGAAGACAAGAAGCTCATCAGCAGCAAGCAGCCGCTGCCGGAGAAGGATGAGGAAACGACGCCGCCCTCCTTGAGGAAGCTGCACGCCGTTTATCGCTCGGAGTCGGCGAAACTTGCCCAGCAGCGCACGGCTGCTCATGCGGCCCTGCTGCCTGCCTACACTGCGAAGCTGAAAGAGCTGGAAAGTACCCTGACCAAGGGGGACCGCCTGACGGAGGCAAAGGAAGTCATGCAGTATCGTGAAGGACTGGGGACTGAGATGGTTCCTACGGCGGTGGCTCTTACGGCTGTTGGCACGCAGTTCACCAATAGCCTTGGTATGAAATTTGTACCGGTGAAGGGCACCTCCGTACAGTTCTGCATCCACGAAGTGCGCTACAGCGACTATGCCGCGTATGCAACGGAGTCACCCGGAGTTGACGGTTCATGGAAAGATCAAAGCGCGGACGGCTACACACTCACAGACAACAATGAGCAGCACCCCGTCGTGCGTGTGAGCTGGGAAGATGCGCAGAAATTTTGCGAGTGGTTGAGCAAGAAGGAAGGTAAAACGTATCGCCTGCCCACCGATGAAGAATGGAGCATAGCGGTGGGCCTTGGGCGTGCGGAGAAGCGGCCCAAAGGCACGACTCCAGCGATGCTGAGCCAAAAAGAAACCACCGAGTTCCCGTGGGGCGGTGACTTCCCACCGAAGACGAAAGACAAACCCGGGAACTACAGCGATGCGAGCCATAAAGCTAAGGCACCCACCGGCGCAGCGCAATACTTCGAAGACTACAACGACGGCTTCCCGACCACTGCACCCGTGATGAGTTTCAAGCCAAACAAATTCGGCCTCTACGACATGGGCGGCAATGTGTGGGAGTGGTGCGAAGACTGGTTCGACACTGCGCAAAAAGACCGCGTTCTTCGGGGTGGTTCGTGGTCCAACGGCAGCCGCGTCCCTCTGCTGTCGTCGTATCGTGGTCTCAATATCCCCGGTTCTCGCTTCTACTACCTCGGCTTCCGCGTGGTTCTGGAACAAAAGGCACCGTAGCCATTCGGTGCTTTAGCTCGACTTCTGTTTCACCTGCTGCCTGCTGCCACGCTTTCACCGAGCGAGCTAAAAAAAGATGCCAGTCATTTAGTTGATTGACTGTACCCACTTTTCGCTCATCTTTGCCCCATGAAGCCCACCCAATCCCCTGATCCCCAGACGATCCCGCTCGAAGAGCAGCTCGTCGGTGTGAATGCGAAAACGGGGTTGTATCCTGGCGCGCGGTCGTGGTCTGGGGGCAGGTTTCGGGTTCTGGGCAAGGGGCCGCTGGAGTCTTATTGCTACCATGTGATGTCGAGGACTTGTGGCGGCGAGGTGTTCTTTGATGATGTGGAAAAAGAGGCGCTGCGGCGGGTGATCTGGCGCATGGCGGAGTTCTCTGGTATCAAGGTGGTGACTTACTGCCTGATGGGGAATCATTTCCATCTGCTGGCGGAGGTGCCGCACCGGGAGACGTGGCTGCAGCGCTTTGAGGGGCCGCAGGGAGAGGCCAAGTTGTTTGAGCATCTTAGCTCGCTCTATAGCAAGGCGTACCTTGGCCTGTTGCGCGATGAGTTGTCCGATCTGCGTGCTCGCGGCATGGGGGTGCTGGCGGAGCAGAGGCTGGCGGCGCTGAAGAAGCGCTTTTGCGATCTGTCGTTGTTTGTGAAGGAGATCAAAGAGCGTTTCAGCCGGTGGTTTAACAAGAGGCGTGGTCGCCGGGGGACGTTGTGGATGGATCGCTTCAAGAGCGTGCTGGTGGAGGGTAAAGGCGAAGCGCTGCGCACGATGGCGGCTTACATTGATCTGAATCCGGTGCGAGCGGGGCTGGTGAAGGACCCGAAGGACTACCGCTGGTGCGGGTATGCGGAGGCACTTGGGGGGAGCCGGAGAGCACAGCGTGGGTTGTGCAAGGCAGTGGGCAAACCGGTAGATGGATGGAAGAGCGCGGGGGCGGCGGAGGCGTATCGCTGCCTGCTGCATGCGGAGGGGCGGGAGGTGAAGGACGCGCAGAATGAGGCGGTGGTGAGACGCGGCGTGACTGCGGAGTCGGCAAGAGCGGTGCTGACGGAAAAAGGCAAGCTGAGCCCGGCGGAGATGGTGCGATTGCGGGTGCGCTACTTCAGCGATGGATTGGTGCTGGGGAGCCGGGAGTTTGTGGAAGGCATTTTCGAGGCGCAGAGGGAGTTGTTTGGCCCGAAGCGCAAGCAAGGTGCCAGACGCATGGCGGAATCGGACGCGCCGTTTTACACGCTGCGTCATTTGCGCGTCCGACCCCTGGAGTGAAATCAGTCCAAATTGGCAATGGCAGAGCTGCTATTTTTGTGAGGTTGCGGCCTCAGCGAAAAAGTGTTTGGCCCTGTTCGTGCCCTGCGTGATCAGGCCGACTTGCCACCGGCAATTTGTGCGGCCAGTTCCTTCACCCGTGCCACCAACTGAGGCAGGCGGTTGATGCCGGCGAGACGGCGCTTTTCTTCACCCACGGGGATGGCTGGAAAGCCGAGATAGGTCTGCCCGCCGGGCAGGTCACGGGTGACCCCGCAACGTGCGGCCAGGGTGCTCTGCGAGCCCACATGCACATGCCCGGCGATGCCCACCTGGGCGGCGATCACCACGTAATCACCAATGATGGCACTGCCAGCAATGGCGGTGCAGGCGACGACAATGCAGTGTTTGCCAATGACCACGTTGTGGCCGATCTGCACGAGGTTGTCGATCTTGGTGCCCTCCCCGATCCAGGTGCGGCCAAAGCGTGCGCGATCAATCGTGCTGCCGGCGCCGATCTCCACGTCGTTGTCGATCTGAACGATGCCGGCCTGACGCACTTTGCGGTGGCGTCCGTTACCAAATTCATAACCGAACCCATCGGCACCGATGACAGCACCGGAATGAAGAAAGACATTTTCTCCGAGAATGCATTCGGCATGCACGGTGGCATTTGCATGGAGGCGGGAACCTTTGCCGATGATGACATTGCGCCCAACAAAACAACCGGGGCCGACCTCCACTTCATCACCGAGTTCCACACCCGATTCGATGACGGCATTGGGCCCAATGCACACTTGAGCGGGATCAAATTTGACACCGTCAGCGACAACTGCGGAAGGATGTACTCCGGGTTCGAAGGGAGCGGGCTGGAAGCCATAAGTCTCCACGATCTTTTCAAAGGAGCGGGAAGGGTCTGAGACTTCGATGCAGGAGGCGTTTGGCGGAAACTCTTTCCAGCCGAGGGGCACGAGGATGGCACTGGCCTTCGTGTTCACCAGTCTCTCGTTGTAGCGTGGGTCGTGAAAGAAACTCAGATCGCCTGGAAGGGCTTCTTTCAAGGATGCAAAGCCTGTGATCTGCCCGGTGGGATCACCGCACAATACAGTCCCCCCGACGAGGGTTGCGAGATTGGAGAGAGCGATTTTCATGAAATGTATCTTCTCATTTTTAGAGCTGCATTCCACGCCAATTTTGACTGGCGTTAGATTTGCCGATCCAACTCCTAGCCCTGCAAAGTTTCCACGCGCATCCAGCTCGGCGCACCACGCACACACTTGAGCTGACTGATGGCGGCGAGTGCCGACTTCATGTCTCCCAAACGTGCATCGTGAATCATGAGCACGAGTGAAGTTTCGCCACTGGTGTCTTCGAGATCTTCCGGCTGGATCATGGATGAAATGCCAATCCCACGTTCGCCAAGTGCTGTGGCGACCTGAGCCAGCACCCCCGGAACGTCATCAACTGTCAGCCGCAGATAGTAATGCGAGACGGTGTCATCCACGGGCTTCGATTTGCCATAGAGGCCATGTGGCACAAAGCCGCTGTGGCGTGCTCCGTGCATCAAAACAGCGGCGGCCTCGCAAAGATCGCTGATGACGCTGCTGCTGGTCGGGTCCTGGCCTGCGCCACGTCCGTAGAAGAGGGTCTCGCCGACGACATCACCGTTTACGAGCACCGCATTGAAGGCACCGCTGACATTTGCGAGGACATGCGACAGCGGCACCAGGGAGGGCTGCGTGCGCACCTCGACGAGGCCGTTTTCATCCGCACGGATGACCGAAAGCAGCTTGATGGTGTAGCCAAGCCGTTCGGCAAAGCGGAAATCGGTGATGTTCACGCGGTCCACGCCTTCCACATGAACTTTGTCCTGAGGAATCCAGAATCCGTAGCTCAAGGAAGCCAGAATGATGGCCTTGTGCGCGGCATCCCATCCGCTGACATCGAGGGTGGGATCTGCCTCGGCGTAACCCTTGTCCTGAGCCTCCTGCAAAGCATCTGCGTAGCTGAGGCCAGCCTGCGACATGCGGGTGAGGATGTAATTGCAGGTGCCGTTGATGATGCCGTGAATGGAACGGATGTGATTTCCCACCAGTCCCTCCTGCAGGACCTGAATGATGGGAATCCCGCCTGCGACCGCCGCTTCAAAGTAAATCGGCACGCCGCATTCCTCGGCCAGGGCGAACAATTCCTTTCCGCGCTCCGCGAGCAGGGCCTTGTTGCCGGTGACGACGATCTTTTTGGCACGCAAAGCAGCGGCCACCAGATCATAGGCGGTGGTCGTGCCACCGATGAGTTCAACGATGACTGGAATGGCAGGATCATTGACCAGCACCTTCCAGTCTGTGGTGAGCAATTCCGCAGGCACCTCAATGTCCCGTGGACGGGAGAGATCACGGACGGCTATTTTGGAGACATGAAGTTCGGCACCGATGCGCTGACCGATCAGGGAGCGATTCTTTTGGAGATTCTTGAACACTCCAGCCCCCACGTTGCCTAAACCGGCCAAGCCTATGTTGATGACACGCGGAGTACTGACGTTGGACATGATGGATAAGATGCCGGAATTGGGGGGCCGTAGTCATGGCGGAGGCGCAGGGAACTCGCAAGCAAGAAGGCAGTTATTGAGAAACCCGGCAAAAATCTTACTCATCACCGAGCAAAGGGCTGAAACAGAGACTTGTGGATCAATTTCGGAACAAAAAAAACCTTGTTCAAACCGGGGGGGACCTGATAAAGATTATTTTAAATTCATGTCCTTCCGTTCCTTTAGTTATTGGTTAGCCAGCTGCATAGCTGCGGCCATGGCTGTGGGGGCGACGGAACCTGAAAAGGCTGGAACGCTGGATCTCACGGTGCCGGGAGCTGCCATCAGCAGTGTGATCGCAGTGCCAGAACCCAGCCGGGCATTGCTGCTGTTTGCAGGCATCATGGCCATGGCTTTCACCTACCGCCACGCATGGCTGAGCTGGAAGCGCAGTGCGCAGTCCTGAAGCCTGCCCACCTGATTTGGTGTGCCGTTTTGATTCGACGCATCCGCTGCCGCGGCTAGCATCGGTGGTATGAAAGTTCTGGCCGCCCTTGTCCTGCTCTCCTCCTCGGTTTTGGTTGCTGCAGATGCCGCGTTCCCGAAACAAGCCATCGCGACCGTTCATCCACTGGCGACTGAGGCGGGCCAGCAGGCGTTTGAAAAGGGTGGAAATGCCATTGATGCGGCCATTGCGGCCGGACTGACGCTGGGCGTGGTGGATGGGCACAACTCCGGCATTGGCGGTGGCTGCTTCTTTGTCATTCATGCGGCAGATGGCACGGTGACGTGCATCGATGGCCGTGAAATGGCTCCCGCCAAGGCGCAGCGCGATATGTATGTGATCAATGGCAAAGTGGACGATGAAGCCAGCAAGACCGGTGCTCTGGCCTCCGGGGTTCCGGGTTATCTGAAGGCCTGCGCCGCCGCGCAAGCGAAGCATGGCAAACTCAAGCTGGCCGATGTGCTGCTGCCAGCCGCTGAGATTGCGGAAAAGGGGTTCGAGATTGATGCGGTGTATGCGCGCAAGCTCGCGGCTACGGCGGCCAAACTCGCGAAATTCCCGTCCTCAGCGGCCATCTTCCTGAAAGATGGCAAGCCGTTGGAGAAAGGCCAGCTGCTGGTGCAAAGCGACCTCGCAAAAACTTACCGGTCTGTAGCGGAGAACGGGATCGAATGGTTCTATGGTGGTGAATTTGCGCAGAAGACTGGCGAATGGATGGCGGCCAACGGTGGCCTCATGACGGCGCAGGATTTTGCCGACTATCAGGCGCCTGAGCGTGCGGCGATCCGCTCGAAGTATCGTGGCTACGATCTGATCACGATGCCGCCGCCGAGTTCGGGCGGAGTACATGTGGCGCAGATTCTCAACATTTTGGAGCATTTTCCAATTCGCCACTTTCGAGCGAGCAGCCGGATTCATGTGATCACGGAAGCAATGAAGCTGGCGTTTGCGGACCGTGCCTACTGGCTGGGGGATCCGGATTTTGCGCCGGTGCCGAAGGGCCTGGTGGATCCTGCTTATGCGGCGGAACTGGCGAAGAAGATTGATCTGGATCACGCCACCGCCGTTTCAGGGCACAACATGCCGCCGCATTGGGAGGGAGATGTTTTCGGCAAGCACACCACCTTCCTCTGCACGGCAGACGCCGAGGGCAACTGGGTGGCGCTGAATCAGACGATCAACACCGGCTTTGGCAGCAAGGTGGTGATTCCGGGGACGGGTGTGCTGCTCAATGATGAGATGGATGACTTTGCGGTGCAGCCCGGTGTACCGAATGCCTTCAAACTGGTGGGAGCGGAAGCGAATGCGGTGGCTCCGGGCAAGCGGCCGCTTTCGAGCATGAGCCCGACGATTGTGCTCAAGGATGGCAAGCCGGTGATCGTGACGGGAGCGGCGGGGGGACCTACCATCATCACGCAGGCGCTGCTGCTGCTGACGCACATCATTGATGATGGCATGCTGCCGGCGGAGGCGCTGGCGGAACCGAGATTTCACCACCAGTGGAATCCGGACGAGTTGAAGATTGAGAAGGCGTTTGGAGAGGGCACGCTTGAGCGTGTGAAAGCGCTGGGGCATAAGCTGGCGGAGTCCGAGGGGTTTGGGGCGTGCCAGGCGATCTATTTTGATGCGGACAAGAAGCTCTTTTTTCCTGCGAATGATCCGCGGGTGCCGGGGAAGGCGGATGGGAAATGAGTGTGCCCGTTTTCCGCGGCCTGGTATAAACGGACTCAGTTCAATAGGACGGCGGACGCGTAGCTGACGCTTCTGAGGATTGTAAACTGGGAACTGAAAACTGAGAATTTTAAATTGGCCAGAGAAGTGCGGCGGGGTTCATGGTCCTACTTCGCCAACAAATGTTTCATCAAACCATGAGGGAAGAGGTTTACTCTTCGCGGAGTTTTCGGCGGAGGGTGGCGCGATTCATTTTCATGGCGGTGGCGAGGCGGGTGGGCTTGCCGTCGAAGCGCTTGAGGAGGGTGTCGAGCATGGTGGCCTCCACCGTTTCGAGCAGGGCATCATACGCTGGCATCATTTCATCGGTGCCTGTGGTCTTTTGATCCAGCCAGGCGGAGATGGCGCGTTTCATCGTTTCTTCGAGGTGATTGGATTCCTCGGTCTTAACGATGCTGGCAGGCAGATGATGGGGTAATATGGTGCCGCCGCTGCAGACGGCGGCGGCGTGCGCCATGGCCGTTTTCAGTTCGCGAACGTTGCCCGACCAGGTGTGGGCTTTGAGCGCAGCGAGGGCCTCCGCAGAGAGCACCTGCCCGCTCAAAAAGGAGACTGCCAAAGCCGGGATGTCCGAGGTGCGATCGCGCAAGGGGGGCAGGAGGACCTGAAGGACTGCGAGCGCGTAAAACAAGTCTTCACGCAGATGTGGTGCGGCCTCCTGACTGGATGCGCTGAAGAGGCGGGCCTTGAGCATGCCAGAGCTGAGACGATGCATGAGTGCCGCCTGAAGTGGCTTTGACCACGCGCAGATTTCATCGAGAAAAAGAACGCCATCACCTGCTCTGCTGATGGCTTCATCCAACGCGGCTTCGGCACGATCTTCGGACCATTCATCGGCACGGAATATGATCAGCGGTTTTTCAGAGCGAGCACTGTGGCGATGAATGACCTGCGCGGCGAGGCTCTTGCCGCTGCCGGGGGGACCTTGCAGGAGGACGGGCGCGTCATTGCCACTGGCCTGGGCAATGACGGCGAACGCACGCTGCATGGGCTCGCTGTTGCCGATCATGGTGGTGTCTGCACGCTGCTCAGTTTTCACCGGTGCGAAGACTTCGCGGATGGCCCGCTGTATGTCGGCGAGATTGAGCGGCTTGAGAAAATACTCGCGAGCGCCGAGACGCTTTGCCTCAAGGGCGGTGTCCAGCGTGCCGTGGGCGGTGATGATCATCACCGGGGGCGGCTGTGGGAGAGACTGGATTTTCTCCAGCACCTTCAGGCCGCTCATGTCCGGCAGGCCGACATCGAGGATGATGAGTGCGAAGGATTGCGCTGCGAGTTTGTCGATTCCACCCTGCCCTGAAGCGGCCACGACGGGTGTGGCATCCAGACGGCGCACCACGGTGGAGAGTGCTGCGGCGAGGGCGTATTCGTCTTCGATGATGAGGATGGAGGGAGTCATTCGGGAGGCAAGGGGAGCAGCACGATGATCACCGCTCCGCCCTTGGGGTCGTTTTGCAATTTTAAGCTGCCGCCGTGTGCGGTGATGATGCTGGAGACGATGTTCAAGCCGACGCCCATGCCACCTTCTTTTTCGCTGAAGAAGAGTTCGGTGCCCTTGGCCAGCGCGAGTTCGGAAAAGCCGGTGCCGGAGTCGGCGAATCGCAGCTCGAACCCTGACTCGGCGGGCTGGCAGCTCACCATGAGTTTGCCACCGCGAGGCATGGCCTGGATGGCATTGATCATGAGGTTTCGCACGGCCTGGGCGAGGCGCTGGGCATCGCCCATGATCCAGGTGGGAGAGGGCAGGTTGATTTCGACTTCAACGCCGGCGTGGCGGGCCTGAGCTTCGATGTTTCTGGCGACGCCGCGAATGCAGTCGGTGAGATCGAGCTTTGTGAGTTTGGGTGGGAGCGGATTCGCGAGGTGGAGCCACTGGTTCACGAGACCGGCGATGACTTCGGATTCGTTTTCGATGAGCCTGACGGCCTGGGCGTCTTCCTCATTCTGCGGGGTCATCAACTGCGCGTGAAGCTGAATGGAGGCGAGCGGGTTTTTGATGTCGTGGGCGAGGCTGGTGGCCACGCGGCCCAGCATGGCGAGTCGTTCGGATTGGGCACGCTTGAGGCGCTCGCGGACGAGGAGCCAGCCCATGAGGCCAGAGATGAGCCAGAAGGCGATGAAGGCATTGAGAGTGGCGGGATCGCGAAGAGACAGTGATGACACCACGGGCGTGCGGGTGAAGATCATGTCGTTCTTTTCATCCAGCCGGATGGTGAGGCGGTCTTCGGTGTTGGCCGGCGCTGTGCCTGCAGGGCGAAACTCGATCTGCATGCCGAGGAGCTGTTCTAGATCCTGCGCAAGTTTGCCGCTGCGCGGAAGATTCATGCGCCGCACAAATTCGGCATCGGCCTGGGCCAGGGCCTGGAAGAGGTGGTTGGACTCCTCGCGCTCGCGCTGACGCAGCCACGCGAGAAGTAGCAGAGATCCCGCGATGATGAAGGCGAGAAAGCCGAGGCCGAGGGTGAGGCGGAGCTTGTGGGGAGAGGCGGACACTGCCTACGGTTCCGGCAGAGGAGCGCTTTTATCAATCGGCTTGTCTTCCCAGATGGCTTCGCCTGTGGTGGGTTCGTAGGTGAGGATGCGGCTCTTGCTGCCGGGGACGGGGGCTTTGTCGATCTTGGGCAGCCACTTGGCGAGCTCAGTTTTTTTGGCGGTGTGCTGAGGGTCTTTGGCGAGATTGGTCCACTCGTTGGGATCGTTCTTCATGTCGTAGAGTTCTTCGCTGCCGTCGGCGTAGCGGATGTAGCGCCAGTCCTGGGTGCGGATGGTGTGATTGCCCTGATTGTGGGTGGTGATGGCGGGCCATTCGCGAGGGGCTGTGGCATCTTGGAACTGGGGCACGAGGCTGTGGCCTTCGAGGTCGGGACGGGCGGGGAGTTTGGCGAGGGCGAGGAGGGATGGGAAGATATCGAGGAGTTCGACGGGGCTGGTGCAGACCTGGCCGGGTTTGATGCCGGGGCCGGCGAAGATGAGGGGGACGCGGGTGCTGCGCTCCCAGAGGGTATTTTTGCCGGTGATGAGTTTTTCGCCGAGATGCCAGCCGTGATCTCCCCAGAGGACGATGATGGTGTTGTCCAAGCGGCCGGTGGCTTCGAGCTGGCTCATGAGGCGGCCGACCTGGCTGTCCATGAAGCTGACGCAGGCGAGGTAGGCGCGGACGAGGGGGCGCCATTCGTTGAATTTGCGCAGGGTGCTGAGGCGTGGCTCGGGGAGCTTCCAGTGGAGGAAGTCGGCGAACTTGGGGAGGTCGGCACGGTCGTCTTCTTTGACCGGGGGCATTTGGAGGGTGGAGTCTGGATAGAGATCAAACCACTTCTGCGAGGCGAAGCACGGGACGTGAGGGAGGCGGAAACCGGCGGCGATGAAGAAGGGCTTGTCTGCAGGGGCGCGCTTTAAGGCATCGATGGCGGAGTCGGCGATTTTCCAGTCGGCATTGTCTTCGTCTTTCTCGGGGAAAACGCCCCAGTCCATGGCGGGATGGCGGTCCGGGCCGGGGAGATTTGCGATTGGGGTTTTGGGTTTCGGCATGGGGCCGCGATTGCCCCACTCACTGAACTCGGCTTTTTGATCGCCACCGCGCATGGAGCCATCGTGGTAGATCTTGCCGCTGTTGAAGGTGAAGTAACCGGCCTGCGTGAAGGTCTGCGGGAGCGTCACGTGGTGCTTCGTCTGCTCCACTTCGCGGATGCCGGGGGCGAGGCCGTATATGCCGGTGCTGGAGGGGCGGAGGCCGGTGAGGAGCGAACTGCGCGAGGGATTGCACAAAGGTGCCTGGCAGTGGGCGCTGGCGAAGAGGGTGCCGCGCTTGGCCAAGGCGTCGATGGCAGGGGTCTTTACCTGCGGATGTCCGCCGAGGCAGCCGATCCAGTCGTTTTGATCATCGATGGCGATGAAGAGGACGTTGGGGCGTGAGTCGGCAGCGTGAACGGCGGCAGCGAGCAGGAATACAGAGCAGAGACTGAGCAACTTCATGGTCGGCTTCAAACGAAGCTCGACCGATGAAAATAGCAGCGTTAAGGAGCCACGTTTGGCACGAGGTGTTCGGCGGCTTTGGCGGCTTCGGCGCGGAGCTCGGGATTGAGATTTTTCTGCTCGAATTCGCGGCACCAGCCTTTGATCTCAAGCTCGTTGAAGATCTTGCCGATGACGCGGCGGAGGAGGCCTTTGAGATTGGGGAGTTCGACTTCCTGCAGGGAGCGGATGGCGGCTTCCTTGTAGCTTTCGAGGAGGGTCATGGCCTTCTCATGGGCACCGCTGTCGAGGGCCCAGTCGCGGATGGTGGCGTTGTCAGGCTTGGTTTTGGCGACGCCGTTCCAGAGGGCTTCCATCTGGTCTTTGACTTCGCCTTTGCCCTTCTCGCGCAGAAGAGAAAGGACGATGCTGGGGCGCATGTTCCATTCGTTGCCGGCGGCGGAGTCTTCGCCGAGATCGTCCAGGTCATCGCGGATCTGGTAGGCGATGCCGAGGTTTTCGCTGTAGGTGTGAAGGACGTCGGCGCATTCATCGAGCTGGCCGGCGAGAGCGGCACCGACCTTGAGGGCAACTTCGAAGGCGGGGGCAGTTTTGCTGCGGAAGATTTCGAGCACCTGGGTGCTGCTGAGAGCGACGGGGTGGCGGGTCCAGAGGAGTTCGGCGCCCTGACCGATGCAGAGTTCGCGCTGACCTTCGGCGGCGACGAGGATGGCGGCGCTGCGGATGTGCGCAGCAGCATCGTTGTCGGCAAGGAGGCGGTAGCCTTCACCAATGAGCAAGTCACCGATGTTCAGGGCCACGGGGATGCCGTGCTCGGTGTGGAGTGTGGTTTCGCCGTAGCGTTCGGCGTCGCCGTCCTCGATGTCGTCATGAACGAGGGAGGCTTTGTGGAAGATTTCGACGGCGATGGCGGCTTTCTTGACGGTGTCAGAGATGGGGCCTTCGGGGTCTTCGCGCAGGGCCTGATAGGCGGCGACGGTGAGGAAGGGACGCCAGCGTTTACCAGCACGAGCGAGCCACTCACGGGCGATGTCGTCGCTATGGCCTCGTGAGGGCCCCATGAGCGCATTGAGCGACTCGATGGTGAACCAGGTTTTCACCTCGTCATGCAGCGCGTTCAGATTGAGGCGGCGGGTTTTGTCGTCGCTGGTGAGGTGGATGTAATCCCAGACCCAGTCGATATCGACGAGGGTGTCGATGCAGTCGTCCTGAAGGAGGGGGACGGCGACGGCGGGAATGGCGGCGGCTTCGATGTAGGGGAAGGTGCGCTCAAGGACAGGCAGGCAGGAAATGCCGACGATGGCTTCGATCTTGCCAGTCTGGATGAGAGACATGACGATGGCGCTGCCTTCGGCGACGAGCACGGCGTAGCCGAGTTTTTCCGCTTCGTTTTGAAAGTCCTGAATGGAGCAGAGGCCGCACTGCTTGCAGAGCAGACCGAACTCATCAAAGGGGGCCGGGCATTTGCTTTCGACGCGGAGGCATTTCGGCATCAGCAGCAGACGCTTTTCAAAGGGCACGGTGGCGAGGGATTCGCGCCAGGTTTCGTTGGCGAGAAGAACGCCGACGTAATCGCGATGGATTTTGTCGATGGCGTGGATGGCGACGATCTTATCCGTGTGGTCCTGCAGATCTGCCAAGGGCACCGGGGGGACGAGTTTCTGCTCCTCGGCATAGGCGCGCACCCAGCCCAAGATTTGATCACGATCCTGCTTGGTTTGCGGGATGTTTTTCTTCGGCTGGCGGATACGGCGGTTCAGACCGGGAATGGGCGGAGGAAGGGCGGCAGAACGGACGACGGCAGCGGACATGAGAGGAAAGGGAAAGTGGCAGAATGCCGGATGAAAAGAGTGGGCGGTTTAACCGTGTAAGAGGGGCTTAGTCTTGCAGATATTGCGCTAATGTGTGCGAATCTTGCGCGGCTGGAGGATACGGACTGGCTGCAGTAGTCATGCAGCCACGGCAAAAACCAACCTCAAACCACCGTGCCACGACCGCCTTTGGGCGTGTTTTTCTTGGGCTTGGTCTCGGGCAGGCCTTCGTCCTGGAGAATGGTGTCCTGAGGGAGCGGCTCCGCACCTTCTTCACCTTTGGGGTCGGGCTCGGCAAAAGGGGTGGCCTTTTGGTAGAGCTTGAGACGGGTGTCGAACTCCTCCTGCAGCTTTTTACGATCTTCGTCGGGCAGGTCTTTGTCATCCTTGAGCAGGGTAATGCAGCGCTTCTGCCAGAGCTCGGCTTCTTTGAATTCGCCGTTGCGGGCGAGAGCAGCGGCCATGGTGTCGATCATTTCATAAGGCTGCTCATCGCTCTGGACGACTTCGGCGACGAGTTTCAAGGCACGCCGGGCGAGCAGGACGGCGCTTTCGCCATTGTGCAGATTGTCCTCCGGGCAGGTGGCCAGGAACCAAGCGAGATTGTTGGAAGCCCAGGGGTCTTCGGAGCGCGCGGCACGGCGATACCAAGCTCCGGCACGGCGGTAATCCACAGGAAGGCCCTGACCGGTGTAGTAGAGATTGGCAAGGCGCGTCATGGCGGGAACGAAGTCCTGCTGAGCGGCTTTGAGGTACCAGAGTGCCGCCTTGGCCGAGCTTTTGTCAATGCCGTCGCCCCGTTCGAGTTTCGAAGCATAGGCGGTCTGCGAAGGGGGATTCCCCTGATCGGCGGCTTTCTTGAACCATTCCGCCGCTTTGGCCACGTCTTTCTTCACGCCTTTGCCTTCCTCATACATGGCGGCCAGACTGTGCTGTGAGAGGGCAAAGCCGAGTTCAGCGGAGCTGCGGTACCACTCCGCTGCTTTGGCGAGATCCTTTTTTACGCCAACGCCGTCTTCAAAAAGTGTACCCAGAACATGCTGCGCGCGCAGGTGCTTCTGCTTGGCGGCCTTCTCGACGGATTTCACACCTTCTTCGAGATTTTTCTTCAAGCCTTCACCCGTGAGCATACGCAGGCCCAGTTCGAACTGAGCGTCTGCATCACCGCGATCCGCCCAGTCTCGAAGATCCTTTTCATCGATGCGCTGAGGCTGCTGCGCCGTCAGAGTTGAAGCAGCAAAGAGCAAAGCAACGAGGAGGCCGGCAAAGAGGGGGGATGAGGACGCATGCTTCATGGAGCGAAATTACGTCTGGCCGGAGCCGTCTCAACCATCAAAATGCAGGTGCGCGGTAAATTGGCGGCCCATCCCCCGCGATGAGCGGCAGGCCAGATGGCCGCAAAAAACCGCCTCAAGGAGATGGCTCTTCCTCTGAGAGAGTGAAAAACCGACACCCATGTCAAGCCCGTGCTTACAGTTTATGTTGGGCCGCCGTTTTGACAAAACGCGGTGCCTGTGCGTGAATTACCTCGCAGCCGAAGCTGCCATTCCTTCCAGAATGGTGGCGCGGGGGACCCAACAACCCTGAGTCGAAAGACCCAGGGCGGGGCGAAGGAAGGTGGGTAACCACCGACCAGTCCACTTCCAAGGACCAGTCCGACAGCTAACCTCGCAGGCGACATTGGAAGGGCGATCCTATGCCCGACGCGAGTGCGCCGGGACCATGGTCTCCCCAGAACCACCGCACCCGCGAGTGGACGGGAAACCGTCCGCAGACCGGGGGCCTTCGAGACCCATACCCATGAACTGCCAAGAAAACCAAAGCCCCACGACTGAGGGCCTGGTCAATCCATCTGCCCGGGACACACCGCCACCGGCTTTCCCACCCTTGAGCTGGATTCACGTGATCCACGAACCGGACCGTGAAACACAGGAACTCGACGCTGATCACGCCTTGAGCGCGGCTGATCAAGAAAGCGCCCTGCTCCGCCAAGCCGAATAACCCACCTGCTGAAACTTCATTTCCAAAATCTGAAAACATCATGACTCATCACCATTTTAAAGCCCCCTGGGGCCGCACTTTGCTCATCATTTCCATTCTCACGACGCTCGTGATGCTTGGGATTGCCATCGCGCTCAGCCTCGACCGGCAGACACCGGGATTCATCAGCCTGCCTGCACTGCCCACGCGTGCGCTGTCAGCCGCCGTAGTGCTGCTCATTCCTCTTGGAGCAGTGCCGTTCATCATTCGCGGCTATGTCATCACCAAAGACGGCATCCTCATCAAACGCCTGTGGTGGAACACCGTGCTGCCGTTTGACGAAATGAGCTCCGTCGAGGTGGAACCGCTCGCGCTGTGCCACAGCTTTCGCACGTGTGGCAATGGCGGCCTGTATTCATTCACCGGCTACTACTGGAACAGGCAGCTGGGGCACTTCCGCGCCTACGTCACGGATCTGAACCGCACAGTCATCGTGCGCATGAAGAACCGCACGGCCGTGCTGTCCCCTGACGATCCCGAGGCTTTTGCCCGTGCCGTCACCACCCGCCTCCATGCCTGAACCCAATTAAACACCTGAACCCTGAATTTTTTATCTCCATCATGAACTCCATTCTCTTATTTGCTTACGAGCACTGGCTCATCACGCTCTCAGTCGTCGGCGTTATCATTCTGTACTTTGTCTCCTGCGTTTACATTCCGGAGAGCAAAGTCGGCGTGGTCATCAAACGCTTTGCCTTCAAAAACCTGCCTCCCGGTGAAATCATCGCCCTCAATGGTGAAGCAGGTTACCAGGCCGACACGCTGGCCCCGGGCCTGCACTTTGGTTTCTGGATCGTGCAGTACCACATCGAGAAAGTGCCCATGGTCAGAGTCCCGCAGGGAGAGCTGGCTTTGATCGTCGCGAAAACCGGCGCCGCCATTCCACCCGGCCGCATCCTGGCACGCACGGTGGATTGTGACCACTTCCAGGATGCCCGTGCCTTTCTCAAACACGGCGGTGAAAAAGGCCGACAGCTCGGTGTCATCACCGCGGGTTCGTATCGCATCAATCCTGCGCTCTTCACCATTATCACGTCCGAAAATGCCCAGCAGCACGGGCTTGAACCGCAGCTGCTGCGCATCCGCCACGTGGATCCCGATCTCGTCGGCATCGTCACGACGCTGGATGGCATGCCCATTGAGCAAACCGAAATCGCTGGAGCCATCGTAGCCGGGCACGACAACTTTCAGAATGCGCAGGCCTTCCTGAATGCCGGCGGCCATCGAGGCCTGCAAGAGCAGGTGCTTCTCAGCGGCCAGTGGAACATCAATCCGTGGTTCGCGCAGATCGAGCAGGTGCCCATGTTTGAGATTCCGATCGGCCACGTCGGTGTCGTGATCTCATATGTCGGCAAGGCGCACCTCGACATCAGCGGACCCGAGTTCAAGCACGGCGACCTCGTGGACGTGGGCCACAAAGGTGTGTGGGGCAAACCGCTGCTCCCGGGCAAACATCCCGTGAATACGCGCATCATGCGAGTGGAACTGGTGCCGACCACCAACATCGTGCTGAACTGGGCCACGCGCACGGAGGCGCACCACTTTGATGCGAAGCTCAGCAGCATCACCGTGCGCTCACGTGACGGCTTCGCCTTCAATCTCGATGTTTCGCAGATCATCCACATTGGTGCGAACGAAGCCCCCAAGGTGATCAGCCGCGCGGGATCACTGCAAAACCTCATCGACCACGTGCTGCAGCCCATCGTTGGCAACTACTTCCGCAACTCCGCGCAGGACTACACCGTGCTGGACTTCCTGAGCGCCCGCAGCCAGCGCCAGGGCGAGGCCGCCAACCATATCGAAACCGCGCTGCACGAATACGACGTGGAAGGGATCGACACGCTGATCGGCGACATCACGCCGCCCGAATCGCTGATGAAAACGCAGACGGACCGCAAGCTGGCGGAAGAGAGCCGCAAAACCTATGAGATGCAGGAAGCTGCCGAGAAGCAGCGACAGCAGCTTGTGCGCCAGACGTCGCTGGCCGACATCCAAAACCAGGTGGTGAGCGCCGAGCAGGGCGTCAACATTGCCGAACTCCACGCCACGGCTGCCGTGAAGAAAAGCGAAGGTGAAGCCGCCTCCACCCGGCTGCGTGCAAGCGGTGAAGCGGAAGCCATCCGCGCCACAGGTCAGGCCAAGGCCGATGCCTATCAAGCAGGCGTGACCGCCCTTGGTTCCGATGTGTACGGCATGCTCCAGGCCTTCCAAATCATCGCCGACAAAAACCTCCGTGTCGTCCCCGACGTGCTGGTGAACAGCGGGCCGCACAGCAGCGGCATCCTCGACGCGCTCATGGCCATGCTCACCAAGCAACGAGCATCCCTGCCCATCTCCATGCATGACACGCCTTGATAGGCAGCATTGGCGCCGGCTGGCGCACTGAAAAAACAGCGGGCTGCGGATTCATTCCGCAGCCCATTTTGACGTTCCTGCATTCGCATTCAGTTCCAGCTATGATATGGGGAGCGCATGAAAGCACTTCCGCACATTGCTCTGCTCGCCTGCTTCAGCGTTCTTTTTCTGGTCGGCTGCGACGCCAACTTAAACGCGATTCCCGGTCCGCCGTTTGCCTATGATGACTTTGGCACTGAGTCGATGGCCAGCGAACTGCTTGGCCCCAAGGGCAAGGACACCCAGGTGGTTGCGCGATTTGGCTCCACGAATTCGACGCAGCCGGCCGGTGGTCCTGATGTGCGTTATGTGGGTGTGGGGCAGGCCATGAACCACCTGCGCCACAGTGTGCGCAAGCTGCACAAAACGCCGGAAAATCAGGCGCTGTACCAGCGTCTGGCGACCACTTACAGCCGCTTGTACCGGCAATATTCCTCGAAGCGAGATGCTTTTATGGCCGTCCCTTCAGCCAGTTACGGTAGGGGCGGCATGAACCGGGCGCTGATGATGCCCCCGATGCCTCCGACGATCTGAGCGGAGCGCATTTGACAAGGCAGCTGCTGCCAGCCAGACTGGACACCTGGCTCGAATGAGTCGCGGGTGTAGCTCAATGGTAGAGCAGGTGCTTCCCAAGCATCATACGTCAGTTCGATTCTGATCACCCGCTCCACCGAGCATCAAGGCCGTGTTTCAAAAAAGGATCGTGAGCATTTCGCCACGAGTTTTGCCAGAGCGCAGTAAATCTGATTTTCGCCGGGGCGGCTGGAGTTTCGGAATTAAGAATGCTGGCTGTGAAAAAGAGCAGGCCAGTGGCGTGTGACAGATGAAGGGGGTGGCGAACATGAACGATTGCATGCGAGGATGACTGATCATTCTTCCACCGGTTCTGCGGGCTAGGCTGTCATGCGTGCCAGGACTGCATCATCCACCGGTTTGCAGGAGCGGTAGCCTTCGCCGTGCTCGGGGAGCTCGGTGAGGAAGGCGGCACGGGCTTCGGCGGTTTGGAAATCAAGACCGATGAGAGCGCGACCGATGCGTTCGCCGGACTGGCGGTAGTTGAAGTAGCAGAGACTGGCGCGATCGCGGATGAGGCGGGAGAGGAAGTCGTGAAGAGCACCGGAGCGCTCGTAGAAGTCGAGACGCAGGAAGACGGGATGAGCGAGGAGATCGCCGCGCAAGGGGATGGCGCGGAAGGCGACATCCACGGCTCCGGTGAGGTCTTGCCATGGATAGCCGCCTGCGTCCAATCGTGCGGGGAGCGCGGCAAGCTTTTCGGCGTTTTCCGATGTGACGGTGAAGACGGGCCAGGCCTCATCCGTGCGATGCAGGCCGTATTGGAAATCGGCGATGTTGAGACCTTCGAAGCAGGAATCCAGCAGCGCGAGCATGGCACCCGGGCGCTCGGGGATGCGCACACGCAGGGCGCGTGAGGCGGTGTTGCTGGAACCTTCGGACTGGGCGATGAGGCCAAGCTGCAGGAAGTCGATGTTGGCACCGGTGATGACGATGAGAACTTTTTTGCCTGCGAGTGCCGCGCGGTCTTTGAGCACTGCGGCGAGCCCCATGGCACCCGATGGCTCCGAGATGCAACGCAGTGTCTCCCACAGCACGCGGATGGCGGCGCTGACTTCGGCATTGGTGACGGTGGCTACTCGATCTATCGACTGCTGACAGATGCCGAAGGGCAGTGTACCGGCTTTGCGGACGGCGGTGCCATCGCAGAAGATGTCGAGATCGTGAAGTTCGACGGGTTTTTCTGCGGCGAGTGCAGCTTTCATGGAAGCTTGACCAACGCCTTCGACACCGACGGCCTCCATGTTGGGCCAGTAGGTTTTGAGCCAGCAGGAAACCGCCGAGGCCATGCCGCCGCCGCCGATTTGCAGGTAGGCGGCATCGAAGGGGCCGTGACCAGAGAGCACGACCTCGTCTGCGAGAGTCCCCTGCCCTGCCATGACTTTGATGTCATCGTAGGCGTGCACGTAAGTGGCACCGCTGCTGCGTTCGTCTTCACGTGCTGAGGTCACGGCTTCATCGTAGCTGTCGCCTGCGAGCATGATGCGGACAAATTCGCCGCCGTGGTGCAGCACGGCGTTTTGTTTCACCTTGGGCGTGGAGCGTGGCATGTAGATGCGGGCGTGGATGCCAAGGGTTTTGGCAGCAAGTGCCACGCCCTGCGCGTGATTGCCGGCGGAGGCTGTGACGACACCTTTGGCTCGCTGCTCGGGGGTGAGCTCAGTCATGGCGTTGCAGGCACCGCGCCACTTGTAGCATTTCACGGGGGAGAGGTCTTCGCGCTTCACCCAGATCTCAGGGCCGGGCTCGGAGCCGGGCAGGATGAGACGCTCCATTGGCGTGGGCTGGCCGAAGCGATAGACCCGCTCACGGGCAAACAAGATTTCCTGCCGCAAGCGGCGATCCAGAGGCAAATTTTCGCGTTCCATTCGTGGCGGCATACATTCCCGCCCCGCATGCATCAGCAAGAGGTTTCACCATTTCAATGCGCGGCCTTTTTCTTGGAGACGGGATGCTTCCATTCCAGAATCTGTCCGTCCTGCTCCAGGCGTATTTTGAGCTTCGTGTAATCCACCTGCTGCACGGGATTTTTGTCGTCGATGGCTATGCAGGCTGCTGCTGCGGCGCTCTGGCTGGTGCACATGAGCACGGGCTCCATGCGGATGCGGCTGAAGGCGGTGTGGCTGGCGCTGAGGGCGAAGGTGACGAGGAGATTGTCGCACTCGGTTTGCTTTGGAACGATGGCTTCGTAACCGATGCCATAGGGTGGTGTGCCATCGCGACCTCCGGCGGTTTTGCCTTCGCGCGTGACCACGCCGTCCTTCACGATGCGGCGGATCTCATGCGTGTCTGTGCCATAGCTGCCGAGGCTGATGGGTTTCGGAGCGTTTTGGCGGCCGAAGGTGTGGTGCTCGGTGAGGACGAGGTCGCTGACCATGCGGCGGGCTTCGCGGACGTAGATCTGGTGCGGCCAGCCGCCGTTGTCGGTGAATTCGTCCTTTGGCAGGCCGAAGCGCTGCATGTCTTTGCGCACCTGCTCGGAGACGCGGACATCGGTGGCGAGGAAGTGCAGCAGGCCGCGATGATAGTCTTCGTGCTGCTTCGCGATCTTCTCGCGCTGCGCATAGGAGGCCTCTGGCCATGCGTGTGAGACACCGGGGAGATTGCCGCCGAAGGTCGCGGTATTGAAGTCCCATTTGTCATTCGGAAGGGCATCATGCTTTGAGAACCAGCGGAGGTCCATGGCATCGCCATTGGCGAGGCAGGCTTCGATGAAGCGGACGACGATCTCGTAACGCTTGGGATCGTAATCGGACGGCGGCGTGATGGGGATCATGTTGGCCGGATTCGTAGTGAGGCAGAGACGGAAGCAGTAGGCCTGTACGCCGGGGGCGGGATCGCCTGGGGTGCCGGGTTCGCCGGATTGAATGAGGGGCAACAGGCCGCTCGTTGGATCGCCCTTCACGACGTAAGGATCGAGGGGGAAATCGCGATCCCACACGCCCTGGCCGCCTTTGAGACGGCCGTTTGCACCGGGCTGTGAGAAGCCGGTGTGGGGCAGAAATTTCTCTGCGTAATGGATGCCGTTGTAGGTTTCGCCGTACTTTGCATTGCCCTCGCGCATGAGGGTGTAGCTCACGCCGGATTTCGCCATGAGGTCGCCTTCATAGGTGGCATCGATGAACACTTTGGCGCGAAAGATGGTGCCGTCTTCGGTGACGAATTCGGTGATGTGGGCGCGGTCTTTCTTAACTGATGCCAGTCGCGCTTTGAGGTGAACTTTCACACCGGCATCGCGCGCCATGTCGGTGAAGACCTGCTCTGCTTTGTGGGGTTCGATGGCATAGGCACCTCCGGTGGCGGGACCGCCGGCTTTGCTTTCAAAGGCTTTGTCCCAGGCCAGCGTGACGCCTGCGGTGGCGGCAAGCTTGGTGAAGTATTCGCGGGCGATGCCGCCGACGGAGCGAGGATCTCCGATGTCCACGGCGCTGAGGCCACCGCTGGTCATGCCGCCGAGATGACGACCGGGCTCGGCAATGACCACTGATTTGCCCATGCGTGCAGCCTGAACGGCAGCCGCGACGCCACCGCTGGTGCCGCCATAGACGCAAAGATCAGACTCCACCACGGCGGCAGAGGCAAGGGATGAGGAGAGAGCACAGACGAGCAGGAACGAATTCATGGGTTGTATCATACCAGACGCGGCAAGAATGCCCGCCTTGCTGGTCAAGATGGCTGACCAGCGGCGAGATCGACAAAGATCACCGAGGCCGGCTCTCCTGAGCGTAGAGTGACCTCAAGGCTGTTTTTGCCTGCGCGCAGCAGTTTGGAGGGGATGGTCCATGCGCGCAGTTCGTCGGGTTTGCCGAGCAGTGATGGATAAGGCACGGGGAAAGGCTCGGAGACTTCGGTTGTCAAGATAAGGGGCTCGCCATTGAAAGTAGCGGACCATTCGCTGCTACCGAGGGGCTTGTCTGATTGAATGCGGATGCGTGCGTCTTGCTTCCATCCGCCTGCGGGTGGGGCGAGATCGAAGTTGAACTTGGCGGGTTTGGCCGGCTCGATTTTGCGTGGGACAGGGAGCGGCTTCATACCGGGTGCACGCCAACCTTGGGCGATAATCCAGTGCTGCGGCTCTTGGGCGATGGCTTGTGGATCGCGCAAGGCTTTGAGGGCTTCGAACGGTGGCTCGCCAAAGACGCCGCGGCCTTCGCCCTGACCGTGCTGGCGATAGTAGGCGAAGTTGAAGAGGCTGATACCGTCCGCGCCGCGTGCGTAGGCGAGATGAGCGGAGGTGTGCAGGTGCTCGGGGGTGGCGCGGCGGAAGGGAAAGACATCGTAGCCTTTCGCGACTTTGTCTCCTTTCCAAATCGTGTGGCAGAGTTCGAAGTAGAGGGTTGCGCCCTGAGTCTGTGTGCGGATCGCGGCGAGATCGTGCTGCTGGGTGGTGAAGTAGTGTACGGAAGCGTTCACCATATCGAGCCCGGCTGCGACGAGGGATTTTAGATCGAGGCCGAGCAAGTCCAGTGCAGGAAGGTGGCAGGGGACGCGGGCGCAGAACCAGCGGCGTTTGCCATTGCGCGTGGTTTGATCCAGCAGTGCACGCACATCGCGTACGAAGTTTGTCATGATAGCGCAGCGCTGTGCCAGAGGAGTCTCTTCGAGGCGGAAGTAGCCGTAAAAGCGGAGGAAATCGAGCTCCAGGCCGTCGATGTCGTAGTTCTCGCAGAGTTCGCGAATGAGCGCAAACTTCTGGGCGCGCACCTCGGGCACGGCCCAGTTTTGGATGAGGTCGGCGCCACGCAGTGAACCGGGCTTCAGGCGATATTCGGGATGATCGACGTAATGCTTCGTGACGCTCATGCCGATGCTGCCGCCGGGTTTGTCGCCGGGCTTGGGATCGCTGAACTCTTTGTGATGGGCGTCGTTCATGCGGAAGGAGATGAAGGCGGCCTGCTGGCGCTGGCGGCAGCGGTCGATGAAGACCTGGACGATATCGCCGCCATCGAGAACAAACTGGCCGAAGGGATCGGGCTTCTGACCGTAGCGCTGCTTGATCCAGGCGTAGTGTTCTGCGAGCGGAAGAACCTTGCTGGGCCACATGGGCACCATGCCGAGGCCGGGCTGCAGCATGTGTGCATCCACGAGTCCTGTCATTTCATCCACCGTGGCTTCGAGCATCTCTTTACGGAAGGGTTCCCTCTCTTTGTGAAAGGGGCTGGTGCATGAGGTGATGTTCGTTGTGTCGTTGCTGTAGAGAATTCGTGGCGCGGCGCGTGATGGGGCCGCTGCAGGGAGCCTGCCGGCTGCGGTGAGCAAGCCTGTGCAGTGAATGAACTGCCGACGAGTGATCATGGTCAATGAGGCTTTTCTGCGGCTGAGGTCATCTTCTTTGGCCCCTCGTGCAACTGCTTTGCCATGGCGGCAACCGTTGCTGAATTAGCGGAGTCTTTGGCGAGGTTGTGGTTCTCCTGTGGATCGGTGCGTTCGTCGTAAAGTTCGGTGCCGACGACTTCATCCTTCATGTTTGTCCATTCGGTGTAGCGCCAGCGGTCGGTGCGTAGGGAGCGGCCCATGAACTTCTCTTTGCCGGGGCGCAGGTACTGGCTGAAAGCGGCGGCCTTCCACTTCTGTTCTGGATTGGTGAGCAACGGAGCGAAGCTGGTGCCGTCGAGGTGTGATGGAAGCTTGAGTCCGCAGAGTTCGGCAAGGGTGGGGTAGATGTCCACAAACTCGACAAGCGAGCGGGTGCACTGGCCGGGCTTTTGGCCGGGTGCGCTGACGATGAGAGGCGCGTGGGTGCCGAGTTCAAAATTCGTCATCTTGGTGAAGATGCCATTTTCGCCGAGATGATAACCGTGATCACTGAGCAGGACGACGATGGTGCTTTCCCGCAGGCCGAGGCGATCCAGTTCATCGAGTACGCGGCCGATTTGGGCATCGACGAAGCTGGTGCAGGCGCGATAGCCGCGGATGAGATTGAGCGCCATTTCGTCTGGGATGCCGATTGTCGCAGGCACATCGCCGTAGGAGCGAAGTTCGTACCAATTGTGCAGCGCCGGGGCGGGCACATCTGGGGATGCTTGATAATTGTCCGGCAGCTTGATCGTGTCAGCGGGATACATGTCCCAATACTTCTGCGGGCAGGTGAAGGGCAGGTGCGGCTTTTGAAAGCCGACTCCGAGAAAGAAGGGCTTCTCCATGCCTTTGAGGCGTTGCAGCGTCTCGATGGCTTTTGCCGCTGTCTGGGCGTCGCTATAGACTTCGTCTGGTTCATTCGCGGCCTCAAAGGGTGGGCCGCGCACGAGTTTGGGCCGTTTGTCGGCGGGGAGTTTTTTGATGGCCTTCAATTTCTCATCGGTCTCTTTGGAGAACCAACTCCGATGCGGAACGCCATGGTACCACGCGGGCTCGCTCCAGGACTGCGGATCATCGCCGGGCTCGCGCTCGCTGTGATGGAAGATCTTTCCGAGTGACATGGAATGCCAGCCGTTGTTTTTGAAGTGCTGTGGCAGTGTGACGATGTCCGGCAGTTGAGGACGCAGGAAGTGCTGATTGTCCAAGACGCCCGTGGTGTCTGGACGCACACCGCCGAGCAGGCTGGACCGTGAGGGATTGCAAACGGAGACCTGACAGTAGGCGCGCTCAAAGAGCGTTCCGCGTGAGGCGAGCTTGTCGATGTTGGGTGAGTGGATGTGCTTTGCGCCGTAGCAGCCAAGTTCGGCGCGGAGATCATCCGCCATGATGAAGAGAACGTTGAACTTCGCCGCGTGCAGCGTGCCCAGAGAAATGAACAACAGGATGAAGAGTGATTTCATGGCAGTTTTTCAGCGGGGGATTTTTTGCCTTTGGGGGCTCCTTGTTTTTCTTCGGCTTCACGCAGGCGTTTGACCTTGGACTTGTAGCCTTCGGACAAATTGGTCTGCGATGAGCGGAGGCGCAGCAGCATGCTCTCGCGCATTTCATTGAGTGTTTTGAGATGCTCGGGATCAGTGGCGAGGTTGGTCATCTCAAAGGGATCTGTGTCGAGATCGAAAAGAAATTCGCCTTTGTCATCCACCCACCATTTCCAGCGGCCGTCTGTGGCCATCATGTTCAAGGGGGCTTGGGAGCCGATTTCGCTGATGGCTGTCTTGCGAACCGAGGTGGCTTTGCCAGTCGCCACAGGCAGCAGGGAGACAGCCTGGCGGCGTGGTGAAAGCGTGCCACCGATGGCTTCGACGATGGTGGGATAGACATCGAACATCTGCACGGGTGTCTTTGCGTGACCGGTCTTTACCTGGCCGGGCCAGCGGACGACCAGCGGAACACGGACGGACTCCTCATAGAAGCGGCCTTTGGTCAACTGCCCCTGCGCGCCCATCATCTCGCCGTGATCTGCGGTGAAACAAACCAGCGTGCGATCCCATGTGCCGCGTTTCTGAAAGGCCTCGACCACGCGACCGATGCAGTCGTCAGCGAGTGAGATTTTGCCAAGGTAGTTGGCGAGGATTTCGCGTGCTTCAGGATGGCCAATGGTCCGCATCTCGCGGCGAAAGGTTTCGGGCACGTTGGGCGGCAGGGTCAATTTGCCCGCTTCATACATGGTGGCGTATTCGCCGGGGGCATCGAGAGGAGGATGCGGTGAATGCAGGCTCATCACGACGCAGAGAGGTTGATCTGCGGATTGTTTCCCGACGAAGTCGGCTGCCTCACGGCTCACAAATACATCGTGGTAGTGCTCCGGGGGGACCAGACTGGCCTCGGGCTGAAACTCCCATTTCACGTAGCGCTCGTGCATGTCTTCGGCCACTTGATCGAGCAATCCGAGCCTGCGCAGATAGGCACCATAAGGACTGCGGTCAGTGGGGGAATCGGGCGGGCCGGAGACATCAAAGACGTAGTCCAGCCCAAGCGCATGATGATAGTCTTCCACCTTGGGAAAGGCCTGACGCAGACTGGGGCCAGAGGTCCAGTGGGTCTTGCCGATCTGTGCGGTGGTGTAACCAGCGGCTTTGATGTCTTGAAACATGGTGGCCTCGGCGGGGGGCGCGTGGTAGTTCAATGCATTGCCCCAGATGCCGTGTCCGCTGTTATGCGGATATAAGCCTGTGAGCAATGAGACGCGGGCCGGCATGCATATTGGAGAGGTGGTGTAGCAGCGGTCAAAGACCATGCCCTCCGCGGCGATGCGATCCAGATGAGGTGTGCGCACCTGTGGATTTTCCCAGCTCAGGTAACGCGGGCTCCACTGATCCACCAGAATGACGAGAACGTCCGGTTTGCGCGCAAGCGTATCGCTCCACAGTGGAATGGCCATGCACAGCAGCAGTATCAAGCAAAGCGGTTTCACAAGGGGGGAATCACGCCCTTTACCGAAGGTCTGCGTCTGCTTTCACTGCAATTTCCGGTTTTGTTGATGGAGGATGTTACTAATTGCCCCCACCTGCCAGCATCGGCAATCAGGTGGCGTATGATGAATCCTCCATGAAGACCGCTTTTCAATTTCTCACTCTCGTTCTGCTGCTTGGCTGCTTTCCCCTTCACGCTGAAACCAAAGTTCCGGCAGTGGTCATACCGGCGCATACGCGCACGGATGATGTGGTTTATGGGCGCAAATTCGGCGTGGCGCTGACGCTGGATGTGATCACGCCGGAGAAGCCGAATGGATTTGGCATTGTTTACATGGTGAGCGGCGGGTGGGTGTCGGGGTACTCGCCGAATACGCCGCCGTTCTATGCTCCATTTCTTGAGCGCGGATATACTGTGTTTTCGGTGCGGCATGGATGTCAGCCGAAATTCATCATCCCAGAGATCACACAGGACATTCACCGGGCGGTGCGGTTCATCCGGCACAACGCAGCCAAGTGGAAGGTGAATCCTGACAAACTCGGCATCAGCGGTGGCAGTGCGGGTGGACACCTCTCACTCACGATGGCGGTGCATGGTGGCCCGGGAGATCCAAAGGCGAAGGATGCGGTGGATCGCGAAAGCAGCGCGATCCAGGCGGTCGCGTGTTTGTATCCGCCGACGGATTTTCTCAACTATGGCAAGCCGGGCGAAGATGCTGTGGGCGTGGGGACGCTGAAAAATTACAAAGGGGCGTTTGGCGCTGAGTCTGATACGCCGGAAGGACGCCAACGACTGGGCAAGGAAGTCTCTCCGATTTATTATATCACCGCGCAGCTGCCGCCGGTTTTCATTATTCACGGTGATCAGGATTTTCTGGTGCCGCTGCAACAGTCTGAAACTTTTGTTGCCAAAGCGAAGGAAGCCGGAGCGACCGCACAGCTGGCAGTCAAACCCGGTGCTGCCCATGGTTGGACGGATCGTCAGCCTGACTACACAGCGTTTGCGGATTGGTTTGATGCGCAGCTGCGTGGCATCAAAAAGTAGCTGACGTTACCTGGTAGGGAACGGGTTCCGCTCGTCGAAGCCGGACTGATGCCAGTAAGGGTAGATCTTGGGCTTCTCGCTGGCGGCATCGAGCTTTGCCACCTGCTCGGTGGTGAGGTTCCAGCCGACGGCGCCCAGATTTTGACGGAGCTGCTCCTCATTGCGGGCACCGATGATGAGGGTGGAAACGGTGGGGCGCTGGAGGAGCCAGTTCAGGGCGACCTGGGGTACGGTTTTGCCGACTTCAGCGGCTACTTCATCGAGAGCATCGACAACTTTGTAGAGATATTCATCATCCACCTGCGGGCCCATTGAGGAGCTGAGCTTGTGATTGAGGCGGCTGGTTTCAGGGCGGGGCTGATTGCGGCGGAGCTTGCCGGTGAGGCGGCCCCAGCCGAGGGGACTCCAGACGACTGCGCCGACTTTTTGATCGACTCCAAGGGGCATGAGCTCCCATTCGTATTCGCGGCCAATGAGGGAGTAGTAGGTCTGATTGGCGACATATTTGGTGAGGCCAAATTTGTCGGCATGCGCCAGTGATTTCATGAGGTGCCAGCCGGAGAAATTCGACACGCCGATGTAGCGGATTTTTCCTGCTCGCACGAGATCGTCCAAGGTGCCGACGACTTCTTCCACGGGCGTCATGGCATCGAATCCGTGAAGCTGGTAGAGATCAATGTAGTCCGTGCCGAGGCGCTTGAGGCTGTTTTCCACGGAGCGGATGAGATGCCAGCGGGAGGAGCCGACGTTGTTTGGACCATCACCAAAACGGAAGGTGCCTTTGGTGGAGATGAGGACTTGATCGCGACGGCCTTTGATGGCCTGACCGAGAATTTCTTCGGCGAGGCCGTTGGAGTAGATGTCTGCCGAGTCAAACATGTTGAGCCCGTTTTCGAGGCAGATGTCGATGAGGCGTGAGGCTTCGGCGACATCGGATGCTCCCCATTCTTTGAAGAATTCTGTTCCACCACCAAAGGTGCCGGTGCCGAGGGTGAGTGCGGGGACTTTGAAGCCGGAGCCGCCGAGTTGTCTGTATTCCATAGGAGATGTGGGTGGGGTTTGAGTGTGCGTGGAGTTACGAATTGAAATGCTGAAGGCTTTTAAAAACATCTGCGGCGATTTCGAAGGAGTGCAGACGTGCCTGCTGATCGTGAATGTGAGCGGTGGCGATGATTTCATCTGCGCCGGTGTCATTGAGCAGGACTTCGATCTGCTGGCGGAAGGTGTCCGGTCCGCCGACGGCGGAGCAGCGGGTCATGCGGGACACTTGTGTGGCCTCGACTGGATTCCAGAGAGCGTCTATGTCATCGACTGGGGGCTGCAATTGTGTGGGCCGGCCGCGGATGAGATTCAGAAAGACTTGCTGGAGGGAGGTGAAGAGGCGCTGGGCTTCCGCATCGGTGTCGGCGGCGATGACGTTCACGCCGATCATCACGTGTGGTTTATCCAAAGCTGCGGAGGGCTGAAACTGGGAGCGGTAGATGTCCAAAGCCTGATGCAGGAGCTCGGGTGCGAAGTGGGAGGCGAAGGCAAAGGGGAGGCCCATTTCTGCGGCGAGGGTGGCGCTGAAGGTGCTGCTGCCGAGAAGGTAGAGCGGCACATGGAGCCCCTGCCCAGGCACTGCAAACACGCGCTGTCCGGGCAAGGGTGCGCCGAGGAAGCCCTGCAACTCACGCACATCGGAGGGAAAGGTATCACCGCTGCTGCCGAGGCCACGACGCAGTGCGCGGGCTGTGAGCTGATCTCCGCCGGGAGCGCGGCCGAGGCCGAGATCTATGCGACCGGGATAGAGTGACTCCAGTGTGCCGAACTGCTCGGCGATGACGAGTGGTGCGTGATTGGGCAGCATGATGCCTCCAGAGCCGACGCGGATGGTGGTGGTGCCACCGGCAATGTGACCTATGACGACGGAGGTGGCGGCGCTGGCGACGCCGGGGATGTTGTGATGCTCCGCCACCCAGTAGCGGTGGTAGCCCCACTTCTCCACATGCTGCGCCAGATTCAGCGAATGGCGGAAGGACTGCGCGGCGGTCTCCCCTTTTAAGATCGGGGAGAGATCCAGCACGGAGTAGAGGAGGCCGGGGGGTGGTTTCATGACGCAGGGTAATCGGTGTAGCCCTTCGCGCCGTCTGCATAGAAAGTGGAAGGATCAGGGGAGTTCAGAGCAGTCCCTGAGGCAAAGCGCTTCGGCAGATCGGGATTGGCGAGGAAGGGAACGCCAAAGGCGACGGCGTCGGCATCACCGGCGGAGAGGATCGCGTTGCCGGATTCGAGAGTGAATTTTTCATTGGCCACATAAACGCCGCCGAAGGCTTTCTTCAATGCAGGGCCGATGCTGCTGGGTGACTGGTGTTCGCGAGCGCAGATGAAGGCGATTTTGCGGCCGCCGAGTTCACGCGCGACGTAGCTGAAGGTTTCCAGCGGATTGGCATCGCCCATGTCATGTGCATCACCACGCGGAGCGAGGTGCATGCCCACGCGATCGGCACCCCAGACGGAGATGACGGCATCGGTGACCTCCAGCATCAGGCGGGCGCGGTTTTCCAAGGAGCCGCCGTAGCCGTCGGTGCGGTGATTGGTTTTGGTCTGCAGGAATTGATCGAGCAAATAGCCATTGGCACCGTGGATTTCCACGCCGTCGAATCCGGCGAGTTTGGCATTTTCAGCGCCTTTGCGATAGGCTTCGATGATGCCGGGTATTTCGGACAGCTCCAAGGCGCGTGGTGTTACGAAGGATTTTTCAGGGCGCACGAGACTTACGTGGCCTGCTGCCGCGATGGCGCTGGGGGCGACGGGCAGAGCGCCATTGAGAAACATGGGATCAGAAATGCGGCCCACATGCCAGAGCTGGAGGAAGATGCGGCCACCGGCCTCGTGAACGGCCTGAGTGACGAGCTTCCAGCCGGTGACCTGCTCGTCCGACCAGATGCCGGGGGTGTTGGCATAGCCGACGCCCATGGGGGTGACAGAGGTGGCCTCGGTGAGGATGAGTCCGGCGCTGGAACGCTGGCGGTAGTACTCGGCCATGAGGGCATTTGGGATGCGCTGCTGGCCTGCACGGGCGCGGGTGAGCGGGGCGAGGAAGATGCGGTTCGGCAGAGTCAGGGGGCCGAGCTGGAGGGAATCGAAGAGAGTGGGCATGATGGATTAGTTCTTTAGTTCACAATTACCGAACAATAGAATGATTGAACTGCAAGTGAAATTAATGTAGCATCCACGCATCAGACCTCTCCAACATCCTCCACCCGATAGTTTCACCGTCGCGGGCATCATGCATGCCCTGTCAGATCCGGTGCGAATTAGCATTGTGGCCGAACTGCGCAAAGCCGAGGAAGGTCTGAACTGCGTGGAGACGACCAGCCGCCTGAAATGCACGATGCCGAAGTCCACCTGCTCCCAGCATTACCGCATTTTGCGTGAGTCAGGCATCATCCATAGCGAACGCCGTGGTGTGGAGCTGACGAGCAAGGTGCGGCGCAAGGAGCTGGACAGCCGCTTCCCTGGCCTGCTGGATGCCATTCTGAAGGCGTGGCGGCGTGAGCATGGGGAGTGAGATTTACTCCAGTGATTCTGGCGGGACCAGCGTCTCCTGCCACAGGGCGCCGTCCTGTGAAGCCTGCCAGCAGGCATTCGTTGCCACATCCAGGCAGGTGAGCCAGCCGCCACCATATGCATAGGTGTCGAGGCAGACGGCGTGACCGTAATTGAGCGGTCTGCCGCTTTTCATCAGGCATGGATCGGCAAGAAGATAGTTTTGTCAGCCGGTTTTGTGCCAGCACGGAACGCTGAAAGAGAGATCAGTCTGCTTTCAGCAGACCGAGTTCTTTGAAAAACGCATCCATCTTTTTGAGTGCCTCCGCATACGAGTGTGGATCGCGCCGGCGGGGGCGACCCGTTCGATGGGGTTGCAGGCTTTGCGCATCGCGTCGGTGAAAAGCTGCGCACAGCTTCAGAATGCGGCCTCAGGGCTGGCTGGTGATGGGGTCAATGCCGAACTCCTGTGCGACAGGCAAAGCTTTGTCCAGATCATTCACGAGGGGAAAATTCACACCGCGGCTCCATTGGCGACGCAGGCCTTCGGGTGTTTCATCGTGGTAGTAATTCACAAGCACATGAGCGGCTTTGAGCAACTTGACGGTCTCGGTGGGAACCTCACCTTTGCCGAGGAGCTGGATGAACTGCGCCTTCATCGCGATGGTCTCCTGAGCATAGGCCATCGAATCGCCCTGACGCTCCATGTTGCAGATGAGAATGTCTGGCACAGCGGCGCGGCTTTGCGCCAGAGCAGACAGTGTCAGGAGGGTGAGGAGATGTCGGCGCTTCATGTGCTTATTGCGTTTAGTTTACTTCAGCTCGAAAAAAGGCTGCTTCCACGCGATTGCGGGATTGTGTAGCATGGGGCCGAGGAGAATGGGGATGTCGGTCTCAAAGATGTCTGCGCCGAGACTGAGGAAACTGCGATAGCCTTCTTCGAGTTCTTGAATGTCCGCAACTTTGCCCTTGAGCACCTTGAGATCGAGATACCGAGAGGTCCCGGCCATGCAGGAGGCGCCTTTGCGGTGGATGAAATCATACAGCGCAACGTCTTGAGATGGGGCGTGGCCGACGAAGGCGATGACATTGCGCCAGGGGATGCCGAGGCGATCAAACTCACCGGCCTTTGCGACGGTGGGGATCATGACCTCCATCATGATGTCCGGGTTCAGCTTATGAACAGCGACCGCATCTTTGAAGCTGGAGACGATCAACATCACATAGGCCTCGGCCTTGTGGCGGGTGACGATCTGGGCGCGCTCGATGGAAGTGACGTCTTTTTGATCCAGGACGAGCACGGTTTTGCCACGAGCCCATTCAATGGCTTCATCCAAAGTTGGGATCTGGAAGGGGGTGTCCTGGCCTTCGGTGTCTTTGAGGAGCAGTTGCTTCAGCTCCGCGAGGGTGAAGTCCGTCACGCGGCCGGTGCCGTTGGTGGTGCGCTCCAAGGTGACGTCATGAAGCACGACGATGGCTCCGTCCTTGGTGCGGCGTGGATCAATCTCCAGCATGGCAAAGGTGCGCTGAAGGGTGTGCTCGAAGGTGGGGATGCAGTTTTCCGGGAAGCCTTTGGACGGACCGCCACGATGGGCGCTGACGAAGGGCAGATGCTGTCCTTTGAAACCAAGAACGGCCTGCAAGTCCTGCGCCGTCTGCGGATGGATGCGGTGCAGGGGCGTGGCGGAAACTGCCTGCCCATGCGTGAGCAGGGCGGCGAGCAAAATGGATGAACAAGCAAGCAGCAGTTGATTCATGGTGGTGAGGTTTCTTTGCCGTTGGTCAGCCAGTCCAGATTGAACCGGGCGAGCGTCAGGCGGCCCCCAGCAAAGTGGGCGAGTGCGGAACCATCGCCGCTGCGTCCGTAAAAGCAGAGGATGGTGCCGCTTTTGGTGACGGCGATGTCTGAGTACATGCTGGGACCGGGCTCGATGGTTTTGTTCACCGGCCAGGTTTTGCCTTCATCGCGGCTGATCTTCACGCTGACGTTTTTGCGGTCACGGTTTTTGCCGGGTTCGGCTTTGCCTTTCTCCTTCTCCAGGTTGTGGGGATTGGAGAAGAGGATGAGGCTTTGAAAAGCGTGATCATAGCGCACGATGCCGCCCATGCAGATGGGTTCGAGAAGAGCATCGTCAAATTTCGGTGTGCTCCAGTTGGTGGCGCCATCTTTGCTGACAGTAACGAGGCGACGGTGGGCCTTGGATTCGCTGCGCACATTAAGCATGACGCTGCCGTCGTTGCGTTCGATGGCGACGGTTTCATTGGGGTTGATCCATTCTTCGGTGCATGGCACTGCGATGTCGCCAGCCTTCCAGGTTTTGCCCTGATCATCGCTGAAGATGGTGGCGGTAACACTGGGGCGATGGGCATTGCCGCCAGCGCCGGTGGAAAGCCAGACGGGGACGACGAGGCGGCCGTTCTTGAGCTGGATGCTGTGGTCCGGGCCGGTGGCGAGGACTTTCCAGTCGTAGTCTTTTTTGAAGGCAGCGAAGGCGGAGGTGATCTCGGAGGGCTTGCTCCAGGTAAGACCGTCGTCCTCGCTGCGCTGGTAGAAGCAGCGCTCATATTCCAGGCAGAAGAGCATGTGGACTGTTCCGTCCTTGTCGGCGATGAGCACGGGGTTGTTGTAGGTCACGTCGTTGGGATCGACGTTTTTCATCTTGAGGGCGAAGGGGTTTTTAGCTTTCGGGCCTTCGACGTTGGCGATGCTTTTCGGCTCGCTCCAGGTTTTGCCTTCATCGGTGCTGCGGCGGAGCAGGATGCGGATGTCGTCCCAGTCGCTGACACCGGCGGCACGCTTGCGGGCTTCGCACCAGGCGAGCACGGTGCCCTTGGCGGTCACCACGATGCCAGGGATGTGGTAGAGCTGGTAGGAGGGATTATCGCCGACGATGAACAGATCTTGTTTTTCGATGAAGGGTTCAGCGGCCAACAGCGACGAACCGAGGAGCAGGAGTGAGAAGATGGATGATTTCATAAGGTTGAGTCTGGGTAAAAAGGTGAAAGTAAGCCATGGATTCACCACTCACCGGGGCGCGCGAACTTCGCTTTGGCGTTTTTGCCGAACTGCGCGCCGGCGGCCGCGAGATTGGCCAGCACTTCCTCGCTGCTGAGACCGGCGCTGCTGCGGGCAGCGGGGATGACGGTCAGGCATTCGTTGGAATCCATGAAGCGGGAGGCTTCGAGGATTTGCGGCTGTGCTTCAGGTTCGATGACGAGGAAGCCATGCTTGTCGGCGTGAATGAGGTCACCGGGAGTGACCTTGCGGCCAAAGACTTCGACTTCGCTGTTCCAGCGAACGGGATGCACGTGGGCATGACCGACGCAGAAGCGACGGGCCAGGGCTTTGAATCCGGCGTTGGTCATTTCATCGACATCGCGAATCGCGCCATCGACGATGGTGCCCACACAGCCGAGGGCGCGGTGCATGTTGCTGTTCACCTCGCCCCAGAAGGAGCCGATGGTGCGGGGTTTGTCGAGATCCTGGACGCAGACGATCTTGGGACCGGGGATGCTGGCCACGTAGCTGCGGTATTCATTCCATGCATTCGCATTGGCCTCACGATGCGTTTTGTTACTTGGCTCGACCACGACGGTGACGGCGTAGCCAATCATCGGCCCCATCTGAGGCATGAAATCGCGGACTTCTTCGAGATTGAAGCCATCGGCGGCGGGATCGCGTTTGGTGATCTGCTCCCAGCCATTGTAGATGGTGGGAGTGTTCCAGCGTTTGAGTTGAAGGAGGTCAGAATGAGGAAGCATGAGATGCGAAGGATGGTTCATCATGAACGACGCGACACTTGAAATCTCTGTGGTCATTTCTGCTTACCACGGCATGTTGGGATCTCTCGCTTATGCATGCTGTTCCACCCAGACCTTCGCTCATCACTCACAGCGCCGACTTTTTGCGCGAGGCCCTGCTGCGGGGAGAATGGCAGGGGGTGCTGCCATCCGAGCGCACGCTTTGCACGCGACTGCGCATCAGCCGACCCACACTGCGAGCGGTGCTCACGCAATTGGAACGCGAAGGTGTCATTGGTGCGGTGGTGAACAAGCGAAGGCAGATTCTCGCGGCACCTACGACGCGGGGAAAGAGTGCTTCATCACGCATGATCGCGCTGCTGACGCCAGTGCCTCAGCAGGCGATGCCACCGTTTGTGCTGTTCTGGGTGGATGCGCTGCGTGAGCTGCTGACGGAGGCAGGATATCAACTTGAGGTGCACGTGAGTCCGCATTGTTTCACCGCCAAACCTGCGGGAGGGCTGAAGAAACTCACGCAACGTGTGACTGCTGCGGCGTGGGTGATGTTTCGCTCTACGCCGGTGATGCAGCGATGGTTTGTAGAGCAGCAACTGCCAGCCGTCATTGCGGGATCGTGCGCTGATGGCATGGGACTGCCCTCGGTGGATCTGGACTACCGTGCGACCTGCCGGCATGCGGCGACGATGTTGATGCAGAAAGGGCACCGCCGCATCGCCCTGCTGCTGCCGGACTCAGCGCATGGCGGAGATGTGGACAGCGCCCAGGGTTTTCGCGAAGCTTTTGCCACGAGCGATGCCGTGCCTTGCGTGGTGCAACACCATGAAACTGTGGAACAGGTGATTGAGAGTCTGAATGAGGCGCTGAAACGGAAACAGGCACCGACGGCGTTTCTCGTGGCGCGTACGATTCACACGCTAACGGTGGTGACGCATCTGCTGCGGCTGGGCCATAAGCTCCCGCGTGATTTTGCCATCGTGTCACGGGATGATGATGCGTTTCTTGATCATGTGGTGCCGAAGGTGACGCGTTATTCGGCTGATGCGGCGAAGTTTGCGAAGAGGCTCGCGCGTCTGGTGCTGGAGCTTGCTCAGACCGGACATACGAGCACGAAGCCGGTGAGGTTGATGCCGGATCTTCGGCGTGGGGAGACGGTGTGAACGAAGATGTTACGCGCCGAAGGCTTCGATGAAGCACACTTCGAGCGCGAGGCCTTCGTTGACGTTGGTGTGCAGGTGGCTCTCGAGCTGGCGCAGGACACGAATGCGTTTGGCGACATCACCCGGCTCCCATTTGGTGGCGAGGGCGGCGGTGGCGTCTTGAAACTTGGGCAGGTCGAGATGCTCGGCTCCGGCCTGCTGGCGGGCGACATCGCCCATCCATGAGAGGAGGAGTTCCATGAGCGAGGTGCGCTGCTGGAGGTAGTCGGCCTCGATCTGGGCTTCGACCTGTTCTTCGCGCTGCTTGAGCCACGCACCGTCGGTGGTCTTGGCGTAGTGGTCCTGCTCGCGTTCGAAGTCGGCCTCCTGCTCCTTTTTGATGGCGTCATGCAGGGCTTCGAGGATTTCTTCAAAGTCTTTTTTTAAGGATAGCGCGGTTGAGATGCTGCCGCTTTCTTTTTTGGACATCTGCTTGAGCACGTAGAGCAGCTTACCCTCGTGTTCGGTGAAGATGCGTGCGCCATCGGGAGGCATGAGCGCCACTTCGAGCACACGGGACTGGATGGTAGGCAGGAGCTGCTGAGGCTGAGTGCTGAGGAGCAGAAGAAGCGTGTTTGGCGGTGGTTCCTCCAGTGTTTTGAGGAAGGCGTTTTGCGCCTGGGGATTCATGCGCTCAGCATCGACGATGACCGCGAGCTTCCAGCCGTTGGGCGCGGCGGTGCGGTGGATCATCTTTTCCAGAAAGCGGATGGTGCCGGGGTCGTCGCCATCATCACCGATGGTGATGCGGCGTGATTTGCTCTGCGGGCGAAGGACGATGGCCCCCTGCCCTTCCCAGGCTTCGAGGGTGCCCATTTTCGTGCCGACCATGAGGTCGAGAACTTTGGCGGCGAAGACTTCATGCTGCGCCTCTTTGGGCCCCGTGATCAGGTAGGCGTGGCCGAGGCGGCCGTTGTCACGGGCGCGGGCGAGAAGCTCAAGGGCATGTTCGCTCTTAAACGGCATGAGATTGCGCGGTAATGGTCTGCCAGATGTTTTCGTGAACGATTTCGGGAGTGGCCGAAGCGTCGATGATTTTCACGCGTGCTGATTCTGCCTGAGCGACTTCGAGGTAACCCTGCCGGACTTTTTCGAAGAATGACTGCGGCTGGCTTTCCATGCGATCCAGTTCACGCCCACTCTGATGGATGCGCTGCCAGGCGGTGGCGCTGTCCATGTCGAGGACTAGGGTGAGGTGTGGCAAGGTGCCGCCGATGGCGAAGTGATTGATGGCGCGCACGCTTTCCAGCGGGAGGCCACGAGCGATGCCCTGATAGACGGTGGTGGAATCGAGGAAGCGGTCGAGAATGACGAAGGTTCCGGCCTCCAGCAGCGGGCGGATTTTTTCGCGGACGAGCTGGGCGCGACTGGCAGCGAAGAGGAGCAACTCGGTCTCAGGGGTCATGGCGGCGCCTTCTTTGGCGTGCTGAAGGAGATGGCGGATGCTTTCACCGAGCTCAGTGCCACCGGGCTCACGCAGAACAACGACGGCACGCCCAGCAGCTTCAAGCCGGGTGCGCAGCAGAGCGATCTGCGTGGATTTGCCGCAGCCTTCAGAGCCTTCGAAAGAGAGAAGGAAGCCAGCGCTCATGACAATCACTCCCACTCGATGCTGGCGGGCGGCTTGGTGCTGATGTCGTAGAGCACGCGGTTCACACCTTTGACGCTGTTGAGGATCTTGTTGGAGGCGTTGCGCAGCACGGAATAGGGCAGCTCGACCCAGTCGGCGGTCATGGCGTCTTCGCTGATGACGGCACGCAGGGAGATGGCCTGCTCATAGCTGCGTTCGTCGCCTTTGACGCCGACGGTTTTGACTGGGAGCAACGCGGCATAGGCCTGCCAGGTGCGCTCATACCAGCCGCTGCGACGGAGCTCGGCGATGAAGATGGAATCTGCATGCTGAGTGGTGGCGACGCGCTCAGGTGTGATTTCACCAGGGATACGAACGGCGAGACCTGGGCCCGGGAACGGATGACGCCACAGGGCCTGATGCGGAATGCCAAGGCTGGCACCGAGGGCACGAACTTCGTCTTTGAAGAGTTCGGCGAGAGGTTCGAGCACCTTGCCCTGAGCCTTGAGTTCCATGATCTTATCAACGCGATTGTGATGCGTCTTGATCTTGCTGGCGATGCTGCCGCTGGTGGCGCTTTCGATGACGTCTGGATACAGCGTGCCCTGTGCGAGGAGTTCGACGTTGTCGGCGACCTTCCAGAATTCTTCGACAAAGAGCGTGCCGATGATCCGGCGCTTCTGCTCAGGATCGGTGACTCCTTTGAGCGCACCGAGGAAGATGGCACTGGCGTCGATCTGCTCAATGGGGACGCCGACTTCAGCGAAGAGTTCCTTCACTTCCGCACCTTCATTGAGGCGCATCATGCCGGTGTCGATGAAGATGCAGCGGACTTTGACGCCAGCCTTGGCGAGCAGGACGGCGAGGACGGTGCTGTCCACGCCACCAGAGACGCCACAGATCACTTCGCGGTTGCCGACTTCGGCTTTGATGCGCTCCAGCATCTGGGCTTTGAATTCCTGGATGTCGAACTTGGCGAGAACCGCGCCGCTGCGAACCAGGAAGTTTTTGAGGATGGCGGTGCCTTCGTGTGAATGCGTGACCTCTGGATGAAACTGAATGCCCCAGCAGCGGTCTGACCACTTCAGAGCCACAGGGACGGCGTCTTCATTGGTGGCGATGATTTGGGCCGTGCTGGCGAGATTTGCACAGGTGTCGCTGTGGCTCATCCAGACCTGGGACTCGTGGGAGATGCCGTTGAAGAGGTCTGTGTGATCGGTGACGACGAGCTTGGCGGGGCCGTACTCGCGGGTGACTCCGGGTTTGACGGTGCCGCCGTGCTTGATGTTGAGCAGCTGCATGCCGTAGCACACGCCGAGGACGGGAACGCCGAAGGACATGAGCTTGGCGTAATCGACATCCGGCGCATCAACGTCAGACGTGCTGCGCGGACCACCGGAAAGGATGATGGCGCCGGGACTCTTGAGATTGGCGAGTTCAGCCGGGGGATACAGGTGCGAGACAAAGCCCAGCTCCCGAACACGGCGAACGATGAGCTGGGAATACTGGGAGCCGTAATCGAGAACGGCGACTTCTTGGGCGGTCATGAGAAAGGGGGCAAATGCAGGATGAGAGAACCGACGCCTATTGGATCAATGAGGCTCATAGTTGACTGGCTCTTCGGTGATGACGACGTCATGCGGGTGGCTTTCTTTGAGGCCACCGGCGGTGATGCGAACGAAGCGGGCTTTGGCGCGCAGTTCGTCGAGGGTGTTCGCACCGACGTAGCCCATGCCTGAGCGGAGGCCGCCGATGAGTTGGAAGACGACGTCTGCGAGCGGGCCTTTGTAGGGCACGCGGGCTTCCACGCCTTCGGGGACGAGCTTGCCGGAGGAGTTCTGGCCGTAGCGGTCGCCAGCGCCTTTGCGCATGGCTTTGAGGCTGCCCATGCCGCGGTATTCCTTGAAGGTGCGGCCCTGCCACTTGACCATGTTACCGGGGCTTTCAGCGGTGCCGGCCAGCAGGGAGCCGAGCATGACGAAGTCCGCACCTGCAGCGAGGGCTTTGACGATGTCTCCGGAGTAACGAATGCCGCCATCGGCGATGACGGTGACGCCTGCTGCACGGCAGACTTCAGCGACTTCCTGGACGGCGGTGAACTGCGGCATGCCCACGCCCGAGATGATGCGCGTGGTGCAGATGGAGCCTGGGCCGACACCAACTTTGACAGCGGAAGCGCCGGCTTTGACGAGATCGCGCGCGCCTTCGGCGGTGACGACGTTGCCAGCGACGATGGGCATGCTGGAGCCGAGGGCTTCCCGCAGGCGGGCGATGACCTGCATGACGCGGGTGGTGTGGCCCGTGGCGGCATCAATGAAGACGGCGTCTGCACCGGCAGCCTGCATGGCGAGGCCACGCTCCACACAATCCTCACCCACGCCGACGGCGGCACCCACGCGGAGCTGGCCGTTGGCGTCTTTGGCGGCATTGGTAAACATCTGGCGCTTCACGATGTCCTGCTTGGTGATCAGGCCGGCGAGCTGGCCGTTGGAATCGACCAGCGGGAGCTTTTCGATACGGTGCGTGTAAAGGATTTTCAGCGCATCCTCAAAGCTGGTCTGAGGAGTGCCGACCGAGAGCTTGTCACGCGGCGTCATGATGGCCGAGACGGGGGTGCTTTCGTCTTCGATGTACCACATGTCACGGCTGGTGACCATGCCGGCCAGTTTGCCCTGCGCATCCACCACCGGGAAGCCGCTGACGCCTTTTTCATGCATCAGACGCTGCACTTCGCCCAGACGGGTCTCAGGGGAGACGGTGTGCGGCTGCTGGATGACGGTGTTTTCCGAGCGCTTAACCCGTGCCACGTGCTCCGCCTGCTGGTCAATGGGGCAGTTTCGGTGAATGACGCCGAGGCCGCCTTCACGTGCGAGGGCAATGGCGAGTTCAGACTCCGTGACGGTGTCCATGGCCGAGGAGAGAATCGGCACATTGAGGCCGATGGCGGCCAGTTTAGTGGAAACATTGACATCCCCAGGCAGAACCTGGCTCAATCCGGGAAGGACAAGGACGTCGTCGAAACTTAAAGCAAGAGAAGGCAGTTCACCCATACGCCATTCAAGCGACGATCAGGCGGCTGTCATGCGGAAAATTGGGCAGTTTAAAACGGGCCTGCAATTCCTTGCGGCCAGAACTAGAAGCCGGGGCGGTAGTTGCGAGCCTTGCCTGTGTAGGGATCGATCTGAATGGTGTAAAAGTTTTTGCCCAGATTCCCCGCCGTGACGTCCGCGCCACTGTCATACGCGATGGTAAAAAAGCTGAGCGGCAGGGTGCCGTAATCGAGCTGTGAAAAACCGCCCGCCAGGGCGTTGACTCTCCGGCAGGAACCATCCGGCATGAAGCGAAGGGCATTGTATTTGGCACCGGTCACGCCGGAATACCCCACACCACCCGCAGCGTTTGGCTTGGTGTCATCAAGGGACTGCCCGTTCTGCCCATTAAGGAGCGGGGACAAATCCTGACCCGCTGCAATGGTGATGCCGTCAGAAAGTTTGGACAAGGTACCGACAGGCACCACTGACTCCGCAACCTGAGCATTCGAGCCGACGCCTTGTGTCAGTGTCACAATTTTAAACATCTGATAAGAGCGGAACAGCAGCACGGTGGAGCCGGGAAAATCCTGATCGGGATATTTGAAAAACCTCAATTCAACAGGGACATTCTGGGCGTAAGCCAGCTGCTTTGCCTCAGTGATGGCCCCCATGATGGAGTCGCCGGTGGTTGCCAGCCGAGTGGCCTGCATGGTGCGCATCAAGGCAGGGGTGGCGGAAGCCATGATCATCGCGATGATGGCGATCACCACAAGCATCTCGATCAAGCTGAAGGCCCGCCTGGCCTGCCGCTCAAAGTATGGGGAGTGAGTCATAAGGAAAAAAGTGGGCCGAGTTTTTGAGCAAAGCAGGTTCCCATCAGAAGCTCCAGCGCGACTGCTTGAGGGCAATGGTGGTGCTGAAAATTCGATAGTTGAGCTTTTTATCAAGCAGGAGCTGAACAAGTGTGCCCACCTTGCCTTGGGACCCATCAAGCTCTTCGACCAAACTCGAGGCATTTTGGAGCTTGCCTGCAATCGCCGTCAGCAACTCCGCCCGCATCTGGTTATTTTCTTCGCGTGCAAGGAGCTCTCCGGACCGTTCATCCAAGGCGACCATGCTGACCTTGAGCAGCGGTGGCAGCAAGTGCTGAGTTCCCTGCGGGCTGGCATTGATCGGCGAAGATCCAGGATTTACTTTTAGAGTTGAATCATAAATGAACTGCGGAGCGATGGCATAAGGAGCCACGCTCGTATTGCCGGTGGCCTCCAGCTGAGGAGAGATCACCAGGGCAATGATGTTCTCGGCAATAGGCCGTGTGAACGCACGAGTTTTTTCGGTTTCTTGAGAGTTTTGCACCCCAGTGTTCAACACATCCTGATACCATTCCATGGAATGGGCGGTGATCGGCCGCAGATTGGTGTCATAAATCCGGTTCTTTTCCGCAGTGGGGCTGTATTCCATCAAGCGGAGCCGGCTGCGTACCGGGACGGCATTGTTGAGCTGATCGAGAAAAGCCGGGCGAAATGACGCATCAGTGCCCCACTCCACAAAATACCCGCGGCCACAGAGAAGATTGACCATGTTTTCGGTATTGACGGGCTGCTGGCCGCCGCCGCCCTGGCCTGCTGTGGCCACCAGACTTGCGATTCCCAAAGGAGCCTGGAAAAAGACAGCATGTCCCGGATAGTTCTGAGCGTTGCCTGCAGCAGCTGGTATGACTGTGCTGGTGGGACCACAGACAAACTGAAGCTCCGACTGCCTGAAGTAGTCTTTGGCAAGGGTGATCTGCTGGCCTGCGGCATCCGTGCCCACGGTGTCAAAATCATTGTCCCAGTAGTTGTTAAGCGTGGCCTGGGTGATTGAGCGAGAGAGCGTGTCGAATGCCTGGCGTGCCTCACGGAACTGGGACACACGTGAATTGGCACGCACCCAGGTGCGCTGCACGATGCCGATGACCTGCGAGACGACGAGCATCAAGATCACAAGAAAGGTCACTGAAACGAGCAGTTCAATGAGTGTAAAGGCACGACCGACAACCGACCGAGGGCAGCGACGCAGTGGTGAACGTGATGAGAAGGCGGAAAGCTTCATGGCAGGGATAAATCAGCGGGTTTTAGCGATCAACTGATTGAAGGTGACATAAGGAGAAGTGGTGTTGCTGTTGAGGGGGGTGAAGACAAAGCCAGGCGAACTGGTCGCAGCGATCTTGATCACCATGCGCTTCATGTAAGGCTGGGTTTTCTCAGCTTTGGGCAGCGCCACCACTGTCTGCGGTTCAATCTCCACCACGTAGGTGAGATCCGTGGAATCCTGCGCCACCTCACGCCCCTGATCATTGTAGTACTTTTTCACCGTCTGAGTCGGCAGCTGATCAAAGGTGGCATTTTCCATGTCATGCGTGATTTGCTCCAAAATGTTGCTGTCACTAACCATCAGCGACGTCTTGCGCGCCATCTCGAGCCCCTGAGGCAGGAGCCCCAGCAGCGTGATGATGGCAAGAGCCGCAATGGCCACAGCGAGAGTGACCTCGACCAATGAGAAACCAGCCTGTGAGCGGGATTTAATGAGATGTTTCATATGCAAGGAGAGAGGTAGGACCCAAGGGATCAACTGGCAGAGCATCAAGGACTGAAGCGTTTGCTTTCCAGCGTGCGGAACTTGTAATATGTGTCCAAGGGCTTTTCACCCAAGGGGTTGGAAGCAGCACCGTAATCAGGCAGAGGATTGGCCACGTCTGTGGGGTCGATGTAACGCTCAATCAGTGCGGACCCACGGTATTCGCCGAGAACGGCATCCTTGGTGGGGTCCATGGTATCCGGAGCCGTGGAACGCGCCTTGGTGATGACCTGCGCCCGCATGTGAACACGGAAGGTGTTGCTGCGCGTGGTGACACGGGCGTAGATATTGGAATAGGGGCGTTCACGCGTGTTGTCGCCGGTTCCTGGATGATACTGCCAGAACTGCTCCATGACGGTCTGCAAATTGGTGCCGCTGGTGTTGGCATTGATGTTGGGAATACTGTTGATTCCTTGCTCGCCCGGTGTGATTCGATTGTTGACATCAGGAATCAGATGGATTTCACAGATCTGGCTGGGGCTGCGGAAGAGACCCCGATAGCGGTTGAGCGCATGATTGGTGCCGGTCGCTGAGTGGAGGAACTTCTGCTCGAACTGATACAAGGTTTTGGTGACATCAATGGGGCGGTGCCAGTACTTTTCGTTGGTGTTCTCATCCCAGAAGCGGTCCCCCGTGGTCCCCCAGACTGTATTCCCGGCTGGCGCCCCCGGGACGCTGGAGCCGGAGTAGAAGCCCTTGGCATAATCGGTGTCTCCCAAGGGGATGGCCGTCATGAACTCGCCTTTCATCACGGCATGCATGCCAGTCGCACGGGTGATGTTGGTGAAGGGGACGATCTGGTAGTTGAGATTGATACGGCCTGCGATGGAGAGCGGCTCGCTGATGGCATAGGGCTCAACCACCGGCATGAAGAAGAGATCCAGCAGATAGTGGTCTCGTGGGTTGTTGTCACCCGGATGGCCAGGAGAGACCCCCTTGCCGTAATTGGCGTTGGAACTGGCATGAGGACGGAACAGCAGAGTCTGCCAGGGTTTACCTTCGGAATAAGTCAAGCCTCCGGAGATCGCACTTGTGCCGACATTGCCGCCCGACCAGACGCCGGTAGGCAGTGAGCCAAACATCACTGGAGAAGAGACGATGCGGTTCGGAGTCATGTACACGCCGGTACGCCAGTCATCACTGTTGTGCCAGGGCTCATAGAAATAGCCAGAACGGTAGAATTTTGTCACGTTGTTGCGGGTGTAATTCCCCGCATAGAAGTTGCCTTCATCCGGTTTGTTCACATAGGCACCGTCACGGGCATTGGCGATTCCATTGTCGTAGTCGCCGTAGGCGTTGGCCGTGGCCGCCCAGCCATTATCGGGCGGCAGGTCAGGAATGCGTCCATCACTGTAGGGTGCACCGGCGACGAGCTGCTGGTCTCTGTTTAGCCCCATAAGGGGATATTTGGCCATCGCAGTGGAGCTCGGCAGAATGCAGCCTGCTTCCGTGGTGGTCACATGGGTGGTGAAGGAGTGAATGCTGCGCGGCTGAGTGAGCGGCGGCATGGAGTCCACTGCCTGCCAGACTGGATGGCGCATCCACATGGTGCTAGGCACATCGTAGCGTGCGGCAGGCAGGCGATAGTCCCCCACGGCAGGGACGAAGGTGCGGATGACATCCGAGCCCGACCAAGGATTGCCGTTCAAGTCACAAATGATGGCACCGTTGTTGGGACCACCGCTCACGGTGGCCGCCTCGGGTGGAATGAGACTCAAGCCGACTCTTCCGCCGTTGTCAAAATTGACCGTGCCGCCGGTGACGTTGGCAAAGCGAGACTCCGTGTCCAGCCGACCGGTGAACACCTGATCATCGCTGGAATTGAAGGCGGTATAGAAGTTGGGCACAACCGGGTACAGCGGGGGATTGGCAGTGCCACGGTAGGCCAGATTGGGTGTGCCGGACATGCGATTAAGACAGCCCATGCGATTGAAGCACCACCAATGAGGCGCCTGAGTGGACCGGCGATAAGTGTCCCGGCCAAAAGAGTCGATGTAGTAATAATAATCGATCTCATTTTTGTTCGCTGGATCGGTCAGAGGCGGTCCGTTTTTACCGGCACGTCTTTCATTGGAGGAATAGACCAGAGCCGGGACAGGCAGAGAGGCACCATCAAACGAAACGCTGATGCTTTGACACTCCTGGCCGTTGTTACCGGCTTTGTTGTGGGCGTCATAGATTTTGATGACCAAATCGCGCTGACCGAAAGTCAAAACCATCGCAGTGTCGCGGTTCACGGTGATGAACTGGCTGATGAGACCCCAGTTGTTCAAACCGTCATGACCATTGCTACCGGAGCCGGGATTGGCAAGATAGCGGCTGGTGTCTGTGGAGCGGGCAGTGCCGGAGACATAGGGATTGGTGTCGTCACCGATCAGGGTCGTGCCCCAGCCTGGACCGGCCCGGCCGCCAGCAATGGCAGTGGGACCCACATGACCACCCATGGAGTAGCAGTCAAAGGCTTCGTAGACGTTGCCGTTGGATTTGACGATCACGTCCTGCGTCGTGGGAAAAAGTGACTGTCCATTGAGCTGGATGGAACGCATGAAATTGCCGTCGAGAACGATAGCCCACTCCGGAAACATCTTCGTCCAGCCTGACATGGGGCAGAAGAACTCCAGCATGAGCATGGCCTGCACGCGTTTTTCATTGGGTTCCAACTTCTTATTAAGCTCCAAGGTCATGTTCCAGTTGGCAGGATTGTAGCCAGGATGAAGAGCCGGGTGCCTAGCTGCGATGTTTGGACTGCAGCCGTAGAGCGTGCCGTTTCCGTAAGGAGCCGACAGCGGGGGGAAATTGGAATACCAGCGATTGAATCCCAGCTTTGGCGGGGTGCTCGGCGGCATCTGGGGTGGAAGCCAGGTGGCGGGTGCGCCGCCAGGGTTTGAGGTGGGGGCCGCACCGCTTTCACGAGTGGAAAGTGCCTTGGGGGCGCTGCCGCCACCGCTCATTACACCGCCAGTGTTTACTGCATAAACCGGATCATTCATGCCGTCCGCCGTGCAGATGAACTGGAACCCGATTTCTGAAATGGTGAACATGCGGCCGAAGCCCTGTACAGTCCGACCGTTCTTTTGCCAGCGCGCTGGGGAAACCTGGCCGTGACCAGGGAACACATATTGATCGGCTGTGACCAGTGAACTACCAACCTGCGTCTGGGTGCCATCATTCAAACTGCCCGAAGCACGGCGGGTGATGCGCTGCTCCGTGTAGGTGAAGCGGGAGGTGGCAATGTTTTCCCTCTGCAGATACAACGGAGTGCCGGTGATGGGAGCGGGGGGGGTGGCGGTGTTGTAGCCTGACATGCCGTCATTGTTGCGTGCCAGGACGCCGTCATAGAGGTTGGTGCAGCGGATGTAGTCGAAGAACTGGATGGCGAGCTGAGCTGCATTGTCGGTGCCGTATTTCTGCTCAAAATTATTGCTGCTGCCAAGGGAGGACGTCTGGGGAAACTGCAAGTTCGTCATCTCAGCATAGAGATAATCGAGCAGGCTGCTGTTGCGTGTCAGGCCTGTGGAACCACCGTAATCCGGTGAAGACCCAGTCACGTCATGGGTTGAATGGTGGGGCTGCGCACGGCGGAAAACATAGCTGTTGGCCACTGCGGCGCCGGCAGTTTTGCCGCGAAGGGTGGAGCACAGGGCGATCATGGTGTCAAAGCTGGTGCGACGCTGCTGCCCCAGCCCTTCATCCGCCACCGGCCACATGGCAATACGCGGCAGACCGTGAATGTTGAACTCAGGTGACCGGCTGTTTGAGGTCAGGAAAAACCTGGAGCGTTCCAGCGTGTCATGATCAAACAAAAAGCGCGAGCCCTGGCCTGGAAGCGGAATGCTGGTGGCCACCCGGCCCAGATCGCTGTTGTAGTTGTAGGCGGTGTCATTGGCGCCGTCTGCAAACAGCATTTCATCCACACTGGCGAGGAGCCTTTCTTTTCTTGCCTGGACGGTATTGCCGCTGGAGGCGACAGCCAGTTCACCGTTGCTGCCGGAAAATTCATCTCTGACGAACGGCTTGGTGCCGGACGAGGACCCCCCGGTGGCAATCTTGGGGATCAGGGTGTAAATGGCATCCTTGGTCTGGACGATGTTGGTGACGTTGGCATTTCGCGCGTAAACGTCCAGATCGACCCCGGGTGCGAGCACCGTGCTCAGAGCCACGGTGGCGGGATGACCGGGATAACGCTGATACTCGCCCGCAGTGCCGGGGAAATTGGCCCACTTTGAATCACGCTGGTGATAAAAGTAAGGCGGGGCAAAGAAGGTGGGTTCGGATGCCGTGTTGACATTGACTTTGCAGGACTCGTCATCGGTCCAGAAGGCCACACGTCCGACAATCGGATTTCTGGCATCAGGGACTGTGGAGCCATCGGCGCTGATGAACTTGTTGCTGGCGTCAAGCGCACCGGTGGTGCCGTCCCGCAGGACGTAGATCCACTCGACCGGCATGGGCAGGCGCAGCTTGTTGGGATCACTGCCAGCATCCGCTGGTGTGACCACTTCATTGTAGGTCACTGTTCCACCAGCTCCGGAGATGGTGGGTGTGGCCTTGGTGTAGGTGAATCCTTCCACGGCGGTCATGGTCCGTCCATTGTCCGGGTTGGTGCCGTTGTAAGCCGCCCGGGGATCAATGATCGGGAAATAAAGGGCCATGGTGCCCGTGGAGAGGCCGGGGCGAACGATCGGGTCGTTCAAATCCACGTAGCGCGCCATGTTTTGCGTAGCGTTCCAGTCTTGTGGAATTTGATTGGTGCTGCTGAAAACGTCCGCCTCATTGGAGCTGGTGATGACCATCTGCGAACTGGAATAGAGCTTGTGGGCACGCACAAAATCACCATTGGCCTGGTAAACACGCGCCATTCCAGGCTGGGTGGCATGAATGGTGCGGCTGAAGGAGCCCGTGGCGGAATTCTGGGCATTTTGCAGCTGCGCCTCGGTGAAAACAACGGCGAGATCTGCAAGCTGCTTGGCGCTACGAGAGGCCACGTAGCTTTGGCTGGCCTTGTACTCAGTGCGGGTGACCGAGAAAATAGCGACCACAAGCATGGACATCAAAGCCACGGTGGTGACCACCATGACTAAAGCCATGGCCTTCCTGCGCCTGTTCCAATTTGCGACTAGTGTTGCAGCATTCATGATTAGCTCCTGGTAAATAACTGATTTATGAAGCGATAATAATAAAATCGCCCCAACCTGACAAGGTATTTATTATGTAAACACAAGGTCAGTGCTGGACATTTTGCCAGCAGGCCGGCAGCAGAGAGGCTCAAACAGCCAGTCTGCGGCGGCGGCGCCAGCCCAAGGCCAAGACTCCGAGAAGGAGCAGCAGCAACCGGCCCGGCTCTGGAACGGCCACCACGATGACACCGGTGGTGTACAGGTTGCTGATGTCCCAGAACTTGCCAGCACCCAGCGTTGGAAGGTCGATGAAATCGTAGGATGAGCTGCCGGAGAGGTTGGCGAAAGTACCGGTCGGGGTGAGGCCACCCCAGTCAATGAGCTTCCAACTGTCTCCTGTGTTGAAAGTGGTGGAAACCAAGGAACTGCCCGCACCGATGGTCACGTTCAATGTCGCCCCACTGATGGTGATCTGAGAGGCGGAACCGACATCGCTGAACACAAGGCGGTCAGCTTCAGTGTTGGTGGTCAAGCCTTCGTTGAGGAAAAGATTCAACTTCAGCGTGGAGCCGCTGGCCAGGGTGGCAAAGCCCGGCATTACGGTTGAATCAAGATTCACGGTGAACTGGCTGGCGGAGGTGTGGCCAATGGTGCCAACCATCAGGGTGGCTCCGGCATCAACCGTGAGTCCAAAGCCGCCGGCGGGGGCAATGCTGCCGGTGCCGCCAAGTGTGGCACCTGTCTGGACAACTACATTGCCGGAACCCGTGCCGGAGCCGGTGGTGTTGTTCACCAGCAAGGTGCCGGCCGCCACCGTGGTACCACCGTGGTAGGTGTTAGCGCCGGAGAAAGTGGCCACGCCTGAACCGGTTTTCCTCACATAGAGCGAGTCCTCGGCACCGTTGGCTTCACTGATGGTCCCGGAGAAGGTGATTCCCGTCCCTGAATTCGGCGTCGTGGATGCAATCACCAGTTCTTTGGAATCCATCATTCCCAAATGGAGGAGGTCCTGCAGAGTCACATTTCCGGTGAAATCCACCGCATTGGCTGACGCAATGGTGGTGGTTCCCACTCCATTGTAATTGATGTCAATGTTCTGCGTGACCGTGGTGATCGCCGCGTTGTTGATCTGAAGGGTGACGTTGGTATTGCCCTGGTCCTGCAGCCAGTGGACAGGATCCGTGCCCGCCCCATTGACATTGGTCACGCTCGGTGAGGCCATGAAGTAATTCTGGCCGGCTGATGATCCGCTGTTCACAGCCACCTGGACGCCATAGACCATGTTGCCGGGGGTATCAAAGCCAGGCATGCGAGTCAGATTCATGGTCAGGTCGTCATTGATCTGCGTGATCATGTAAACCCCGTTGCGCTCAGGATGGTCAATCTCGTCTTTCACAAGAATGCTTTTGCCGATGTCTGCGGAGCTGAAGGTCACGCCGTCTATGGTGCGGCTGACATAGTAGAAAGCACCGTTGCCACCATCCGGAGAATTCGCGACGATATGTCCGCCGCCAGTGGCCAGGAAGGCACCACCATAACCACTGACATTGAAGACCGCGATGGAGGTGTCGCGCTCCACCCCGAGCAAGGAGGCCCCTGCGGTGGCGTAGTCTGCCAGCATCGTAAAGGCGTACGAATCTGGTGCGAAGGTGTTATCCCCCAGTTCGAGGGTGGTGGTCTGCCCGAGCGCTGCCGCGTTTGCAAGGACCAGCGTGCCGGAGCGGATCACCGTTCCGCCAGTGATGGCGGCACCCGAGGTGCCCGTCTGTGAGCCATAGGTATTGGCCGATGCGAGAACAACAGTCCCCCCGCCGATGACGGTGATGCCGCCCTGGCCTGAAATGCCGCCAGTATAAGTGACCGTGGAACCGGTGTTGTCCGAGAGGAACACATTGCCGCCCATCGTGCGGCCGATTGTCACCGCGCCGCTGACCGTCGTGGCAGAAGCGGTGGTGCTGAGCACCGAAATACCGTCGTTGTTCACGTTGCCGAATGTCACCCCGTTGGAAAGGGTGCTGCCATTGAAGACGAGAGTGAGAGCCTTGTCGGAAGTGCGTGTGTCAGTGGTGGTGCCGACTTCGACCCCTCCGCTGCCCAAGGATCCGTTTTGCTGCGCGATGAGCGTGCCTTCGGCCAGCGAGGTGCCACCGGCATAGGTATTATTTGCGGTGAGGCTCAGCACGCCGTTGCCACCTTTGACCAGACGTCCGTCACTGCCAGAAATCACACCGGAGATGATGGCGTCTGGAATCAAGGCTCCTGATGGCGAAGTGTAGACAGGTCCACGGCCGCTGATGACTTCCACCATGTGGGACTTGCGGCCAAGATCAATGCCATTGGCGAAGTTCACCGTGCTGTCGGCATCCTGAGCGCCGAGGATGAGAGAGTCATTGTCCGGCACGAAACCATTGAGGCCCCACACCAGAGTGGCGCCACTGCCACCGATGTTGACGGTGCGGGTCGTCGTGTAGGCGGCGAAGCCACCGCTGCTGGTCCAGTCCACCTGAGTGCTGCCTGTGCCAAGGCTGCGGGTAAAGTCACCTGAATTGAGTCCCACCACACCGCCGTCGATTCGGAGATGGCTGTTGGCAGGCAGCGCACCTGCGGAGTCAAGGCGCAGGACGCCGCCCTGCAGATAGGTGGTGCCTGTGTAGGTGTTGGCGCCGGAGAGCGCGGTGGTGCCGTTTCCGCTGAGCACCAGATTGACGAGCAGCCCGGCGGCGGTGTTGTTGGCAATGGATGAACTGATGGTGAAGGCCGTCAGCGGATTCCAGTTATAGAGGATGAGGTCCGCGGTGATTCCGTCCTTGTTCACGAGGCCGCTGGTCAGGACACCGCCGACGATGGAGTTCTGGTGGGTGCCTGAGTGGGTGGCTTGCAGGATGGCACCGCTGGCAATGGTGAGGGTGTCCGTGATGGTGATCGTGCTGGAATTGAGAGCCAGCGGGACGGTGGCCAGATTTTCAGAGTACAAGGAGACATCCGTGCCGTCCTGGAATGCGGGACTGCTGATCGTGATGGTATGATTCCCCACATCCACAAAGTCAATGACCGCACCCGCCGGGATGCCAGGCCCTGCGATCATCATTCCCACCTTCAGACGTGAATCATTGATGTTCGTGATGATATTGCTGCCGTTGGAAATGGTGCCGGAGACAAAGGCGTTGGAGAATGCGTATAAGGTCACCCCAGAATCTGAGAGCGTGGGGGCCTGGCTCAGAGTGATGGTGTTGTTGGCCACATCAATGGCGGTGATGTAGGTGCCCTCGACAATGCCATTGCCACGGACGAGTTCTCCGACCTGCAGGCGGTCAACACCGGGAACCCGTGTTACCACCCTGGGGTCCGTGGAGAGCAGGTCAATATCACCCGCGGTCGAAATGCTGTTGTTGGTCAGCAGAATCGTGTTCACTGAAGCCCCGGACACGGTGCTGCCAGAGAACGACTCTTCCAGAAGGACCCCATCAGAGATGTTGTGAGTGCCAACCCAGTCGGCGGGATTGGATTTGAACGTGTGCGAACCTTTGATATCCGAGCCGGTAAGGATGTTTGTGGCGGAGTCGACAAAGGCAAAGTTGTTCACGCCGGGATTGGTCGTGCTGTTGATGGTGAACAGGGCGCGAGGCATGAGGACCCCGACGTCGATAAATGCGGTGCCGGCGACCGTGATTTGCGCCAACAAAGCACCGCCATTGACTTCAAAGAGCACGTTGCCACCCTTTTCATAGTTGATGGCAGAAGGGTTGTTGATGTCCTGCAGATTGAGGAATGTCGCGGCACCGGTGGTACCAGTCACACGGATCCTGGAAGCTCCCTCGGCGATATTCAGGGTGCCGATGATGTTCTGCGTGGTGTTGCGGCCGGCAATGCTCTGAATCGCGAGCGTGCCGCCGGACATCGTCAGGGATCCCACATCGTTGCGGATGTACTGGTCGTTGAAAGCAGGCGAGAGTTTCAGTGTGCCGTCGCTCACCACGAGGGAATCAATGCCGTAGCCGCCGAACGAAGTTCCGAGCAGAGCCAGAGTGCCGGCACCGATTTTGACAATGCCATAACTATCCTGATTGCCGGGGGTGGTGTAATTGCCGCCCATCGTCAGCACCGTATAGGCATTGCCCACATCCCAAACTGCGGTCTGATTGATGGTGAACCCACGGTCCGAGCTGGCGTCGGTGCCGTTGAATTGAAGGGTGCCGCCGTTGAACACCAAATTGGCCAGGGCATTGCGAGAGGCGCCCAGACTGGATGCAGGGCCGGCAAACACGAGGGTGTTGGAGCCGGAGGAAATCGCCGCCACGGAGATTTCGATCGTGGTGCCGTTGATGATTTTGGTGATTGTGGCGCCCAGAGGAATGCCGGGGCCGGAGACCAACTCACCCACACTCAGATTTGCCGTGGTGGGCACGGTGACCACGTTGTTGCCATTGGTCGTGGTGGCGATCAGCGTGGCGCCAATGCTGGTGCTTGCGCCAAAGCTGAGGTTGTTCTGGCCGGTGGTGGTGACGGGGTTGGAGATCTCGATGGTGTTTTGATCCAGAATCCGCAGGATGGTGGAGCCTCCAGGGATGCCGTTGCCGGAAATGGTCTGGCCGACGGTGAGTCCGAGCGTGCTGCCCACCGTGATGAGAGCGCCACTCTGAGTGGCGGTGGCAAGCGTGCCGGTGAGGAGGCTGACGTTGTTGCCAAAGGTGAGATTGACGGTACCCGAAGCCGTCGCGAGCGTAGCGGCGTTACCAGATCCATTGATCACGCCAAGGGTGATCGTGGTACCATTGACAATGGAAAGAATGACCACGGTTCCACCACTGGTGGGGATGCCGGCACCCGTCACAGTCTGGCCCACGGTGAGACCCGCCGTGCCACCGGGCACGGTGACGGTGGCGCTGTTAAGCGTGGTGGTGGCTGAAATCGCACCACTCTTGGCAACCACGCCGCTGCTGTCATAGTTGAGATTGACACCGGTGGTGGTGACGAGCGCTCCGTTGGACAACGTCACGCTGGTGGTGCTGTTGATGGCCGTGATGGTGACGCCTGAGGGGAGTGCACTGCCGGTGACGATGGTGCCAATGGTCAGTCCGATGGTCCCTGTGCCCGAGGGGTCAGTGATCGTAGCCGTACGCCCCAGAGAGGTGAGATTGGTGATCATCTGCGTGCCGGAATTATAACCTTCGATGCCAAGGGACTGGATGGTGGTAACGCCAGCATTCAGCGTGGTGACACCGGTGTAGAGATTCATGCCGGAGAGAATCAGATTGCCCAGACCTGTCTTGTCCAAGCCGGTCACCTGGGAGAACGTCAGGGTGCCGGTTCCTGCCCCTGTAACAGCGGCGTTGCTAAGGGTGATGGAGGAATTGGCAGTGATGGCGGTGATCGTGGTTCCGTCCACGATGCCAAGTCCGGAAACCTTCATCCCAACGTAGAGACCGTTGGTACCATTCGTGCCATTGAGTCCGGTGACTGATGTGCTGCCAGCAGCGGTGGTGCCGGAACGGTCCTGGCTAAACTGCAGGGTTTGCGTCGCGGAAGCCGATGTGTTCGAGCTGAGTGTGATGGTGTTGGTCTGGAACTCCCGCGTGGTGGTGGCGGCGATCGTTTCAGTCGGCGCTCCATCGAGCGTGATGATTGTTCCATTGATGGCGGTCACCGTGCGCCCCAGCAGGGTGGCTCCCACAAAAAGATTGGTTGGCACGGAAGATACGAACACGCTGTTGCCGGAAGTGCTGGTGATGCTGACCGTGGCCACCGAGGAAAGCGCGGTGATGGTGGTTCCCGCCGCGATGCCAGATCCTGTCACGAGCATGCCCACGGCAAGATCCGCAGCGTTGATGTTGCGCACGAGGTTGCTGCCGGTCGCAATCGTTGCCGTGCGGTCTGCCCGGCTGGCGGTGTTGTCGATGATGGAGGCGGAGATTTCAAAGGCAGCGGTGGTGTTGTTCTGAATGATCAACAGGTCATTGACCGTGGTGCCCACACGGCCGGTGGAAAGCGTGCCGCTGCCATTGATGAGGGACTCGCCGCTGCCCATGTTGGGAGTGACCAGAATGGCTCCGCCTTGCAGGGAGTTGGCCCCGTTGAGCGTGACCGTGCTGACTCCGCCGCCGCTCACAGGGCTGTTGAACCGCAGTGTGTTGGCAACCCGGTCGGTCTGAATCGTGTTCGCCTTGAAATCCATGTTTCCAGTGGTCGAAGTGATGACCCAGTCGTTGTTCACCTGATTGAGGGTGTAGTCGGTGTAGGCCCGGATCATGAGGTCTCCAGCTGTCGTGGTCAGCGTATCGACCAGCGATTCGTTGAAGGAGCTCTTCGTCGCCCAGCTCGAATCGCTGACCGTGGCCCAGGAGCCCAGAATCCCGACCGTGTTGTTGGTGTCGGTGCTGGCAATGTCGTTGCCGCTGAAATTGATCTTCGCGCCCGCCTGACGGCTGATGCCGTTCATGCGCAGGATGGAACCGCCGCTCAGACGCGAGACTTTGTTGTCCCCGGCACCCAGTGTGACGCCGGCGACGATTTCCACATGGGAGCCGCCCAGCAGTTCAAGGATGCCACCAAAACGGCTGCCACCAAGAACCAGAGCGCCGGTGTCTGCAAGCTTGCTGGAATTGTTGTTGGTGTAATCCAGGCGCAGAGTGCCGGCCTGAACTGTGTGGTTGGGCACATTGAATGATGAATTCAAAGTGTTGCGGGTGGTGGGATCTGCCTGGCCGCTGAGGATCAGCATGCCGCCGCCGATCTGAGTCACCGCGCCGTTTCCGCCAAAAGTTCCCTTGAGATTGAGAATCGAACCCTGCTGGACGAGGATGGTGGAGTTGGCATTGACAAAAACCGAGCCCGCCCATGAGCTGCTGCCCACGGTGGTTGCCAGGGTGCCGCCAGCGAGATACATGGTTTGCACGGTGTTGTAGGCCACATTGCGCAAGTCGAGAGTGGCATTCTGATTGCCGATGAGGTTGCTGCCATTGGTGCCGCCGGCAATGATGATGCCTGCGCCACCCGAAGCACCGAAAGCACCGTCTACAGTGGCTGCCAGAACACCGGCATTGACCATGGTCTCGCCTTTGTAGGTATTGGTGGAACCAAGGACCCAGGTGCCGTTGCCGATCTTGTTGAGCGAGGTCGGCCCACCCGTGCCATCTCCCAGCACAAGATTGAAGAGGTTGTCACCACGATTGGCTCCGCCCAAGGTAAGAGTGCGGGAGCCGGAGCCGGTAAATGCCACAGCGGGGGAGCTAAGATTGTAGCCAAAGGTCAAGGTGGCACCGATCAGAGTGCCGTCTGCGATGATGGCTCCGGCGCTGTCACCCGTGCCGAGTGTGAAGGAGCGGTCGGTGAAGCTTGAGCTATTGTTAAAAAACCGCAGAGCGCCACCATTCAGGACCAAGTTGGCGGCATCATTGGAAGAGTTTCCGATGCTGCTGTTCTGGCCGCCGAATCCAAGATCTGAGACGCGGAGCCCCCCGCCATTGATGACGGTGGGACCTGAGTAGGAATTGCCATTGGCCAGGGTGAGAATGCCATTGCCGTTTTTTGTCAGCGACATGGCGCCATAAGAAACCACACCGTCGCTGATCACCCCGTTGAAGGTAAAGTTATCGGCTGCATTGACTACGAGGGTGGAGGCGGCGGTGCCATTGTTGGTGACGGTGCCGGTGCCGGTGATTTTAGCCACCGTGGTGGAAAAGCCGTTCAGATTGAACGTGCCATCGGTAACGACGGTGTAGCCCCCGGTGGTGCTGACCAGCCCGTTGTCGCTTTCCAAACGGACCTCGCCACCGTTGTTGGTGAGGGTGCCGTTGAACTGATTGCTGCCGCCCAGCCGCAGCAGGCCGGAAGTCACCAAAATATCGCTCGTAAGGGTGTTGTTTCCAAGCAGGGCGATCGTGGAACCGAGCATGCGAATGAAGCCGATGGTGTTGTTGCCGGTCAGTTTGACGGCGTTGAAGCCATTGAATGCCAGGTTCTGATTGGCTCCATCCGCGACCGCGAACTGGGAAATCTCGATGGTGGTGTCGTCAACGATCCTGGTAATGACCGTGCCGTCTGGGATGCCATTGCCGGTGACCGTGGCCCCGACTTCGAGTCCGGCAGTCGTCGTCACCGTGACCGTTGTTCCACCAGTGACGAAGGTTGAAGCCAGCGTGCCGGTGTCACCCGTCAGTGTGCCGATGGTTTCCAGGCCGCCGGAAAGATTGTTGTTACCGGCGACGAGCAGGACACCGAGGCTGCTGGCGTCTGGAGAAAAGATCAGGCTGCCGAGGTTTCCAATGATGCTGTTGGCGGCGCCGATGGTCAGCGCGCTGTTGGTGGCCACACGGAAATAGCCGTCCGCAGTGCCGATGGTGATGCCACGATTGGAATCATTGAACACCAGATTGGTGCTGGCACGCAGCACCCCGCCGTTGATGGTCAGCTGGTCTGCCGTGTAGGAGGAAGGATTTGACCCCAGGTCACTTTCACGGGTGATCTGCAGCACGCCGTCATTGATGTAGGTCTTGCCTGTGTAGGTGTTGAACACACCGAAGGTCAGCGAGGTGCTGATGGATGCATTGGGTTTCTGGGACAGGACCAGGGTATTGCCGTTGGTAATGCTCAGCACCGTGGTGCCAGGCAGAATGCCAGCCCCAGTCACTGTGGATCCAACTGCGATGTCCGTGGTGGTGAAGCCCGAGTTGAGGGTCACCGTGGTGCTGTTGGGGTTCATTGTCGCGACGGTTGCGGTCACCGTCGGATTCAGCACCAAGGTGCCGGCACCGGATTTCACCAGGGAAACCGCATTGACGCCGTTGTTGACGATGGCGCTGGTGACATTGAGCTGGTTGGTCGGCAGCTGGAAGAACAACTCATACGCATACGGATTGATGGTTGACCCGCTGAAGGAACCAGCGGTGAGCCTGCCACCGGCAATGGTATGAGTAGCCTGGGTGGAAAGGATGCCACCGCTGTCGATGATGAGCGTGCTCACCGTTCCAGATGAGACCGGATTGATGTTGAGGGTGAGGCCCGAGGTGCTCTGGATGTTGAGCGAGTTGATGGTGTGGCTGCCAAAAGAGGTGGGAGTCTGGGAGACCGTCATCTTTATATTTTGCCCGGCAGACCAACCATGGATGGAGGTGGTAGCGTTCGCCGCAGTGTAGGAAGTGAGTCCTGTGATGGCGTTGACGTTGACACTGTTGACAGTCTGAGTTGCAATGGTGGCCCATTCATAGGCCTGTACACCGCCCGTCAGGGTGGAGCGCACCGCCCAGCCGCCAATGATTCCGTTGTTGTTGCCAGAGCCTGTGCCTGTGAGCACGGGCGGGGTGGTGAGCGCAATGACGCCGAGGTCCGTGTTGCTACGGATCGAATTGAAGAGGGCGGTGGATCCCGCTGCACGCGAGCCCAGGCTGGCGAAGGTCAGGAGGTTGGAGGCGGAAGTCGCCCGTTCAGAGACAATGCGGTTGGAACCGCCTGTGAAGGACAAAGTCCCCAAGGTTTCAGAGAAGTTTTCAGTGCCTGCAGTACCGACGCCCTGCAGAGTGATCTGGCCACCGTTCATGACAATGGCGGCGGAGTCATTGATGCGGTTCACGGCGGTTGCGCTCGTGTTTCTAATTCTCAAGCCTTGGAAGGTTGTGCCGTCGGCCAGTGCGCCGCTGCCGGAGATCAGAATGCTTGTCACGCCGGTCAAGGTGCCCGAACCGTCAATGCGCATGTCACCGCCGAGAAGATTCACCGCGCCAGTCACCGTGCTGGCTCCAGCGACCGTCAAGACGGCACCAGAGGTGACGTTGTTGCCATTGCCGACCACCGTCAGTCCGCCGGACTGAACATTCATCACACTATTCCAGTTCACGGCCGTGAGGTTCTGTTTGCCGGAGATGTAAAATCCGCCGCTAGAGATTGTGGTGGTCGCGCCGAAATTGGTGGTGCCGCCTTCCAAAACACTGAAGCCGCCGCCGATGGTGGAAGCCGAGTTGAAGGCCAGAGTGCCGGTGCCGCCATCGCGCACCACGGCACCTGAACCAGAAATCGCCCGGGAGAAGGTCCAACCTGCGCCATTATTGATGCGGAAACCGAGAGTGCCGTTGTTGATGATCGACTGAGCACCGAAGGTGCCTGAAGCGATGCCATTGCCGAAGTTGGTGGCGCTTTCGAGAACCAAGGTGGCTCCGGAGTTGATGGTGGTGAGGCCGGAATAGATGATGTTGCCCAGGGCCAGAATCTGTGTGCCGGTGCCGCCAACGACGAGATTGAGCACGCCGGTACCCGTGTTGTTGGCACGATCCCGGAGGAAGCCGTTGTAGTAGTTCACCCCGCTGGTGTTCAGGGTCAGGGTGCTGTTGGTCGCCTGGTTTTCACCTTCGAGGTTTTCAATGACACCGGCTGCAGTGAAATCGGAAAGTCCGCGGACGGTTTCATTGAAGCCCATCAGCTTCCAGTAGGCGTTGTTGCCATTGTTGCTGGGTGAGTCGCCACCAAAACCAGCGTCGAATCTGATGAGCGCGGTGTCAGCGATCTGCTCGTTAGCGCCAAGCTGAACGACGGTGCTTCCCAAGCCGCCCATGCTCACGTTCCCAATCTTCAGGTCTCCGATGATCGTGCCATTGGCCACGTAGGTGCCGTAAGTGGTGGCGGTCGTGGTGGCGGTCGTGGTGGCGGTCGTGGCGGCATTGGACAGCACGAGCTGCGTGCCGTTCTTGACTGACAGCACCACGGTGCCGTTTGGAATGCTGGGATTGCCGTTGATCACCATGCCGGCGTAGAAGCCGGTGGTGCTGGTCACGTTGACGAGCTTGCGCACATCATAAGTCGTGGCGGTGCCGACCGCGTCCGTCACCGTGGCTGGTTTATCGACCACAAACTGGGTGGTCGAGTTGATCTGCGTGATGACGGAGCCGGATTGGATGTTCGGATTGCCCGTGATCACCATGCCGACGTAGAAATTATTGGTATTGGCTCCGCCGATCAGATTGATCGTGGTGCTGCCGCTCGTGGTCGTGGTGGTGGAAACCTGGACGGTGCTGAGCGTGGTGGTGCTCATGCTGGTGGTGGTCTTGGCGAGCACCAGCTGGGGGTTGGTGGCATCACCGAACCCGCGGCTGAACACGGTGGTCAGGCCGGTGTAGGTGTTGGCGGTTTGTCCGCTCAGCGTGACGCGCCCCGCCCCCATGATATCAAGGCCAAAAGTCGAACCGGCGGTCTGTGAAATGGAGCCGCTGATGTCGAGACGGGCCGTTGCGCCACCCGCGTTGGAGTTGATGCTGAGGTTGCTTGCCAGCTGAACCGGTGCGGAAATCACATCCACGCCGACAGTGGTGCTGTTGGACTGCACCTTGCTGAGCAGGGCCTTGCCATAATCACCATTGTTGAAGATCAGGCTGCCACCGGTGCCCTGGGCGATTTCGAAGTGGCTGGTGTTGTTCTGGTCACCCAGGACCAGCACGCCCACGGTTTTGTTGCCATCCAAGGTGATGGTGGCGTTTATATTGACCGCTGTGCCGATATTGGTCGTCAGATTAACGATGGCGCCGATCGAGTTTGGCACGGCGGCAGGCAGCCAGGCGGCCACGGCGTTCCATGAAGTGCTGCGGTCCAGATTGAAGTTGCTCATCAGGACCGGGATTGTGCCTGGCTTGGTGATCGTGAGGATGATGCCGTAGGCGCTGAAAAGGCTCACATCATAGACGAGTCCGCCGCCGAGAGTCGGCAGGATGAGATCGCCACCGCCGGAACCACCCGTGCGGTAATTCTCACCGACGTTGAAGCTGGAGAGCTCATTCAGGCTCACCCACTTGCCGAGATTGAAGATGTCGCCGCTCTGCGCCTTGCCAGAGGTGGTGGCCAGCGTGAGGTAGTTGTTGAGATCCGCAACGACGAGCGTGACTTGGTTCAAAGTCAGCATGCCGTTGACCGTGATGAAGTCCGTCCTGCCGGCGGTGATTGCGACCGCATCCCATGCGGCGCGATTCAGGTCACGATATCCGCCCAGGGTGTCATAGGTGCCCGTGAGCAGTGAACTGGTCAGACCGGAACCACCGTTCAAGGTTGCATTGCCAATCTGGAATGTGGCAGCGGAGCCGGTGTTCAGTGTCAGATTGCCGTTGAATGTGAGGGATCCGACACTCGTGCCAAAGGCATCGCCGGGAGAGAGGAAGGAACCGCTGTTGAACACATGATTGGTGCCATCAGTGAAGTTGTTGACCAATGTGCCTGCGGTGCCATTGACGGTGCCAGATCCAGCCAGGGTGGCTCCGCTGTTGACGGTGGTGGCGCCTGTGCCGGTGCGTCCGCCAGAGGCGTTGCCGACCTGCAAAATGCCGCCGTTCACGGTCGTGGTGCCGGTGTAGTTGCTGGTGGTGGAAGTGAGCACCCAGCTGCCCGCGCCGGTCTTGACCACGCTGGTCGCTCCAGCATTGTCATTGAGAGAAACCGCCAAGGTGTTGGCACCGGTGTTGGTGCCGCCGAGGGTGAGGACGCGTGCACCAGCGCCGACGAAGCCCATGGTGACAGAGTTGTTAAAGGTCAATGTGCCGGCGCCCGAGGCCTCAATCGTCGCCCCTGCAGTGCCGACACTGAAAAGCCGGTTGATCGAAGCATTGTTGCCTGTGTAGCGCAGCGTGCCGCCATTGATCACCAGATTGCCAGCCACGTTGGTGGAGGCTCCAATGCTGCTGTTGGTGCTTCCGTTTGCCAGGACGCCGACTTGCAGTACGCCGCCGCTGATGGTGGTGACACCGGTGTAGCTGTTGGATCCGCCCAAGCGCCAGGTGTTGGAACCGGTCTTGGTCAGTGATGTGGTTCCGCTGACATTCCCAATGACAGCAATGATGCTGTTGATGATGGCGGCGTCACTGGTGCCGGTCAGAGTCAGTGTGCGGGTGCCACCAGCTGTGACGGCCAGTGCGCCGTTGTTGGTGAAGGCCAGTGCTCCGGTGCCAGAAGCGTCCAGGATGGCGCCATTGGTGGCGCCCATGGTGAAGAGGCGGTCGGTGCTGGAGCCGGTGCCTTCATAGCGGAGGGTGCCGCCGTCGATGACGAGATTGGCCGCCGCGTTGCTAGATGAACCGATGGAGCTTGCAATGCCGCCGTTCTGGAGATCCAGAATCCTGAGAATGCCGCCATTGATGGTGGTGGCACCGGTGTAACCATTGCCTGCAGCAGCACTGAAGGCGATGTTGCGGCTCGTTTCGGCAGGCTTGCTGATGGTGACCGTCGTCCCGTTATTGGCCGTGACCGTGTACAAGCCGCTGGCATTTGGAGTTCCGTCTGCATCAACCTTGTCATTAACGGCAAGCGGGCTTCCGGGCTGGTCGAGGGTGATCGTCTCGGCGGGGGCCAGTGCGTCGGTGGCTTTGTCGATGGTAAAGCTCAAGCCGTCTCCAGCGATGGAGACGACGCGAGATCCGGCCTGGATCCCTTCACCACTGATAAGCTGATTGGTCACCAAGCCGGTGGCGTCTCCCTGAATGGTGGTGGTTCCGTTGATGATGCCGCTGACGTCGGTGCGTCCGTTGTTGGGCTGGAGCAGCCAGGTGCCGGCATCGGTCTTGGTCAGGGAGGTGGCACCGGTGCCGTTGCCAATGGCGACGACCATGGTGTTGTTACCGGTGTTGGTTCCGCCAAGGGTCAGAAGGCGTGCGGTGGTCTGGTTGTTGAAACCCATGGCCCCTGCACTGTTGAAAATCAGCGCGCCCGAACCGGACGATTCGATTTTGCCGCCTGCGGTCCCCACAGAGAAGAGCCTGTTGGTGGTGGCACCAGATCCGGTGTATCTCAGCGTGCCGCCATTCAGCACCAAGTTGGCCGCATCTGCCGTGGAGGCGCCGATGCCGCTGCTCGCCCTGCCGTTGGCCAGTGTGGCCACCGAGAGCACGCCGCCCGTGATGATGGTCGCACCCAGATAGGTGCTGCTCAAGGCATTGGAGGCCATGAGCAAGGTGCCCGTTCCTGCCTTGGTCAGACTGTTGCCGATCTGGTTGTCATCCACCACGCCGTTGACCGTGAAGGTGAAACTGCTGCCGACGTTCCAAGTCTGGCTGGAGCCCAGGATCAGGTTGCTGTTGATGACATTGTTGGCTGAATTGACGGTGATCGCCGTGGAGCTCAGCAGCATCAACGAGTTGTTCGAAATGGTGACAGGGCTGCTGCCACTCATATAGGAGAGACTGCCCGTGACCTGATTGCTCCCCAGGGTGATGCTCAGATTGGTAGCAGTCGGGGTGGTGGTGGAGAACTTGACGTTGTCGAAGATGCCGGGTGCGGTAGGTCCCGTGCGAAGGACATTGCCTGTCTGAGTGGTGTACCAGTTGGCGTCGGTCCACACGTTGCTGAGAGTGCCACCCCACCAATAATCCACCGAGGCGGCGGCTGCCGTCACCTGGACTGCAATAGCAACGGCATTGGCCACCGTGGTTGTCACGGCATTGCTGCCATCCCGCATGACCAGAGCTAATCCGTAACCCTGAGTACCGATCAAGACGCCCGGAGTGGCGAGTGTGAACGCGGCAGCCAGATTTGCGTTGGTGGTGAGATTGAGGCCGGTGGCTTTGAAGGTGATCAAATCATGCAGACCTGCGGTCAGCAATGTGGCTCCTGATTCTGGCAGGATGAAGACGGTAGCACCGCTGACTCCCACACTGAGGGTGTTATTAGCGGCGGTTGTGACATCAGACAGCACAATGGTGTCCGCGCTGTTGGCTCCACTGCCGAGGTCAAAGGACATGCGTACGGTGGGGGCACCGACGGTGCTGTTGCCAATGATCAGACCCGCGCCGGAAACCCAGGCGGCATTGCGATTGATGGTGACCGTGCCGGTTGAGTCATTGTTCGCCATCGTGAACGAGGAGCCGGCAGCCAGATTCAACACGGCGCCGTTGGTCGCCCCGGTGCCTGCGTTCCCGATCTGGTAGTTGCCGCTGGCTGCGGTGGTGACTGCCAGAGTGGCGGTGTTGGCCACATTGACGTTGATGGTTGAGTTGGTTGTGGCCGCATTGGCCAGGGAGCCGGCGGAAAGCACCAGCGTGCCTGCATTGACGTTCGTCGCCCCGGTGTAGGTGTTGGCGGCCGTCAGCGCCCAGGTGTTGCTGCCGTTCTTGGTGAGGCTGGTGACACCGGTAGTGCCGTTGTTGGCGATGACCTTGCCGAAGGTGTTGGTGATGGCGGCGATGGAGGTGCCGGTGAGGATCAGATTGCGATTCTGATTCGTGGTGCCATAAGCAATCGGACCGCCAGCAGCAGCGAAGGTGAGCGAGCCGGAGCCGGAGGCATCGATCGTGGCGGTCGCGCCAGCCACAGTGCTGCCAATGGTGAAGCCACGATCTGTCGAAGTGTTGGCGACGCCAATGTATTTCAGCGTGCCTCCTTCAATCACAATGTTTAGCGCAGCATTGGAGGCTGCACCGATACCGCTTCCGGAACCGCCGTTGCCCAGAGTGCTGACGCTGAGGGTACCGCCGTTGATGGTGACGGCGTTTGTGGCGGCGGTGTTGGCTCCGGTGAAGTTGCTCACGCCGGTGAGGGTCAGTTCGCCAGAGCCCACTTTGATGAGGCGCAGATTGGCGAGCGTGGCTGCGGTGAGAACTCCTGAGAAGGTGGTGCTGGTGCTGTTTCCCACGGTGAGGGTGCTCAGCACGCCTGTGCCGGTGTTGGCAGCGGAAGAAGTGATGAAGCCTGCACCGGAGAGTGACGCAATGGTCTGGCTTCGGCCGGCGAGATCCAAGCCGGCGCCGGCGGCGATCGTGACGGCAGTACCGCTCGGCAGGACATTACCGGCACCTGCGCCGGTGGTGTTGTCGCTGGTCATGCCCAGGCGGAGAATGCCCGCGTTGACCGTGGTGGCCCCCGTGTAATTGTTGGTGTTGTTGGTCAGCAACAGAACGCCGTTGCCCGTTTTGGTCAGTCCGCCGCCGGAACTGGTGATCTGGCCGCTCATCACCGCCACCACAAAAGCGCTGTCAACATTGATGGCGCGTGTTGCGGCCCCGAGGTTGACCGCACCGGTGAGGGTGAAGTTTTGATTCGTGGTCTGCCCGCCGAAGCTAAAATCGCCCGTCACCGTCACGGCATTGCCAGTGTAGGTGGAGAAATTGATGAAGTTGGCCGCGTTGGTGGCGGCGACATTATTCGAGGACAGGGTGATGCTGTTGCCGGCGACGTTGATGCTGGTGATGTAGGTGCCCGCCAGGACGCCTGAGCCACCAAAGACGCCCTGCCCGACTGCCAATGTGGCAGCAACACCTGCGGCGAGAGTGACGACGTTGGAATTGAGCGTGGTGCCGGTGGTGATGGTGGTGACATTGCCCGCCTGGATGGACGTGCCACCGGCGATGGTCAGCGTGCCAGTGCCTACCGCACCGCTGGTGAGTGCGCCGGGAGAACCCGCTGAATTGGTGCCGAAGATCAAGGTGCCTTCATTCAGATTGAATCCGTTGGTGAAGGTGCTGGACCCGCTGAGGACGAGCGAGCTGTTGCCGGTCTTCGTGATAGCGCCGCCGGAGCTGGTGATCGGTGCAGAGATGACAAGGCCGATGGGGGAGAGACCGGACACATTGATGACCGGGGCCGAATTGGCGAACTGCAGCGCAGAGTTGGCCGCTGTTGTTGCCGCCTGGATGATCGGGGTGGTTGCAAAGTCATCATTAACCACGGTGATCGCATTGGCAGCGGTCAGCACGAGGGTGTGCAGGGCCGTCGGGGTGTTGAACAGCACGCGCGGCTGGGAATTGCCGCCTGTGTTGTTGAAGTTGAGGCTGGCCAGGGTGGTGGTGGCGGCGGTGGTGTAATTGAAGAAGTTGAGCAGGGATCCGCCGTTCAAGGTGACATTGCTGGCGGCGGCGATCTGCCCCGTGGTAGCATTGAACTTGTTGGCATTGCTCATCGTCACCGTGGAGTTGTTGATGATGAGGTCACCGGGGATGACGATGGTGCCTGCTGCGCCGTTCAAATTGAGCATGCCGCCGTCGACGAAGGTACCGCCTGTGTAATCATTGGAGACCCCTGTGCCCGGATTGAGCGTCAGGGCGCCGCCGCCGCCTTTGACCAGGCTGATGGCGCCGGTCACCTTGACGTTGAAGGCGGTTGTGCCCTGATTGACGAAAACGAAGAAATCCGGGCCGGTGCTCGTAAGCGCGGAGGCCACATTGCCGGCATTGATGTTGATCGCACCCGCGTTTGTCAGCAGGCCCACACCCAGGGTCAAAGTGACTGCAGTGGTACCATTTCCCAAGGTGAGGGTGCCGGAGTTGTTGGAGCCGACGTATCGGAGAGAGTTGACTGTTTTCGACGTCAGCAGAGTCGGAGCTCCACTGCCGTCACTGATGTTCCAGGTGGACTGGGTGCTTGCGGAGGTGATGTCAAAACCGTCGTAGGTGGGGAACGCATTGCCGCCGGCGAACACATTGCCGCCCACAACGCTGCTCAGCGCCCCGATGCCCACACCGTCCTTGTAGGTGGCGAAGCTGTCGCCATTGACCACAGCCCAGCCGCCGATCAGCTTGTTCACCAGCTGGCTGGCCGAGACGCCGACGCCATTGATCAAGGAGATCTGCACCGCAGCGTTGTTGTTGTTGCCCGTGCCGCCCATGCCCACGCCGTTGCCGGCGACGAAGTTGACCATGCTCCGGTCACTGTCGGTGCGAGTGAGTGATCCGATGCTCAAGCTGACCGCGCTGCCTGCATTGGCCGCAGGAGTGATGGTGATGGTGCTGCCGCCGCGTTGAATGACCAGATTGTTCAGCACCACATTGGTGTCGAGTGAACCACCGCCGGTGATGGTGAGCGCCCCACCCTGAAGGGAGAGCGTTGTTCCGGCGTTGATGCGAACAGGGTTGAGATTGTCCAAGGTGCTGAGACCGCTGTCGTCCCAGTTCAGCGTGGCGAAATTCACCCCGATGGAGGAGGTTCCGGAGAGCGTGCCGCTGTCACGCAGCGTGAGGCTGTTGGCCCGGACAATGGTGGCTCCCGTGTAGGAGTTGACATTGGTCAGGGTCATGGCGGAATGGTTGGTGAAGGCCAGATTGCCGGTGAGGCTGCCATTGAAGGTGGTGGTGTTGCCTGTGGTTGTCAGCGTGGCGAGCGTGCTGGAGGAGTTGGTCACGACGCCGGTGCCGGCCACACTGTTGTTGCTGTTCAGGAAGGCGACCGCCTGATTGTAGCCATTGAGCTCCAAGGTGCCGCCATTGACGGTCAAGGCCTGGAAGCTTGCGATGGTGGTGGTGGGAGCGCCGAGCGGGGTGATCGTCTGCGGAGCCCAGATGGTGTTGTTGCCGCCGTTGAGAATCAGGGTGCCGGCATTGACGGTGGTGGTGCCGCTGTAGTAGCCGCGTCTATTAAGGCTGACCGTGCCGTCTCCTGATTTGGTCAGACCGCCCGCGGTGTTGAAAAGGCTGCCGTTCACATTGAGCATTGTGTCTGCACCGACGGTGTTGAAGTAGAACGCAGCGTTGTTGTTGGAAGCAAAGAACGGGGCGTTGATGCCGGTATTGCCACTGAAGGCAAGAACACCGCCGGTGTTGACGAGTTCATAAAGCAACCCGGCACCGGTGGTAAACATGCCAAAGGCAGCCACGTTGCCATTGGAGACACCACCGCCTGCCTGGAGAGTCAGGCTGTTGCTGTTCTGGCTGAAGGTGATGAGCGCGTTGGAGCTGAGCTGGAAGTTGGTGGTGAGGCTGTTGGACAGGCTGGTGCTCATTTCTGCTGAGGTCAGAGGCCGCAGGAATCCTGTGACGGAGTCTTTGGTGACGAAGGCGGTGCCCAGTCCCGTTAGTGAGTTGTCCCCGAGGATGTCAGAGCGGATGGATTTGGTGGTGGTCCCGTTGGCGCCCGTGCCTTGGCTGCCAATGACGTTGAAGGTGGTGGCCAGAAGATTGGCAAAACCAGCGGAAGCTGCGGTTCCTGAGGCGCTGAGATCCCCGCGAAGCAGGAGTGTGCCACCGGTCTGCACGCCATTCAGCGTGGCCACGGTGAGGGTCATGGAAGTCGCCGCGTTTGCGTCGAGTGTGATGATGCCGCTGCCGCTGCTGATGGTGAGCTGGCTGACGGTTTCAGCGGTGTTGGCGCTGGCGTTGCCAATGATGTTGAAGCTACCACCGCCGATGTTGAGAACGGTCGTAGGCGTGGCGGTGAGCGGTGTGGCGAGGCGGTTGTTGACGTTCCCGGCACTGTTGTCGAGCGTCAGGGTACCGCCGGTGAGAATGGTCTGGTTTGGCAGGATGGCTGTGCCTGCACCTGAGTAGGTCACTCCGCCCTGGCCCACGGTCAAAACACCCGTGGAACCGCTGATGGCATTTTGGACGCCGGTGATGGTCATCGTTCCCGTGCCGATCTTGGTCAAAGAGATGGCGTTAGGCGTGCCGTCATTGAAACGGTTGAGCTGCCCGGAATAGGTGGTGCTACTGTTGTTGAAGCCAACCGTCAGAACAGCGTTGTTGGCGACGCTGTTAAACACCGAGCCGCTGCCTGCCAGCGCACCCCAGATGGTGGTCTGGCCGTTGAGATTGAGCGAAGTCCCCGAATTCAGGGTGAGGGTGGAGAAACGAGAACCGGCATTGACCGCACCCGACTGGATGTTGCCAGCAATGACATTGAGAGCGCCGACGAAAGTGGACTGATTGATCTGCAGCACGCCATTGCCCAGCTTGTTGATACCGCCACTGGAGCCTACCACACCGCCAAGGATAAGACCGGGGGTGGTCGGCGCGAAATTGGTAAAGGTGCCGAAATCGAAGGTGTTGACGGTGATAGTGTTCAGCGTGCTGCCGAAGTCGATGCGCCCCACGACCAGAGGTGAGGCCGCTGGATTGAACGGATTCGAGGTGATGCCACCCGCCCCAATGGTGAGCAGGCCTTCACCCGAACTGACGGTGGGAGCCAAGTTGCCGCCACCCGAGCCATTGAAGGTCAGTCCATGCATGGTCTGGTTGCCTGACAGCACGAGAATGCCACTGCCGTTGATGGTGGCGGAATTGGGCAAGGTAAGCGTTGAGGGTGCCTGGGAAACTGGAAGGGTGAGCGTTGCCAGTTCCTGAGAAACCGGAAGGGAGAAAGTTGCCTGCGCCTGAGAAACTGGCACGGTGAGCCCTATCTGAGTGCTGGTAGTTAACGCAGCCTGGCTCAAGGTGATTGTGTTGTTGACGCTGTCCACAGACAGGATGGTGGTGCCGTCGGGAATACCGCCACCGGTCAATGTCCCGCCAACGATCAAATTGGAGACGTCAACGTTTTCCACCAAGGTGCTGTTGGTCGTGGTATCGCCTGTTCTGCTGATGCCAGTCGCAGCCTGGCTCAGGGTGATGGTGTTGTTGATGCTGTCTATGGATACGATGGTGGTGTTGGCGGCAATACCCACCCCGCTCACCGTCCCGCCGACAGTCAAATTGGAAACGTCAATGTTTGACACCACGGTATTGCCACTGGTGAACTGGGCTGTTCTGGAGAGGTTTGTCGCCGCCTGGCTCAAGGTGATGGTGTGGTTGATGCTGTCCACGGCTGTGATGGTGGTGCCTGGGGCAATACCATTCCCGCTCACCGTTCCGCCGACGGTCAAATTGGATGCGTCGATGTTTTGCACCAAGGTAGTGCCGCTGGTGAATTGGGCTGTTCTGAAGACGTTGGTCGCCGCCTGGCTCAAGGTGATGGTGTGGTTGATGCTGTCCACGGCTGTGATGGTGGTCCCTGCGGGAACGCCAAAGCCGCTTACCGCCTGTCCTACACTCAGATTGGAGACATCGACGTTTTGCACAACGGTACTGCCAGTGGTGAATTTGGCTGTTCTGGAGATGTCAATGACACCGCCTGACTGCTGCACAAGGATACCGCTTCCCGACACGGCACCGCCACTGATGGTGATGCCGCCGCCGGTGATCGCTCCGGTAGAGCCGACGATCAGCACGCCGCCGTTGACGACTGTTCCGCCGGTGTAGGTGTTGTTGCCGTTGAGGGTGAGATTGGCAGCTCCATCACTGCCGGACATGATCACGCGCAGGGGCCCGGTGCCATTGTCCTTGATCGCCGCATTCATGGTGAAGGTGCGGTTGGTGCCGCCGTAGGGCAGCACGTGGATGTAGAGGTCGCTCGCGGTGTTGGCCAGGCCGCCGGTGATGAAGCCGTTGTTGACGGCGATGTTGACGTTGTCGTTGGCCAGAGCCAGCAGGAGGCCTCCACCTTGAAGGGTGAGGGTCTTGCCGCCCAGATTCACCGTCGTGGCGGCCACGGAGGGATTGAGCAAGCTGAAGGTGTTGACAGTGGTGTCCACCAGCAGCGGTCCCACGCTGGCGGTGGCGCGAATGTTGTCGGTGGCGATGGGTGTGCCTGTCAGGGTATTGACGGAGTAACCGGCAAAACCGGTCTGGCTGAGGCGGCCCACGCCCAGATCAGGGATGTAGCTGGCGAATTCACGGTCCACGACTGCCCAAGGTCCGATGAGACCATTGGTAAGGCCGCCGCTGTTGACACTGACGCCGCCGGTGTTGGTGCTGGTGAGGACACCGTTCAGGGTGGTGATGAGGATGCGGCCATTGTTGCCGATGGCTCCGATGCCGTTGTCCGGGAACCGTATCGTGGCCGTCGATCCCGCCGTGCGTGAGAGGGAGAGGAGATTGAGCGTGGCTGAGTTGATGCCGGTGCCGCCATTGGCAGACTGAACCATGTTGAGCCCCTCGGAGAGGATCACATTGCCAACCGATTGCGCGGTGTCTGTCTGGGCGCGTCCAACATAGACCAACGACCCGCCTTTAAGAGTGATGTCCGCGCTGAGGTTCACGCGGTTGGCCTGGGCAAAGTTGACATTGTCATCCAGGCGGAAAGTGGCGTAGTTGACGGCGATGGAGGAGGTGTTGGCCAGCGTGCCGCCATCTGCGAACAGATTGAGGCCCCCTGCAAAAACCGTGGCACCACTGTAGGTGTTCGCATTCAGGAAGTTGTACTGCTGGTTGCTGCTCTTGAAGAAGCTCATGGCCCCCGCGCCGACCTCCTGCTTGATCACGCCGCCAAAATTGAAGCCGCCGTTGTCCAGGCCAAAGATGAGTGCCGCAGCTCCCGCTGCCGAGTTCGTGAAGGTTCCGGCATTGCCCTGCAAGGCGGCGCCATCACCACGTGTTCCGAAGGCAAACTGCGAAGTGCCGTTCAGGTCCAGCGTGGCTCCAGGGGCGACGATGAGGAACTGATTGGGGGTGAGCGTGTTGTTGCCGCCGTTGAGTTTCACCGTGCCGTTGTTGATGGCGAAGTTGCCCGTCAGGAGGTAGCCGCTGAGGTTGGCCACACCGGCAAGATTCGTGGGAGCAGTGAGAATCAAGGTGCCGGGCAGGTCTTTAACAAAGCCGCCCGTGCCAGTGATCACGCTGTTGATGGTCAGGTTGGTTCCAGCAGCGATGGCGGCGTAGCCCTGGATGCCCAGATTCAATCTCGGGACACTGATGGTGTTGTCGCCTCCGACGTTGAGGATGGAACCAGCTGTCAGCGTCAGTGTCGCCCCCTGAGTGGCGACGGAGTTGGTCACGTTAATGCCGGAACCGTTGATCTTGATGGCGTTGACGGTGCGGCTGGTGGTGCCCAGGAAGGTCACGCCCCCCGTGATTTGCATGGTCGCTGCCGCTGCCGCTGTGTCGAGGTTGTTGCCGGCGGTGTAGGCCGTATATCCCGCCGTGCCGAAGGCTCCGACGCCCGTGCCTGCCACATAGCCTGCAAAATCCGTGCCGTTAACCAGCGTGCGTGAGAGAAGACCGTTGGTCGTGCCCGGCGCGGAGGTGAAGAGAACTTTGTTGCTGGCGGTGCCGATGTTGGTCCCAACGAAATTCGTGCTGGAGTCGCCATTGTTGGTCCAACCAGAGAAGGTGAGCGTGTTGGTGCCGGCACCTTGGTTCATGATGATCGTGTTGGTCGCGCTACGATTGGTGGTCAGCAGGCCGAGGGTCTGCGCAGACGTGCCAGAGCCGCCGTCGAACCTGATGGTCCCGCCGTTCAGTGTGAGTGCACGTGCACCTGCAAAGTGGGCGGTGGCGGCGCCAGAGGTGTCATCCACCCACAGCAGTCCCGAAGGGCCCTGAATGGTGATGGTTCCCGTGCCGCCCAGGGTGACTCCTGAGCCGGTGATTTTGAAGGTCCCTTCGTTGATGACCAAACCATTGACGAAGGAGGCGCTGTTCACGCTCAGGGTTGTGATGCCCGAGCCCATCTTGGTGATCGCGTTGAGCGCGCCAAATCCAGTGCCGCTCACGTTGATGGCGCCAGCACCAGCAAGGAGCAGGTTCTGAGCGCCGGTGATGGAACCGGTCAGTGAGAGCGTCGCGCCTGCATCTGCGCCGATGGTGGAGGCCGTTGCGAGCGTGACGGTCCCCGTCACGACGCTGGTGGTGCCGTTGGCGAGCGCCTGCAAGGCACCGCCGTTGTTGATGCCGGAACCGTTCAGAGACAGGGCCTCGCCGCCGATGTTGACACCGTTCAACTGCAGTGCGGCACCGCTGCCTGTCACCACGGTATTGCCCGTGACCGTGCCGAGAGCAGCGGCATTGGAAACTTTCACCGCGCCCGCGCCGATGGTCAGCACGCCGTTCCAGGTGCTGTTGACGTTGTTGAGTTCCAGCGTGCCGTTGTCATTTTTGCGCAGCGCATTGGCAACGGAGGTCAGGCCGAAAGCCGTGTTGAGGGTCAGCGTGTTCCCCGCCGTCACTTCGATGGCGTTGCTGGCCTGATTCAAGGTGATGACGCGGTTGGTGGCGAAGGTGCCGGTCGCACGCAGGCCGACGGCCGTGGCGACGTTCACATTCAGAATGATGCCATTGGCCAAGTTGCCCAGTGCTGCATTCGTGGAGACTGAAACAACGCCACCCTGAATGTCCACATTTCCGGTGAAGCTGTTGGCATTGCTCAGGACCAGAGTGCCCACACCCAGCTTGGTGATGGCACCGCCTGAAACGACGCCTGAAAGAGTCAGCCCCTGGGTCCCACTGGAGTCTGACGCAGCGCTCACATTGATGACCTGATTGGAACCAAGCGTGACGTTGCTGGTGATCTCCAGCCCGTAGCCGTTGTTGTTGGTCACCGTCAGCACGCCGTTGGTGAAGGTGGTGCCGGTGGAGCCTGCAATCTGGATCCTTTTGTTTGCCGCCGTGGTGAAGAGCGGTGCGTAGACGGTCCCCAAACGGCCGACGGTGAGATTCATGGCCTGGGTGGAGCTCACTGTGATGCCGCTGGCGAGCACCTGCTTGGAGCCGGTGCCGTCACCATCGTTGAGCAGCGAGAGATTACCGCCGTTCATGTTCAAGGTGACGCTGTTGCCCGCTGTCACGGCGCCCAGGGAAAGGGTGCCGAGGCCGGTCTTGTTGATCACGATGCCCCCGACGGAGCCCACGCGGGTGATCTGGCCGAGGGCGGCGGTCATGCCGGGATTGATGACGTTGATGTTGATCGAGCCGGGAAGAGTCACCAGACCGCTGAGGGTCAGGTTCGTGCCTGTGGACGCAGTGCTGTCGAACCTGAACTCACCTGAGAAACCGGCGTCAAAGGTCACCGCGTTGCCGATTGTCAGGCTGGTGCTGGTGAGGAGGGTGAGATTGTTGCTGCCAGACATGGTCAGGGTGCCGGTCCCGATCGGGCCGGCGCTCACTCCGCCTGTGGTGCCTGCATTGAAGACACTGCCGGTGCTGAAAAGAAGACTGCCGTTTTGCATGCTGACTCCGCCGGAGAAGGTGTTGGCAGCGCTGAGCTGCAGGAGTCCCGCGCCTGTCTTGATGATGCTGGCGGCGCCGGTCATCACGCTGTTGATGTTCAGGGTGGGAAGCAGGGGGGCGAGGTTCACACCGTTGGCCAACACGGGAGCGATGTCAAAGGTGTGGCTGCCTGCGCTGAGGGCAACAGTGCCGGTGGTCGGATAGGTGACGTAATTGCTGAATCCGGCGCCCGCATTGCCATTGATCGCATTGGCGGACATCGTGATCTTGTTGCCGTCAATGGCGGTGACGACCGTCCCTGCGGGGATGTTACCGCCGGTGATCGGGGAGCCGACGGCCAGGCTTATGGAGGAGCCAGAGACGAGGGTCAGCACATTGGAGCCGATGGTGCCGCTGGCCCAGATGGCAGCGCCGGTGATGGTGGAGACCGCGCCGAGGTTGTTTGAACTGGCGGTGAGGTTGCCATTCAGAGTCAGCACGCCGTTGGCCAGAAACACGGTCGGACTGTTGCCGCCGGTGTTGTTAAACACCAGGCCGCCGAGCGTCTGGTTGAAGTTGTTGAGTTCGAAGACACTTCCGCCCAGCATGGACAGCGTGGCCGTGGTGTTGATCTGGTCCGAGGCCCCCAGCATCACGGTGGTGGTGCGCTCCTGGAAGGTGCCGCCATTGGTGCTGCCGCCGCCGGTGATGGTGACGTTGCCGCTGCCGAAGGCCCTGCCCACCGCAGAGTTCGCCACGACGAAGCCGGCGTTGACGAATGTACCACCGGTGTAGGTGTTGTTGCCGGAGAGCACCACCTGGTTGGTGCGATATCCGCTGACTCCGGTCGTCAGGCCACGTCCTTCCGTGCCATCAATGACGAGAGTGACTGCTCCCGCCCCGCCGTTGTTGTTGATGATGTCGGCGCTGACGAAGACGTTGCGGCCATACACGTTGCCGTTGCCATTCACGTAGCCCAGCGCGTGGAGATAAAGGTCAGCCGCGCCATTGCCTGCGGTGAGTTTGCCGTTGGCAATGACGATGGGCATGATCAGGGAACTGACGAAAGACGTGGCGGTGGGAGTCGCAACGTCGGCATTGGCGTTGCCAGCCAGGGTGATGGTCAGGCCGTTGATGGCTGTCACGGTACTGCCCAGAATCGAGGAGCCAATGGTCAGGGTATTGGGCATGGTGGCCAGCAGGACCGTGTTGCTCGTCTTGGAGCTGGTCACCACGTTGACCTGCGGGTTGATCAGGTCGAAGCCCTGGGAGGCGATCAAACCACCGCTGGCGATGTTCAGGGTGAAGCCACCGAGATCGAGAGTGCTGTTACCGGACACCACCATGGCGAGGCTGTTGATCGTGCGGTTGCCCGTCAGGGTCACTGTCTGAGGCAGGGTCAGGGTGGGATTCGCGGTCCCAAGAGCCTGGTCGATGGTGAAGTTGTTGCCATCAATGATGGAGGCCACCACGGCACCCACGGGTATGCCGCTGCCCAAAACTGAATCCCCGACTTTCAAACTGGCAGTGCTGGCGACGGTGAGCTGGCTGGAACCAACGGTCCCGGTGGAAGTCACTGCCGCATAGGTCATGCGGATGTTGTCCGTGGCGATGCCCGAGTTGATGTTGTTGGTGGAATAGCCTGCGTAGCCAGCTGAGTTCAAGGCTCCCACGCCGGTGCCAGGGTTGTAGCTGGCGAATTCTCGCTCAATCACCGCCCAGCCACCGATCAGATTGTTGGTGAGGCCTGCGCCTACGACTGCGGTGCTGACGCCGTTGATGTTGTCAAAGAACACGCGGGCAGCGTTGTTGCCGAAATTTCCCGTCACGTTGAAGAACCTGAGAGTTCCGCGGGATCCGGCCTGCTGGGTGAGGCTGGTGAAGGTGGCCGTGGAGCTGTTGATACCTGTGAAGGGGGGCTGAACATCGATGACGCTGCCCCCCTGGGCCAAGGTCAGGGCACCAAAGGCCTCTGTACCCTCAGCACCATTGCGAGCGCGATACTGGATCATGCCGCCCTGAAGGGTGATCGGGGCCGCGTTGTTGATCCGATCATCCACCTGCGCATCGAGAATGCTGTTAGCGTTGTTGTTGCTGAGCAGCAGGGTAGCCTGGCTGATGGTGATGGAGGAGGTGTTGCTCAGAGTGGCGGTGCCCAGGAGCTGGGTGGTTCCGCCGTTGAGGAGGGTAGCGCCCGTGTAAGTGTTGGCCGAATAAATGTTCCAACCCGAATAGGAATTTGCGCTGGTGGAACGCACCAGAGCCACGTTGCCGGTGATCGATCCGGAGAAGCTGCCCCCCGCATTGACGAGTCCCAGAGTTGCCTGTGTGGCGGAGCTGTTGATGACGGTGCCACCGATGTCGGGAACAAAGTTGGCACTTTGAGCGGACGTGCTGTTGGTGCGCAGCAGGTTCAGCACTTGCGTGTTGCCATTGAGGTCGAGCGAGCCGCCCTGAAGGACGAAGTCGCTGTTGTAAAAGATGGTGTTGGTCCCGCCTGCCAGCTTCAAGATGCCCTCATTGATGGCGGTGCCGCCGGTGTAGAACTGCTGAGTATTGAGCGTCAGAGTCGAGGCACCGGCTTTCACCAGACCGGCCGAGACGTTGAACATGGCTGCATTGATCGACAGATCGCTCAAGGTGTAGTAGACGAACTGGGCGTTGCTGGTGGTGCCCAGACGGCCGATGGTGCTGCCGCCAATGCTGGCGCTGGTGGCGCCTGCGAGCACGAGCACGCCGCCGCTGTCCAAGGTGAGGGTCTGCCCGGCATTCAGCGTGACAGCGCCGCCGGTCTGAATGGTAAGAGAGTTGATCGTGAGGCTGTTGATCAGCGTGGGGGTGGCCAAGCCGGCCGAAATCGTCTGGTTGGTGGACAAGAGCACATTGAGAGGAGTAGCGACGCCGGCCAGATTGTTGGTCAGCGTCGAAGTCATTTCGGTGCTGCTGTTCAGCGGGCGGAGCAGCCCGGTGATGGAGTCGGCGGTGGCGAATGAAGTGCCCGAGCCTGAGGAGCTGTTGTCAACGATCACCCAGGGAATGATGCCTTTGTTCAAGGTGCCTGCAGCGCCGGCTTGTCCGGTGAAGGCAAAGCCTCCGGTGGAGGACTGCATGGTCCCTGTGCTGAGTCCGCGCACCAGCATGGTGCCGGTGATGCCGCCGTTGTTGGTGGCGCGGGTGACTGAACCCGTGACGAAATTGGCCTGCAGACCTGTGAGGGAGATGACGGTCTGTCCAGCGTTCACGGTGAACGCCCCAACGGTCTCCGTGGTGGCGGCAGAAGCATTTCCTTGGAGGTTGATGTTACCCCCATAAACGGACAGCGCGCGGCCGCTGAGGCGGTTGTTAACATTGGTCCCGGTGCTGTCGAGGGTGAGAGTCGCCTGGGGCGTCACGAAGACCGTGCCTACGCCGCCGTTGGTTCCGGGCACGCCCAAGGTGCCTGCACCGCTCAGGACCAAGGTGCCCTGATTGACATAGACTGTCTGCCCAGGAAACACGTTGGCGGCTGTCAGCGTCCAGGTTCCCGTGCCGGCTTTGTCCAGCGAGTAGGTGCCGAAGGAAAGATTACCGTCGTAGGTCATGGCTGTGTCGATGAAGCCATTCCCAGCGCCCACCAGACCAAACCAAGAGCCACGCCCGGTGCCTGCGGTACCCACGCGGCCCGTCATGACGCCCGTGATGCGAAGCGTTGTTCCGGCGTCAACACCAATGGTGGCCGAACGATAGGTGTTGTCCCCATTGGCGGGCCCCGAAAAGGTGATGGCACCGCTGTAGGTGTTGTTACCGCTGAGGGAATAGGCCTGGCTGGTGGCGCTGCTGATCGTGGCATTCGCATTCGAAGCCAGAGTGATCGTGCTGCCATTGACCGACGTGATGGTAGAACCGAGGAACGAGGCACCAGCAACAAGCATGGCCGGTGGAGCCCCCACCAAGGTGACCGTGGTGCTGGAGGTCGAGCTGCTCAGGACCTGAACCGTGCCGCTGAAGGCGGTGTTGCGCAGAGCACCGGCGCCGTTGATGCCGCTGGAGGTGTTGTTATTGCCCGGATTGAAAACCAAGGTTTCCGAGACCGTGATGCCACCCGTGATCTCCAGTGCCGCTGCCACATTGGCCACCAAGGTGTAGGCGGTGCCTGAGTTGGAGCCGAGACTGAAACTGCCGACAGAGCCGAGAGCGGCGCTGTTCGTGACCCGCACCACTCCCTGACCGATGGTGAGAATGCCGTTCCATGGGGAGGTGAGTCCTGTCAGACCCTGCGTCATTGGCTTCGAGAGCACCAGTGTGCCTGTGTCGTTCTTCTGCAGGTTGTTGCTGTTGTTCGAAAAGCCGAAGGTGCCGTCCATCGAAAAGGTGTTGCCAGCCGTGACGTCAATGGCGTTGCTGGCCTGGTTCAGGATGAAGGTGCGACCGGCGGAATGGAAGGTGCCGTCCGCGCGCAGGCCCGTCGTGGCGGAGTTGGTGTTGACGAAAACTTCATTCGTCGCATTTCCCAGCGCCTCATTGCTCGTGAAGGCCAGCACGCCGGCCGAGACGCTGATCACCGATTTGCCCGAGACTGTGCTTGAGCCATTGAGAGCGGCTGTCAGCGCCTGGCTCAGGTTCAACTGGGTCAGCACCAGGGTGGTGTCCGCCACTGTCACCGCATTGGTCAAAGTCACCTGATGTCTGACGAGCTGAGGGTTGTTCGCGGTGATGTTCTGGCTGAGGCGCAAGGTGGTGCCGTCAATGATTTCAGCCACAAAGGTGCCGGCAGGAATGCCAGAGCCTGACACGGCCATGCCCACACGGAAGCTGCTGGTACCGCCCTGAACATTGCTCACAATGTTTGGGTTGGTAAAAGTGCTTCCCGTGGTCGTGTTCGTGACATTGTCATTGATGCTGAGAACCTTGGTTCCTGAGGCAATGCCGTTGCCGCTCACCAGCATGTTGACGGCGAAAGTGCTGGCAATGCTTGGCGTCAGGGTGAGCGTGGTCTGGCCGCTGGCCACGCTGGCGGCAAAACTCTGGGTGGCGATGGAGTTGATGCGCGTGCCTCCGTTGGCGGCGTTGACGCCGGTGCCGCTCAGCAGCTGGCCGGTGACCAAATTCGCCGCGCTCTCGACGGTCATGAGGGTGCTGGTGTTGGCGCCATAGGCATTGAAGCTGACCGTACCGCCGAAGTCGTTGGCGGAATTGCTCAGAAGCAGCGTGCCGCCACCGGCTTTAAGAATGCTGCTGCCCACGCCGGTCACCTGACCGGCGAGTTCAAGGCCGCTGACCAGATTGTTCGAAGTGGTGGCGTTGTTGACCGTAAACGTCGGTGCGCCAGTCAGGGTGGTGACACCGGACACCTGCAGACCATAACCATTGTTGTTGGCCACCGTCACGTTCCTGTTGCCCACGCTCAATGAGGAGATCACCACCCGTTTGTTGGCCGGAGGATTGTAGAAAGGAGAGATGGCGGTGGATACGGGCCCGGTGGTCAGCGTGACGGTGCCTGTGACGGTGATGTTATGGTTGAAAGCCAGATTCTGCAGGCCACCGGTGCCGTCACCATCGTCCAGCAGCTGCAGGGTGCCGCCCGCCATGGTGAAGGTCTTGTTGTTGAGGGCGCTCACGCCCAGAACGCGCAGGTTTGCACCTGGTTCAAAAACCAGCTGCCCGGCAAAACCTGAGTTGTTGCCAGAAAGGCTCACCGTGCCGCTCTGAGAGGCAAAGCCGGTCTGCTGCACCACACCCGTGGCCAATGCATTGATGGCACTGATCGTCGTGCCAGCGTTCTTGGGGGTGGAACGGATGACAAGGGACGTGGTGGCATCTCCAGTGATGCCGCCTGAGATGATCAGATTCGCACCCACATCCGCGACGGGCTGCCCGCCAGCAATCGCATCCAGCACCAGGGTCTTGCCGCTGGCAATGGTCACCGCGCCGCCCAAAGTCACTGAGACCGCATTCGCCACGTCCTGGATGACTGCGTCTGAATTGACCTGAACGGCATTGCCAAATGTGGTCACGGCACCGGCTCCACCTTTGGAATCCAGCACCAAATTGCCGCCCGCGAGCACGATGTTTGCCGAGCCAATGGGATCAAAGGAGCCTCCGACGGTGCTGCCGGTGAGCACCAGCGTGGGTGTCTTTGAGAAAGTCAGCGAAGTGGAGGAAGCCACCGCCGATGCATCTCCCGAGACCTTGAACTGGGTGCCGTTGACGATGGAGATGATGACCGTGCCCTTGGGAATGCCCGTGCCGCTGACCGTCATGCCCACGGCCAAACCTGAGGTGCTTGTGGTCGTCAGTGTGCTGGCCTTGCCGTTGAGAGTGCCGTCAGTCGCATAACTCGAGGCGACGTAGGTGGCATTTTGGGTCACTGACGTGCCGATCATCTGAATGCTGCTGGTGGAGCCCAAGGTGTTGGCGCTCTGAGTTCCATTGAAGTAGAGCCAGCCAGCGCCGGTCTTCTGGATGGTCATGGCCCGGCCCTCATCCGAAACCACGCCGTCAAAAGCCACATTCATGTCCGAGGCGATGGTGACCGTGCCGGCGGTGCCTGAACCCAGGGTGCCAAACACGGTGGGGGCCGCAGACGTCCCCCCGAAGCGAAGCGTTTTGCCAAACCCGCCCCCGTTGCCCACCACGGCGGTCTGCCCAAGGAGGTCATAAGACGCCACAGTCAGCGTGGTGCCGGAGTCCAGCAGCAGCCGCCCCATCGCAGCAGAGGTGAAGGAAGTATTGGAGAGGGAAATCTCGGCGTTCCCCGTGAGGCGGACATCATTGCTCAGCTGCAGGGCGGTGCTGGAACCGTTCACCGTGTTGACATCCGCCTTATGCAGGGCGCTGTTGGGGATGACTTTGCGAATCTGCCCGATGCCATCGTTGGTGTCAGGGCCGGCGTAGCCCAGGTTGATGTTGCCGCCGCCGGAGCCATTCACGTAGTCGATGCGGATGTCGTGCGCGCCGGAAGCCAGAAAGATCGGCGCACTGGAAAGGTCCGTGTTGCCTTTGCCACCGTCGTTGTTCAAGACCAGGACTCCGTCGATGTAGACCTTGGCGCCGTCATCAGCGGCGGCAAAGAAGGTGTAGGCTCCGGCAGAGCCGATGTCCACCTTGCCAACCCACTGAGCGCCACCGGCCGCCGGGATGTTGTTGACATTGTTCAACTGGAGGTCCGTGCGGACGCTGTCTGCGACACCCGTGAAATTGACGAGGCCGCTGTCACCGGTGCCGCTGGTGGTGAACTGCCGACCAGAGAGGCCGTTTGACGTGGCGTTGAAGCCAAGAATGTCGAGCTTCGAACCTGTCTGCAGGGTGACCTGATTGGTGCCCAGCGGGTTCTTCCCGGTGGTGAGGTCGGTGGAATTCGCATCCACCCGGAGCATGGCTTTGTTGCCCACGGTGATGCCGCCGGTGAGGGTGGTGGCGAAGTTGTTGTTGCGAGTGCCCAGACGCAAAACACCAAAGTGGGAGCCGGCTGAAGACGCAGTGTCGGTAAATTGAACGGACAGGCCGTTGCTGCCAGCGAGGGGAGCCGTGAGGAAAACTTCAGTGTCGCCAGCGAGGGAGCTGGAATCACCTTTGATGGTGACGGAAGGCGAGGCGCCGGTGAACGTCAGGGTGTTCGCGGCAGAAGAAGCGGTGATGTTGGTTCCGGCCGCTTCGAATCGCAGTCCTCCAACCGAGATGGGGGCGGTGATGCTCACGTTGGCGGTGCCAAGGAATGAAGCGATGTCTCCGTTCAGGTTGTTCCAGGCAATCTGAGTTCCAGCCGTATTTGTGGGTACTGTGGCCATCCAGTTCGTGGTGGTCGTGTTCCAATTTCCGCTGCCAAATTCACCGGAGATCTTGCCATCCGTCGTCCAGTAAATGGTCGAGGCTTGCAAAGGCGTGGCGACTTGCATGACGAACACCAGCATGGTCATGAACCAGCCGAGGAGGATGCGATTGTGTCGAAGTGTTTTCATCAGAAAAAAGTTTGGGCAGGGGCTGCTCGGGAGATTTTTAAAAAAGGCGGAAAAAAGGGACACAAGACAGCGAAACGGCGGCGTTTAGACACTGAACCTGCGCATCCATGGCAAACCCTAAAAAATCACAATCGTTCGACCCAACGAGCTTTTCGTTGTGTGTCAGGTCGATGGGATGATTTCTCATGGGGATAAGCAAATGGTTGATGCGTGGATGCACGTCGGGGTAAGACAGCATTCCAAGCCTAGCGTTCAGAATAGCGAAAATGCATCTGTCCCGTCAATGCAAATACATCGACTTTACGATTTTTCAGCTTTGAGAAGCCTCAGGGCACAGCAACTGCAGGTCCATCTAAGATTTCCACCCGCAATGCTGCAACTTCCCCAGCATCTCGGGTAATCAGCACGCTAATTCGGTGGGTTCCGGCGCTCAATTCGAGCTCCTGCTGGGGCAGCAATTCCTTTAGCTCTGTCCCGTCCACCGCCACAACGATACCCTTCACGGTGTTGAAGCCGAGTTTGACCTTGCCGGCACCGTCCAATTTGAGGCCAAATTGGACGATTTTCGGGAACCAAGGATACATTTTCTGCGCAGCGGGCAGATCGGCCAGAGGGAGGTCGCCATTCACCTGGCTGAGAGCCATCTGCCATGGGAAGGGGTGTTTGTCGTCGTTCAGGGCAAAGCTGCCCACGTGGCGGACGTGGTCCACGTCCTTCTGTTCCATCTTGCCCATGGCCTTCCAGGTGCGGACGTAGCGGTTCGGCTGGGTCTTGTAGGCCCCTTCCCGGCCGAGTTCGGAGAGGAAACGCACGAGATCGATGAATTCGTCCTCGCGCAGGCTGGCGGTGAGGCCGGGGGGCATCATGCTGACGGGGCTCATCTGGCGGCTGGCGATGCCTGATTTGGCCACCTTGACGATCTGATTGGCGGGGTCACGAATCGTCAACTCCTCGGCACCGTCATTGATCAGGCCGCCGGAGATGACTCCGCCGTCCTTTTTGCTGATGATGACCATGTGGTAGCCTTCCTTGATCTTCTTGCTGGGCTCCAGCAGGCTTTCGATGAGGTAGTCCACCGGGGCGCTGGCGCCGATGCTGACGAGGTTTGGCCCCAGCACGCCGCCGGATTCGCCGATGGCGTGGCAGGTGGTGCAGAGCATCTGCTGGCGGCGGTAGACGGCCTCGCCACGGGCGGGGTCGCCCTGGGTTTTCACCTTGGCCACCATGGCGCTCATTTCCTCAGGGGTGAGGGGGCGGTCCATCTGCTTGACGCCGCCAGCTTTTTTGAGGGCCTCGGCCAGAGGGCCCTGGATGCCACGGGAGGTGACCATGCGGATGCCTTCGACGGCGACGGAGTCAAGAATCGTCTTGCCTTCCAGCTCCTTGGCCAGCACACCGGGGAGCTGCTTGTTCTTGAGGAAAACGGTCAGGATGGGCTTGGCGGCATCCACTTCTGCCTTGGCCAGGAACTCGACGGCACGCTTGGCCGCGAGTTGCGGTCCGACGCTGGTGAGGCCGTCGATCATGAGGGCACGCAGGCCGTTGTCCTGGGATTCGGTGAAGAGTTTGTCGAAGAGGTCACGGGACTTCACGCCGCCGAGGGCGGTGAGGCCACGTGTGGCACCGTCGCGAATGGCAGGGAGGGTTTTGGCATCGGTGAGCAGGGCCACCAGCTTTTCGCGGGCGGGTTCCACCTTCCAGAGCCCGGCGAGGATGGCGGTGCGATGCACGACATGGGGCTCGGGGCGGGCAAACCAGGCCATGACGGTCTCTTTCGCGCCTTCGGGGATGACTTTGCGGTCCGTGGCTGCCTTCACCAGGGCGTCCTGCAGGCCGATGTAGTAGGGGGCCAGGGAGGCGTCGTTGACCATGTCGACCATGGTCTTGGCCTGTGCGGCGTCGGCGGCGCTGCCGGCCATGTCGAGCACGGCGGCGGCGTCTTCGGCGCTGAGCTTGCCGCTTTTCAGCGCAGCAAACAGGGGTGGCAGGGCATCGCTGCGGCCGGTGCTCTTCATGGCATAGACGAGGTGCTTGGGCCGCTCGTCGAGCTTGAGCTTGCCCTCAACGACTGCGGGCATCCAGATGTCTGCCTGCTCACGGCAGGTCTGCTCCAGGAGGAAATCGAGGGAGTCGTCCATCGGGCGGTCCAGCACCTTGAGGGCGAGGCTGATAGCTCCGGGCTTGCGCATGTCTGCCAGCACGGCCAGCGCCCAGAGGCGCACTTGGGCGTTTTCGTCCGCCACAGCCTGCTCCAGCACCTTCATCACTTCAGGGAACACCTTCCAGCGGTGGCTCAGGATGCGCAGCGCGGCGGCGCGGATGCGGTAATCCCCATTTTCCCACAGCCTGCGCCAGAGCGTGGGCGAGAAGGAGTTCACGCCTTCGCGCGCCCAGGCTGCTTCGAGCAGGGCGTGGGAGTCGGCTTCCTTGGTGGTGTCCAGCTTGGCGACCCACTCGTCCAGGGCCAGCGTGACTTTGGCGGCACCTTGATCACGGAGCTCGCGTTTGGCAAAACGACGCACGTGGTTGCGGTCGGACTTGAGCATTTCCAGCAGGTCGGCCGTGGTGGCACCGGCGATCTGGACCTTGGGGCTGAGGGGCTTGCCCTTGGCGGTGATGCGCCAGATGCGACCGTGCTCGTGGTCGCGGCGGGCGTCACGGAAGTCCACTTCCCCGTGCTGGATGATGGGATTGTACCAGTCGGCGATGTAAATGGCACCGTCCGGCCCCATCTTCACGTCGATCGGACGGAAGGCGCGGTGGGTGGAGGCGAGGAGGTCGGGGAGCTGCTTGGCGATGTAGCTGCTGCCGCTGGGGGTGAGCTGGAAGCGGTTCACGCGGTTGCCGCGGAAGTCATTGAGCACAAAGGTGCCCTGCCAGTCGGCTGGGAAGTGGGGGTCTTCGATGATTTCCAGGCCGCACTGCTTGGGCTGGCCGGGGCTGAGGCCGTGGACGATGCGCTTGGCCCCCGGGGAGGTGGCAAAGACGGAGCCGGGGAAGATGAAATTGATCCCTTCCCCGCCTGCGCCGTCGCAGGCGAAGCTCTGGCCCCAGCGGTCGAACTCGAGGCCCCAGGGATTGATGAGGCCTTTGCTGATGATTTCCGCCCGGCGCGTCTCCGGCCGGAACTCCCAGATGCCGCCGCCCATGAGACGGCGAATGCCGTGGGGGGTCTCCATGTGGGTGTGGATGTAGATGGACTGATTGAAGTAGAGCATGCCCTCCGGGCCCCAGCGGAAGGTGTGGAGGAGGTGGTGGGTGTCCTCGGTACCGAAGCCGCTGAGCAGGACGGTGCGGTCGTCCTCTTTGAGGTCGTTGTTGGTGTCCTTTAAAAAGAGCACCTCGGTGGAATTGGCCACATAGAGGCCGCCGTCTCCCGGGGCGAGGGCGGTGGGGATGTGCAGGCCTTCGGCGAAGGTGGTCGATTTGTCGGCCTTGCCATCGCCATCGGTGTCTTCCAGCACGACGACCTGGTCCTTGGCCTCTTCGCCGGGCTTGATGTGCGGGTAGGTGGTGCTGGTGACGACCCAGAGGCGGCCCTGGGCATCCCAGTTCATCTGCACCGGCTTCTGGATCATGGGCTCCGCCGCGAAGAGATTCACCTCAAAGCCCTCGGGAACCACAAAGGCCTTCAGCTCCGCCTCGGGGTGTGCGTCCGGCAGATCGGCCAAAGAGGTCGGCTGCGAGGCATACGCGAGTCCAATGGAACCAACGAGAATCAGGGCAAGGCGGGTCATCATAAAAGAGAAGCGCAAGATACGACGCTGCGGCGGCCATTTGGCAAGCATTCTCTCGGGGGAAATGCAGGGGGGGTGGCGATGATTGCCGTAGCTGGCAATTGTTTCCGACGGGACTGCACCTGCCAATGCGATGACCTGAAGCATAGAGCGCTTGGAATTTAGCCGGGTGATGATTAGCGTGCTGCGTGCAGCAAAAAGATGGCGCATCCACACCCCTTCAAGCCCCTGATTTGACGAAACGCCCCTTCCCCTTCCACCTTTGGCGGCCTGTGCTGAAGTTGCTGCTGCTGAAGCTCACGCCCATCTTGATCATCGGGTACTATGGGCAGCGGTATCTGACCCAGGGCAGGCTGCCGCCTGAGGGACCGGTGAAATTCGTGGCTGCAATGTGGCTGGCGATTGGACTGATGCTTTCGCTGGCTTTTTTCATGGACTGGCTGCTGATGCGGAGATTCACCTGGGTGCTGGAGCCGGAGGGCGTGCACATCCAGGAGCATGAGGCCACGGTGCAGGTGGTGCCCTGGAACGAGATCTCCGGGCTGAAGCTCAAGCCCCTCGGACTGTTCCTGTGGTCGGGGAAAAAAATCCTGCGCTTCTCCTACCTGCCTCAGGCCGAAGCGGAGCGGCTGCTGCAAGAGATGGAAGCGCGGATGAGGGAGCCTGGAGCGTGATGGGGCGCACCGCCCAAAACGCCCGGATTCTTTTTAGGTTGCCACCGCACAACGCAGCCGTGTAAAACGGCAGCTGCGGACGCGTTTATGCCCTTGCATTGCCGGGTCCGCCCCCACACAGCACCCCCTTGATCCCATGAGTGAAACCGCGCGCAAGAAAAAGGCGAAATCCAACTTCCACGGCGGTCTGGAGAGCACGCTGGATTTAACCGGGTTCATCATCCAACTCGTGGGGCTCCTGGCCGGGGTGGGCACACTGATCTTCGCCGGAGCCGCCGGGATTCTTCACGCCCTCGTGCAGGTGGGCGGTGCCTGGCTGTGCAGGCTGGTCCTCCGCGCCTTCGCGGAAAGCATTCGTCTGCAAAAGAGAGCCCAGGGCCTGCCCTACGATGGCAGGATCTCCGAGCCCAAGGAGGAAGTGATCTACGCCTGCAGCGAGTGCGGCGCCATGCTGCATTCGGACACGCGCTGCGAATCCTGCGGACGCACCCTCGTGGAAGAAAGCACCTGAGCAGGCATTTGCAGGCAGGCCGGACGGCTGCATGGGATGGCGACGATCCGCCGCCTGGCTGGCACATGCATACCTCGTAATACCTGGAGATGGCAGCAGGTGGGCTCTCGAAAGCCGGCCGGCACTCGCAGGCCAAAAGACGCCCGAAAGCGGCTGTTCTGCCGCAGCCGCACTCCAAATCAAGAAACCTTGCATTGCTCTCACCACCACATGATCACCGCTGCGGTGGCCTTCCTAGACCATGGGTCTGCGCATGACGTGGAGCGGTCGTGAAACTCCTACCAGACTTCCGAGCGGGCATCACCCTAGAAGGACAGATCTGCGTGCCAGCAGCCGGACCATACGGCGGCTCGGCAGCATGCGTTGCACTCGCATGGCCTAGATGAATCACGCGGGGTATTGACCCCATGGACATTAATATCACGGCCCTATTAGGGTTCGTGGCAGCCACCCTTTGAAACCACGATGAACAAACATCTACCGCTCAAGCCCTTGCCGAAAATCAGGAGGCGCATCTTCTGGTTCATGATGACCGCCGCCGCATTGGCCGAATACCAGGCGTCAGGTGCTGAGGCATCTGTGATTATGGGGCAGGCCGTTGACTTCGCTGTTCTAGCAGGTTCGGGGATTTCCAATACGGGGCCCACCACCATCATTGGAGATGTGGGTACTTTCCCGACCACCACCATCAGTGGCTTTGGCACGGTGACATTGACCGGAACCAATCATGCCGGAGATGCCACCACCCAGACTGCCAAAAGCGATCTGCTCACGGCTTTCAATGACGCCGCAGGCCGAGTGCCGACGACCATCTATACGCCGATTTTTGATCTCGGCGGACTGACCCTGGCACCAGGCGTTTACAATGATCCCAATTCCTTGGGGCTCACAGGAACGCTGACGCTGGATGCCATGGGAGATCCGAATGCCGTCTGGATTTTTCAGACCGGCTCGACGCTCATCACCGGATCTGGCAGCATGGTCTCCCTGATCGGCGGCGCACAGGCGAGCAATGTCTTCTGGCAGGTCGGCAGCTCTGCGACGCTTGGCACAAACACGAGCTTCGTGGGGAGCCTGCTGGCTTCGCAGTCCATCACACTGACCTCCGGCGCAACGGTGGATGGCCGGGTGCTGGCAGTGAATGCAGCGGTGACTCTGGACAACAACACGATAGGCCTGAACAACAACCTCATTATTCCCGTGCCCAATGCGGCAGAGACTTTGACACTCACCGGGCCGATCTCAGGCATTGGCAAGAGCCTGACCAAGACAGGTGCCGGCGCGCTGACTCTCAACTTTGCCAACACTTACACCGGAGCGACCCTCGTCACGGCGGGCACGGTCTTTGTCAACGGCACTGCGGGCACGGGCAGCGTTTCCACCAGCGCGGGAACGACCCTTGGAGGCACAGGCACGGTCTCGCCGACGGGAGCCAACAGCGTCATCCTCGCCGGCTTGCTGGCTCCTGGAACGCCAGGCGCCAACGACGGTGTGGGCACGCTGACCTTCACGCCCGTGAACGGCGATGTGGCCTTCACCAGCACCGGCAGCGCGGACTTTCAGCTCGGCACGAATGGCATGCATGGTTACACCGCCACTTATGACACCACCGGATTCCTCCTCTCCGTCACCGGCACCTACACCGATGGCGGCAATGACCGCCTGCTCTTCAGCAGCAGTGGCGCAGGCACACTCAGCTTCAGCGCTGTGGCCGCAGGCGGTCTGGGGGTGCACTTTGCCAACGGTTACACACCTGCCTTGCATGACGTGTTCGACCTGCTGGACTGGAACCGCATCACAGGATTGAGCGCCGCACAACTGAACCTGCCAGATCTCGTTTCCTTCAACCCCTTGTGGTCTTGGGATACGAGCCTGTTCGCCAGCCAGGGCGTGATTGGCATCGTTGCCGTTCCTGAGCCTTCGCGCGCCATCCTGCTGATGTCCGGCTGCATGTGCCTGTCTTTGCGCCGGCGCAGGTATCGCGGAGTCACGGGGATATGTGGGTGATGGGGAGATGGGGGAGGTTCGAATAAGGTCTCAGCAGCGTGCGAGGCATCGCCTGACCGGTGCAATGGGAGCGAGATTTGGTGAGGAAAGGGCAAAGGAAGTCCATGCGGGCACCTACCGAGAATGGGCGGCCCTGCGTGCAGACGGCAGGGGCATCCGGCGGTGCCCCACCACGCTTTACCCTCGTACAATTAGGAAGTGTGCATGGGGTATTCACCCCATAGACATTCAAAGCCCGTGCCATTTAAGTTTTACGGACGGAAACCACCTTTACCATCGTACAATTTCTTAGGATACATGCGTGGGGTGTTTACCCCATAGACATTCAAAGCCCGAGCCATTTAAGTTTAAAGGACAGAAACCACAACTCCTGTAACCCAACTATGAATAACTATAGCTCCCACAAGCCTTTACCGAAAATCATGAGGCGAATCTCCTGGTGCGTGATTGCCGCCGCCGCATTTGCCGAATTCCAGCTCTCAGCTGCTGTCGCTCCTATCAATCTGGGGCAGGCCGTTGACTTTCGTGTTCTCGCAGGTTCGGCGATTACCAACACGGGGGCCACCACCATCATTGGAGATGTGGGATCTTTTCCGACCGCCAGCATCTCGGGCTTTGGCCCGGGGATAATTATCGGGACCAATCATGGAGGAGATGCCATCACCCAGGCTGCGAAAGGCGATCTGCTCACGGCGTACAATGACGGTGCAGGCCGGCTGCCGACGATCACCTATGGACCGATCCATATTTTCGCCACTGAGACCCTGGCGCCAGGTATTTACAATAACCCAAGTTCCTTTGGGCTCAGCGGAGCCCTGACACTGGATGGGGGGGGAGATCCCAATGCCATCTTTATTTTTCAGGCAGGCTCCACCCTCACCACCGCCACCGGCAGCTCCGTGATTTTGCAAAATGGGGCTCAGGCGGGGAACGTCTTCTGGGTTGTCGGCAGCTCTGCCACGCTCGGGGTCAACTCATCTCTCTCGGGAACCATCATGGCGGTGACCTCCATCACACTCAACACAGGGGCCACCTTGGACGGACGTGCGCTGGCCCAGAATGGTGCGGTCACCATGGCCTCCAACTCCATCAGCTTCACGCCGCTTGCGCCTGGTGTTCCTGGTGCGCCGACGCATTGGCTGGGGGCAGCGAGCGGTCTTTGGACTGTTATTGGAAACTGGGCCAGCGATCAGGCTGGCACTGTGGCGACAGCCATCCCCTCTCTGGCGGATAACATCACCTTTTCCGCCACAGGCGCGTTAAACCAGAGCACCACACTCGGCGCAGATTTCACGATCAACACTCTCACGATCAACGACACGCTACCCGTCACCATCGCCGGTGCAAACACACTGACCCTTGCCGGCGACCCGGGCCTCACCGTCAACAGCGGTGCAGGGCTGTTCACGATCTCCAGCGGTCTGGCATTCACAGGCGCTGCACCTACGGTGACGGTGAACAACGCCGCCGGGGCAGTTTTCAGTGGCGCAGTCACCAGCGCCGGCAGTCTGATCAAGGCTGGCACAGGCACCCTGGTCATCAGCGGCACGACTAATGTCACCGGTCCTGCCAACATCAACGCTGGCACTCTCGATATCGCCACAGGCGGCACCTTCACCGCCACCGGCACCACCACCTTGGCCTCAGGCAGCACCGTTTCCGTGACCGGCAACCTCGTCTCCCCAACCGTCAATGTCCTGCTAGGCGGCAATCTCACGGGCGCTGGCACCATCACCGGGAATGTGAACAACTTTGGCACCGTGAATCCTGGTGCTCCCGTGGGCACGCTCACCATCAACGGCAGTTACACCCAAGGCGGCACGGGCCTGCTCCCCACAGAGCTTGTTGTGACCCCGCACAACAATGACAAGCTGCTCATCAGCGGCGCGGCAAACCTCGGCGGCACCCTGCTGATCACCACGGCCGGCGGACTGCGCCCGAACTTGGGCGACAGCTTCAACATCATCAACGCTGGCAGCGTCGTCAGTACGTTCGCCACGGTGATCAATCCTTTCGAAGGCCCGGGTACTCTGGTGAAACTCGTCGTCGTGTACACCCCGACCGATGTATTTGTGAATGCGGTGCAGAACACTTTTGCAAACGCCCTGAGCCTCATCCCGCTCACGCCAAATCAAACCGCCACGGCAGGCGCGCTGGACTCCGCTTTGACCGATGTGCGCCAGGCGGCAGTGCTCGGCTATCTCAACGGCCTCAACATCAATGCCGTGCCTCATGAGCTCGACAGAATCGCCCCCGAGGAGCTGACCGCCATCTACAGCATCTCCTTTGCCCAGCTCGATACCGAAATCCTCAGCGTGCAGCAGCGCCTCTCCTCCATCCGCAACGCGGGCTGGAGCAATGCCAGCTCCGAACCCGGCACCAGCGGCAAAGAAGCCGTCCTCGGCGGTGTGCTCTCCCCCTCCAGCACGCCCAACTATGCCCGCCATGGATTCTTTGTGAACGCGACCGGCCAGTACGCCAGCCTCGGGGACACCTCCAATGCCAACGGCTTCGATGTGCAATCTGTCGGCACCACCCTCGGCGCTGATGTGCGCCTGAATGAGAATTGGGTCGTAGGCCTGACGCTTGGCTATGCACGGTCCAACAGTGATCTCACCGAAGGCGGCTCGCTCTCTGCCGATGGCATGCGCGCAGCCGTGTATGCCATGTATCTGAGAGGCTCCTTTTACACCGAATTTTTGGTCGGCGGCAGCTTCAACAGCTACGAGACCCGGCGCAGCGCGCTCGGCGGCACAGCCGAGGGCAGCACCAACAGCAAGAGCTTCGACGCGTATGTCGGGACTGGCTACAACATCCAGGTGAATGACCACTGGTCCATCACCCCCATGGCCTCTCTGCGCTACACGGACGTGAACATCGACAGCTTCCAAGAAACCGGCTCCCTGCAGCCTCTGGCCTTCCCCTCACAGAATCAGAGCTCCCTGCGTTCACGCATCGGCCTGCAAGCCGCCTACACCACCCACATGGGTGAGACCCGAATCACCCCCTACCTTGGCCTGCACTGGCAGCACGAGTTTCTCGACAACGAACTCGCCATGGTCTCCCGGTTCGCCAACGGCGCGGGCAATCCCTTCACCGTGCACGGGCCGAGGATCGGACGCGACAGCGCCGTCGCCACCGCTGGCATCAATGTCGGCTGGAGCCGCTACTCCGTCTATGCCGCCTACCAGGCCGAGATGTTCCGCACCAACTACGACAGCCACACCATGATCGTCGGCTTTCGCGTGCTCTGGTAAACCCGCATCGGGTGAATAATCATCCAGGCCGTGTTTTGAAAACCTGCCCATGGGCTCATGGTGCAGGTGGCGGCTTGGATTTGTGATGATGATAGCAAGGGCGGCAGGCCCGGGAATGAGGAAGATGAAGGCACCGTCAGGAGAGTGATCGTCCCGATCCCTCCACGCCTCGCCTCGCCCGACCTCTCCAAACTGAGGGATCAAGATGATCCCCCTCCTCCAAGCCCCCTCACCGCCACGCACTCACCGCCGTGGCGTGCTCGCGGTAAAACTTCTCAAACGCCGAGCGCGAGCCATTGAAGAAGCTGCGGTCGCAGAAATGGCGCAGGGAGGCACGGCCACCGCTGCGGGTGTAGGCACCGCCCACGTTGCCACTGAACTCGGGCCCGAACAGCGCGGTCTTGGGGTGACCGCTGATGTCGCCGCAGTACTGCCAGAACGTCCAGGTGCCAAACACGCGCGGGACGCTGAAGGTCATGTGGGTGGAGGTCTGCTCGCCGTAGCGGGGAATCCACAAGCCGCAGGTTTTGAGCACCGTACGCTCGGCGGGAGTCAGCGCCCGCAGCTCGCGGGTCTGCTGGTCAAAGCCGGGCATACCAGGAAGTGGCACGCTGCAGTAAAGCAGCGGCCATGCACCGGTGTGCGCCCGCACGCGCTGCGCCGCCCAGGCGAGCTGCGACCACGACACGCGGTCGCGCCCTTCGTTGTCCAGCACCATGAGCACCGGATGCGCGGTGGTGCCATGCCGATGCGCCGTGGCGGCCACCACACGGATGAAGCGATCAATCTGCGGCTGCAGATTTCCTGTGCGGTTCACATAATGGTATGCACCCCACTTCAGGCCTGCCGCGCGTGCGGCGTGCTCGCGCCTCGCGTAGTCCACATCCGATTTCGATGCGCCGCGTGTGGCACGGTGAATGATGAGCTCAATGCCCATGCTGCGTAGCAGATCGGCGCGGACTGCACCGCCGTCCCAGCCGAAGTCCACGGTGTTGTTGAGCAGGGAGCGCGCGCGATGCACGGAGACGGTCTCGGTGCGGATGGGGGCGCAGGCGGAGAGGAGGGATGCCACGGCAAGGGTGAACCAAATCGAGGCGCGTGTGTTCATACGCCGTTTTAGCGGGAGGAGCGCGGTGGCGTCAATGAGGAAGCATGGGAGTGGGGGCTGAGAACGATTCCCCATGCACATTTCAGCCTGCGAGCCTGGGGACGTTCGATTTGCCGCAGAGGGGCGGAGAGGCGGAGGGAGCAGAGATTGAATCTGAACTCTGCCACCTCTGCTCCTTTGCCCCTCTGCGGTTGATTCGAAGATGCCTTCAGCCTCCGATGGCTCCAGGGTCAAGACCGAGGAAGATTCCGCTTCGCTCGCCTTCACTCCGCACCGCACAGGCGCACCATCTTGATCTCCACCGTGCGATCCCCTTCCCCAACAAACAGGACGCCTTCTTGAAGCGTCACGGTGAGGTCCATGGAGCGCTGCGCGAGGGCACCCAGCGCCTCGCTCTCGGCGGCGGGGATCTGCCAGACGGTGAGGTTGTTCACGCGGGTGAATTTTCCGGCGAGGGCGGCCCACCAGGTGGCGGCGTTGCTGGCAAAGCTGTAGACGCTGACCTTCTTGGACCGGCCACAGAAGCGCACGAGTTTCTTCTCTTCGGGCTGGCCGAGCTCAATCCAGTGCATGAGCAGGCCGGTGAGGTCGTGCTGGCTGAGCGCGGGCTCATCGGCCTCCCACATGTCCTTGCCGAATTCGAGCTTGCCGAGGTCGTTGTTCTCCGGCGCATTGAGCACGAAGGCCAGCAGGCGGATCATCATGCGCTCCTCCGTCTCCGACGGGTGCCGCGCGAGGGTGAGCTCGTGGTCGGCATAACGGTTGGCGTCGAGGTCTGAGAAGGAGACCTTGGCTTTGTAGATGATTGCTTTGAGGGCCATGTCTTCGCTTAGACGGGGAAGCGCGTGGTGGCAAGGGAGGGTGTGTGACGGCGTTGGTCAGGGAATGCTCACCGCAGGTGATCCTACTCGTCGTTCTCGTTCTCGATCCTTCCGCGCCGCAACAGCCAGACGCGGGCGCATTGGAAATGGGGGAGGACGATGTGTCACCTGCAAGCGCTGGGACGAAGGATTCCACGGACGCGACACAGCGCGTCCCTACCACCCGGCGCGGCGTCTCGGGATGGTAGGGAACCGCTGTGCGGGTCCGTGATTTCGGGTCTGTAGCTCCGCAGGCGCTCAAAAAAGTGCGCCGTCCTTGGGGCGGTGAAAATGCGGGGATTGGCTCATCCTCGTTTCCGATCATGGCACTCCCGGCGGGGCCGTCTTTCCGGGCGTTCGCGCAGGTGTTTACATTTCTACCACGTACTACCACGTTTATATACACCCTGACACTACACCTCCTCTTGCCGCATCTTTTTTCCACGAAACACATTGACTTTTAAAATTGGGACCCAAGTCTTTTCCATCCTCACGAATGGGTCGCAGGTCTCCTGCGGGCCGTCCGGGTGGATACCACAAACTGCTCTACCTGACCATGACACTGAACACGAACTCCGCCCTGCCTGTTTCTCCCGGCCCTGCCGCCGCACCCCACGCCGCCCTGCCTTCCACGGCAGCCGCAGCGCCCCCGGCTCCTCCGCCGGCCTTGCTCACCTCCGCCCAGCTCATGGCGGCGCTGGGCATCAACCGCCGCATGCTGAAAAAGTGGATCCGCGACCGCTTCATCCCCTCCATCGGCGTGCGCCACGCGCGGCGGTATGAGCTGGAGCAGGTCATGGAGGCCCTGCGGACGCACGGGAAGCCGGCCCCGTCGGCGGCTTCCTCCTCCTCCACCGCCGCTGCTTCCGCCACACCCGGCATGGGCGGTCCCGCCGGGATGGCGGCTGAGGGTGAATACCACGTAATGTCACATTGAAGCATTATGGCGCAGATTTTCCAGCGTCTGCCCCTCCTGCTTTTCGCCCCCCCTTAAACCACCATGTCCCCTGCCCTGCCGCTGTCGAAAGCCCCGAGGACGGCGCACCTTTTTCAGCGCCTGCGCAGCGACAGACCCGAAACCACGGACCCGGCGCAGCGGTTCCCTACCATCCCGAGACGCCGCGCAGGGCGGGTAGGGACGCGCTGTGTCGCGTCCGTGGAATCCTTCGCCCCAGCGCGGGCTGCCTACGCATCGCTCTCCCCCTTTTCCAATCGCCTACGCCTCTGGGCCTGCGACGCGCCGTGATCGAGAACGATCCAGCCAACCACGGCCAACCACCACAGCCCACCACCCTTTATGACCACACGCACAAACCACCACGACATACCAGCCCTTAAGGAACGCCTGCTCATCCCGGAGGTATGGCAGAAGCTCGCGCTGCAGGGGCAGCCGTCAAAGACCTGCCGCTCGCCCTTCCGCGAGGACAAGAATCCCTCCTTTTCCATCACCAAGGACGGTCGGCGCTGGAAGGACTACGGCACCGGCCAAAACGGGGACGTGATCGACTTCATCGCCCTGGCGCGGCAGATCAGCACGGCGGAGGCGCTGAAGGTGTTTCTGGAGCTGGCCGGGGTGCCCGTGCCGGTGAAGGGCCGCAGCCCGCAAAGCGGCTCCCCACGCGGCACGTCCTTCAAGGAGAAGGTCACCGCGCTGCTGCCACCGCAGGAGCAGCCGAAGCCGGAGGGCCTGTGCGTGCCGCTGCAGAATGGCACGGAGGCGGACCGGCGGCTGGTGGCGGAGTCGCGCCGCATCACGCCGGAGGCTGTTTCCCTGGCGCTGGCGCTGCGCACGCTCACCTTTTCCATCGTGCAGGGTTACCGCTGCTGGCTGATTGTCGATGCCGAGGAGCGCTGCGTGGAGGCGCGGCGGCTGGATGGCATGCCCTTCACGTCGTGCGGCACGCTGGGCCGGCGGAAGGCGCACACGCTGCGCGGCTCCCGCAAGAACTGGCCGCTGGGCGCGGCGGTGCTGCGCCGCCTGCCCCAGTTCCGCACGCTGCTGCTGGTGGAGGGCGGGCCAGACTACCTGGCGGCGCTGCACTTTGCGAATGAGCTGGAACGCTGGGATGTGCTGCCCGTGGCCATGCTGGGGCGCGGCACGGGCGCACGGATCGACCCCGCGGCGCTGGAGCTCATGCGCGGCCGCCGCGTGCGCATCTACCCCCATGCCGATGCCGACGGCGGCGGTGTCAAAAGCGCCCGCCTGTGGGCCGCGCAGCTCGATGGCGTGGGCTGCGTGGTGGACATCTATGAATTCACCGGCCTGCTCCGCACAGATGGCACACCCATCAAGGACCTCAACGACTGCACCACCGGTCTGGATGAAGCCTCCACCGTCACGCTGTGCCGCACCCTCTTCCCCAAACCCGACCTTGAGGTGCATCCGCCGTTTTGAGTCATGCTCGATCCCGGCCTCCAAACCATCGCAAACATTTCCCGTCAATACCATAACATAACACAAACACACACGTCCATGCCCACCATCACACCGTTCATACCCACCGCCGAAGAAATCGCCGAGCGCGAGCGCCTGCGCGCACGCAGCCCGTTTCCCGCACAGGGCCCCACCCACACGCAGAGCACGGGCGTCCCCGCCCCGGCACCGCAGGCCTATGCAGGCAGCGCCCCGGCGCAGGCGGTCCCCGGACAGCCGCCGCCACGGCCACCGCTGGCGCAGTTTGTCCTCACGGCAGAGCAGCTCGCGGCCCTCGTCATCCCGCCACGGCCCGCGCTGCTGGACCAGTGGCTGTGCCAGGGAGACCTGGGCTACATCTACGCCCCGCGCGGCGTGGGCAAGACGTGGATGGCCATGGCCCTGCCCGGCGCCATTTCCTGCCGCCGCCCCCTGGGCCTGTGGGCTGCCGCTGATCCCGCTTCCGCTGATCCCGACACCTCCGCCTCCACGCCGGACGATGCCCCCGAAGCCCCGCCTGCACCTGCGCCGGATCACATCCCCGTGCTCTACATCGATGGCGAGATGGCGCTGGAGCACACCAAGTACCGCGCCAGGGGGCTGGACCTCTCCAAGGTGTGCCACCTCCACCACGAGCACCTCTTCAATCAGAACGGCACCTGCCTCAACATCGGCGAAGTCGAAGACCGCCAGCGCATCACCGACCTCATCATCCAGCAGGGCTACCAGGTCATCATCTTGGACAATCTCAGCTCCCTGGCCTCCGGCGTGGATGAAAACAAAGGCATGGACTACGAGCCCCTCTCCCACTGGCTGCTCGAGCTCCGCCGGCGCAAGATCACCGTCATCGTCGTCCACCACGCCGGGCGGAATGGCCTCATGCGCGGCCACTCCAAGCGCGAAGACGCCTGCTCCTGGATCATCGAACTGCGCGACGCCCGCCTGGAAAGCGACCCCGGCGCGAAATTCGTCAGCCACTTCGCCAAACCCTCCCGCAACACCGGCGATCCCCTGCCCGACATGCTCTGGCACTTCACCACCGACAAGGTCAGCGGGATCACGGATATTCATTGTGAGCTGGCGCAGACCTCGGAATACGAGCAGTTCATCCAGCATGTGCTGGAAGGGGTGACAAGCCAGAAGGACATCTCGGAGATGATGGACAAGAACAAGGGCACCGTCAGCAAATGGGCGCGCAAAGCCCTGCAGGATGGCCGGCTCAGCGGCGGCGCAAACAAGCTGCTGCCGCCGAAAGCCTCGCCGTCCAAGGGGCGCGGTCAAATACGCGTCCACGCCAGCGATGACGACTTCGACGATGACGAAGATGATGAGGGCTGAAATCCACCTCAGCCCGCTCCACACGGCACCTCTGGTTGCCGGTTGCCCACCCTATGTTTTGACTTTGGCAACCGGCAACCCAGCCTCTCCTCCCCCTCGGTTTTGGGAGCATTTGATGGCAGGATGTGGCACACCATGGAAATCCGATGCACGTTTGTGAAGGCCCGAAGCCAAACCCATGGCAACCGAAAAGGGGTGTCCGGTTGCCATGTGGCAACCGGGCAATACCAGCTCCGACAGCGCCCGCTGGGCATCAACTCCCTTGAGCTTTCACCACGGGCTCCTCAGGAAATTCGACTCCCGGCGCGATTTTGCCCACGAAGGCCACGGCATCCGCATAGCGTTCGAAGTCTTTGATGTGCTCGACCAGCCCCTCGGCATTCACGCCATAGAGGGCGAGAATGGAGGGCTCGTATTCGGGATCGAAAGGATCATCGCCATAGATCATCGGCTCAAAGCTGTCGTCGCCGCTCAGGCAGCGAATGGTTTGAATGCGCCAGTGGGTGAAGTGGGAGGCAGGAATAGGATTGATTGCCTTCACGTCCAGCGGCAGGCGGGGCTGTGCGTCTATATAATTTAATGGCAGCAGAAGCTTCATGGCTACATCCGGACAGTCCTCGGCGTCGAAGCCGCTAAGGTCCTCCACGCTCATGCGCTGCAGGCAGGCGGCTCCAAACTTGTCCTCCAGCAGGTAGGGCCAGACATCACACATCTCATCGAAGACCACATGCTTGCAGGCCCATTCCTCAAACAAGGCGGCAATGCGCATGGCCTCGCGGTAGAACTGATCCACGCCCTGAAAGAGGTCGCTGATATTGAGGTTTTGCAGCTTGGCGGACTGATCGCAGGCATCCCGCAGGGAGATGGCGCAGGTAAAGACGGCGGCAGGATCGAGAGAGTCGTTTTTAAAAATCATGACTTCCCAGCAACGCACAGGGGTTTTAGTTTCCTGGAATGACTGTGCGAAAAAACTGGACCCGCTGGCTCTAAATCTCCCGCTTGCTGGAAAGTGTCGCCTGGGACAACTGTAGACGAAGCATGTCGGACAATTGGACACCAGAGGAAGTGGAAGCCGCGGTAGCGGACTACTTCGACATGCTTGCGCAAGAACTCAGAGGTGAGTCTTTCAATAAGGCGGAACACAACCGGCGGCTCCAACAGCTTCTTCAAGGCCGGCGTCCCAAAGGCTCCATTGAACGAAAGCATCAGAATATCAGCGCCATCTTGATCGAGCTGGGCTTTCCCTACATCAACGGCTACAAGCCCCTCGGTAACTATCAGCAACTTCTTCGTGCTGTGGTTGAGGACCGACTGGCCGCTGCGGAAGCACTCAGGGAGAAGGTCGCTTTCATAGTATCAGCCCCAGAGACGGACCTGCCTTCCAGAGAAGGCATTCTCCCCTCCCTAGTGGAACCACCATTCCGCGAAAAGAACGAAGCACGAGTTCGGGAAAAGGGCCGCACTGAACGGGTGTACGGCTTCCGGAACTATCTGGAGATCGAAGCCAGGAACCACACTCTGGGGCTCGCAGGTGAAACCATGGTGCTGCACTTTGAGCATGAGCGCCTGTGGAAAGCAGGCAAAAGGAAGCTGGCAGAACGCCTTGAGCATGTATCAAAGACGAAGGGCGATTATCTGGGCTATGACATCCATTCTTTCGAAGATGACGGACGTGACAGGCTGATCGAAGTCAAAACTACTCGCTTTGGCCCCCTGACTCCTTTCTTTGTCTCGCGCAACGAACTGGAGGTTTCCATCACCCGCCAGCAGGAATACCACCTCTATCGGCTCTTCAATTTCAAAGAACACCCGAAGCTGTTCAAGCTGGAGGGGGCGATCAGCAGCACTTGCGAGCTTGAACCGGTGAATTACTCCGTGTTGCCCAAATAAGCGGTCTGATGATGTAGCCGCATGTTCACTGCTCTTGTGCAGCGCACCATGCTCTCAGCCGTGCTTCGTTTTCCACCTTCACGGTGATCTCCCAATGATCGTCTGGCAGCGGCAGCACGCTGAACCATTGGCTTGAACTGACCATCCGGCTGCATGCTACCATGGCTCGCGGTTCGCCGCATAGGGTGATGCTTGCTGTGCGAAGGCCGGATGAAATAGACATGGGCGGATGAGTCCTCATGCCGACCACCTTGGACGATGAGTCTAGGGACTATGAGTCAAGTCGGGCCATGGTTTGAGCCCTTCGCAGCCCCCTTTCACCCTCCTCCCAAGGCCTCCGGTTGCCGGTTGCCATTTCGAAAACATAGGGTGGGCAACCGGCAACCATGAGGGTGACGAGGGGTCAAAAACACGGTGCTGGAAATGGCAACGGGCCGCAGCGGAGTGCAGGTGGCGGCGGTGCGTGGAAAGAGGTGGAAGGCGCGAGGGGGGAGCCTGAGCCGAAATCATGGCAACCGGAGGGGGGGATGAAGTTGCCGGGGGAGAGGGGGCAGAAGGATTGAAAACTGAGAACTGAGAACTGAAAATTGAAAATTGGCCGGACGCTCTCGCGGGTGCGGCGTGGCATGCCTACCTTCAAGGCATCCCCAGAGCACGCCGCAGTCGAGCCAGAGTGTGCGCCTGGCGCTTTTTCGCGAGGGCGCATTCCCAGAGGCGGAGGACGGTCCAGCCGGATTTGCGGAGCTCGCGGGTGACGAGGCGATCTCGCTGGCGGTTGCGGGCGATCTTTTCGTCCCAGAATTTGCGGTTCTGCCGGGGGCGGGTGGCGTGGCGGGGGCAGCCGTGCCAGAAGCAGCCGTCCACAAAGACGACGACGCGCTGGGCGCGAAACACGAAGTCAGGCCGCACACGGGGCCGGCGCGGCTTCTTCTCTGCGGCCCGGGGATGGGGCATGCACACGGAGACCTGCCGCCGCCAGCCGGTGATCTTTTCGGCGCGCAGCATGTCACGCAGGCGCAGCTCCGTGGCGGCATTGCCGGTGGAACGGATGCGGCTCATCACCTCGCTGCGCTTGGCTGGGGTGAAGACGTCGGGCATGGGGGCGGAGGGGCGGTGGGTGCAGCCTGCGTTTACCCGGCGGAACTGGCGGCCGCAGCACCTGAGCGGGCTGCGGTGGCAGTGGCGGCTGCGAGGAGGTGGGGGCTGGTGCTGGCGCTCATGGTGGCGAGGCTGGCCACGCCCATGCCGAAGCCTTTCATCTCGTTCATCCAGAGCGGGGTTCCCGTCAGGGCATCCAGCGCATACAGGTAGCCGCTGATGCTGACGAAGAGGCGGTCGCCGTCCGGCAGGAGGCTGACGAAGCCGCTGCCGCGCGACAGCAGGCTGGCGAGTCCGGTGATCTCCGGGGCCTGCCAGCCCCAGAGGATCTCGCCGCTGTCCCGGTGCACAGCGGCGACGCGGCGGTTGAAGCCGGTGAAGAGGAGGTCGTTGAGGTTCATGGTGGAAAGGGTAGCCGGGCGCGGGGAAGCGCCAGTGGAAGATGGGGCGCGGTTTGGAATGCGAGGGCGGGGGGAATGAATGGCCGCAATCCGTTCTTCGCCCCAAGGGCTACGAAGGACAGGAGAGGCGCAAAGAGCTTCAGGGATGGTAGGGACGCGCTGCGCCGCGTCCGTAATGATGGGGCTATGTCGTCACAGGCGATGAAAAAGGTGCGCCGTCCTTGGAACACCCGACGGCAGAAGGCGGGGGCGTTTGAAAAGGGGGATAGCGATGCGCTAGCAACCGACGCTGGGACGAAGGATTCTACGGACGCGGCGCAGCGCGTCCCTACCTTCCCCTGCGGCGCGCCTCTACCAGCCGGCGCTGGAGATTCTATTGGCTACCAGCGGATGGTTTGGATTCGGCTTTTCCAGGGCCATTCGTCGGGATCGTTCACCAGCCCGGCCCTGACGGGGTTTTGCTGCATGTAGGTACCCTTGTCCACGTAGTCGCGCTCGCTGCGGAGGCGATGATGAAACAGTCCGCGCTGCCAGCGCCACATTGGATTTCCACAACGTTTCATCAAGCGATCCTTCCAAAACGAGGTCCAGCGTTCCACATCCACCCATGGCCCCTCCTTTGGCGAGGCAAAGAAATGAATGTGGTCCGGCATGAGGAGAAAATCGCCAACGACCCACGCATTCGCCGGGTCAGACCAGATCTCCTGCAGTAACGACATCACCTTTTCTTGAGCGCACCAGTCACCACGCTGATCCGCGCACACCGTGCACCAGAGAAGGGTCGCGCCATCGTAGGTGGGCAGCACGCCCTGCGCGGGTGTTCGTCGGCCAACAGAATCTTCCGGCATGGGGGAGAGCATGCGAAATTGGCCAAGGCATGACAAGCAAAAGGTAGGGAACCGCTGTGTCGGGTCCGTGTTTTCGGGTCTCTGGCGTGGCAGGCGATCAAAAAGGTGCGCCGTCCTTGGAGCGCTCGACAGCAGAAGCCGGAGGCGTTTGAAAAGGGGGAGGGCGATATGGCAGCAGACGGCGCTGGGACGAAGGATTCTACGGACGCGACACAGCGCGTCCCTACCAGCCGTGCGGCGGGGCCGGGATGGTAGGGAACCGCTGTGTCGGGTCCGTGTTTTCGGGTCTGTGGCGTGGCAGGCGATCAAAAAGGTGCGCCGTCCTTGGGACTTTCGACAGCAGAAGGCGGAGGCGTTTGGAAAGGGGGGACGCTTTGGGTACGCAGCCCACGCTGGGACGAAGGATTCTAGGGACGCGGCGCAGCGCGTCCCTACCATTCTTTCGCGGGTGCGGCTCGCGCCGCCACACCTCACGGCCTTCTTGCCTGCTGCAGGGCCTCTTCCTTGAGCTTCTGGATCGTCGCATCGCCCTGGGCGATGAGGGGGTCGAACATGGGGATTTCCTTGGCATTTTGACCCTGCTCGTGTTTGCGGAAGCCGAAGAGGTAGGTTTCGTTGTGCGGACGCCAGCGGTTGAAGAAGAGGGTGTCTTTGGCGATGACGGCGCGGCGGAGGTTTTCCAGCGCGGGGGAGGGCGCATCGGGGAGCTTGAGGCCGAGGCCTTCGATGAGCTTGGCGCTGAGCTTTTCATACCCTTCGCGGGTGTAGTGCACGCCGTTTTCGGTGAGGGGCTTGCGGATGACGCCGGGCTTGGGGAGGCCGCCCATGAGCTCGAACCAATCGACAAAATACGCGTTCTGCATGAGGGCAAATTTGTGCAGGGCATCGCGCAGGCTGGAGAGGTTGCGGTTCGCGGCGCTGAGGTCTGGCAGCGGCGGCGGCAGGGTCTCCAGCGGCGGCGGGGTGGCGATGATGACGCGCACGCCGGGGGCCTTCGCACGGATGAGGTCGATGAGCTTGCGGTAGCCGGTGAGGAACTCTGGCAGGGAGCCGAGGCGCTCAAACGCGAGCTCGCTGCCGTAGCAGAGGATGACGACGGTGGGCTTGAGCATTTCCAGGTGCGCGGAGAGGCGCTGCAGGCCTTCTTCCGGCGGGCCGAAGTAGGAGCGCGCATGGCCAAAGACGGTGTCGCCGCTCCAGGCGAGATTGCGCACGGTGACTTTTTCTTCGCCGAGGGCGAGATCCAGCCGGGGCTCAAACGAGCCGTACCGCTGCTCGCGCTCCAGCACGGTGTTGCCGATGAGGACGACGCGGTCGCCGTCCTGAAACTGAAAGGAGGAGGGCTGCGCCGGTGCGGAGGCAGCAGGGGCGTCCGTCTCCGGAGCTTGAGCGGATGCAAAGGAGGCGCTCAGAAGCACCACGAGGCCGGCCAGGGATTTCAAATTCATGCGGGCGCTATTGGAGCGGAGGCGGCGGGAGTTGTCTAGAGGGAGGTTTGGGGTTGTTGGCGGTGGGTGATTGGTAGGGAACCGCTGTGCGGGTCCGTGATTCCGGGTCTATCATTCCCGCAGGCGTTGAAAAAGGTGCGCCGTCCTTGGAGCGCTCGGCAGCAGAAGGCGGAGGCTTTTGGAAAGGGGGAGCGCGATGAGGCGGCAGTCCGCGCTGGGACGAAGGATTCTACGGACGCGCACAGCGCATCCCTACCAGCGCTGCGTGGCCCGGCGCTGCCTCTGGAAAACAACTGCAAACCACCGCCAACCACTGCCATCTTCCCTTCCCTCCCCTACCGCTTCCGCAGCACCAGCAGCACATCGGCGTAGCTGTCGTCAAATTTGCGGGGCTCGGTGAGGTCGTAGGTGAAATCGTAGCACTCCAGGTACTCCAGCTCGGGGACTTTGCGGAGGAGGGCCTTCATTTGGGCGGCGCTGTAGGTGCGGAACTGCCAGCGGGTCTCTTGCGTGTGGGTGCGGCCGGAGTCGGTGATCTTGAGGCGGGTGCGCAGCTGCTCCAGGCGCGTCTTGCGGTCGGCAGGCCAGGTGTGGGTGTTGCACACGACTTCGATGCTGCCGCGCCTGGCCACCCAGCGCTCGTGCTCGTCTTCCTCGCGGTCGTAGTCCGTGAGGTGCAGGCCCAGGAAGAACACGCCGCCGGGGCGCAGGGTGGCGGCCACGCGGCGCAGGCACTCGGCGGCATCCTTTTCCTTGAGCAGGTACTTGAAGGTGCTGACGAGGCAGTGCGCCATGTCAAAGCCGCCCTTCACGCCCTTGGGCAGGGTGAAGCTCTGCATCCAGTCCTCCCACAGGCGCGCCTTCACCCCCGCCTTCTCCAGCCGCTGCTGGGCAAAGGCGATCATGTGCGCGTTGCCATCGAACCCGCTGACCTCCCAGCCGCGACTGGCCAGCTCCAGCGCCAGGCGGCCGCTGCCGCAGGCGGGCTCCAGCAGGCGGTGGCCCTTGGCGGGCGTGGCGTACTTGGCGTAGGCCTCCTCCAGAAAGTCCGCCTCCTTGAGGGTGCCGTCGTCAAAGACGATGTCGTAGTAGAGGGGCGTGTCGTACCAGTCGCGCTGTTCGGTGGGCATGGGGGGGCACCATGGAGCAAACGGGGCGCTGCGCCAGCAAAGTAGCCTTGTTGCTGTGCAACAAGGGAGGGCTCTGCATCGCCACCGGCTTTTGGACGTTCCACCCGGCGTTTTACTGCGACGCGCCTCCCCCCTGTTCCGCAGGAACAGGGCAACTTTGCGCCCCCGCGCTCAACCATTGCAAACAACCGCAAACCATCGCCAACAACCGCAAACAGTCCCCCTCCCCGCCTCCCAAAGTAGCGCCCTGCTCCACAAGCCGCTTAAAAATCCGCCCCTACTGGCACCCGAAATGCTGCTTGATTGTTGGTAACTGGTGGAGATTGATTGCGCCCCCGTGCCCTGCTTCCCCTTCCGATATGATTGTTTGGGATAATTTCTTCTGGTTTACCAGCTACATCCTCGTTTTCACCGCCCTGTCCGCCTTTGGCGCGCACAGAATCAAGGTGTTATACCATTATTGGAAACACCGCATGGACGTGCCGGTGCCTCCCCATGAGTTCGCCGAACTGCCCGTCATCACCGTGCAGCTCCCCATTTTCAACGAGCTCCACGTGGTGGAAAACCTGCTGCGCACCGTCAGCGCCCTGGACTACCCGCGCGACCGCCTGCAGATCCAGGTGCTGGACGATTCCACGGACGAAACCGCCCCGCACGCCGAGAAGCTTTCCGCCGATCTGAAGGCCAAGGGCTACGACATCGACTACCGCCACCGCACGAACCGCAACGGCTTCAAGGCCGGCGCTCTGGACGAAGGCATGGCCTCCGCCAAGGGCGAGTACATCTGCATTTTCGACGCCGACTTCCAGCCGGCACCGGACTACCTCAAGCAGGTGATCCACCACTTCACCGACGAGAAAGTCGGCATGGTGCAGGCGCGCTGGGGGCACCTGAACAAGAATTTCTCCCTCCTCACCAAGCTGCAGGCCCTGTTTCTGGACGGCCACCTCGTGCTGGAGCAGACGGCCCGCAGCCGCCACGGCGAATTCCTGAACTTCAACGGCACCGCCGGCATCTGGCGCCGGGCCGCCATCGAAACCGGCGGCGGCTGGCAGCACGACACCCTCACGGAAGATCTGGACCTCAGCTACCGCGCGCAGCTCAAAGGCTGGAAATTCATCTACCTCAAGGACGTCGTCGTCCCCGCCGAGCTCCCGCCGGACATGGACGGCTTCAAGAGCCAGCAGCACCGCTGGACCAAGGGCTCCATCCAGGTGTGCAAAAAGACCCTCGGCAACGTGTGGCGCAGCGACATCCCCCTGAGCCTGAAGATCGAGGCCACCTCCCACCTCACGTCGAACTTCGCCTACCTGCTCACGCTCTGCACCCTGGTGCTGATGTACCCCGCGAATTTCGTGATGGGCAGCAGCTGGCACAAGGCGGTGTTTGTGGACGTGCCCGTGTTCTTCTTCGCCTCCCTCAGCGTCATCATCTTTTACATGACCGCGCAGGGCGCCCAGGGCCGCTGGGGCTGGCTCAAAACCCTGCCGTATGTGCCCATGCTGCTCGCCCTCGGCATCGGCATGAGCATCAACAACGGCAAGGCCGTGCTGGAGGCGCTGCTCAATCAGTCGTCCGAATTCGTCCGCACGCCGAAATACGGCATGGAAAACAAAGCGCAGGCCAGCAAGCAGCGCTCCCGCTACAAGGCCGGCAAGTCCATCGCCCTGTGGATCGAAGTCCTGCTCACCGGCTACTTCGGCTGGATGATCGCCCTCGCCGCCCAGCGCGGCCAGTGGGGCAGCATTCCCTTCCTCCTGCTGTTCTTCTTCGGCTTCGGGTACGTGGCGGCCGGATCGCTGATGAAGCGGTTTTCGATGGCTGCATGGCAGGCGCCACAGCCGGTGCCGGTGGAGGTCTAAACCGCCCCTCAGGCCATCACATGCGAGCGAGTGTCGTGTGATAGCAGCAAGGATGCACGGTGCAAGCCTGCATCCACGCTACCATATTGGCGCGGTTGAAGAGAGAAGGCTCAAGAAGACTCGCTAAGGCTTATGGATCGAATTGAGGATGGCGTCCCGCATCGCTTTACGTGTATCCAACAATCCACTTTGAGGAAATATGTCAGCAGTTTTCATAACCTCAAAAACCTGCTGCATCAGTGGATCTTGGCGCATGCCTGTCGCTCGGTAAGCGTTACGTGTGGCGGGTGACAGATAGCGGGGGATCCGCTTCCCTGCTGGCGCATCCTCTGATTTGTGAATCCATGCGTAAGTGGAAGGCAATGTCATGTAGCGTGCAAACTTGGCTGCGGCAGTGGCCACCTTGGCAGAAGAAGCACGCCGAACTACAAAGACGTCGGCAAACGCGAGTGCGTGATCACCTTCACCCAGACAAGCAGATGCGATGTAGAGCGGGGCGGTGTCTGTGCGATTTTTCAAGACCACATTCAACCGTTCAGAGTAGCCAAGCAGGGCCTCGGTCTTGCCTTTAGCGAAGTCTTCAGCATCAAGGTCAGGTTTGTTTTCATACGTGCCGTCCAGTCCTGGGTTCACACCGTTGAAGGTCTCTTCTGATGCTACTAAGTTCAGTGATTTCACGACTGCATCGTCAAGTTTTGTGCTGACAGCAGAAGAAAGTCCAGCCGGACCATGGGAGTCAGCCCAGGCATCCAAATAAAGGCAGGGGAGATTCCAACTACCGAGCAGGTTTCCCGCCAGGTTGGGCACATCGGGAGCACCAGAATCCAACAATCGTGTCAGCTCTGATGCGGATCGAACATTTTTAACTCCCGGCATCCGGGAGATGATGAAGTGTCCGCACAACCAATGAGGCAGGCCGTACAGTTTCCCATTGTAGCGGGCAGCCTTCGCGGCAGGGGACAGCCAGTCTCTGCTTTCCTCATCTTTGGCAATTTCCTGAATGAGATTGGCTTTCACAACCTCACCAAGCATCACAGTGTCGAGTTCAATGACATCAGATGCATTGGCATCGCTTTCAGAGAATCGTTGTTTAATAGCTGCAACATCATACGGATTGCTCGCATCGTCCATTGGTCGCAGGACAAGATCGATTCCCGGATTGGCCTTTTCGAATTCTTCCTCGATTCGTTCCTTCATGCTTTTGAACTTGTCATCAGCAGTATCGGGCAGGTACGGAAAGAGGCTGACGCGCAGTTGCGTTGAAGGCTCCTTGAGTGCAGGCAAGGATTCAACCGTCGGCTTTGTGCTTGCACAGGCCTGAAGCAACAACACGCTAAAAAGAAAAACCTTTGATGATGATAGTTTATTCATAGGTGAAGATATTATATTCATAGAGATTGGATCATGCGAACATTCCATTGTCCAATTGAAAAGTGGGGTTCGAGAAGCCGAGAAACCTTGGCATTGACTGAAAAAGCCCACCCAAACAACCCCCGCGTAACTTTCCCGCCCTCTCCGGGTTATCTCTCCCCGCATGAAATTGCTCTCCCGCGCCTTCGCTTCCGCCCTCACGCTCGCTCTTGCCACTCCCACGCTTCTCACCGCCGCTGGCAATGACTGGCCGCGTTTCCTCGGGCCCACGGGGGCGGCCATGGTCACGGAATCGAAGGTGCCGCTGAAGTGGAGCGACACGGAAAACCTGCTCTGGAAAGCGGACATGCCCGGGCCTGGTGCCTCCAGCCCCATCGTGCTCGGCGAGCGCGTCTTCATCACCTGCTGGACCGGTTACGGCGACAAACCGGGCGCGGACGACATGCGCCAGCTCGTGCGGCATCTGCTCTGTCTCAGCCGTGCCGATGGCAAGGTGCTGTGGGACGCCAAGGTGCCCAGCGCTGCTGCGGAGGATCCGTTCACCGGCTTCATCACCGAGCACGGTTACGCCACCCACACGCCGGTGACGGATGGCGAGCGCGTCTACGTCTTCTTCGGCAAGAGCGGCGCGCTGGCCTTTGACCTCCAGGGCAAGCAGCTCTGGCAGACCTCCTGCGGCACCAGCTCCGGCCAGCGGCGCTGGGGTTCCGCAGCCAGCCCCATCATCTATGGAAACCTGCTCATCGTGAACGCCAACGACGAGAGCCAGACCATCTTCGGCCTCGACAAAACGACCGGCAAAATCGTGTGGAAAGCCGAGGGCGACTTCGGCATGGCCTACGGCACGCCGAACATCCTCAAGCGCGATGGCGTGGACGATCTCGTCATCGCCGTGCCGCAGGAATTGTGGGGCATGAATCCCGACACCGGCAAGCTGCGCTGGTATGCCACCCACGGCCTCACCGGCAACGTCTCCCCCTGCCTCGTCCCCGGTGGCGACACCGTCTATGTCTTCGGCGGCTTTCCCGCCACGCGCAGCACCGCCATCAAGATCGGCGGCAAGGGCGATCTCGGCCCCAAGGCCATCCTGTGGGACAGCAGCTCCAGCACCTACGTCCCCACGCCCATCCTCAAAGACGGCCACCTCTATGTGATCAATGACCAAGGCTTCGCGCTCTGCATCGATGCCAAAACTGGCGAAGAAGCGTACCGCGAACGCGCCACCATGGGCTCACGCGGCGGTGGCAAACCCTTCTACGCCTCCCCCGTGCTCATCGGCGACAAGCTCGTCTGCGTCTCCCGCCGCAACGGTGCCTTCGTCCTCGCCGCCAAGCCCTCCTACGAGCTGCTCAGCACCAACGAATTCGCCAGCGACACCACCCACTTCAACGGCAGCCCGGCAGTGAGCGGCGACTTGCTGATTCTGCGCAGCAACAAGGCGGTGTATTGCGTGGGGACGAAGTAGCACAAAGAAGTTTGCGGTGGTTTGCCATGGTTGGCAGTGGCTTGAGTGCTGCGCCTCACCGCGTTGATTAGCCCCCTCGACAATCGGCCTACTGTTTGATACAATCCGGCCATGCCGGTGACCATTGAACACATCAAACAGGAAATCCGCAGCCTCGCCCCCAGCGAGGTGGATCACCTGCTGCGTGATCTTCAAAGTGAATACGCCATGCCGCTGGTCGAAGAGGATTCCAGTGCTGTTGCAGCCGCATGGGATGCCGAAATTGGCGAGCGTGTGAAGGAGGTTGAAGAAGGGCGCGTCACGCTCGTCTCAGGCGCAGAGCTGCAGCGTGGCACCGATGCGTTGTTCGCCGAACTCGGCATCAAGCGCATTGCATGAGAGTCGACTTCGACATTCATCCCGCGGCTCAGGCCGAGTTCTTCGACACCCTCCGGCACTACGCCGCCATGGATGAACAGGATCAGGAGCAACCTCTCGCCGCCGCTTTTGATGCGGCCTTCAACCAGCATTTGAGCCTCATCCTCGACAACCCGCTGCTCTACAATCTCCGCCGTCCCCCGATCCGCCGCGCCAATCTCACCCCGCGCTTTGGCGAACACTACATCGCTTACATGCTCTGGCGGGAGCGGGTCGTTGTTCTCGCCGTGGCCCATGCCAAACGCCGCCCCTACTACTGGCGCAACCGCATCGGTGAGGCACGCAGGCTGTTCTGATTCGCTTCAAGGGTGAGAGTACACAGAACTGGTTGTCCCCATCCGCCCCCCACCGCTTTTTCGCACCTGTTTCAGTCCTTTTGTGCTGCGCAGCGGCGGTTTCCCCTGCGCAGCCGGTTTCGTGGCCAAAGCCTGCCGAAAGGCCGCACCCCGCGCCGCGTAGTCCTCGGCCATGATTCGCTCCCTGCTCTTCACCGTCGGCGCCTTCGCGCTGCTCTCCCTCAACGCCAGCGCGCAGAACATCCGCGCCGGCATCATCGGGCTGGACACCTCCCACGTGCTGGCCTTCACCAAGACGCTGAACACCACACCGCAGAAGCCGGAGGTCATGGGCGTGCGCCTCGTGGCCGCGTATGCGCAGGGCTCCAAGGACATCCCCTCCAGCACGGAGCGCGTGCCGGAGTACACGGAGAAGGTCAAGGCCCTGGGCGTAGAGATCGTCCCCAGCATCCATGAACTGCTCGACAAAGTGGACGTCGTCTTCCTCGAGTCCAACGACGGCCGCGTGCACCTGGAACAGGTGCTGCCGTGCATCGAGGCGCACAAACCGGTCTTCCTCGACAAACCCATCGCGGGCACCCTCGTCGATGCCATCAAGATTCTCGATGCCTCCAAGAAGGCCAGCATTCCCGTGTTTTCCTCCTCCTCGCTGCGCTTTGGCAAAGGCACGCAGGCCGTGCGCGGTGGCAGCATCGGCAAGGTGAAGCAGGCCAATACCACCAGCCCCGCCAGCCTGGAACCCCACCACCCAGATCTCTTCTGGTATGGCATCCACGGCGTGGAGTCCCTCTTCACCGTCATGGGCACCGGCTGCCAGAGCGTGAAGCGCGGCACCGTCATGGAGGAAGTCACCACCGTGGACAAAGTCACCAAGGTGGAGACCAAAGCAACCGTCGCCCGCATCACCGTCACCGGCACCTGGGAAGGCGGCCGCACCGGCACCTTCACCGAGTCCAAAGGCTACGGCGGCAAGGCCATCGGTGAGAAGGGCGAGGCAGCCATCGGCACCTACGACGGCTACGATCCCCTGCTCTACTCCGTCGTGCATTTCTTCCGCACCGGCGTGGCTCCCGTGAGCCCTGAAGAGACGCTGGAAATCTACGCCTTCATGGAAGCCGCCGACGAGAGCAAACGCCGCGGCGGCGCTGAAGTCACCCTCAAGGAAGTGATGGACAAGGCCCTGGCCGAAGCGCGCAAGTAAGCAGTCGTGGGATGGGTGTGGCGAAAGCCCGCCCGTCCGTCAGCGTACGGCAAGCGCCGGGGCGTGCGGGCGTCCTCGCAGTCGGGCGGTTTGGCGAAGGGCCGGCGGATGAATAGGAGAGCCCAGCCCGCCAAACACACCCAACCTACGTCCGGAGCGGCACCGCCACTCGCGATGGAAATCCCTGCTTCTGCGATGCCCCCCACGATTATCGCCACTCTTCCGGGCGCGAGCGCCGTAGTACTGGACAGCCCCAAACGCCGCCGGGACGCATCTTTGTATCTGCGGCGGGCGATGTGAAAGAGTCCCTTTCTTTCGCACAAATATGTTCAACATTCCCTGCGTCACTACGTCTGAGAATCATGCGCTCCTCAAAGAACCGCTGAAAAATCCCACCCCAAAAACCACTCCATGAAGACCCAACCTCGTCTCTGCATTGCGTTCACCTGCGCCGGCATGCTGGTGTCAGGACTGCCCGGCGTCCACGCCCAGCAGCCCGGAGCACTGCCGCCGGGCGCATTGCCGCCTCCCGCATCGACAAAGCCTGTGGCACCGCCAACGCTGATGCCCCCTGCGGATTTGAAGGAGCCTCTGACGGCGGATTTCACCGCGAAGATCCTGCGTGACCCCAGCCTGCTGCCGAACAACGGCCAGCTACAGATGAGCTATGCCACCGTGGTGGAAAAGATCCTGCCCAGCGTCGTCACCATCCACTCCTCCACGCCCATCAAGGCTCCGGAAGTGGACCAGATCCCGCCGCAGCTCCGCCCCTTCTTCTACCGCTTCTTCGGCGCCCCCGGCGGTGGCCAGGATCCCTTTGGCGGCGGCATGAACGAGGACGACGAGCCTACACCGGCTCCGCGCCGCCGTGGTGGCCCGCAGCAGCAGCCCCAGCGCCCGCAGCAGCCCCAGCAGCCGGCCCCGGACGATGACGCCCATCAGTCCCAGGGCGTCGGCTCCGGCATGATCATCACCCCGGACGGCTACATCATCACCAACAACCACGTCGTGGCAGATGCCAAAAAGATCGACGTGGATGTGGATATCAATGGCTCCTCCAAAACCTACCGCGCCACCGTCATCGGCACGGACCCGCTCACTGACGTCGCCCTCATCAAGATCGACGCCACCGGCCTCGTTCCCGCCACGCTGGGAGACAGCTCCAAGCTCCGCGTGGGCGATATCGTCCTCGCCGCCGGTGCGCCGATGGAGCTCAGCCGCTCCGTCACGCAGGGCATCGTCAGCGCTTTGGGCCGCAGCAATGAAGGCATCGTCGGCAAGGGCAACGGCCGCGGCGGCCGCGTCCAGGGCTACGAAGACTTCATCCAGACCGATGCCTCCATCAATCCCGGCAACTCCGGCGGCCCGCTGGTGGATGCCATGGGCCGCGTCGTCGGCATCAGCACCGCCATCCTCTCCCGCACCGGCATGAATGCTGGCATCGGCTTTGCCATCCCGATCAACATGGCCCTCCACATCGTGGAAGACCTGCTGGACGACGGCGCCGTGCAGCGCGGCTTCCTCGGCGTGCAGATCACCGATCTCGACGGCGCTCTCGCGGAACGCCTCGGCTTTAAAGAGCAGGGCGGCGCAGTCGTCATGATGGTCGGTGCCGAATCCCCCGCCGAAAAGGCCGGCATCCAGTTGGAGGACATCATCGTCTCCATCAACAATCAGCGCGTGGACAGCAGCAGCCGTCTGCGCCTCATCGTCAGCGGCACCAAGCCCGGCAGCCAGATCCCCATCGAAGTCATGCGCGGAGGCAAGCGCCTCACCCTGAACGCCACCCTGGAAGCCCTGCCCGAGGAGGCCCTGTCTGAACTGAGCGGCGGACAGCGCGGCATCCCACGCCCCGGTGCTGCCGGCGAAGCCAAGGACAACATCAGTGAACTCGTCTCCGGCGTCACCGTCCAGACCCTCACCCCGGCCCTGCGTGAACGCCACGACATCCCTGAAAACGTGACCGGCGTCATCGTCACCAAGGTGGACGCCGACAGCCGCGCCGCCGCCATGGGCGTGGAAGAAAGCGACGTCATCTCCCACGTGAACCGAAAGCCCGTGACCAACGCCGCCGAAGCCCGCACCCTGGCCAAAGGCAGCGACAAAACCGTCCTCCTCCGCGTCTGGCGCAAAGGCGACACCATGCTCCTCATGATTGGAAACAATTGAGCCAACAGTGAATCATTCGCCCGCGTGTGCCGCACGGTATGCGCGGGCTTTTTTGTGCCTTCACCATTCGTAAATCATAAATCATATAGCGATTTCCAAAACTGATTTCCGGATAGCGGAGCAAAAAGTGCTGTACAAAACGGGCGGCAGTGCTTTGAGGATGGTTGTTGAGAGCGCAAGAACTCAGACCTGATGTGGACAACGCC